>LWDU01037617.1_pt1 | contig 20685 bp, 11 predicted proteins | sample 727161 | NCBI WGS metagenome assembly LWDU01 (sample SAMN04566230, study PRJNA314399) | hydrothermal vent metagenome | isolation source: deep sea hydrothermal plume seawater | place: Mexico: Gulf of California, Guaymas Basin | collected 2004-07-11
GACATGCTTCCCGGCTGGCCAGTGGAGTTCCACGCTCTGGAGCAGGGCCCCAAGCCCTTTGCCTTGCTGGATCCGGTGGAACTGGGGAGTTGTGAGCGCCCGGTGTTGCAGGTGGTTGACGAGGACAGCGGCGAAACACTCTATACCGTGCGTGTGGGGCCAGGCACAGTTCGGCCCTGGGTCTTTGCCCCGGGCAATTACACGGTTCGATTGGGCCATAGCAGCGCGGACTTGCGCACGGTGGCTCAACACTGCTTCGTGGGGCCTCGGTAGATCAGCCCTCGTCGGTGAATTTCTCGTGAGCCGGATCTTCTTGTTCGCGGAAAGCCTTGAAGTGCTCTTGGGCTCCGTCCTGATCGCCGGCTATGAGGGCAGACTCGACGGCGATCGCAATGCTCAGGAATTTGAGCATGTCTGCTCGATAGGACAGCACATAGGCGGCACGTTCAGCCTCGGGCAGGTCCTGGGTGTTGCGTGGAGCGCGGCCCTTGGCGGCGAGCACATGGGTTTCGAGGATTTGCAGGGACTTGAGTGACGCCTCGTTCTTGTCGGGGCTTCGCAGTGAGCGTCGCAGCAGGCGCACCTGGGCTTTGACTTCGAGCATGTCCCGATCGAGATCGGTTTCCTCTTGCTCGGGGGCCGGTTGGACGTCTCCGTCCTGAAATGCGCTGATTCCGCTCGCGGCGACACGGGCGAGCCCGTTGCTTGTCAGGTTGAGAGGCAGAGCCAGGCAAAGGGCCGCGAGGCCCAGACTTGATAGATAGAGACGATTCATGATTCCTGATAACTGAACTGTGTCGGTTTCACAGAAGGAGAGGTCAGTAGGGGAGCGTCATCCCCGGAACTGCCCAGGGGTAGGAGCCGTCAGCATTGGGCATGAGCTTGGGGTTTGCATCCCAGGCAAAGACCTCGGGCAGGAGGTCCGTGTCGGATGAAATCGCTCCGTCCCAGGTCACCTGCTTGCCGGAGTAGGTGGCCATGCGCCCCATTATGGCGGTCATCGTGGAGGTTGCTCCATACTCTGCCTCGTTGTGGTCTGCTCCAGAGCGGATGGCGCCGAATAGTTCGTCGTGTTCCACCTGGTAGGGATTCTTGGGCTTCTCCCGATAACGCCACTTCTCCTCGCCCGTTGTCGAGATTGTGTAACGGTTGAACTGGGCCGTACCCTTGGATCCATGGGCATGCTCGGAAACAGAACCGAAAGTCTGAGGCTGGTGCCTGCACTCGGACAGCATCTTGGTGCCGTCGGGGTAGGTGTATTCCACCATGTGGTGATCAAAGATCTCGCCCGTGTCGGGGCCCACACGCACTTGACGGCCGCCAACTCCCTGTGCTTTGACCGGGGGCCCTCCCTTGAGCCAGTTGCATACATCCAGGTTGTGGATGTGTTGCTCAACGATGTGGTCTCCACAGATCCAGGTGAAGTAGTACCAGTTGCGCATTTGGTATTCCATTTCGGTCCACCCTGTCTTGCGCGGGCGGGTCCACACTCCTGAGGAGTTCCAGTAGCAACGCATCAAGATCACATCGCCAATGGCGCCCTCTTTGACGCGGCGCATGGTCTCCAGGTAACCCGCGTCGTGGTGCCGTTGGAGGCCAACGCCCACCTTGAGTCCCTTGCGTCGGGATTCTTCGGCGGCGGCGAGGACCTGGCGAATGCCTGGAGCATCTGTGGCCACAGGCTTCTCCATGAACACATGCAGGTCCTTGGAAACTGCGTACTCAAAGTGCATGGGGCGGAACCCCGGAGGGGTGGCCAGAATGACCATATCCACCCCTGAGTCCATGGCTTTCTGAGCCGCGTCGAAACCAGTGAACTGGCGCTCCTTGGGCACATCCACCAGTTCTGCGTGGTGTTCAAGGGTGCTCTGGAGGGCGCTCTGGAGGCGGTCTTCGAAAGCATCAGCCATGGCCACCAACTTGACCGGGCCTGCGGTGGAGAGGGCTTGGGAAATCGCTCCGGTGCCGCGGCCTCCGCAGCCCACCAGTGCGATGCGCAAGGGCTCATTGCCGCGTGCACGCCCGGGGGGCAGCGCCAGGGCGGGTGACTTCAAGCTAAGGCCCACTGCAGCGAGGCTGCTGGACTTGACCAGGGCGCGACGGGTGGAACTTGAAAAGGGCTGAGGATTGCTCATGGTGTCTAGAAGGGGCTGGAACGAAATGCTGGAAAAATCGGATGGGGCTAGCGGTCGCCATTACGTTGTCTTGTTTCGATGATACGCACTGCTTTGAGTTTGGTTTCCCACCAAAGGACGGTTTCTTCAGGAGTGGGCTCGCTCAGGGGGCGCACCACCCGGAAGCCCAAGAAGGGCGCGTCCGTATGGAACCAAATGCTCTTGGGGATTTGTGGGTCCTGCACCTTCCAACCTGGCGTTGAGGGAATGCGTCGCGCGCAGCGCAGGTCTTCTGCATCGTGGTCCCAGGATCCGCCGCGTGCCACCCTCGGATAGAGTTCGCTGGGCCAGTTGATTGGATCCAGCGCCCCTTTCTTGAGGGTGCTGTAGAACTTGGGGTCGAAGGCGTCCAAACACCATTCGGCGACATTGCCGTGCATGTCGTGGAGGCCAAAGGCATTGGGGGGCAGTTCGCCACACTTGTGATAGGTGTCGTCTCCGTTGTCGAAAAACCAGGCGTGGTCTTCCAGGTCGTCCACCTCAGCACCGAATGAAAAAGAAGTGCTGCTGCCCGCGCGGCAGGCGTATTCCCATTCGGCCTCGGATGGCAGGCGATAAAAGCGTCCGGTCTTCATGGAAAGCCACTTCGTGTACTGCCGCGCGGCAAATTGGGTCATGCAGACCGCGGGAAAACCGTCCACTCCCATGTTGAAGTCCATGGGCACATAGGGCGGCGTGGGGCGACTGACCGCGTCTGCCCAGGGGTCCTGGGGCGCCGATTCACCACGCCCAGCCCGCCGTCGGGCGATGTCCAGGGCGCTCATGAACTCGTGATACTCGTCCCAACTGACCTCTTTGATGCCGATCCAAAATGGAGACAGTTGCACCTCAACCTGTGGTCCTTCGTCGACCTTGCGGTCGTCCTCGTCCGCTGGGCTGCCCAGGAGGAAAGAACCGCCCTGCAGCGGGACCAGATCGAAACCCTCCGAGGTTCCAGGGATGGTTTCCCGGTAGGACTGCATATCCTGGGGCCTCTTGGCGGCGGACCTTTCGATCTCATGCAGAGGCGGCCGCCCGGGGGGCATTTCTCTGACCGTGCGCGGCCCCTGGGCCTCCTGAGGGGCGTTTGTGGCAAGAGATGTCGTGCAACTCAGGGACCACAGGGCGCAGATCAGGGGGAGGATTGAGGCCATGACGGGAATGAGAGTACCCTCTTTGCCCTCATGTGTGCCCCCGTGCTTTGGATTCCCCGGGGTTCCGCCCTGTTTGCCTTGCTGGTCGGGTTGTTGGGCGCTTGCGTGTGCGCGAGGACTTCGCCGGGGCTCGTCCTGTCAGCAGGCGTGCAGGAGCCGCTGACGGTGGAACGGCCCGCCATGGGTACCATTTTTCGCATCGTGGTTTGGGGCAAGAAAGGCTCCGGCAGGGCGGCCGCTATTGAAGCTGCCTTTGAAGAGATCGCGGAGTTGGAAAGGGTGTTGACTGATTATGACTCCCAAAGCGAAGCGAGGCAGGCAACCGGACATGGGACCGAGTGGGTTGCGATCTCACCGCTCTTGGCGCAAGCCCTGCAACACGGTCGCTTGTTGGCCCTGCAAACAAACGGACTGGTGGATCCCACCGTGGGTCCCTTGACCCGACTCTGGCGGCGCAGCGCCCGACAAGGGACTCTCCCAGACCCGGGCTTGCTGAGTGCGGCCCTGGAACGCGTTGGGTTTGAGTTCCTGGAGTTGAAAACCGCCCCGGATCACCTGCGCTGCCTGAAGAAAGGCATGCGCTTGGATTTTGGCGCCTATGGCAAGGGCCTGGCCGTTGATCAGGCCTTTGAACTCCTGCGAGCGCGGGGCTTCAATTCAATCTTGGTGGATGGTGGAGGCGATTTGAGGGTGGGCGCTGCCCCCCCGGGCAAGACCGGATGGCTTGTACGCCTGGAAGCAAGGCGCGGGGATGGGGCGCAGATTGCGATTCAGGAACGTGCCCTTGCAACTTCGGGCAATCGCTTTCAAACGGTCAGGATCGAAGGCCGTTCCCATGGGCACATCATCGATCCTCGCACAGGTTTGGGCATCTCCACCAGCCGTGGGGTGACCGTGGCCGCCGACACAGCCTGCGCTGCCGATGGATGGGCCACGGCGCTTTGCATTGTGGGCGCGGAGGGACTCGCCCGACTGCCCGCTGGCATGGGTGCGCGGCTGGTGGAAGGCAAGGTCCGAGATGGCCTGAGGGAGGTCCGCTTCCCGGGCAAGAACTCTTCTTCGCAGGGGCCAGAGGAGTTCCAATAGGGCCAAGAGCTGGTCGGGGGGCAATCTTTGCAGGCCTCTTGGGACTTGCTATAACAAGGGCATGGCATCCTCCCCAGTCAATGGCTCACGCCGTCAGTTGCCGGAGGGGCCCTCGCGGCTGCTGGCTCGACCCTTCCCGTGGCTCTTGGTGGGCGTCTTGCCCCTGACGGCAAGGAGACGATCAAAGTCGGTCTGGTGGGCTGCGGAGGTCGCGGTAGCGGCGCGGCTGTCAATGCTCTGCAGGCGGATCCCAATGTCAAGTTGGTGGCTTTGGGGGATGCGTTCTCTGACCAGCTGACCCGCACACTCGAGTCCCTCAAGGCCCACAAAGACATCGCCGAGCGCATCGATGTGCCGTTAGATCGTCAGTATGTGGGCTTTGATGCCTACAAGTCGGTGATCGATCAGGTGGATGTGGTTCTGCTTGCCACTTCGCCCTACTTCCGTCCTTTGCATGTGGAGTACCACGCCTTTGTGGAGAAACCAATCGCCACGGATGCGCCTGGTGTGCGGCGTATGCGCGCGGCCTGTGACAAGGCTGCGAAGAAGGGCCTCTCGATCTCCTCCGGGCTCTGCTATCGCTACGAATTCAAGAAGCAGGCCACTCTTAAGCGGGTGCACGACGGCATGGTGGGGGATATCACCGCCATGCAGTGCACCTACAACACGGGCGGTTTGTGGCATCGCGGCCGCAAACCCGAGTGGAGCGAGATGGAGTACCAGATGCGCAACTGGCTCTACTTCACTTGGCTCTCGGGCGACCACATCGCCGAGCAGCACATCCACTCACTGGACAAGCTTGCCTGGGCCATGCAGGACGAGCCTCCGGTCAGAGCCACTGCATCCGGCGGCCGAATCGTGCGTACCGACGAGCAATGGGGCAACATTTTCGACCACTTCAACACGGTCTTCGAATGGAAGGATGGCATCAAAGGGTTCTCCTCCTGTCGTCAATGGCAGGGGGCCGACGGAAATGTCTCGGACTTCGTGTTTGGTACCAAGGGCACCGCTGCTCTGCAGAGCGCCCGCATTCATACCGCTGACGAGAACTGGCGCTACCGGAGCGATGAACCCGACAACATGTACCAGAACGAGCACAACGCCCTCTTCGCCGCCCTGCGTGCGGGGGATCGCATCGACAACTCGGACTACATGTGCAAGAGCACCATGATGGCGATCATGGCCCGCATGAGCGCCTACACCGGCAAGAGCATCACTTGGGACATGGCTTGGAATTCTGAAGAGGACCTCTCTCCCAAGGCCTTTGATTGGGGCCCGGTCCCCATGCGCCCAGTGGCCCAGCCCGGGGTGACACCTTTCTCCTGAAGGGGCCATGCGCATTCTCGGATTTGGTCTGCAGTGGCTGGCTCTTGTTCTGGCCAGTGCAATGGCCCAGGGGCAGCAGGCTGTCGAGGGGGCGCCCCAGCCTCCCAATGTGATCCTGTTGGTTGTGGATGACATGGGCTGGCGTGATCCCGGTTTCATGGGCAGTCGGTTCTACTCAACACCGCACATGGATGCCCTGGCCCAGGAAGGCGTGGTGTTCAATGCCGCCTATAGCGCTGGGCCGAATTGCGCTCCCAGTCGCGCGAGCTTGCAGACCGGGCGCTACACTCCGCGTCATGGGATCTTGACCGTTGGCAATCAGCGCCGGGGAAAGCGTGAACGGCGCAGCCTGCGTGTGCCGGATTCGCTCACTGTGCTTGCGCAAGAAGAAATCACTTTGGGTGAGGTTTTTAGCGAGGCCGGCTTTGCGACGGGGCACGTTGGCAAGTGGCACCTGGGGAAGGACCCTCGCACTCAGGGTTATGCCTTCAACTATGGGGGCGGCAAGTGGGGCCACCCCCCGGCCGGCTATCACATGCCTCTCAAGTTGCCGGGCACCGAGGACGCTCGGGAAGATGCCTATTTGACCGAGTTGGAAGGGGACGCGGCGTTGGGGTTCATTCGGGAAAACCAGCACAGGCCATTCTTCTTGCATCTGGCCCACTACGCTGTGCACACCCCCATCCAAGCTCCCAAGGGGGGGGCCGCCGCGTTCAAGGACCGACCCGAGGATCAAGGTCAAAAGAATCCCTCCTACGCCGCCATGCTTGCATCGGTGGACCAGCAGCTCGGTCGCATCCGCAGCTTGCTGAGTGAACTCGACCTGCGCCAGCGCACGTTGTTGATTCTCACCAGCGACAATGGAGGTCATGGGGGTGTGACCTCGATGCTCCCCCTGGCAGGCTGGAAAGGAACCCTGCGAGAGGGTGGCATTCGTGTACCCCTGGTGTTCTGTCAGCCTGGTCGTGTGGAGGCTGATCAGCGTCGCAGCGAACCTGTGCATCACGTGGACCTGCTGCCCACCTTGGTGAAGTGGTGCGGAATTCGAGGTCCTGGGGAGTCCGTCGAACTCGACGGGCAGGACCTTTCGGACCTCTTGCGGGGGCAGGGTCATCTGGCAGAACGCTCCCTGTTCTGGCATTTTCCGCGCTACCTGCAAGGCAAGGGGCCTGACGATCCAAACTGGCGCACGACCCCCTGCTCGGTCCTGCGACGGGGTCGTTGGAAGCTGGTGGAGTTCTATGACGATGGCCGTCGTACCCTGCACGACCTGGATGCCGATATGGGTGAAAGCCATGACCTGTCGGAGACGCACCCCGACGAGGTTCAGTCCATGGCGCGGGAATTGGACACATGGCGCCAGGCGATCCACGCGGCTGTGCCCCAAAAAATGGATTCCTGATTCGTTTCGGGCAGCGGGTTCTCGTCAGGGGACTGGTGAGGGGACCCGCGTGATCGCTATTCTCCAGCGTTGCCCCCCGCATCCGTCATGAGCGAAACACCCGAAAAGGAAACAGAAGCCCCGCGCGTTTCGCGCAATTTCATTGAGGTGGAAATCGATCGGGACCTTGCGCAAGGCCGTACCAAGGTTGTGCACACCCGCTTCCCCCCCGAGCCCAACGGTTATCTACACCTGGGTCACGCCAAGGCGCTCTGCGTCAGTTTTGGTCTTGCTCGGCAGTACGAGGGGCTCTGCAACCTGCGCTTCGATGACACCAATCCATCCAAGGAAGAGGACCGTTATGTGAACGCGATCCAGAAGGACGTGCGTTGGCTTGGGTTTGACTGGCAGGACCGATTGTATTTTGCCTCGGATTTTTTTGAGGAGCTCTACGGCTTCGCCCAGCACCTGATCGAGGGCGGCCACGCCTATGTTGATGATCTGGGCGTGGAAGAGATGCGGGCCCAGCGGGGCGGTCCCAATCTGGTTGGTACAAACAGTCCGAACCGGGACCGTCCCAATCAGGAGAGCATGGATCTCTTCGGCCGCATGCGCGCTGGAGAATTCGAACCCGGCAGCGTGGTCCTGCGGGCCAAGATCGACATGGCCCATGCGAATCTCTTGATGCGTGATCCAGTGCTCTACCGCATTCAGGATTCGGCACACCACCGCACGGGCCGAGACTGGTGCATCTACCCAACCTATGACATGGCCCATGGCCAGTGCGATGCCTTGGAGGAGATTTCTCACTCCCTGTGCAGCCTGGAATTCGAAAACCACAGACCGCTCTACGACTGGCTGGTGGAGCGCCTGCCTATTCAAAACCCTCCGCGCCAGATCGAATTCTCGCGCTTGAGTCTGACCTACACTCTGCTTTCCAAGCGCAGGCTGGTGGAGTTGGTGGAAGGGGGCCATGTGGACGGCTGGGACGACCCGCGCCTGCCGACACTGCAGGGCCTGCGCCGCCGCGGCTACACCCCCGAATCCGTTCGCAATTTCTGTGCGCGTATCGGCGTGACCAAAGTCTCAAGTACCGCCGAGTTGTTCTGGCTGGAGGACGCCCTGCGGGAGGACCAGAATCGCCGCGCCCCCAGACGCCTGGGAGTCCTCGATCCCCTCAAGGTCACCATTCGAACCATTGACGAGGGACAAAGCGTGGTGTGTCAGGCTGTCAACAACCCAGAAGATGCGGACGGGGGGACCAGGGACCTGGAACTTACGCGCCGGATCCTGATCGAGCGCAACGATTTCTTGGAGGACGCTCCTCGCAAGTTCTTCCGCCTGCGTCCGGAAGGCCGGGTACGCCTGCGCTACGGGCCGATTCTGACCTGCGAGGAGGTCATCAAGGATGAATCCGGTCAAGTCGTCGAACTGGTTTGCAGCCACGATGAACGCACTTTCGGGGGCGCGTCGGTGGAGGGGCAAAAGCGAGTCAAGGGCATCATTCACTGGGTCAGCGCCGACAAGTCCGTGGCCGCCGAGGTACACCTGCTGGAACCCCTCTTCATGTCAGAGAATCCGGGCGCACTGGAAGACTGGCTTGGGGATTTGAACCCCGACTCACGTCGGGTCATTTCAACCGCGCGGCTCGAGGCGTCTCTGCTGGCAAGCTCTCCAGGAGAGACCTTTCAGTTCGAGCGCCTGGGTTACTTCACCCGGGACGCATCGAGCCCGAGCGACCCACCGGTCTTTCTGCGCACAGTGACCCTCAGAGATCGCTGGTCGAAGAAGGGCTGATTCCCCTTCCGACCGGTCTCACTGGAACGTCACCGCCAATCCATCACTGAAGTTGCTGGTTGGTGCGGGGTTGCTGTCCCGGTACCAGAGCTGGAAGTTCCAACTCTCCCCAGCCAGGATCGAGTGGGCGAATGTGGGGGGCAGGGGGATTTGCGTCAGATCCGGACTCAAGCTGACCTGACCGCCGCTGACAACCAGCACACTGGCATTGAAGCGGGCAATCGGCGCAGCAAGGCACAACACTCCTTGGCTGCCACCCGGACCCGGGGTGCTGCCCTGGCTCTGGCTTGCTATGAAGTAACTGAATTGGCCGTTGGGCAGATCGCTAACGGTCAGGGTCAGGTTGTTGTCCAGGGCGAAGACGGTGCCGACACCAGCGATGCTGGCCGATTGCCCGGTAGAGTTTGCTGCAGCAGGAGTGCAGTAATTGGTCCCCACGCTGGTCGTGCATTCAAGGATCTCGATCCGGAGGTCATCGATGGCGGCCTCCACTGTTGAGTCGTTGACCAGGTCGCTGACGATGAAGGTCAGCTGCATTTGACTCGTAAGGGCCTGGTAGTCGCTCAGGTAGAAGGCGGATTGCACCCAGCCTCCGCTGGAATCTTGCGTGGGGCCAATGGTCTCCAGAAAAACCCAGCTGGCACCTCCGTTATTGGAGAACTTCACCTTGAGAGTGTCCTGGTTGGGATGGGGTCCTGTGTCGTTCGAGAACCAGTGCCAAAAGGAGACGCGCGCTGCGCTTGCTGTGCTCAGATCATAGATCGGCGAGAAGAGAGTGGTGGTTCCCCCGTCCACGTCGGCGCTGCCTGGTGAGCCCCCCGGAACCCCCTGGCCGGTTACCCAGCAGTGTGTACCCAGGGCCGTGTGGTCATCGCCGGGCTGAGCAATCGTGCTCTCGGGATCCACCAACTCCCAGATGCCCTCAGTCGCGTCGTCCAGTACATGGCCGACCGTCCAGCCGCTTGCGACCTCTAGGTCATCTGTGAAGACTGTGGTCAAGGTGCCCACATTGGCGGTGTAGAAGTTCCCGGGAGCTCCCAGGGGCATATACACCGGGCCGCAATGGGGCTCGTCCAAGCTGTAGTAATAAGCGGGGGTCGTGCCACAGGCGCTAGGGGGCAAATCAGCGCTCCAAGTGTCCACGCCCGAGGAAACCATGGGGATCGCCTGAAACACGCCGCTGGAGCCGCGGAAATGCAAGCTGGGAGGAGCGCTAGGCACGACCGACGTGGTGAGGGTCACAGGGGTGCTGACGCCGGGCGCCAAGAGCTGGGGAGAATCCCCAGTGATGCTCGCATAGGGTTGAAGGCACGTGGCGGTGCGCAGTCGCATTGTCTGGGCCGTGTCCGTGTGGAAGTAGGTGGTGATGTTGTTCGTGCCGCCGCCGCAAAGGTGGCAGTAGGACATGATCGTGCCCTGATTGGTGCAGACCTGTTGGGTTTGGCAACCGCCAAAATAGGCGGAAGGGGCGCACTCGTCCAGGGGCGGGCAGTAGTCGTGGGTGTGGGGGCTGCCAAAGTTGTGTCCTAGTTCATGGGCGCAGACCATGAAGTCCCAGTTCGAAGGGGCCTGAACCACGGGGAAATTGACGTTCCCGTTGATGTTGCCCGAGACCGCAAAGTTGTAGGTGCCTCCACAAAGCACATCGAGGTATGCAACCCCTCCGCCGAGTCCAGCACCCGATACCATGTGCGCGGTGATGCACCCGAGGGGGATGTTTCCGGCCCAAGCTGTTCGGAATTCATTCAATACATCTCCAGCGCTGCCCCCGTTGTCCTGGGAGGTCCAAGGGTCGTTGCCTTGAGTTGGGATGTTGAAGTAGGGGTGGGTCAGAACCGTATCTACCTGGGTTGCATACCGATCGCCGATGAAAGTCCAAAGGCTGACACCGTAGGTGGTGGCCGCGTTCAGATTATTGAATCTGGAAAAGTACTGGTCGTCACACTCAATCGCCACGCTGCAAGTGAGCAGGTAGCAGGTACCGGCGGATTCCACCGTGGGCGGGGCATTGACTCCAGAGGGGATTGGGCTGAGGGGGCTGGACCCCGGGGGAGTGATCGCAGAACAGCCACCTTGGGGAGAGAGCCCGCGGGAATGAAGCGAGGTTTCTGTGGCGAGGATGCAATACCCCGCTGCCCAGTCTCCGGTGTTGTCCGGTTGCGGCATCAAGTGGGTCAATTCTCCTGAGGCTTTGATCCAACCACGGCATCCATAGGGCGCGAAAGCCAGCATCACATCGCTATCCGGCTGTCCCACGACCATGCCCTTCCACACGCTGATCCCCAGGCCTTCGATCACCCCGGGGGCGGGCACTCCATCCACATGCAGTCCAAACTTGTGGCGCTCGATTGAGAGACGCTCTAGCTCCAAGCTGACGTAAGTCCCATCGCTCAGGGGCACACGGTCCATGCGTACTGATTGGTGCCCTAAGAGGTCCGCAACCCCCGCCAAATCCGGAGTCAGCAGTAAACCGTCGAAAACCGCTGCTCGTCCCGCAGGGTGCAGGGGGAAGGGCACTGTCTGGGCGGCCGAAGTCAGGCTCTGGAGCAGGAGGGTAGAGAGCAGCAGAATGAGGTGCTTCATGGGAGGGAGGCGGGATGGGCTGGATAATTAGAGCTTGTGTACACCTAACGTGCCAAAGCCCCTCCGATTTTGCAGCATCTTCCCTATCAGAGAGTCGCATTGGGCGGCTGCCTACGGCCTGGGACCTAGGATGGAGCGCCTCCAGCAAGTTTTCCAAGCAAGACCTGCTGGAGGCGTAGCAGAGGTTTTTTTCCAGGGCTACTGGAAAGTCACCGCGAGGCCATCACTGAAGTTGCTGGTTGCGCTCGGGTTGTTGTCCCGGAACCACAGCTGGAAGTTCCAGGATTCTCCGGGCACCACCGAATGGGAGAAGGTAGGGGGCAAGGGCACTGCGGTCAGGTCCACAGCCAAGTTCACCTGTCCGCCACTGACGACCAGAACGTTGGCATTGAAGCGGGCAATCGGCGCAGCAAGGCACAACACTCCTTGGCTGCCACCCGGACCCGGGATGCTGCCCTGGCTCTGGCTTGCTATGAAGTAACTGAATTGGCCGTTGGGCAGATCGCTTACGGTCAGGGTCAGGCTGTTGTCCAGGGCGAAGACGGTGCCGACACCAGCGATGCTGGCCGATTGCCCGGTAGAGTTTGCTGCAGCAGGAGTGCAGTAATTGGCCCCCACGCTGGTCGTGCATTCAAGGGTCTCGATCCGGAGGTCATCGATGGCGGCCTCCACTGTTGAGTCGTTGACCAGGTCGCTGACGATGAAGGTCAGCTGCATTTGACCCGTAAGGGCCAGGTAGTCGCTCAGGTAGAAGGTGGATTGCACCCAGCCTCCGCTGGAGTTCTGCGTGGGGCCAATGGTCTCCAGAAAAACCCAGCTGGCACCTCCGTTATTGGAGAACTTCACCTTGAGGGTGTCCTGGATGGGATTGGGACCTGTGTCGTTCGAGAACCAGTGCCAGTAGGAGACGCGCGCCGCGCTTGCTGTGCTCAGATCATAGATCGGCGAGAAGAGAGTGGTGGTTCCCCCGTCCACATCGGCGCTGTCTGGTGAGGCCCCCGGAACCCCCTGGCCGGTTACCCAGCAGTGCGTACCCAGGGCCGTGTGGTCATCGCCGGGCTGAGCAATCGTGCCCTCGGGATCCACGAGTTCCCAGATCCCCTCGGTTGCGTCGTCGCTGGCACTGCCCACTGTCCAACCGCTTGGGCTTTCGAGGTCATCCACCACAAAGGGGGCGGGATAGCCAACATTGGCGGTGTAGACGATCCACGGGGCACCCCCCGGCAGCGTGACGCCGCCGCAGGTTGGGTCGTCCAGACTGTAGTAGTAGGCAGGAGTGTCTCCGCAGGTGCCTGGAGGCAGATCAGCGGTCCAAGTATCGGGGCCCGAAGATGACATGGGAATCGGCTGATAACCGCTGCCTGTGGCGTCGTAGTGCAGGGTCGGAGGAGAAGAGGGTGCCAGATTGGTCGTCAAGGTCACCGTGGTGGCCACTCCCGGAGTCAGCAACTGGGGCGAATCCGCAGTGACAGACGCGTAGAGGTCCAGGCAACTTGTTGCTTCCTGCCGCATGATCGAGGCCGTAACCGAATGGAAGTAGGTGGTGATGTTGCTGGTGCGCCCCGGGCAATAAAAGCAATAGGACATGAGCGTGCCTTGATTGCTGCAGACCTGCTGGTTGTGGCAGCCACCGAAGAAGGGCGGGGGGGCGCACTCGTCCAGGGGCGGGCAGAACTCATGGGTGTGGATGCTGCCGAAGTTGTGCCCCAATTCGTGCGAGCAGACAAAGAAGTCCCAGTTCAATGGTTGCTGCAGCACGGGAAATTGGACCCCCCCAAACAGGTTCCCGGAAACCGCGAAGTTGTAGTCTCCGCCGCAAATAACGCCGACCCAGGCCACTCCGCCAGTGAGGATGGCGCCTGACATGAAGTGCGCTGTGGTGCAGTCGTTGGGGATGTTCCCTACCCAGGCGGCTTGAAATTCTGTAATCAGGTCCGAGCTCGTGCCTCCGTTGTCCTGGGAGGTCCAGGGATCATTGCCCTGGGTGGGTATGTTCAGGTATGGGTGCGTCAGGATCGTATTGACCTGTGTTGCAAAGCGGTCTCCTATGAAGGTCCACAGGCTGACCACATAGGTGGTCGCCGCGTTCAGGTCGTTGAACAGCGCAAAAAACTGATCATCGCATTCGATCGCCACGCTGCCGGTCCTGACGTAGCAGGTGCCTCCTGACTCAAGCGGGGGATCTATGTTGGCGCCTTGGGATTGAATCGTGGAAATGTTCGTTCCAGGAGGGGCCACGGCTGCGCATTCGATCTGCGGTGTGAGCCCACGATCAATCAACATGGTCTCCGTGACCAGGATGCAGTGACCCGCTGCCCAGTCTCCACTGGCGTCGGGCTGGGGCATCAGGTGGGTTGTCTCAGCACCGATCTTGATCCAGCCGCGACAGCCGTAGGGGGCGAACGCAAGCATCACATCGCTACTGGGCTGCCCTACGACAACGCCCTTCCAGACCGAAATGCCCAGCTTCTCTATGAGTCCGGGCGCAGCTACCCCATCCACATGCAGACCAAAGCGATGGCGAGCAATCGAAAGGCGTTCCAAATCCAAACTCACCATGCGCCCATCAGTCAGGGGCACCTGCTCCATGCGCAGGATTTGGTTGGGCAGCAATGCCGCGATTTCGGGCAGGTCCGGCGTAAGAATCAGGCCACCAAGGGCAGCATCACGGCCGGCGGGCTCGAGGGGAAAATCGACGGTTTGTGACGCCTGGGTGGAAGGGGTTATCAGGCCCGTCAGAAACAGGAACAGGGCTGGCTTCATGTGCTGACAATGGGGGACATAAGGGATTGCATAGAGCATACCTGATCCCCGCAATCCTGTTCGGTTCCCAAAGTGAGACGCCCTAGGACCAGCGCCGCGAGGCGCAGGAACGCAGCCCTGGACAGGTGCGCCCCCAGATCACCCGACAGGGGTGATCCAGGGGCGCTTGATGAGGTGCCGTAGGCCTAATCAGATCACTGGAATGTGATCGTCAGTCCGTCGCTGAAGTTGCTTGTCGGGCCGGGGTTGCTGTCCCGGTACCAGAGCTGCAGGTTCCAGGTTTCTCCCGCCATAACCGTGTGGGCGAATGTGGGGGGCAGGGGTACCTGGCCCAGATCCGGACTTAAGCTCACCTGACCGCCGCTGACAACCAGCACACTGGCATTGAAGCGGGCAATCGGTGCACCAACGCACAACACCCCTTGGCTGCCACCCGGGTTGGGGGTGTTGCCCTGGCTTTGGCTGGCGATGAAATAGCTGAATTGTCCGTTGGGCAGATCGCTCACGGTCAGGGTCAGGTTGTTGGCCAAGGCCACATCGCTCCCGCTGCCGCCGATGCTTGCCGGCAAGCCGCTGGAGTTGGACACTGCCGGGGTGCAGTAGTTCGAGCCCACCGAAGAACTGCAGGAGATATCCTTGATCCAAAGATCATCGATAGCCGCCTCCACAATCGAACCGTCACCAAAGTCGCTGGCTACGAACCTGAGCTGTACCTGAGATGTGATATTGACAAAATCGGTCAGGGTGAAAACCGCTTCGATCCATCCTCCGCTGGCGTCTTGTGTGGGCCCGACAATTTCCAGAGGAACCCAGGATGCGCCCCCGTCATCGGAGATGTCCACATTCATGGTGTCCGCTCCGGGGCTGCCTCCTGTGTCGTTGGAGTACCAGCGCCAGTAGGAGATGAGCGGGTTGCTGCCCGCGGTCAGGTCATAAATCGGTGTCAGCAAAGTTGTGCTCCCACCATCTACATCATCCGCACCCAGGGACCCGCCCGGTGCGCCCTGGCCGGTCACCCAGCATTGAGTTCCGCTGGGCGAGTGGTCCGTTCCGGGGGCGGCTTGAGTGCCTTCGGGACTGACCCGTTCCCAGATTCCTGTGGTTGCATCATCTCCAGGCACACCACCTGTCCAGCCACTTGGGGCCTCGCAATCATCAAAGACCGAAGTGATAGGGTTTCCTACCAGGGCCGTGTAGACCGCAGCGGGGGCGCCCGCAGGAAGAAAGATGGGCCCACAGGAGGGATCGTCCAGGCTGTAATAGAAGGCCGGGGTGTCACCGCAGGCCGCGGCGGGAATGTCTGCGCTCCAAGTTCCTGGGGCACCAGGCGTCATGCTGATCGCCTGGAAGCCCGTGCCAGTTGCACTGTAGTGCAGGCTCGGGGGACTGGTCGGGGTTGCAGTTGTGGTCAGCGTCACCGGGGTGGGTACACCCGGAACCAGAATGCTGGGGGCATCCGCGCTGGCATCCACATAGGTGTCCAGGCAGGCGATCGCGTGCTGGGTCATGACCCCCGCCGCCGTGGGGTGGAAGTAGGTGGTTATGTTGGCTGTGCCCCCGGAGCACAGATGGCAATAGGACATGATCGTGCCCGCGCTGGTGCATACCTGCTGGGTCTGGCAGGATCCAAAGTATCCTGACGGTGCGCACTCGTCCAAGGGAGGGCAGAAGTCGTGCGTGTGGGGACTGTTGAAGTTGTGCCCCAATTCGTGGGCACAGACCATGAAATCCCAGTTGGACGGCTGCTGGACCACCGGGAAATTGACCCCGGCGCCGATGTTGCCGGACACGGCGAAGTTGAAGGTGTTGTTGCATAGCACACCCAGCCAGGCAACGCCTCCTCCGAGAGAGGCGCCCGACATGAAGTGGGCCGTTACACAACCATTGGGGATGTTGCCGACCCAAGCGGCCTGAAACTCATAGAGCAGATCTACGCTGCTGCCGCCCGTTTCCTGGGTGGTCCAGGGATCGGTGCCCAGGGTCGGGATGTTCAAATAGGGATGCGTCAGGACCGTGTTGGCCTGAGTCTCATAGCGGTCACCAATAAAGGTCCAAAGGGTAGTCACGTAGGTCATGGCCGCGTTCAAGTCGCCGAAAATGTCATAGAGCTGGTCGTCGCATTCGATTGCTACCGGGCAGACGCGCATGCTGCAGGCGCCCGGGGCCCCCTGGGGCGGAACGAACCCTCCAGGGTTGCTGAGGAAAGAACTCCCCGCATTGGGTTGAATGGCGGTGGAGCAGTCTCCGTCCAGTGCAAAGCCTCGTGTGTTGAGGGCTTCTTCGGTCAGCAGCAGGACATAACCCGCACCCCAGTCTCCATTGGCGTCTGGCTGGGGCATCAGGTGAGTCAACTCCCCTCCGATCTTGATCCAACCGCGGCAACCATGGGGAGCAAAGGCCAGCATTACATCGCTGTCGGTTGCACCCACGACCGTTCCCTTCCAGACGGACAGGCCCAGGTCTTCGATCAGCCCCGGAGTCGGTACGCCGTTCACGTGCAGACCAAATTCGTGGCGTGCGACCGAGAGGCGCTCAAGATCCACGCTGACCTTAACGCCACTGGTCAGTGGCACCTGCGTCATTCGCAGTGACTGGTAGGTCAAGAGGTCCGCAACTCCAGCCAGATCAGGCTCGAGGATCAAACCGTCCAGGGCGGCCTCGCGGCCGACGGTCTCCAGGGGAAAGACCACGTCCTGGGCATTGGCACGGAGGCTTGGGATCAAGAGCGTGAAGGTCAAAAGTGAGAAGAGTTTCATGGTCAGGTAGAGGGGTTTGGGGGCTGGGTTGTCAGGCGGGAGGCCCACTGAGCCCTAGCATGCCAAGTTTCCTGTGATGTCCATGGCCGATTCATGTCCGCCGCAGTCCAGGGACGGCTCCAGCCCCCTCTGGCCTCGAATCTGGCCTCCAGAGAGTCCAGATCCCTCCCAAACCGAGCCTGTGCCAAAAAGTTCCCTGCACCCCGCTTGACTCGCTCCGCCTGGGCAATACTCTTTGCGCACCTTCCCCGATAGCTCAGTTGGTAGAGCAATCGGCTGTTAACCGATTTGTCGCAAGTTCGAGTCTTGCTCGGGGAGCCATTCAAGAAGGAGCACAAGATCCCAGGATCCTGTGCTCCTTTTCTTGGTCCCTGGTCCGGGTTGGCCAGGATCCTAACGCCGTCGCCGCGGAAAACGCGGACCGCCCCGTTCATTGGGCAGCACATCTAGCAGAGCCGGATCGAGGGCTTCCAGGCGTTCCAGGGCATCGTTCATGGCCTGCACCAAGGTCTGCTTGTCCTGAGTCCGGGCCCGACGCAGGATTTGGCGGATCGTGTTGACTGGACTGATCCCCAGGCCGTCTGGGCTGGCGGCAGATAGGGGGCGCAGGGCAATCGCTTCCAGGATCAGAGCGCTGCCCTGGCTCAGTTCCCCCTGGTTGGTCAGCACCCTTGCGCGCCCAGCAATGGAGAGCATGATGAAGTGCTGGGCCGAGTCCGCCTGACTGGGGTGCTGCTCGATCCAAGCAGCATAGGATGCTTCTGCGCGCGCATAAGCCGCCCGGGCCGCGTCCTGGGCGGCGGCCTGGGCTTCGGGTGCCGGGGCCGTGCGCCAGACCTCGGCGGCAATAACGGAAGCCTGGGCGGCGAACCAGTCGCGGTGCTCCCCAGCGCTGGACTGCTCTGCGCGCCTGCGATACTGCTCCTCCAGGCGAAGGGGCCCGCCAGCTCGGAGCAGGGACGCACGCAGACGTTGGTGCAAGGGAGGCGAAGAGTGAAAGCGTGTCAGTCCCGCCTCAAGAGTCTCCTGCGCTGGCGTCTTGGCACCGAGTTCCAGCAGAAAATCATAGTGGGCAATCACATGCTGGGCGCTGGCTTCGGGGTGGCTGGCAAGCACTCCGTAGGCCGCGTGGATGTCCGCCAGCCATTCCGGCGGCCAGTCGCTGCCAGCGAGGGTGGCCTCTTGGATGGCCTGCTTGCGGCCGTGAGCAAACAGAGACAGTACGGCCATGGCATTCCAGGACTGCTGACCTGGTGGTATCTCAGCGACTGCTTTGGCTGCCGATTTGTGGGCTTCAGCTGGGCGGCCGAGATACCAGTTGCAAAGGGCCAGGGCCGTGTCCGTGCGCCAGTTGACGAGCCCGCCTTCAATTGCGCTTCGGGTTGCTGCTTCTGCGTCTTTGAAACGCAAAGAGTTCAAGCGCCTGGCCTGCCCACGACTGTTCCAGGGGGTCCATACGGCCGCGGGATCCAACGCCATGGCCAACAAGGCCTCGGCCAGATCCAGTTGCGCTGTGGCATCATCCGGTTGGGCGCTGGAAACAACAGATGCGTAGGAGACCCGGGCCTCCACTGCCCTACGGCGTTCTTCCGGGGCAGGCCGGGGAGCTTCGGGCACCACCTGCCTCAAAGACTCGTTCCAACGGGCGCTGTCGAGATTGGTCGAGGTACTGCCCAAGCCCCGATGGACCACAGCCAGGGTCTTGCCGCGCGGGTCCTTTGCTCCCAGTCGCTCGAGGGCCAGCAACAAGCTCTCGCGCTCTACCGCGGGCATGGGCACTCCCAGGGCCAGGGTGATCAGGTCGATGGCTGCGGGGTTTTCGCTGACCGCGAGGGCCTGGCGCGCCAGGGATGCGAGTTCCGCGTCCAGACCAAACAGTGCCAGACGCAACATCTGCAAGGGAGCCTTGGAACCCAGGATCTGGGCCTTGAGCAGAAGATCCTTGCGAATCTTCTTGTCCCCTGTGGTGTAACGCGTTTCGACAAAAGTCCGATCGGCCTGGTCTTGGCTGGCCAGTCGTTCCTGTAGGGAACGATCCCCTTCTGGTTCAGGGTTCGGCTTGATCAAGCGCTGACTGATCCCCGTACGAATACGCGTGAACACCGATGCCGTATCGAAGGCGTAGTACACATCGTAGACCTCTTGCTTGTCCAGCTCGATCATGATGTGCCGTGGGGAGACCCGGGTACCCTCAAAGTACTGCTCGTAGAGGATCGGTTCTATGGCGATGTGCTCGCCGCAGGTCACGCTGCCAAAACGGGGGCAGAGAATGCGCTGGCCCTGTTCATCATGGTCTCGGGGCGTGTGACGATAGACCGAAGCGATGACTGTCACATAGGGTTCGTAGAGGTCAGCGACTTCCTGGCTGCGGTAACGCACACCCGCGTAATGTTCGCTGGCGATTTCCCCGTCCATGTTGACGCAAATCAGGATCGCACGGCCCGTACGCAAGGACACGGCCAGGGCGTCATTGAAATTGCGCTGCCAGGGGATCAAGCAGGGCCTGGCCCAATCCTCTGCCGTAGGGGCGGACCACATCTCTTCCCGTGAGACGCTGCCCTGGGCATCCTGGGACTGGCCCTGGGTGGGCATTGACGCGAGGGCTACAGAGCTCAGAAGGCAGGAGATCAGCGTTCCGGGAGCAATCAGATTGGGGGAGATGAACTGCATCGCCCTAGAGGATAGCGTCTGGCGCCGCGCTATACTGCGGACCATGGGCCTCAGCCAGTTGTTCTTCCTGTTCGGCCCTCTTTTGGCCTCACCTGGTCAGGCGCAGGATTCACTGGGTCTGCACATCGAGGGTCCCAGGGAGACTCTCTATGTAGGTCAGAGTTGCCGCCTCAGGGTGGTTCTGGAGGGGCCTCTGGATCTTCTGCGCTCGGGCCTGTCCCAGTTGTTCGCGCGTTCTGTCGAGCTGCCTCTGGCCTGGTCTGTGCCCTGGTTCGATGGACAACGGGAGGGCCGGGTGGTGCGGATTCCGGGAGACGGGACCCTAGCCGAGGTGGTGCTCAATGGGGAAGTGGAGCAACTCCATTTCGAGCAGCTCAGCGGCTTGGATGGCAAGCCCCAAGCCCGCCTGTCCCTGGAAGTGATCTGGACTCCCGATCGACCCGGGACCATTGAGTTTCCTCCGGTGGCTGTGTCCTATGCTCTCAAGCCCGTCGACGGGGCCACCTCGAGGGTGCTTGGGAGTTCTCCGGGGACCCCACACAGGCTGGAGGCAGGTCTCGCACCTCTTGTGGTGAGCAGCATTCCAGAACTGGGCCGTGATCCAGCCTGGAGTGGGGCCCTTGGACGCTTCAGTCTGCATCTGGAACGAGGTCCGCCGCCGACGGTTTTGGACGGCGCCAAACTGTCCCTTGAGATCCTCGTCTGCGGAGAAGGTAATCCTGGCAGTCCACCCCGTTGGGAAGGTAGTCAACGTGCGCGCTTCAAATGCACGGGAGTGGAGGTCCAAGGGGACTGCGCCCTGTGGCTCTACAGCCTAGTTCCCACGGGGCTCGGGCCCCTGGAGATCCCGGCCTTTGAACTGCATGTGTTCGACCCTCTCACGGGGCAATTTCAGGAGCAGCACCTGCCAGGCTTCCAAGTGCAAGTGCTGGGGGAGGCTTCTCAGCCTGGGCCAGAAGAGCCCCAGACTCCAAGGCTGGCAAAGAAGATATTCTGGCTGTCTGGAATGGGCCTGC
>LWDU01000321.1_pt2 | contig 20682 bp, 26 predicted proteins | sample 727161 | NCBI WGS metagenome assembly LWDU01 (sample SAMN04566230, study PRJNA314399) | hydrothermal vent metagenome | isolation source: deep sea hydrothermal plume seawater | place: Mexico: Gulf of California, Guaymas Basin | collected 2004-07-11
GGGTAGACGGTTCTGTATTATATCTTCGTAACGATGGAACTGAAGCTTAATTATGTTAGAATTAGTAAAAATTTGTTCTCAGTATATGAGTGGAAAAGTTCAGGGACTTGAACCATATGTTTTTGGACATATACTACTAGCATATAAACTAGACGAGGTCTCTGGATCTACCTTCGTTGATGATATGATTTCAACTGGGAATTCTTCTGTATTGTGGTCTGAGTTAGATGTTGTATACTCCGCATGTGCGATAAATCCACCAGACTGTGCATGTGGCACGGTAGAAGATTTTATTCGTAATGTTACAGCCCTATTAGACCTTCATTCTAAACCGTTTGTTACTCGACTAAACTCAAACTACTCATTAGAAGAAATTTCAAATGACTCTGATAAGTCTGAAGTAACGTTTATGTATGGTAGGTTAGAAGGCAACCTTGATGAGTTTTTAGCATTCGCTTCAATTGGATCTGAGTGGTGGAGTGCTCATATTGGAATTTTTCCTACTGTTAATTTAGACAATAAGTTATTAGTAAGGTTGGTTAATAATGCCTGATTACACTGATACATTTATATGGTCTGATACTACGGGTCTTGTGACTGTAAATATTCACGAAGTAAGAGATTACTATCTCACGGACGATTTTAAGTATTCCATCGATCCTATTGATGGAGCATACTTATTAGAGGGTTGTTGCGCTGCAGATATTAGACATCTAAGACCTACTTCAACAGATCCACTTAATTTAAATATTGCGCTATCTAGATCTAGATATAGTGAAATGAGGAGAATCTAATGGTATGGCCAACACCACGTCGCACGTGGACAACAGTGTTTGGTACTTCACGTGCAACTTCACGTGGTACTTCAAACATCACGACAATAAATACAACATGGGATAAAGCGACTGCGGGTGATATTGCAATCATTAATTCGACTACTTCAGAGGTAGAGGGATACGATTTTGATGGCGCCAGAACTGTTAATATAGATGGCACTGAAGTGAATGATGTCTATATAGACGGAACACTTATTTGGAGCAAATCCGCAGGCACGACTAGTTGGGAGACAACGGCCGCAACCTCTTGGACAACCTCTTACACAACGTCGTGGACAACTTACTTTAACACGACCCGAACCACCTCAGCATAGAGATACTATATGTCAAAGATTAATTTTTTATCCACGGACAATGTAGACTTACTTAATTCTAGGTTCTCCAGAGAACTACAATTTGGTAGACCACAATCAGAAGGTATTAATGCCATAAATCTTAGGGTTCTGGCATCTGATTGTAAATCTGTTTCTATTGGTAATGTGTTATATGACTTCCTAAGTAATAATACAGAGCATACTATTACCATTGATTATGTGATGGTTCAAAATGAACTAAACAATCCAGAACACGATGCCAATAAGACTATGCTTGAGGGTATGTTTGGTATAACAATAGATGTTATAAACTACTCGTCATTGGATGTAGCAGACCATCTTAAAGATTTACCAGATACTGGCGCAATGGCGCATAACTCTGTTGGGTCTATGAGTGCAATTATTCCAACCGTTATTTCTACACTTCCAACTCACACACAAGGTAAAATTGAACTTCTTGTAACGGGTAGGAAGAACAAATCCCATACAATAGATTTAGATTACATTAGAACTTATCATTCTGATATATTTGAATATTTTTATAATTATCATGTGGCTCGAGATTATTCTACATTGTTTAATATTAGACCTATCCTTGATGATTATGATGCGCATATGGACGAATATCTCAATTCACATCTATACATATCTGAAGTTGGTTCGGCACTACACAGAGCTATTGGAGTTGCGTTTTCTCCAGAAGTATCAGAACATTTTTCTGCATTAGATTTTCTTCCAGTATTACTTGACCCGTTTACATTAGTTGTACATGGTGAATCAGTAACACAGGCATTGGTTGATTCTTACTCTACTGAGGATATCCAACATATTATTGATTGGGAAGCAGAGAATTCTAGATCATTCTTTGTAGATTCAGAATATTCAAGACTTATAAATATGAATGTAACTTTAACTTCAATGGTATAAATTATGTACAGCAAGGGTGGGCAGTTCTATGATTATGAAGTTCCAACTAATCCTATCTGGGATATTAATAAGGTAGACCTTAATTGGAAGAAAGTAAATAACCTTATAGAGTTCTCAACCAAGAATTCTCGTATACTCCCCGATGAGCATCAAGCTTTCGACTTAAACACACACCCACACTCTATTATTATAGTCGACGACTTAATATGTCCAGATGCCCTTGAAGCCCTAAGGAATGAATACCATAAGATTCATGGCGAATACTCAGCCACATTCAACATCCGTAACAATTCCGTAACACCCTCAAAATACAAAAAAATTGTACACACTTCAAAATCAAAAGATTCCTCTGGTTTAGGTATTCATGACGCATTGCAATGTGTCACGGAACAAGTTTGGGATTATGGTAAGAATATTTTATTAAAAAATGGATATGAAGGTATTCATCATATAGACTCTTGGATTAATAAAGGGAAACTGAAAGGATCTGCAAAGGGTATGTATCATTTCATGCACTATGATTGTGACGAATACCTTGAGTTCTCAAAAGACTTATTCAGATTTCCAGCATGTGCTGCTGTACTATTCCTCAAGGTAGAAGAAAACTCTCACAAAACATACTTCCCAGATTTTGACCAATCAATAACACCAAAGACAGGAAGAGTTGTATTTTTTGATGCTAGATATCTTCATGGAGTTTTTCTAAATAAACTTCAAAAACTTGAAGACGAAAGAATTGTAATGGTGTCAAATTTATGGGACTACCCAACAAGATCAGAACAAATTGAAACTACTCATGGAGTTACTGGGTTCACTAGAGGATTAAAAGATGGAATTGAATATACAAAAGAAAACCCTTAATACATTAGGGTCAGAGCGGGCAGTATATATTATAGATGGACTATTCAATGAAGATGAAGTCTCAGCTTTATTTGATAGTGCAATGAAGTCGACATATACACTCAACGCCGAATGGGCTACAAACAATACGGATAAAGTAAAATTTATTTCTGGAAGAGATAACCTCGAATTTCAAGGTTCCACAACATTCTCTAAATTTAAAGATGCAGCTTTAAAAACGTTCGGTAGGTTTAATCTTCAGCTTAAACCATATGATGTTTCTGTGAACTGTACTAATCCAGGAGATACTCCATACGAACATAGGGATGGGTTTTGTAAGGATGTTTTAGATTTAACTTTTATACTCTATATAAATACTACATGGGATAGAAACTGGGGTGGTGAAACAGTTTATTATACAGATTCTGGAGAAGTTGCATTTTCTGTATTACCAAAACCTGGAAGACTAGTGATTCATGAGTGCATATTAAACCACGCATCACGAGCCCCTTCTATAGATATGCTTGCAGGACAACCACACAGATTTACTCTGGCCGCGAAGTGTACGAACAATATGAAATATTATAATTTTAAATGCGAAGGTGATTGTGTATAACATGTTAAATAATAGATTCTCCGTACCAATATGGATTAATTCCGTCGATGAAAAATATCACAGATACTTCAAATACCTATCAGAATATGTCCTCTTTCTGAAGGATAAGGATACTGAAAATTCTAGTCACGACAGATTGCAACATAATCGATCTGGTCTATATACAACATATCACTCAAAAAAACAAAATAAACTACTTGTTGACAAAGAATGTGAATATCTTAGAGAAATTATAACAGAACAAGTTCATGAATATTTTAAGTCTATGGATTTTGATTTTGATAAAAATAAGTTTTCTATTGTATCATTATTCGCTAATGTCATAAGTAAAGGTGGTTATCACTCCAACCACATCCACGAACAGACACCGTTCGCTGAGAAGATTCTTCACCTCTATATGTATTGTCCCCAATGGTACAACAGACATCCTGTATACCAATTACAACTTTTCATAAAAACGGTCCTACACAATTCGAACAAGCTATTAAACTTCCACCAAAGGTTGGAGATGTGGTTATGTTCCCTGCATATGTTTTCCATGAAGTAACACCATCTGCCGTAGATGAAGATAGAATATCTGTTGGATTTAATATTCAAATTGAAGCTAAATGAGTATGAATAATATGTTTGTTGATACTCGCGGAATGTTAGAGGTATCTAAAGACTTAAAGGTTTCTGTTAAACAAGTTGACGGGGCTGATGTGTTAATAGTTGATAATTTTTTCGCTAATCCAGAAAGAATACTTAATTTCATAGACACAACACCTGCTCCAATATGGAAGGCTGGTGCTAACACACGCAACTTTATTGACTACTATGATTGTAGACATATAATGGGGCTTGCTTACTTTGATCCTGTTAAAGGTACATGGCCAATGGAAATAGACAATACCCATGCAGTTTTAAAGTCTATGATAAAACACTTCTATAAAGTTGATGTTAAATATATGGAATCATATAGTCTGATCTCTAATATATTTAAAAATCTTAAAGAAAATAAAGGCGGACCACGCCCACATCAAGATGGTGGGGAGGTTATGACTTCGGTAATATATATGAATAAGGATGAAGATGGTGCGTCTGGTACATCATTCCACACATCTAAGTTTAACAATGTTGCCAATATAAACAACTTAACCTTCAATGAGCATAGAGCAATGAACGACTTCTATGCATTTCATAAGTTAAGTGAAGACGGTACAAATTATTATCTTGAAGATTATGATAAATATTGGGAAGAAGCGGACTATGTTGAATCAAAATTTAACAGGTTAGTAGTATTTCGCGGTGATATATGGCATTCAGCTAAACATACAGGGTCACAATTTATGAATGAACCTAGGAAAAACTTTATAACATTTTTAGATGTTATAAATTCAAAAAGAAAATATGACAAATTCTAAAGCGATTATACATGTTATACATAAACATAAAGAGAAAGTAACTAATCGGTTTATAAAAGACCTTGAGAAAAAACACGGAGTCTCTTTTAGGTGGGAACACTTTTCCAACAAACCTACAGACTTTAAACTTACGGTTAATGTTTACGATCAAAAAGTTAAAGTATATAACGACTCTTTGTTATTAGTTTCAACTGGTGAGCCAATGTCTGTAAAGCTTGACGAACATTTTGAACGCCTTGATATTAAAGTAAATGATATATCTGATATACAAGAACTTGAAGCCTTTTTAATTGAGGAGTGTGAAAAATTTGATATAGAATTATCTCATGATACTATGGCGGCAGAAGCACTTAATTTCAAATCATTAAGTTATTCATTCTTTGCTGGTTCTATTTTTATTACACCACAATCAGATTATGCTTGGGCATCTTATATGATTGATGCCATAACGAATATAAGTGAAGAGGACAAAGTTTCAGAAGACTTGGATTTACCACCTTGGGATATTCTCGAGGATATAAATGATTCTGCTGTTGATAGTTTAACTTCTGTAGGTAATGCAAATAATTATACAAATTACTTCAACAATCCCTCAGACAAGTATAAGTCCATAAGCCATAAAAAAATTCCTGATATTAAAGACCTTGTTATTCTACCCGGATCTAATATACTTAAGCAGCTTGTGGATCGTAATAAATTACTCGATCTAGCGCACGATGGGGCATATGCTAAACTTCATCCAGTTACATTAGATGAAGATATTGAACTAATTAAAGATATTTTTGGTAATAGGGTATTCGGTCCAGAGTATGGGTTATACGAACTATTTAATAAAGCTCAGACTATACACACAACATTCACTTCAGAGTCTGTGGTATATTCCGCGTTTAATAGAAAAGAACTACACTCGATTGCTGAGGATAACACCCACGTTCCCTCTTCATACAAAGGTTTAAATAATCATATATTTTGGATTAATGATATCGATAAAGCTGAAGAGTTTATTCAAACATTTTTTAAATCTGAGATATGTTGTCTATTTAGACCGGAAGACCGAAATGTTAAAGAAAAAATTAGAAGATATGTGGATTATATTAAATCTAAGGTAGATTATATTGTATAAATATAATAAGTCATAATTAACTATACTATAAGATTACTATGAATTTTACATTATCAAACAACGCAAAAGTAAAAATACTTCAAGCATTTGTGTATATTGTGTCAATCTGCACAGTTGTATTTGCCTTTGACTTGACATTATTCTTAGTTGCACTTGCACTTGGGTGGATTACATTTGGTATAGCTGGTTCAATTTGCCTACATAAACTATCATCACACCGGTCATTTGTTCCTAAGAATAAGTTAATTAAGTGGATCATCCTATGGTTTGGTACAATTGGATCACTCGGTTCAACTATATGTTGGGCAGCGGGTCACAGAGAACACCACGAACATTCAGATTTAAAAACTGATCCACACAGACCTTTTGGTTCTCCGTTCCATAAATTTAAAATGTGGTTCTACTACTTCCCAACATGGGATATAAGCCCTGCAATTGTCGCAGATCTTCTTCGAGATAAAGACCACGTTTTCTTCCACAAACATTACTATAAGATTGTATTGTCTTATATCATATTCCTTGGTATCCTTAACCCAATCTACATTGGGTACTTCTATGCTATTCCCGTACTCTACCTATTATTTGGTATTTCTTGGGCAACAGTTATAGCACATATACCACAACTCGGTTATAAATCATTTAGAACTTATAACTCGAGAGACTACACATATAATAGTCATATGTGGGGAATTATTCTTGCGGGTGAAGGTTATCACAATACTCACCACTCTAATCCTTGGCTTTGGAATACAGCTCTTTGCAAAGGTGAGTTTGATCTTACGGCACCAATAATTAAATTGATTGGTATTCCTAATGATATTCCTCCAAAACCTTTTGATGAACCTCGTACAGGATTTGCTCTGGTTGAAGAGCTAAGGGTAGTTAAGTTTAATCTTGAGAATGGTGGTCACGAATGACACACTACCAATTAACAAAACTATTCCAAGCTTTTAGTTGGGTAGGACTACTATCAGTATTTGCATTCTTCTTTGATTCTACCTTATTCCTCTTCTCGATATTAACAGGATGGTTATATTCTGGATTTGGTCTTGGTATATGCCATCATAGATATGCAGCACATAAATCTGTTGAACCGAGGAATAGATTTATTAAGTTATTTTTATTGTTCATTGGAACTATAATTACACACGGCTCTGTGATTGCTTGGACTATTACACATAGGTATCACCATAAGTATGTTGACGAAAAGAAAGATCCTACTAATCCTGCAGGGTCTGTTTGGCACAAGGTAAAGTGTTTCTTTTATCACTTTGAAAACTTAGAGGCAAACAACACGAATATAATGGTACTCGACCTTATTAGAGATAAAGACTTTCTATTCTTCCATAAGTATCATTTTCATATAGTCATCTCCTACATAGTTGCATTGGCATTAGTAAACCCTTTATATGTATTATATTTCTATTGTATTCCGATATGTTATGTAATTGGTACTTCAGGGTGGGTTACTACACTCAGTCACTCTCCAAGTACCTCTATATTCGGATATAGGAATTATAATTCTAAAGATTTGGCATATAACTCGTTATTTTGGCAAATATATACAATGGGTGATGGGTATCATAATAATCATCATGCTTGTCCTTGGTTATCAGATATGGCAGTAACTAAATATGAATTTGATTTATGTGGTAAGATTTGTCAGATAATAGGTAAACCAAAAAAACAAGAACCCAGCTCCGTGGAGATAAGTAAATAATGAATATTGAAGAACAAGTTAAGAATGTAATATCTAAACGATTGAGTATCGATATAGATAAAGTTAAGAGTGAATCGCGGTTAATTGAAGATCTGAAAGCAGACTCTCTCGACACAGTTGAGGTGATATTGATGCTTGAAGAACAACTTGAAATGACCATCCCGGATCAACATTTTGGAGATATATCAGATGTACAATCTGTCATTGACCTTATGGAAAAATTAACATATACGAGCCAAGATGACTAAATTAAACGACACATTCGGCACAGAATCTGAAGTGCTTACTCCATATGTAAAATTATGAATATACTAGGGAAAACCTATATAATCTAGTTGAGAATGGTAATGCCGCACTTGAAGATTTGGTTGAGTTGGCTAAACAATCTGAGCATCCTCGAACCTATGAGGTTCTAGCAACTCTAATAAAAACAATTGGGGATACTGCAGATAAGTTAGCTATACTCCACGAGAAGCAACAGAAATTGGAAGGTAAAGATGAAGGTCCAGATTCTGTAACTAATAACCTTTTTGTTGGATCATCTACAGAGTTATTGGATATAATTAACAAAAAATGAGTGACGCTTATCTAAATAATCCACTTCTAACTAGAAAACGCTCTGTACATAATTATACAGAAGAGCAAATTATTGAGTTAAAGAAGTGTGCAGACGATATAGAGTATTTCGCAGAGAATTACTTTACTATTGTGCATGTAGATAAAGGTAAAATAAAAATACCATTATATGACTATCAGAAAGCTTTACTTAAACAGTTCGGCAAAGAGAGATTCAATATAGTCACACAATCCAGACAGTCTGGTAAAACAACTACAACTACTGTATTTGTTCTCCATTATATTCTATTCAATAAAGATAAGACTGTTGCCATTCTAGCAAACAAAGGTGATACTTCACAGGAAATATTGAGCAGAATCCAGTTGGCGTTCGAATTAATTCCAAACTGGCTAAAGCCTAACGTAACCGAATGGAATAAACGGACTGTTGAATTTGAGAATGGATGCCGTATTATGGCTCGGGCTACTAGTTCTAGTTCCATTCGTGGTCAATCTGTGTCATGTCTTATTGTGGATGAGGCAGCTTTTGTTCAGGGCTGGAATGAATTCTACACATCAACTTATCCAACAATTGCTTCTGGTAAGGATACTAAGGTTATATTGGTATCAACTGTTAATAAACTAAACCACTTTAATTCAATTCGAGTTAAAGCGGAACGGGGTGAGAACGAGTTTGTGCCATTTGAGGTTAAATGGTCAGATGTTCCGGGAAGGGATGAGGAATGGAAACGACAAACGATAGCCAATACTTCGCTTGAAGACTTCCTACAGGAGCACGAGAATGAAGCACTCGGTTCTACGAATACACTAATATCATCATCTGCACTTAGAGAGGTAGTTACAGAAGAACCTATAAAAATTGCACATGGGGTGTCTTATTTTGTCCTACCAATTCCTGAGCATAAATATATAATAACAGTAGATACTTCGCACGGTAAAGGGTTAGATTACTCAGTTGCGTCTGTGTTTGATGTAACAAAGTATCCAATAGAACAGGTTGGAATGTTTAGGTCAAATAACACAGCCCCTGTGGTATACGCTAAGATTGTTAATAATCTAGGCATTCAATATAACGAGGCATACATATTAGTAGAATCTAACGATGTAGGGTCTGCGGTAGTTGGTGATCTAAACTATGAATACGAGTATGAAAACATTATTAACGAAAGAACTGGTACAGAAAAATACGCACTTGGTGTTAGAACAACTAAGCTGACTAAGAGAATTGGTTGCCAAACACTTAAAGATTTAATAGAGTCAAATAAACTTATTATTCGTGATATAAATACTATAGTAGAATTAGCGAACTTTGTTTCTGTTGGTAATTCATACCAAGCTGAACGAGGTAAAACTGATGATATAGTAATGACTTTGGTAATGTTAGCTTGGTGTACAACCACTGAAAATTTTGACGTAATAGGCGACACACAAATAAAAGGATTATATAAAGATAAGATAGATGCGGTAGACGATATGTTGACACCATTCCTTTCATCAGAAATGGATGAAGACTCAAACGGGTTTTACGAAAACGGCGACTACTGGCACTAAATTAATTTATTATAAATAATACATATGGCAAAAGATAATAGTATATTCGGCTTCTCTTTTAAAAGGAAAGAGAAACCTCAAACAAAAGCATTAGAATTTATTGCACCAGTAACCGATGACGGTACTCAAGATGTTGAGGCTTCAGGATTCTTTGGTGCTGGTGTAAACACCAAACCAGAAAATGCAACCACTGAAAATGGGTTGATTGAACAATATAGATCTGTTTCACAGATTCCAGAAGTTGACCATGCAGTTGAGGATATTGTTAATGAGGCCATCATTGCAGATAACATGACTGGCCAAGCGGTATCAGTTTCAATTGTCAGTGAAGATTATTCAGACGAAGTTAAAGAACTCATATCAAAAGAATTTGATAATATACTAAGGCTTCTAAACTTTAATTCACAAGGTCACGATATATTCAGAAATTGGTATGTTGATGGTCGTACATACTATCATAAACTTATTGACCCATCTGCCCCTAAAAAAGGACTAATTGGTCTAAGATCTATTAACCCAACTGAAATTAAAAAGGTTAGGGAAATATCGAAGGAAAGAGATACTGCATCTGGTATTGATGTTATTACAAATATTGAAGAATATTTTGTATACTCAACAGAATCTGGTATGTCTTCCACCGAACTTAAAGTTGCTCCAGATTCAATAGCATACGTTTCATCTGGTATTACAGACAGAACTTCTGGAATGGTATTATCACCACTTCATAAAGCTGTTAGGGCCGCCAACCAACTGAGAATGACCGAGAACGCACAGGTTATTTACAGATTAGCTCGAGCACCAGAACGTAGAATCTTTTATATTGATGTTGGTAATATGCCTAAAGCGAAAGCTGAGCAACATCTTAAAGACATCATGGATAGATACCGTAATAAAATGGTATACGATGCAACCTCGGGCAACCTAACAAATTCATCAGACCAAATGAGTATGATGGAAGACTTTTGGTTACCGAGGAGAGAAGGTTCTAAAGGAACAGAAATTACTACTCTCCCTGCAGGATCAAACCTTGCGGATATTGATGACATTATCTACTTCCAAAAGAAACTATACAAATCACTTAACGTGCCAATCAGTAGATTAGACCCAGAGTCTTCATACTCATTTGGTTCTGGTTCTGAAATAACTAGAGACGAAGTAAGATTCTCTAAACATATTTCAAAACTTCGGAGAAAATTCTCAGGGTTATTTGATGACCTCCTTAAGACTCAATTACTACTCAAATCTGTTATCTCTTTAAAAGAGTGGGATAAACTTAAAGAGGTTATTACATACAAATTTGTTGAAGATAACTACTACGCAGAACTTAAAGAGGCAGAGGTTCTGAAGGAACGAATTATGACACTAGAGTCACTTGAGCCGTATGTAGGCAAATACTTCTCTAATGATTACGTTCGACGTGTTATTCTTAAACAATCAGATCAAGATATTATAAATATAACTAAACAAATAAAGGACGAAGAAAATAACCCTTTATACAAAGATGACGATGAAGAGGATTTTTAAAATGGAACTAATTAAAAACATTATAGCCGATAACCTAGTCAAAGCAAAAGCATCATTTTCTGATGTAATGACTTCAAAGGTTATTGACAAGTTAGATCAACTAAAAAAGACAGTTGCCTCTAACTTATACAAGGACAAAAAAGAGGAATCTTAGCATGAAACTTATAACAGAACTTTTAGATCATGAGTTAGAAATTATAACAGAGGGTAAGAATAAAGACTTATTCATTGAAGGCATCTTTATGCAATCTACTATTAAGAATAGAAATGGTCGAGTTTATCCTAAAGAGGTTATGCAAAAGGAAATCTCTCGTTATGTTTCCGAAGAAGTTGCACAAAAAAGATCTATCGGTGAATTAAACCATCCAGCTAATCCTGCTATTAATCCTGAACGAGCTTCTCATCTAATTACAAGTTTAGTAGAGAACGGTAACGATTATATCGGTAAAGCTAAAATCTTAGATACTCCTATGGGAAATATCGTTAGAGGTTTACTTGAAGGTGGAGTTAAACTGGGTGTTTCATCAAGAGGTCTTGGTTCGATCACAAAGAAAGGCACAACTTCTATTGTTGGTCCTGACTTTAAATTAAGTACAATTGATATTGTGGCAGATCCATCTGCCCCTTCTGCGTTTGTTGAAGGAATAATGGAAAATGCGGATTGGGTATACGATGATGTTCTCGGGTATCAAACTGTTCGTGACATCATTTCTAAAACACCATCAAAAGAGCTCGAAGAAGCAAAATTGATGGTGTTTCAGAATTTTATAAATAAACTATAATATAACTAAGTTATATGCAATGAAATATTTACTAGGAGAAAACAATGGATCAAGCTAACGCTGATGATCTTCAGGTAACTGAAGAAGAAGTCATTACGGCTGCCGATGAAATTGTAGAAGAACTTGTTTCTGAAGACGAGCAATTGTCGGAAAAGAAAAAAGTTGTTGAGGACGAAGACGAAGTTGAAGTTAAAGCTGACGATTCTGAAGAAGAAGAAGAAGTGGAAGACGAAGACGAAGACGACGGTGAAGTTGAAGAGAAGAAGAAAGCTGTAAAAGAAGATAAAGTTGATATGTCTGCGGACGTTGATGCGCTTCTTGAAGGTGAAGACTTTTCTGAAGACTTTAAACTTAAAGCTACTACAATCTTTGAAGCTGCAATTGGTGCTAAACTAGCATCAGAAAAAACACAACTTGAAGAAGGTTATGCAACTAAATTAGAAGAGGCTACTCAAGAAATTGAAGAAGCTTTATCTGAAAAAGTTGATTCTTATCTTTCTTATGTAGTTGAAGAATGGGCAAAAAACAATGAAGTTGCTCTTGAGCACGGCATTCGTTCAGAAATCGCAGAAGGTTTCTTGGGCTCTATGCGTGAAGTGTTCGTAGAAAACTTTATCGACATCCCAGAAGAAAAACTTTCAATCGTTGAGTCACAATACGACGAAATTGAAGAATTAACTGCTAAATTAAACGAATCAGAAGTTGCTAAAGTTGCAATGACTGCAGAGCTTAACGAAGCTGTTAAAGAAAGAATTCTTTTAAAATTATCTGAAGACTTAGCAGTAACGGAAACAGAGAAATTTAAAGAACTTGCTGAAAATGTAGATTTTGAATCAAGTGAACTATATGAAACCAAGCTCGAAATCATTAAGGGTAAATACTTCCCTTCTGATGAAAAGGTAAGTAATATTGAAGAGACTACTTCTTCAAACATTACTCCAGAAGTGAGTGATAATATGTCAGCTTATATGGCTGCTATTTCAAACCAACAATAATTCCAATTAGGAGAACGACAAATGTTCCAAACAGAACAATTAAACGAAAAATGGCAGCCAGTTCTTGAGCATGCAGATCTTCCTGAGATCAAAGATGCATACAAGAAGTCTGTTACTACTGTAATTTTAGAAAATCAAGAAAAAGCATTTAAAGAACAATTAAACGAGGCTGCTCCTGCTAACGCTACTGGCTCTTCTGTTGCTAACTGGGATCCTGTCCTAATTAGTTTAGTTCGACGTGCAATGCCTAACCTTATCGCTTATGATATCGCTGGTGTTCAACCAATGACTGGTCCTACTGGTCTTATCTTTGCTATGAAAGCAAAATATTCATCACAATCTGGTACAGAAGCTGGTTTCGCAGAAGCGGATACAGACTTTGCTGGTTCAGGTACACAAGCTGGTACTGATCCTTCAGTATTGAATGATGCTGTGCCTGGTACTTACACAACTGGTGCTGGTGAAACAACTGCTACTGGTGAAGCAATGGGTGACGGTACTACTGCATTCCCTGAAATGGCTTTCTCAATTGAGTCTACTTCAGTTACTGCTAAAACTCGTGCATTAAAAGCTGAGTACACAACAGAATTAGCTCAAGACCTTAAAGCTGTACATGGTTTAGACGCTGAAGCTGAATTAGCTAACATCTTATCTACTGAGATCTTAGGTGAAATCAACCGTGAAATGGTACGTACTATCTACATCAACGCTGTTGAAGGTTCACAAGACGCTGGTACTGCTGGTACTCTTGCTGCTGCTGACTTAGACGGTCGCTGGTCTGTTGAGAAGTATAAAGGTCTTATGTTTGCTATCGAGAAAGAAGCTAATGCAATTGCAATCGCTACTCGCCGTGGTAAAGGTAACATCTTAATCTGTTCATCAAACGTTGCATCTGCTCTTGCTATGGTCGGTAACTTAGACTTTGGTGGTGTTGCTGGTGGTTTAGACGGTGGTGTTGATGCTGCAGGTAATACATTCGTAGGTACTCTAAACGGTTCTATCAAAGTGTATGTTGATCCTTACTCAACAGGTACTGACTACTTCGTAGTTGGTTACAAAGGTAGTTCACAATATGACGCTGGTATGTTCTACTGCCCATATGTACCTTTACAAATGGTTAAAGCTGTTGGCGAAAATAGTTTCCAACCAAAAATTGCATTTAAAACACGTTACGGTATGGTTGATAATCCATTCGTTACTGCTGGTGCAAACAACAACGTTTATTACAGACGTACTAAAGTAACTGCTATCTAAGTCAATGAAATAAATGACTTAACTAAATAAGTTAATAGATTTTTCATTATTAACTGAATGTAGTGGAAAAGGATCCTTCGGGGTCCTTTTTTTATGCCTTGAATTTGTAGTTAATTGGTTTGTTATAAATAAGTGTATATAAAATAGGATCAGGTGTATGAACCCATATAATACAAGTCACTTTCAATTTGTTAACAAACACTTTAAATTAGTAGAAAACGCTTGCACAGCTGTGTCTATTCCTGCAATATCACTTGCCTCTGTTGCACAAAGTTCTAGGTTTGCTTCAGCTAAACATCCTGGTGATAAGTTAGAATTTTCTGACATGTCTATTACATTCTTAGTCGACGAAGACCTTAAAAACTATAATGAAATATCCGACTGGTTAATGTCTATACAGAACACGGAATATAAAAATATAAAGGATAAAATATCTGACTCTAAAATATTAGTTCACAACTCAAGTCATAAACTTGTTGGAACATATACGTTTACTGATTCATTCCCCATAAGTTTAAGTGAATTAGATTTACAAACTGACGCTACTTCTATTACATATCCAAAAATTACTGTAGACTTCGCATATACGAGTTTTTCTTTCGAAAGAGCTTAAGCGGTTTACAATTAGCACAATTTGTGTTATAATTATATTATGAATAAAATTGATGTTACAAAATTAGCCACTGAATCCGCAGAGACTCCCTTTATATACTCCGCCAAGTTAAACCAGTACAATGAAGTATTGGCTAAACTTAAATGGGTTCAAATGGAGTATGATTCTGAATACAAAAACAAATTCCGATATTATCTAGGTAAGGCTGAGCCTTCAGTTTATTTAGATAACCCCCTCCCAGAAAAAGTTCTTAAAGTTGATGTTTCTATATACATTAACGCAGATACAGATATTATTGAAATTAAAAAGAAATTAATTGGTCTTGAAATACAAGAGAAGACCTTGACACTTGAGCTTAAAGAACTATCTACTAGAAGTTTCCACATACGAAATATTATTGAATGGACTAAATTCCAAGACGGTGTATGATAACAAATAATAAATCTGATATAATTATCAAGAAAATAAACTCTGTTCATGTGCATGTTGAATGTTCTAGAGACATTGCAATGGAGCTTTACGAACACTTTACATTCATGGTTCCAGGTGCTAAGTTTATGCCAACCTATAAGTCTGGTTTTTGGGACGGCAAGGTTCGAATGTTTAACCTTAATTCTGGAAAGATTTATTACGGTTTAAAGTTTGAAGTGGCAAGGTTCGCGGAGACTCGAGGATATACATTCTCTCTATTCGACGAATCTGTTTCTGTTGAGTTAAACCAAGTTGAAGATATCATTGAAGCGCTCAACCTACCAATGAAACCGTATGACTATCAAGTTGACGCTATTCACCACGCAATAAAACACAACAGAGCTCTTCTGGTTAGTCCAACAGCCTCTGGTAAATCTTTAATTATATACTGCCTAGCTAGGTATCACCTCGCGAAGCAAAACAAAGTATTAATTTTAGTTCCAACAACCTCTTTAGTGTCCCAACTTCACAAAGACTTTAAAGACTACGGATTTGATTCTGATACTTTTTGTCACCAAGTTACGGCTGGTGTAGATAAAATTTCAGACAAACCTGTTATCATATCTACATGGCAGTCTGTATATAAGATGGGTAAAGAATACTTTGCAAAGTTTGATGCTATCTTTGTAGATGAATGTCACCTTGCTAAGGCGAAGTCTTTATCTACTATACTTGAGAAGATGACTCACTGCGACTTTAAATACGGGTTGACAGGAACACTTGACGGAACAGAAACTAATAAACTAACGCTCTCTGGTTTGTTTGATGTCCCTAAGATAGTAACAACAACAAAGAAGCTAATAGATGATGGAGCAATATCAAATCTAAAGGTGAACTGTTTAATATTAAATCATTCGAAAGAAGATAAAAAGATTGCCGTAGCGGCAAAGTCTTATCAAGAAGAATGTGATTACTTAGTTTTAAATAAATCAAGGAACCAATTTATCTCTAGGTTGGCTACTTCATTAAAGGGTAATACACTTGTTCTGTTTAGTTACGTAGAGAAGCACGGTATGCCATTGAAAGACCAAATTGCAGCGATGACAGATAAAGAAGTTCGCTATGTATCTGGCATAGTTAAAGCTGTCGATAGAGAAGAAACTAGAGCTATTGCAGAGAAGAATGATGATGTTATTATTGTAGCTTCATATGCAACATTCTCTACTGGTATTAACATTAAAAACCTACACAATATTGTTTTTGCCTTTCCAACTAAGTCACAGGTTAGAGTTCTTCAGTCAATAGGTCGTGGTCTTCGTACACATAAGTCTAAAGATATTTGTAATGTATATGATATTGCAGATGATATAAGGGCTGGTAAAAGGAAGAATTATACTATGAACCATTTTAACTCGAGAGTTGGAATTTATAGGGATTCCGAGTTTGATATATCAATGAATATTATTGATTTATAATGATTTACGGTATAGGTACAGATATTGTTGACCTCGCTCGGATCGAATCGAGTATTATAAAGTTTGGGGACTCCTTCGCTCGAAAGATTTTATCGGAAAGAGAGTTAGAAGGGTATTCCTCATGTATGTCAGAGAGGGCCAACTATATTGGAAAAAGGTTTGCTGCAAAAGAAGCATTTTCAAAGGCAGTAGGTACGGGTATCAGAAACCCTCTATCATTTCAAAACATTACTATTCTTCATGATAACCTAGGTAAACCCATTATCCATCTGGCAGAAAATCTTGAAGATTTGATAAGGAAAAGACGTATTACTTCAATGCACCTTACCATTTCAGATGAGAAGAATTTAGCCGCTATAGCATTTGTTGTACTAGAGGGGTTTACAACTAAGCTAAACTAGTATATAATAGTATTATAAGTTAAAGTGCTTTATGTAACAAATATAACCGTCTGAGTCGCAAGCTATCGGGTTAGTTAAGGCTACCAATTCCACCTATGTGAAATTGCAACCGTCCATTGAGTCTGCACAATCAAGATATGGAAAAGAAATCGAGTCGGGGCAATAACAATTCCGTATGATATGAATATACGGTTGAGCCCATTTAAGATTCCTGAATTAACAGGAACTAGGCTAGTAGAATCCGTAATCTACCTTAATATAACTGTAACCAAAATTAATACTTAAATAATAATTAATACTTAAAATGTCATATATGTAAATAATAATAATAATAATTCTATTTACAATACTAGTAATATATGTTATAATAGATATTATACATAAAGATATTTAATAAGGAATATATAATATGAAAAATAGAAGCTTAAATCATTCAGATAATTGGGAAACACCAAAAGAACTTTATGATGCTTTAAATGATGAATTTAACTTTGACTTTGATCCTTGTCCAATATCACATATCGATATAACAGAAGATAAAGATGGATTATTAATTGAATGGGGTAATTCTAATTTTATTAATCCACCTTATTCTAGACAATTAAAAGAAGCATTTGTTAAAAGAGCAATTGAATATTCAAAAAAAGGTAGAACCTGTGTAATGTTATTACCTGTCTCAACTTCTACTATTCTATTTCATGAACAAATACTTCCAAATGCATCAGATATTAGATTCCTTAGAGGTCGAGTTAAATTTATAGGTATTAATACATTTGGTGAAAAGGTATCTACAAAAGCTGGTATGCATGATTCAATGATAGTAGTTTTTAACAATTCGGGAAAGATATGGTATAATCGTTAAATCCTATTTACAATACTAGTAATATATGTTATAATAGTATTATATTTAATATTAATAAAATAGGAAATTATATGAGTAATAAAGAACCTGTTCAACAACTTAAACCTAAACCTAAAGTCAAACCTTCTCATTATGTTAACAATGAAGAATTTCTTGCAGACATGTCAATTTATCGGGCTGACTATCTTAAGTACAAAGAAGACCCAGATAATGTAGAAAGACCAGTTTTATCTAATACTTCTGCTGTAGCCTTTATGAAGATATCTAAGAATTTAGCAACAAAACCTAACTTTAGAGGTTATACATTTGTTGAAGAAATGGTTCTTGATGGTATTGAAAACTGTATTGCATATGCTCACAACTTTAATCCAGAGAAGTCTAAAAATCCATTTAGTTATTTTACACAAATAATCTATTATGCATTTATTAGACGTATTCAAAAAGAAGCTAAACAAACTACCGCTAAACGTGGGTTGATTCGTAATATTGATTTATCTCAATTGTTTTCTATTGACATTTCTGAGGGTAATGTGGATCTTCAACGATATTATGAGGATATTCTTAAGGATTATTTTAAATGAAGATAGCTTGTGTAACGGACCAGCATTTTGGAGCAAGAAGTGATTCAATAACATTCTCTGAATATTTTGATAAGTTCTACTCTTCGGTATTCTTTCCATATTTAGAGAAGAATAATATTGATACAGTTATTGACCTCGGTGATACATTTGACCATCGTAAATATATTAACTATGATATCTTGGCTAGAACTAAAGCTACATGGTTTGATAAGTTGGCTGAGAAGAATATTCAACTTCATTGTATTGTAGGTAATCACTCTACATATTTTAAGAATACTAATTCTATCAATTCAATTGACTTACTGACTCAAGGTTATTCTAATGTAACAGCATATTCTGAATCTACCGATGTTAATATTGGCGGTCTTGATATACACTTTATCCCGTGGATTAACTCCGAAAACTCTGAGTCCGCTTTAAAGATGATTAAAGATACTAAAGCTAAGGTTGCATTTGGGCACCTTGAGATTAACGGTTTCTATTTAAACTCTGCAGTTGTTGCTCGTCACGGACTTGAAGCTAATATATTTAATAAGTTTGATTCTGTATATACAGGACACTTTCACAAGAAGTCTGATAACGGAACTATATATTATCTAGGAACGGCATATCAGATTAACTGGTCCGATTATGGGGAAACAAAGGGTTTCCATGTATTTGATACAGAGACACTTGAGATGGAGTTTATTGAGAATCCACATACAATCCTAGAGAAAATATATTATGATGATAGAACCAACGACTATTCCACTTTTGATGTATCTGAATATGCAGGTAAGATAATTAAAGTTATAGTTCAAAATAAAACAGACCTCTATGGATTTGACCGATTCATTACTAGGCTTTACTCTATAGATACAGTAGATATTAAGATATTAGAAACTCATTCAATTGATGAGATTGACGAGAACGATATTGACGAGATTGATGACACACGGTCTCTTATTACACATTATGTAGAATCAGTTAATATTCCTTCTATTGACACACCCACACTTCAAACGAAGATGGATACATTATACACGGAAGCAGTTGAATTATTATGATAGTTTTTAAGAAAATTGAGTGGAAGAATTTACTGTCTACGGGTAATGAACCCCAATCAGTCCTGCTTAACCAATATAATAAGACAATGATTATTGGCAAGAATGGCCATGGTAAATCAACTGTTATTGATGCAGTTGCATTTGCCTTATATGGTAAACCGTTTAGAGCCATTAAGAAGGATAACTTAATTAACTCTGTCAATAGAAAGGATTGTTTAGTTACAATTCATTTTTCTGTTGGGGATAAGTCGTATAAAATTAAGCGCGGAGTTAAGCCCAACATCTTTGAGATTTATATTAACGACAAGATGGTTGATCAGGATGCCAAGGTCAGGGACTATCAGAAATATCTTGAGGACAATATCCTTAAGATGAATTATCAAACATTTACTCAAGTTGTAGTGCTAGGTTCTACTAGTTATGTTCCGTTTATGAAACTGAATTCTGCTAATAGACGAGACTTAGTAGAAGGTCTACTTGATATTAAAGTATTCAGTTCAATGAACATTCTTGTAAAACAAAATATCAAACAGGTTGCAGAGGACTACAGAGAACTTGTCGGTTCAATTGATATTCTGAAGGAGCAGATTAGACTGAATATTATTAATAGAGATTCTATGAAGAGTCGAATGGATAGTTCAGTAAGTTCCAACGATAAACGGAGAGCCGATAACAATCTCCAAATTGAAACAATTGATCGTAGAATTCAAGATCTTGAGAAGGTTAAATTACAACTTCAAAACTCAATTGAGGACCACTCAACGGTATCGGAGACAAATAAGAAGTATATATCACTTCACGGGCAGCTTAAAAATAAGTTGGCAACAACTAC
>LWDU01040170.1_pt1 | contig 20672 bp, 21 predicted proteins | sample 727161 | NCBI WGS metagenome assembly LWDU01 (sample SAMN04566230, study PRJNA314399) | hydrothermal vent metagenome | isolation source: deep sea hydrothermal plume seawater | place: Mexico: Gulf of California, Guaymas Basin | collected 2004-07-11
ACCTTGAAGAAGTTCGCGCGCTGGCGTCGCTGATGACCTGGAAAACAGCGCTGGTGAACATACCGTACGGCGGCGCCAAGGGCGGAGTTCAGGTGGACCCGGGGCAGCTTTCCCTAACAGAGCTGAACCGGCTCACTCACCGCTACATCCTCAATATTGAGCATTTGATCGGGCCCAACCGTGATATCCCGCCTCTGACATGGGCACCAACTCTCAACCCTTGGCGTGGATGATGGACGCTTGCGGACAACTGCACGGACATTCTCCGGCCATCGTCACCGGAAAACCCGTTGAGATGGGCGGTTCCTATGGACGTGATTCGGCTACCGGACGCGGCGTCGCATATTTACTCTAAGAGGCCGTGAAAGACCTTGGCCTCAATCCTCGTGACGCCAGGGTTGTGATTCAGGGCTTCGGCAACGTTGGTTCGTGGGCCGATCATCCATGAAATTGGCTATTGCGTGATCGCGGTTAGCAGTGTTGACGGCGGGGTCTATAACTCTGACGGCCTAAATATACCCAGATTGTTCAAGTACCAAGATAAAACCGGGATGTTCGAAGGATTCCCCGGAGCCGAACCAATCTCCAACAATGAATTTTTGGAGCTGGAGTGCGAGATGCTAATCCCGGCGGCCATCGACAACGTGATCACTGATGAGAATTCCAAAAACATCAAAGCCCACCTGATATTGAAGGCGGCCAATCATCCAATCACTCCGGAGGCCGACCGCATCTTGAGCGAGGGCGATGTGACGATTCTGCAGGATATCCTAGTTAATGCCGGTGGGGTGATTGTGTCCTATTCCGAGTGGACTCAGAACCTGCAGGAATTTTGCTGGGAAGAGAGCCGGGTCAACGAAGAACTCAAGAAGACAATTCTCCAGGCCTATAACGATATTTGGACCCGGAGCATCAAAGAAAAGACCACCCACTGCCAAGCATCGTTTGAGATCGGAGTCCAAAGGGTGGCTAGGGCAGTGGAGCTTCTCGGGTTCGTGTAGGCTGCAGATAGCTGACAGCTTTCAGCAAACAGCGGTCAGCTATCGGTGGAGAGATACACTTGCCAGGCTCGCTTGTCTGACGTTATGGGCACTTGAGAATCAAAATCCCCCAACCCCCTTTCATAAAGGGGTTTTTTGGTTATTTCTCTATTTCACTCTTTCCTGATTGCTGAAAGCTGACAGCTGGGCCCTCGTATTGACACCCCTTTTGCCTCTCCGTATCATTCCTTCAAATGAGAACCCCTGTACTTAGGCACGGGTTTCCCAGAGAAATTTTATAATCGCTCAGGGGGTACAACGTGGCAATTGGAATAAAGTCTTACCGTCCCACAGTTTCCGGGTCGACCCACATGGTCACGGCCGGTCACTATCTGGCCACAGCATCCGGATACCGTATTCTGGAGCAGGGTGGTAACGCCACCGATGCCGGTGTCGCTGCGGGTATCACGCTCAACGTAGTGCTGCCCCAATGGACCAACTTTGGCGGCGTGGCCCCCATCATCGTCCATGATGCCCAGAAGAACGAGACCATGGAGATTAGCGGTCTGGGTCGTTGGCCCAAGGCAGCCAACATTGACGACTACCTGGCCAAATATGGCGGCGACCTGCCAGCCGGTATCCCCCGCACCGTGACCCCCGCGGGAGCCGACGCTTGGCTGACCGCCCTGAAACTCTACGGAACCATGACCTTTGAGCAGGTTGTCACCCCCGCCATGGAACTGGCGGATGGCGGCTTCCCCGTTCCCGCGACCCTGGCTGCGTATTTTGCCAAGTCCGCTGGCGACGGGATTACCCACGAGTCCGATGAACAGACCATGTGGCCTTCCACCGCTGAGATCTTCTACCCCGGTGGCCGTCCCTTCAAAGAGGGCGAGATTCTGGTCCAGAAAGACCTGGCCCGCAGCTTTAGGCGCTTGATTGAAGTCGAACAGAAGAACTCCTCCAAAGGCCGAGAAGAAGCGATTCAAGCGGCCCGGGATTTCTTCTACAAGGGTGAGATTGCCGAGGAAATGGTGAAATTCCACCAGGAAAACGGCGGTCTGCTGACCATGGAAGATTTGGCTGATTTCCACGTGGGCGTTAATCCGCCAGCTCACGGCACCTACAAGGGAATTGATGTCTACACCTGTGGCCCCTGGTGCCAGGGCCCGGTCAGTATCCAGGCGTTGCAGATACTTGAAGGCTTAGACCTGAAAGGCATGGGCCACAACAGCGCCGACTACATCCACTCTCTGCTGGCGGCCTTCAACCTGGCCCTCAGCGACCGAGAAGCTTTCTACGGTGACCCTGACTTCGTGAAGGTTCCCATCGAGGGTCTGCTGTCCAAGTCCTTCGCCGAAGAACGCCGGTCGACAATCGATATGAAGAAAGCATTTCCGGAAATGCCGGTGGCCGGTGACCCTTGGAAACACCAGGGCATGGAATCTCCCAACGGCACACCTGCCCGCCCCGAGCCCGTGGGCGGCGGTATGCAGGCTGACACCAGCTACACGGCTGTTGTTGACCGTTGGGGCAACGCCTTCTCGGCCACGCCCAGTGACACCATTGCCTACAACCCAATCGTGCCGGGCCTGGGCTTCATAGTCTCCGGACGCGGTTCCCAGTCATGGTTGGACAAGGATCATCCCAGCTCCATGGAGCCGGGCAAACGCCCCAGGCTGACCCCCAACCCGGCATTAGCTATGAAGGACGGCAAAGTGTTGCTACCCTTTGGCACGCCGGGCGGTGATGTTCAACCCCAGTCCATGGTCCAGTTGTTCCTGAACGTCATTGAGTTCGGAATGGAAGCTCAGGAAGCCATCGAGGCTCCCCGCGTATCAACCTGGGGTTTCCCCAACTCCTTCTGGCCCCATGCCTATAACCCAGGATTTGTAGGACTGGAAGGTCGCATCGACCCCGATGTTATTGAGGAACTCCGCGGACGAGGACACAACGTAGAGGTCTGGGAAGACTTTACGTACCGCATGGGTTGCGTGTGTGCCATCCACGTAGATCAGGAAACTGGCAGCCGCAACGGAGGCGCCGACCCACGACGCGACGCCTACGCTATGGGCCGCTAACCGCAAACTCAACAAGCAACAAAAAGCCCCGGTCCATTACAGAAGGACCGGGGCTTTTTGTCTATAACATCCAAGGCCAGTAATTGTCCCTTCCCCCCTCTCAGGGGGAGGGGACAATTATCTGACAGCTGAAAGCTAAGCCTACTCCGCTGTTCGTCCTCCGTCTATGACTAACTCGGAGCCGGTGACGAATGATGATTCGTCTGAGGCCAGGTATAGGGCGCCGTAGGCCACGTCTTCTGGCCGACCCAATCGCTTTAGCGGGGTGCGGTTCAGGCGGTCTGCCCGCTTAGTCTCATCGGCCAGGAAACCCTCAGTCATGGGCGTTTCTATAGTCCCAGGGTGGACGGAGTTGGCTCGTATTCCCTCTGATGCGTATTGGATGGCGGTTGACTTGGTCAGGAGCCGCACCGCGCCCTTAGAGGCGTTGTAGGCCGATGTCACACGGCTTCCCACCAGACCGGCCACTGATGAGATATTAACTATGGAACCGCCACCGGCTTTTCGCATGGCAGGGATGGCGCACTTGGTTCCTAAGAACACCCCTTTGGCGTTGATGTCCATGATTTGGTCCCATTCCTCTGAAGAAGTCTCTTCAACGTTGTGGGCCCGGTAAATTCCAGCGTTATTGACCAGGATATCCAGCTTGCCAAAGCGGGACACAGCCTCTCCGACAGCCTTTTCCCAGGCGGATTCATCACTCACATCTAAGCTCACGAATACACATTCGCCGCCGGACTCATTGATCTCAGCCTCTGTCTTGCGGCCCTCATCTTCCAGCATGTCGCCTATGACCACCTTGGCACCCTCTTTGGCGAATAACATGGCTTCAACTGCGCCCATCCCGCGGGCGCCGCCGCTGATTAGGGCCACTTTGTTTTCCAGACGCATTGCGATTGCTCCTATCTTTTTTGTTGCCGGTTCAATTATAAGAACGGGCCGGTTTCATGCCCGCTTAACTTTGACCCTGAAATAGCCTGAAGGCAAGACCCGTTGGCAACAAAAAGATAGGCCCGAGAAAGTTTCGGTGCTTTCTCGAGCCTATCAATAAAGGGGGTAGACTATCGGAATTTATCTTGATGGAAAGGGTATGGATGCCCCGCCGGATTTGCTAAGTAGGTAGAAACGGAGTAAACCTGTGAGTCTGGCCGATGCTAGTGGATCCGACCATCATTTCTTCCTGACCCCAATCTACCGGAACCATTCCGTTGGTTCTGTGACGTGCGGTTCGAATTAACTGTTTGATAGATCACATTACTTTAAGGTTCACTCTTAGATTGACCGGACTTTGGGCCGTCGATAGAATGGATTTACGGTTTATGAATCTCCCCACAGCCACACGCATTCCAACCGAGCTCGTGCCATCTATTCTCGGGCGCAATATCGTAATCACATTGGCTCTGATTGGCTTGGTCTTTCTGGTTGCTTGCGGTAGCTCCGGACAGGTAGCCAGAGACTTTGAAGTTGTCCAGTTCAACGGCGGCACCTTCCGGCTGTCAGAGGAGGTCAAGACTCAGGCGGTGGTACTGAACTTCTGGTACCCTAGTTGCCCGCCATGCCGGGAGGAGATGCCCGCTTTTGAGGCGGCTTGGCAAGAACTCAAAGACGAACCGGTGCGTTTCTTAGGCCTTTACGTTCCGCAGGGCATTGATACTGAGGAAGACGCACGGGATTTCATTGAAGAATTTGGCCTGACCTTTAATTTCGCCACCGACCGTTTGGCGCGGATCGCCGAGGCTTACGAGTTGCAATATTTCCCCAAGACCTACTTTATAAACAAAGATGGAGAAGTAGTCGCCTCCCATATCAGTACCCTGAAGACCGAGGAAATCATTACCCAGGTCCGGGCGCTGCTTGGAGACACAACGTCCTAGCCTGCCGTTCCGGTGGACTGACGCTGTATCTCAAAACCCCATGGACGTTTTAGACTGGATATTATTGGCCATCCGCTGGGGACACGCATTGGCAGCGGTTTCCTGGGTTGGCGGCGGCATCTTCTACCTCATGGTGCTGCGGCCGGCCATTCAACAGGCTAGGGGACTCCCACCGGAAACCAACCGGGCCATTGGCGTAGAGTTCCGGGGTTTGGTCAGCACTGCCATCGCCGTGTTGCTGCTCACCGGAGTGATATTGTCAGCATCAAGGCTCACTGAAGATGTTGTCACCAGTCCTTACGTAGCAGTGTTGGTGGTCAAAATTGTTCTGGCGCTCTATATGTTTTATGTTGTGCGTTTCATGCGGCAGGACAGTTACCCTGAAGAGCCAGAATTGCCCGATTCACGATGGCAGCGGCTAACGAGCCGGATTACTGGAACAACGGCGCTTTTGGTCATCGGGGTGTTGGTGATAGGATTATCAGACGTGTTGGACGGGTTGCTGGAGAACGCTTTGGCATAGCGGCCTAAGGGTTGACTCGGTGGACTATGGATTGGAGTATTGATGAAGAAAGACCTGATGCAGATACTGGCCTGCCCCGTGTGCAAGGGCGAATTGAAATTACGCGCTGAGTCAGAAGAGGGCGACGATGTGATAACCGGCAGCTTGCACTGTGCTGCCTGCAATGAGTCATACCCCATTGAAGAATCAATTCCCAATCTTCTGCCGCCGGACCTCCGCCGAGAACTGGCGTAGAGCGACAATACAATCAGAAAGACAAAAAATTTGTCCTTCTATAGAAAGACAGGTTTTTTGATTACCGGGAATCTGCCGAATTAGTCGGCAGGTTGGGCCATCGCCAGAGGATCGCCCCGGCTGACGTCTTGTCGGTGGACTGCCTTGCCGTGTTCTTGGACTAATCTGACCAACTCATCATCGTTTTCGCCGGTAATCTTCTCTCCGCACGGACAATTAACTACTTTAGCCATGATAATACCTCCTCAGGGGTTTGAATTCGGATTGGGATACCTCGCTATTATACGAAATTGATTTTGGCAAAATCTTGGCAAACGTTTGGCGGAAGATGGGCATAAGGGTTTATGTCACAGGCAGGGCTGACGTTGAAGTGGACGGCCAAGTTGTAATCAATGAGCGCCGGTTTCGGGGAAAGCAAGACCGGCTGTTTTTTGTATACCTGGTGTGCGAACGAAGCCGTTCGGTAGCCAAAGAAGAGTTAGCGTCAGTCTTGTGGCTCGAAGACCAGTCGGATGCTTGGGAAGCCACAATCAGCGCATTGACCAGCCGCCTGGCTGGGATGCTTTCTTCAGAAGGGCTTGGAGACCTGGGTATGTCCTTCTCCCGCCAGTAGGGGCAGTACCAACTCCGTTTGCCCAGTGATGCCTGGGTCGACATTGAAGCGGGTAATTCCGCATTGGACCGGGCAGAGGCGGCAGTGAGAGACGGTGAAGCAAGAAACGCCCTGGGACCGGCTGCAGTAGCGGCTTCCATCGCCCGGCGGCCATTTCTGCCCGGAGTGGACGGTTTTTGGCGGGAGAGTTTGCAAGGCAAGTTGAACGGTCAGTTGGCCAGAGCCTTGAATTGCTTGGCTGAGATGCAATTAGAGATTGGCGAGCCGCAAACCGCTTTGGAGTCGGCTTTGGAAGGCATCAGGTTGGACCCCTACCGGGAAAGGAACCACCGGTGCTTAATGACGTTGGTACTGACCCTGAGCCTGAAACAGAAGCTCTTTATCTGAAGATCCTGAATTAGGGTGGGATGTCATTTTCTAAGTCGTGTGTTGAAAAATAAAAGGCGCCCGGAACAAATAGTTCCGGTCGCCTTTTTGTTTTCCTGATTGAGAGCTTGTGGTTAGCCCTCGCCGGTTAGGACTCGGACCACCATTGGTGCCAGTTCTTCTGCTCTGGCTTTCAGGGCGGGTCGATCCATGTTCTCTATTGGTAGTCGGGCGCTCCCCACATCTTGGCCATTCCTTGGGCCGTTGGAATGAAACGGTCGGTACAGATCGTTGCGGAAGGTATACCAGCGTTCTCCACGTGAATCCCGTCGTGCACACTGCACGCACTGCAGGAGCCTCAATCACCTATCGCAATTACCACTGCATCTACTTTAGAGACCAATTCCTTCAGGGCTGCCGGGTCGGCGGCCTTGGAGGCGCTGGGCTTTCTATGCCAGTGGACCTCGGTTATCTCGTAGCGGGTCTTAAGCACCTCTGCCAGTTCCTCAAGCAGGACATCGGCGTTGCGCTTGCTGTCGTCAATAATTCCCAGTCGGGTTCCAGCTAGGCTGGCCAGTCTCGGCGCACCGTCAAAGGGTGCAATCACTGGTTGGGTGACTGGGTTTACCAGTACATGTTCGCTCTGGGCCATTTGGTTCCCTCTCTCTGCGCTCATCAATGGCGCTCAATGAGTAGCTACTTGGATTGTCGCAATCTCGGATTGAAAAAGCAACGGGATAATCGTTAATCACTTGGGTGTTAGTCAGCTGGAATATTCGAACGGGCAGAATTCCGCGTATTTGCCTGGGTATTGAATGGACAGGTCATCGCCATCATAGGAGAAGGCGCTGGTCGTGCACAGTTCTTGAATCTGAGAGGTGAATCCGGTTGGCTTAGTCAAAACGGCCATCTCGTCTTCTCCAGTCACCGCGTTCTTCATCGCCGTTAGCTGAAAGTTTAGTTTTCCCGGAATCTTGGCATAACTGTTGATGCCGTCGATCTTCACCTCAAAGGGCACGTATCTAAACCCGATGAACTTGGTCGTAAGGTCAAGAAAGACCCTGAACGGCGCTTCATTTTGAATCATATTCTCTAAGGCTGGACGCTGGTCTTCGCTGGCCCGTTCGTCGATCAAGTAAACGCTCGTACCGTTTCCCAGATGAATCGCGGCCGGAAATATCGAGGCCTCTGAGATGCCGATTCCTGATAGATCGACGCCGTTGTAATGACCTTCGTCCGCCTGCCAAAGGTAGACACCTTCACAAGAGCCATAGTTGGGAGCTTGTTCGAAATTGCAGGGCAGCCCCAATCGCAATTACACGCGCCCAACAAGTGTCCTTTTAGATGGTAATTCCCGTTGGCGGTCATTCTTGTTGTCCCTCGCCTATCTTATGACCTTGGTCACGGCGGTGCTGCCAACCTTGGGGCCCCAACTGGGGATTACCGAAGACATGTTGGATTCCTCGCCACCGGCGAAGATCAACAGGATATCGTCAGGCTCCGGGATGAGCGATATCATGGTATCGCTATCGCCCGGCTCAACGTCGCCCTTCATTACGGTAGCGGCCTTGAGGTCGGCTACGGAGCGTTGGATTCTAGCGTGTAAATATTCTCTTATCTGGGCTTTGGTCCAATCTTTCCATAATTGGGAGTTGCCGGCGATGGTGACGACAATCTGGCCTTGTCTCACCCCAATCCCCGTGTTGCCAACGGAACCGGAGGTGGACATGTTGCTGCCCAAGCTAGATGCAACGTCTGACAGTGCGTGCAGGATGGGCTCGGGGTGGCCAACGGCCCGAACCTGGCGAGGCGACTCTCCAGCGAAGACCGTTACGGTGCTCTGGTCGGCGGAGAAACCGCGTTCCACGTGCAGCGGCGTCCAGTGAGTGTCGTTTTCGGCCTCTGCGATGCAGTAGGTGTACTTGCCGGGGTGGCCAATGACGCTGCGGTCAAAGACGCCGGGTATGGCGGCGCAGGCGTTCATCAGAATCAACCGCACGGCGCGGCCAATGGTGGCGTTGGCCCGGTTTCCGGGGCCGAACAGATTGTTGCGCGAGTTGATGTTTAGTTCTTTGCAGATGGGGCCGTTCACGATTGACAGGATCGCCGAGCCACCCATGCTGGAAGACGGGCCCACCAGGTTGAAGACCGGGTCAAGCATGGCCTCGGTTGCGGTGAGTATCACCGGCATGTATTCGGGCAGGCAACCGGCCATGACGGAGTTGGCGGCCACTTTGGCCACTGTTATCTCGCGGCGGCGCTCCGGAATCTCGCCGACCACTTCATCAGCAGGGCGGCCTGAACGCTCGATGAATTCACCGACCCGTTGTTCTGTCGGTGGGACCACGGGCAGACCGTCGGTCCAACCCAGGTCATAGCAGCGTTCGATGGCCTCTAAGGCCGAGTCCCATTGGACTGTTGTTGTATCACCGGAATCAGGCAAGGTTGGTGACCTCCAATAAATTGTTGTGGTTCAATCGGTTTAAAAGTGCTTAACCTTGTCATTCTGAGCAGTCGCGAAGAATCTCGACGCTGGGAATTGAGACCCTGCTCTTCGCTCACGGTGACAGGCGGAAAGGAGTTGTTAGTTCTGGAGGCCATGACTCCAATGAGACGTGGCCCCCATTTCCGACGAGGTCGAGAGTCTCGACTACGTCGGACCTAACCTTCCCACTTGCGAGGCGGAAGGGACTATTTGAAAAGCTGACAGCCACCAGCCACCAGCTGTCAGCTTTTAGCTACTTGGCTAGGGTGTACTTGGATAGGGAACGCAGTTCCTTGGGTGGGTTCATGTGGGAGCCGCGGATGGTGAAGGACACCTCTGCGACGTAGATGGAACCCTGGGAGTCAACGGCGATGCCGTGGGGGGCGATGAACTGCCCGGGGCCTTCACCCTCATTCTTGTCGCCAAACTGGCTGACCAGATTGCCCTTCAGGTCGAAGATGGAAACGCGGTGTCCCAAGCCGGGGGCATCATCCACGCCACCCATGCCGTTCAGTTCACCAACGTAGATGTGCTCGCCCCAAAGAACCATGGAGTCAGGACGGTGGATGTTGCTCCACATGGTCTGGAACTTGCCATCGGTGTCAAAGATCTGGATTCGGTGAGCTTCACGGTCAACAACGTAGACATTGGCTTCACTGTCGATGGCGATGTTGTGGGGGCGGATGAACTGTCCGGCATCGATGCCGGGTTCGCCCCAGGAGAACTTGTACTCACCAGCACCGGTGTAGACGTGGATGCGGGAGTTGCCGTAGCCGTCTGAAACGTATATGTCGCCGTTTTCTGGGTGGATGGCGGCGGATGTGGGACGGTTGAAGGGTTCTCCGCTCCAGCGGGGAGACGGGTTGTTCCGCTCGCCGATTTCAAGCAACTTGGTGCCGTCGGGGCTGAACTTCTGAATGGTGTGGATGCCGTCATCGGAGCAGAGCAGGGAGTCGTCATGGGCAATGTACAACCCGTGGGTACGGTCGGCGCTGAAATCACCTTTTCCGAAGGAACGGATGTAGTTGCCGTCCCGGTCCAATACGATGATGGGCTCTTCGCCACGGGTTAGGACAAACACGTTGTCATTGGAGTCGATGGCAACCCCTGGGCATTCCTTGAAGGACATGCCGGCGGGCAACTTAGCCCAGTTCTCAACAAAGTTATAGCGGAAATCGCCGATACCGTAGACCTCTGGCATGTGTGCACCTTCTGTATTCATTTTTAGTTTTTTCCCGACTGTGAAACACGACTCTGCGGTAGGCGCGAAACGCGGTTCACGGACAGGCATAGTAATCCTAAGTGTGGCCGATACAGGTGTCAATGGGCGTGATGTGGTCGGGCGATTATGCCTGGAGAATTATAGAACTAAGTACGGTCTGGAGACGCATAATCCCGTCGTCCAAATGTCTCCCTGAGCGAAGCGAAGGGTCTGCCAAAGTAGTGCTCGGCAGATTCTTCGTCGGCCTGCGGCGCTCCTCAGAATGACAATGTTTGCCTGTTATTTCGCGAGGACAAATTGTCTAACGCTGCCGCTACTTTAAGACCTGGCCACCCTCTCCTTTTAGGTAGTCGGCGGTGCGCAGAGCCAGAGCTTGAATTGTTGGTGTGGGGTTAACGCAGGCGCTGGTGGTGAAAATGCTGCCGTCAATAATGAACAGGTTTGAAACATCATGGGTGCGACCCCAGCGATCCACCACCGACTTTTCTGGGTCTTCACCCATGCGGGCCGTTCCCAACAAATGCCAACCGGCGTTGCGGCGCAGGGGAGAGGCGATGGTCTTCTTGGCACCGGCGGCTTCCAGAACCTCGGTGGCCCTAGCAACTGCGTGCGCCAGCATTTTTGTTGAGTTCTCGCTTACTGTGTAGTTCAGCTTGGGCGCGGGTATGCCATCGCTGTCGGTCAGTTCCGGGTCCAGGGTTACTGTGTTGTGTTCTTCAGGCAGGTCTTCAGCCATGATGGTGATGCCGATCATGTGACCAAAGCGCTCTTTGAACTCGTCGTGATGCCTTTCACCCCATGCAACTTTCTCTCCCAGTAGACTGCCAATAGCCGCGGCAAGGGGTGCATCGGTGTAGGCCAAGACTTGAAGGTCGTAACCACGGATGAAATCGTTGTCTGGGTTGGTCTCGTAGAATTCTTGGCTCAGCATGGTGCTTCCCCTGGGATTGCCTTCCTCAGTGCCCAGGTCATCCTCAAAGACACCCAGCACCGAACCTACCGGGTGGTGCATCAGGCATTTGCCAACCAGGCCGCTGTTATTGGCCAGGCCATTCGGGAATAAGGCCGACTTTGAATTGAGCAGCAATCTTGCAGTGCCTACGCCGTTACAGGCTAAAACGACTGCCTTGGCATTTTGTTCTTTCAGTTCTCCGTCCTGGTAGTAAAGCACCCCGGTGGCGTTTCCGGATTCGTCGATCGTGATCTCGCGCACCCTGGCGTAGGTCTCCAGGCGTGCCCCCGCTTTGAGTGCCGACGGCCAATAGGTTAAGTCTGTGGAAGCGAACGAACGGAGATAGCCACCAACATCAGGGTCTCGGTCGTGGTGATGGACTGAGGATATAGCGGTGTCTGAAGCCCACCAGTGCCAGCCCAGCTTTTCGAATGCTTTGGCCAACAATTTCCCACTTTTGCGAATGGAAAGCGGCGGGCAGGGTCGTTCAGGTTTTTCCGGGTAGGCTGGATCACCCTTGAGACCGGAAACCCCCATCATTCGGTCATTCTCGTCGTAGTAGGGTTCCAGTTCTTCGTAAGAAACGGGCCAGTCGTCGGCGACGCCCTCCAGGGTCTTAACCTTGAAGTCTGAAGGATGGAAACGTGGGAAATGTGCACCCCAGTGAATCAAGCTGCCACCAACGGCGTTGTACATCAGCGGAGCGATCGGTGTGTCATCCTCGTTGATTGGGTAGTCTTCTGGAAGCCCGCGAAAGCCAGGGTCAGGGTGGAAATCCGTCTGCCAATGAAGCTGGGAATCGGCCTCGGAAACTGGAAAAGCGTCAGTTGGTACCCACCCGCCCTGCTCCAAACAGACAACGTTGATGCCTGCTTGGGCCAGACTCCAGGTGCATGCTGCGCCTGAAGCCCCGGCTCCAATGACTACTACGTCGGCTATTTCCTGATTGTTGTCCTTGGCCATGTTGGTTCCTTACATAGAGAGGCACACGGCAAAACCGTGCCCCTCTCACTAATTCAGATTGTTGCCCGCCGCTGACCGCTGAAAGCTGTCACCTAATGGCTCTTTAGCGCCGCTCGAACACGGCAGCAACACCCTGGCCACCACCCACGCACATGGTCTCCAGACCAAACTGGGCGTCCCTGGTTTCCATCTCGTTTAGCAGTGTGGTCAAGATTCGGGCGCCGGTAGCCGCGATGGGATGGCCCAATGAGATACCAGACCCATTGACGTTCAGGTTGTCTTCATTGGGGAGTTTCCACTCACGGAGCACTGCCAACACCTGGGCGGCGAAGGCTTCGTTGAGTTCGATCACATCCATGTCCGTGATCGACATGCCTAGCTTGCTCATCAGTTTGCTGACGGCGGGAACCGGGCCGATACCCATCGTGGCGGGGTGGCAGCCAGTTACGACCCAACCCTTTAGGAAGCCCATGGCCTCAAGGCCTAGCTCCTCTAATTTGTCTTCGGCCACCAACAAGCAGACGGATGCGGCGTCGTTCTGGCTGCTGGCGTTGCCTGCAGAGACGGTGCCGTCTTTCATAACGGGGCGCAGGCGACCGAGAACTTCCATGGAACTATCGCCTCGTGGTCCCTCGTCCTTGTCGAATATTCTTGGGTCGCCCCGGCGCTGAGGAATCTCAATGGGAACAATCTGAGAGTCGAACTTACCGGACTCTTGGGCGGCCACAGCTCGTTGGTGGCTGCGCAGAGAGTACTCGTCCTGTTCCTCCCGGGATATCTCATATTGTTTGGCCAGGTTCTCGGCGGTCTCAACCATGCCGCTGATAACGCCGAACCGGTCTTCAGGGGAGATGGTCTCCCGTGCGCGGGCCAAACGGTCATGCAGAGTTACGGATCCGAAGCGTGCGCCCCACCGTGACTCATTCACGTAGTACTCGGCGTTGCTCATGCTCTCTACGCCGCCGGCAATGACCACATCTGCGTTTTCGGTTTGGACCATCATGCAGGCGTTCAGGATAGCCTGCAGGCCGGAGGAGCAGCGACGGTCCAGCTGATAGCCGGGCACTTCTATTGGGAGGCCAGCTTTGAGCAGAGCCAAGCGGCCAATGGCCGGGTTCTCTCCGCTGGGATACCCGTGGCCTAGGATCACGTCATCAACCTTGGCCGGGTCCAGCCCGCTGCGTTGCAGGGTCTCTTTGATTACAGTGGAAGCCAGCTCTTCAGCTGGTATGTCTTTTAGAGCACCGCCAAAATTGCCCACAGCGGTGCGGACCGGTGAAACGATGGCTACGCGTCGCATAATTTACTCCTAAAATGCCCATGAAAATAGTTCCCGTAATAATAACGTTTTTGGCGTAGGTGTGTCGAATGCTCCCGACGTGTCGGTCAACGAATCAAGTGGCGTATTTGGGCAAATGATTTTGGGCAGTCAAAAAGGGACAGCGATGCACCCGCCGTCCCTTTTTATTTGGGATGCCGGAAGGGTTTCGTTCTATTTCTACCTTCGGGCGGTTTCGACTCCCTCTAATCGGTCTTCCAAGTTTTCGAGGGCGTCTCGCCAACCCACCGGAGCCAGTTCACGGGCTTTGTCCGGTATCATGTCGGCTGCGGACAATAAGAAAGAAGCTACTGACGACTCGGTAAATTTCGCTTCTAAGTCAGATATATCGTCGGTGCTCAAAGGTGTGTGATTGAGTATTTTTCCGGGGATCTCGTCTTCTAGAGACTTTTGAGTGTTTAATAACCCAGTTACGCTGAGAATCACAGCCGCAGCCAGAACTGCTCCCACCACCAGCCCTGCAGCCATGCCGCCAAACCGGTCCGTCCAGCCCATGAACATACCGTAAACCAGATTACGGGTGATCTTTGAAGCCAACCAAGTAGCGGCAAAAGTTGCAGAGATTATGGCGGCGGAGGACAGGACAACTATGAGAGCGCCATTTGGCAAATAACCTGCTAACCAAGTTTCTGCTCCGCCTCTGAATTCGGCAACTGCCAAAATTCCTGCAAGTACCATCCGCATGCCCATCAGTCCGCCGGTCACCAGAGTTCCGATGAGGACGATATCCACCCAGTTCATCTGTTGTTCCTGTTGTTACTTCCCTAGTCCGGGGGGAGTGGTTTAGCCCCAGTGGCCATTAGACCGTTAATAGACATAATGCTACTTAAAGTATTACGGCTGTATTAATCGCATTTAATTTGAGGTCGAAATAATGCAGTGGTCAAGAGCCGATTTCTGGGGTTATCTTGCCGGTTAAATGGAAAAGGCCGGGTCTCTACACTAAGAAAGACGGCGGCCCTTTTTTGAGGGGTTTGGGGTATTTATCGTACCGCCCGCGTAATGAGCCGGGCAACCAGGATCTGTCAGCAGAAGCCAGGCGCAAAGGTTAGTGTTAGCCCTATTTGAGCAATAAGATAAAGCCTCAATTATGGCTAAATGGTTCAATCGGTCCCTTCAAGGGGAAATTACCCGCGTTTGACACCGCTGATGAGGTCCAGGTACTTGTATCCGGATCCTGTGTTGAACAACACCACCGACTCGTCAGGATCCAAGAATTTTTGGTCCAGAAGTTTCTTCAAACACACCAGCGTCGCTGCTCCTTCCGGAGCGGGGAAGATGCCTTCCGCAGTGGCCATCTCATACATGGCATCGATCATCTCTTCGTCGGAGACTGCCAATGCGGTGCCGCCTGTTGCCCTGATGGCTTCTAGAATCAAGTAGTCGGCAAAGGGATGGGGTACCCGCAGTCCATCAGCTTTGGTGGTGGCATTCTCCCACATCTGAGAAGTGTCAGCGCCTGCATTAAAGGCCCGCACCACGGGTTGGCAGCCGTCTGCCTGCACTGATATGAACTTGGGCTGCTTGCCTTCTATCCAACCCAACTCCAGCAGTTCTTTGAACCCCTTATACATGCCAATGATCCCGGTGCCGCCGCCGGTGGGATAAATCACAGCGTCCGGCATTTTCCAACCCAGTTGCTGGACCATTTCCAGGCCCATGGATTTCTTGCCTTCCGCGCGGTACGGCTCTTTTAGCGTCGAGAGGTCAAAGAATCCCAGTTCCTTGGCCACTGCCACGGCTTCCCGCCCGGCATCATTGATCAAGCCCTTCACAAGATTTAGTTCAGACCCGGCCACCAGAGTCTCTTTTTTATTGGCATCCGGAGCGTCTTGAGGCATAAATACCTTAGTCTCCATGCCAGACCGAGCCCCGTAAGCTGCTGCGGCACCGGCCGCGTTACCGGCAGAGGGCATGGTGAACCCGCTCACATTTAATTCCATGGCCTTTGAGACCGCGGCAGAAATCCCCCGGGCCTTGAAAGTGCCGGTGGGATTCAGACCCTCTTCTTTCACATAGAGATTGCGCATGCCCAACTGCTTTGCCAGGTTGTTGGTCTTAATCAATGGCGTGCCACCTTCGCCTAGAGTGACAATGTCGTTGGGGTCATTCACCGGAAGCAATTCAGCATACCGCCACATTGTGTCGGGGCGGGTGACCAGACTGTCGCGGTCAACCTCGCGTCCCAACTTGGCCAAGTCGTAGCGGGCGAACAATACTTTCTCACAGCAAGGGCTGATGCCCATCAGTTGATTGTGAGGGTAACTCTTGCCGCAGACAGTGCATTCCAGGTGGCTGATATAGCTGGTCATGTGGTGGCTAATCTCCTTTTTAGTACGGGCTCGCGAAATATGGTATTGCGAAGTACGGGCCTGCGAACCGCAGACCTAGCTCGTTGCAAAGTTGTTGTTCTGTCCAGATTGCCCCTACTATACCCCACGGGGTAGCACCTGCGGAAAGTCTGTTTAGATAATCTTTCCGTTAGATTTTCAGAGAAACGCAGCTGCGCTGCCAAACTTGCCACAAGGCCAAGGGTTGAGTAATATGCCCGCTAGATGGACCGTGCGGCTCATCCCCACCGGCACCGGCCCGCAAAAACACCAACCCATAAGAAAATAGAGGGGACCTTTAAGGAGAGCTATGAAACTGGTATTCTTTGACGATTTTATTTTAGGTGTAGTGAAAGACGACACCGTGGTCGACGTTTCCGGAGCCGTCAGTGGCATCGAACACACCTCACCCCAAGACCTAATCAACAAGATAATTGAGGACTTCTCCCAGCACCGCGCCGCGCTGCAACAGGCAGCAGACAGCGGTCAGGGCAAGCCTGTGAGCGAAGTGCGGTTGCGGTCTCCGCTGCCTAAGCCCCCCAACATCATCTGTATGGCAGTGAACTATATGGAGGACGGTACCAGGGCAGAACCGGCCCCAATCAACGCCTTCCAGAAGTCGCCAAACTCGGTCATCGGCAACGGCGACACAATGATTCTCCCGGATATCCCCGCCTCTATCTTTGAAGGCGAGGCTGAGATCGCCTTGGTCATTGGCAAAAAAGCCAAGAACGTTAAACCAGAAGATGCCTACGACTATATCTTCGGTTACATCAATTTCATCGATGGTTCCGCGCGCGGCCTACAGGCCGGCGGCAACACCTTCTATCAGATGAAGTCCAGGGACACTTTTGCTCCGATGGGCCCCTATCTAGTCACCGCTGATGAGATTGAAGACGCCCAGAATCTCGACATCAAATTGTGGGTCAATGAGGACTTGAAACAGTCTTTCAATACCGACGATATGGCTCACAAGATTCCCAGAATCATGGAATGGGTCACGTCCATCCACGAACTGGAACCCGGTGACGTCGTTGCAACCGGAACCAACCACCGTGGACTGAGCGCACTGATGGACGGCGACACTGTGGACCTGGAAGTTCAGGGACTGGGCACGCTGCATTTCGACATCCAAGACGACTTGAAGCGCACCTGGCAACGGACCACCCGCTTGGAGATGGCCGATCAGGGCAAAGAGGGAACAACGCCCCAGGTTGGCGGCAAATACTCCTAAGTCACCATTCGCTTTAAATAAAAATCCCCCCTGCCACACAGCGGGGGATTTTTGTTTTCAACCCTCTGGCGTTTTACCAGCAAGCCAGTTGTATGATCACCTATCTTTTTAAGCCTCCATTTAAGCCTCTACGAAGTGAACACGAAGCGAATAGGAGTAAACCCTATGGCTAGCGAGAATAAACCTCAAATATCAATGGAAGAGTTCAAGTTAAGGGCAGACCGGGCAGGTCTTGGAATGGACCAAGCAGAACTGGACCATCTAAAGCCCATCTATGAGCTCTATATGGAATACACGGCCATGATGCATTCCATAGAATTTGGGCCGGAAGAAATGGTTGTGGAATTTCATCCCGATTAACCGGCATTATCGACTAATTTTCCCCGGCATTTTTAATCTGCTAATTGCGGTGGAGATATGACCCAAACAAATAAGAAACTACACGAACTGACAATCCACGAAGCCGGGAAAATGCTCAAAAACGGCGAACTTTCGCCCGTGGAATTGACCCAGGCATTTTTCAACCGGATCGACGAGACTGAAGACCGGCTGCATTCTTTCATCACCCTGTTGAAGGACCGGGCCATGGGTGAGGCCCGTGCCGCTGAAGCCGAGATTCGCAGCGGCAATTACAAGGGGCACATGCACGGGATACCCATCGTGCTTAAAGACCTATACGACACAGCGGGAATCCGGACCACCTCGGGCTCCCAGGTGGATTTTGACCGAGTGCCCACTGAGGACTCAACTGCGACATCGCGATTGGCTGAGGCCGGCGCAATCCTCCTGGGCAAGGTGACTATGCACGAGTTCGCTCTGGGAGGCCCGGATTGGACTACCCCGTTTGAGCCGGCGTGCAATCCCTGGAACTTGGCCCACATCACCGGCGGCTCCAGCAGTGGTACAGCTTCTGCCGTTTCATCAGGACAGGCGATGGGCGGCCTCGGGTCTTGCACCGGAGGGTCGATTCGGGGTCCGGCATCCCTCTGTGGCATCGTGGGTTTAAAACCAACTTACGGGCGGGTCAGCCGCGCCGGTGTTGTGACATTGAGCTGGTCTCAGGACCACGTTGGCCCTTTGACCTACACCGTTGAAGATAGCGCCTACATGCTCCAGGCCATCGCGGGCCACGACCCCAAAGACCCGACCAGCAGCCGCTCGATAGTTCCCGACTACTCGTTGTCACTTCGTGAAGACATCAAGGGCAAGGTATTTGGTCTGCCGAGGCATTATTTCTTTGATGACGACCCTAGCGTGAATGCAGAGGTGGTTGCCGTGGTTGAAAAGGCAGTGGCCGAGCTTGAAAGCCTGGGCGCTAAGATAGAAGAGATAGAACTGCCCAGCTTGGAATACGTTCGGGCGGCCAATACCATAATCATGGTCAGTGAGGCATTTGCCTTCCATGAGCCCAATCTCAAAACCAGACCCCAAGACTTCGGCGAGATTGTCCGCGCCAGGTTCCGGATTGGCGGCATGCTCAGTGCTGGTGATTACCTGCAGGCCCAGCGATGCCGACAGTGGAGTAAACGGGAGTTCGCACAGGCGCTGACCAAGGTCGACTTCTTCGTGACACCTACTATGACCCAACCAGCAGCAGCGTTTGACGGCTACGACCCCATCGCCACCATCCAGGGTAAAAGCTTTACCGCGCCGTTCAACGTCACTGGGCTGCCGGCTATCTCAGTGCCCTGCGGCTTCACGCAAACAGGATTGCCCGTGGGGCTCCAGATTGCAGGAAAAGCCTTTGACGAACCCGGCGTAATCCAGGCTGCCTACACCTACCAGCAGCACGCCCGTTGGTACGAGCAGAGACCAAATATCTAGGCAGCTAATCGTCTGCGAGACTTGGCAGGGGTGTTGACCTGGCTTCGGGGGGAAGATTTTCTTCCCAGTCTAGAATCAACACCCGGTCGGTGTTGTCCATGGACATGATGATGATCGCTCCGACCAGACTGGTGGCAACGGACAGGCTGATCGTCAGAACATAATCGCCAAAGAACCCGAACAGCACGCCGCCGATCCAGCCTCCGGTGGCCATTCCCAACATTGCACCGGAGAGCTGCCAGCCAAATGATCGGCCCAGTGAGCCCTCGCCGTAATAGCGTCGGTTGATGATGGGAAATGCCGATCCCTCTCCCCCGTATCCAATCCCAAAGACCACCGCGAATAAATAGAAAGTCCAGGTGTCATGGGTCCAAAACAGCATCAACACCGGCAACCCCTGTAGGACGTACATGACTGCCATGGTGCCCCGTGGGCCCAGGGAATCGGCCAATACCGGAGTCAGGAATCTGGTCAGCCCACTCACCAAGGCCAACGTGCTGAGAACCCCCGCCGCCGCCACTGGGCCAACCCCAGCAAGAACAGCGATTGGGACGATGTAGACAATCACTATCGCGTGAGAGGCACAGCCCAGGTAATGGATCATCACCAATTTCCAGAATGCGGCGGTGGACTGGATTGACGCCGCCCGGACCTTATCCCTGACCATGCGAATCTCACGGCTGAACTGCTCGTTCCGCGTGCCAGTAAAGGCCCCACCAAACGGGTCTATGCCGATGTCAGAGGGTCTGCTACGGAAGAAATATACGGTGATGGACATGACGATGCCGCAACCGATTCCCAAGGTCCAGAAGGCCACTCTCCAGTCGTAATTCGCCAGCAAAATACCAATGAGCAAAGTAGTACCGGCGGGCCCTATTCCCTGAGCGCACTGCAGCAGCCCAACCCCAACGCCCAGCTTTTCTCTGAACCAGTAGGTGGCTGTGGTGATCAATGCTACGTTGAGGCAGCTCTGGGTGGTGCCAAGGAATATTCCGTAAGCCACCCAGATGTGCCAAACGTCCGTTGCCATAGCCGAGATAGCCGTGCCAATGAAGAAGCACACTACCCCGATAATCAATACCGGACGACCGCCGTACCTGTCTGTGGCAATCCCGATTATCGGGGCCAGCACGGCGCTCATAATGGCGGATATGCCGTAAGCCAGCGTTATTGAGCCCTGGCTCCACCCGTACTCGTCCTGTAACGGAAGGATCACCACGCCAAAGGCTTGAGGTATTGAACCACCGCCCAGGTACAACAGGACGGAAAGTCCGATTATGATCCAGGCGTAATGAATTTTTGGACGGCGCATCTGCATTTTAGTAAATGACAATCCTAAATGGTGAAGGCAATTTGAGGCAGAAATAAATCTAACCGTAGCCAGACTGACCCTACCTGACAGCATAGGATTGTAACCGTAGCTGGGCCAGCTTGGGAATAGCAAAATTATTTACCACCAACGAGTAAGAAAAGGGTTAATATTGCTGGACCTAACGTGGAAGCCAATTAATAATAGCCAACGATTGGCAACCCATCACTGAGAGCGAATGAGTACCAACGGTCAACAACCCAACCTGCAACTGAGTATCTTGGACCAGAGCCCATCCCACGGGGGCGAGGACGCCGCCCAGTCTTTCCAACGGACCATCGAA
>LWDU01035160.1_pt2 | contig 20670 bp, 17 predicted proteins | sample 727161 | NCBI WGS metagenome assembly LWDU01 (sample SAMN04566230, study PRJNA314399) | hydrothermal vent metagenome | isolation source: deep sea hydrothermal plume seawater | place: Mexico: Gulf of California, Guaymas Basin | collected 2004-07-11
GTTTTTGCTTCGCAAAAGCCGCAACCTGATGTCTCTTGCACTGGCAGTGATATAGTATCCGTTGCGTTTTGCTTCGCAAAGCCGCAACCTGGTGCGAAAGGAGAGACTCGAACTCTCACATCTTTCGATACTGGAACCTAAATCCAGCGCGTCTACCAATTCCGCCACTCTCGCATCTGTTACTATCAGCTACCACACTTTCCAAAATGCTGCACAATCAGGAGTGCTATGTCGCCTGCATTGATAATTGCCATCTGGAAGGGGCGCGATTATAGACAGGCAAATAGGCTTCATCAAGTGTCAAAACCAGACGAATGACATTAGAGGCATAACTCCTGGGATCCAAATCAAAGTTAGCGGGCCATACTAGATATTAGGCATATGATTCATGCACTTACGTTGAGTCACTTTCGAGCAAAACTTATACAACTGCCTTATTCCGGCAGAAACTTAATGAACTGAGGACAACATGGATCTAGAAAGCGTTGATTTGGTCCTGAAAACGGCACGTTCAGTTAGGAGAAAACTGGATTTTGATCGCCAGATTCCACTGGCGGTTATTGAAGATTGTATCGATGTGGCAACTCAGGCGCCTGTGGGATTGGCAGGTGAAAATTGGCGTTTTATCGTCGTCACGGATCATGCAATAAAAGCAAAAATCGCAAAACTTTACGCCGAGGTTTTAGTTGACCTCACATCAGACCGTGGTATCGAGCTTAAACCTACCCATAAGGCACTCATCGATCGACTTCACGAAATTCCGTGCATGATTTTCGTATGTGCCATCGGCCTGCCTGGAGACTCGACTTCGCAACAAATCGCCTATTTTGGTTCGATTCTTCCCGCTGCGTGGTCCCTGATGCTAGCGCTCAGGGCGCGGGATATTGGCACCACATGGACCACGCTCCTGTCATCGCAACAGGAGCGAGTTGGCCAGATTCTTGGGTTACCTGAAGGTGTGTTACAAATTGTGATGTTCCCGGCGGCATATACGAAAAATGCTGTCATGCGAGTCGCCGACAGGATGCCTGCCCGCAAGCTCACATACCTGAATCGTTGGGGAGAATGAACTATCCAGGCATAGCTGATACGTTAAGTTAATGGGTTAAGTTTTTCTCAGTCGCCAAAAAACAAAAATGAATATCACGAGAGTAAACAGAACAATCAAATGGAGGGTATAGCCAGGTAGATAGTCTGATCGTCGAAACGAATCGCTGATGCCAACAACACTCCACAAATTGCCGCTGCCATTTCCTACCACCAGCTGACCCTTCATGCCTTTTTCCATATGTTGAGCCATATCGCAATGCACCAGATAAGTCTTGTGATCACCGGGTACTATAAATGTCCCTCGCACCTGTTTTCCAGCCATGGCTTCCAGATGAAACATCCCGGTGGGGTAAAGATACGCCGGTAGCCCATGGACCATCCATTGATGGCGAACTTCATCTTTATTGACAAACGTCACGGTAATTCGGCTACAGGGTTCTACTTTATGCTCATGTTGGCTCATGCCGAATACCATTCCGGGAACACCCCTGGCATATTCCCGGCCTGCCGAAACGACAAATTGATGTTCTGCGGATATTTCCGCACAATCCCAGGGCAACGTGTGATGATTGTTATTCATCACCAGGCCACTCTCAGAGAACATCATTCGATGGTTGGTGTGATCGTCTTCGGCAAAAACTACAGACAGCGGTGAGCTCAACAGAATCAGATACGCAAAGGCACAAGTGCCAGATATCCTGGGCATGAATTAAGTCTTTTTCCTGCCGGTATAGTTGACCATCAGCATCGCACTGATCGTCGCCAATGCCAACGTCAAAACAAGAACCCGACCCAACATAAGCCAATCGTTAGCAGGATCAGAAAATAATCCAGGTGCATAACTTTGCCAGACTGGTATTTGTTTTTGGTAGTATTGCTCAGTAAAAAATGGTTTGTAAGAAACTCCCTGGGTTTTAGGCCAGCCATTTTCATCCAGAAACTCGTCGTAAACAATGGCGCTGATGTTACCTCCCGGCCCAATGCCGTCGGTGGTGACTCCACGTCTCTGGTGATCGTGGAATGGCCAAATTCCGGGGCCGTAACTGTGCAGCCCATCATTGTAGGTGGAAAGCGCAAGATCTATTCGCTCCGCGCTCGCCAGCCAGACCACGTCCTGTAATGTTTGACTTGCCGCAGGTAAAAGTACGCCGTCCTTATGGGTTACGGTAAATTTGTGGCCGTGTGTGTGGAACGCGATCCCCTCGCTTCCACCATTGAGTATCCTGAGTTTTATGTTTTCGTCTCCGCTGGTTAAAACAAGTGATTCTCGAAAGGTATAAGGGAAGGAGCGCCCGTTAAGTGTGAAATAATCCACCGTGGCATCGGTGACATCATACTCCCGGTGCATTGAGCGGGTGACCTCCCTCGGGTCGTTCGATGATTGTATTCGTACGCCCAGTTCTGCATCCAGATCCGTATAGTGCAGATCGTACTCCCGGGAAAACGATTCCTTCACCGCCACGGATGAAGCGCGAACAAATCCTGCGCCAACATTCATCGTTTGCAACCAGTTATTGGGGCGATTTTCTTCGATAATAAAAAGACCCTGTAACCCCATCGCAACATGAACATGGGGTTGTACATGACAATGATAAAAAGTCGTCCCAGCGTTACGTGGTTGCAATTCGTAAGTACGGGCCTCTCCCGGCAGTACCGGTAGTTCACTCGTGATGGGCACGCCATCATTGCCCTGGCCATTCGAAAGAGCGAATCGATGATCAGCACCATGCAGGTGCAGTGTATGTGGCATGTAATGGGTATTTTCAAGGGTAATTTTGACCCGGTCACCCTGTTCAACCCGAATCGCGGGAGAAGGCAGACGAAGGTCGGCTCGGGCATTAACCGATTCAAAGTTTTCCCGGGCCATACCCTGGAGTTTAGGTGCAAACACCCATGAGCCGGGTTGCACGCCCGGCGCAATCGCATATTGGGTGACTGGTCTGTTCGACTCGGTTGATACACCGTTGAGCTCTGCAACTTCAAGCCGAATGTGAATTTCGTCCGGGTCTCCATCTCCATCGAGATCCCGCCCCTTCTCTATCGCATCAAGCGTTAACCCGCTTCTCATTAACGTGTTGTGACTAACATTATTTGTCCCTTTAACGAATGCAGCAACAGCATAGGGGTTATCCGCGACACATAACCCTGATTCACTGATGGTGACACCTTCAATCTGATGCTGCTTACGCCGCCCTGACAAATCCGGCGGACAGAATACTTCCGCCTGAACTGAATCCGCCTGGCGGGAATCAGGAAGCGACCGATAAGACGGCGCACCGAACCATTTTGTTAACTGAATCCTAAAAGCTTGTGGATACCACGATGGTGGATAGGCCACGATTGAAATGAGAATCATTACGAGCAACAACAATCGACGCTTACCCGTAATCACGATCTGGCAATCCCCAACTTGTCTCTGGCAGTTTTAAACCAGCTATCGCCCAGCATAAACTGAATCTGCAGAACCAAACCCAGCAAAATGATTATCGGCCAGTAACCGTACCCGGTGTTGCCAACCTCGAATGGGAAAACTGCTCGATACATTATGTTTTTGCTGGGATGCGGCGCGGTGACGATGCCTATGAATTGTCCCGATTCAGCAAATGTGTGTTCCACGTTCATTCTCTCATCGGGGTATATTTCTCCTGGTTTAAAGAACACGGTCTGTGCGTCCAGGTCCCTGATCTGCGTGATGTTCTCCCAGCGAACGAACTGGCCAAACTCCTGATCATCCCTGATGATTCGAAAGTCTACCGGTACTTCTTTTAAACTGGCATGAAGATAATCCAGAATGAAAACCGTTTTACCGGCATCGGGTAAGTCCTCACAAAAAACTTCGTTGGCACTTTTCTGTGGCTGAAAGATGGAGAAGTGCGCGGTGTAGAAGCCAATTTCGATCATGCAGCTTCCAGCTTCACCCACCACACCACCGGCTGCGAAGCCTCGCCCGCAAGGCAATACGACACCCAGAAGCGCAATCAGCGCTACAGTTTTGTGTATTGTCACCATCTCATACAATCTTTGGTTAAGGTCCCCGGTTAGCTTACCGCAGAAACCCGATTAACAAGAAATTTCTACAACCACGTTCATCCAAACCGTTGACTTAAAATCGGACTACAGTTAGTTTACGCGTATTGGTTGACCATGAACTTTTCGTGTTACCTGTTTTACTGCCTGTTGTTTAGAGACAGTCGGTTTTTAAGTCACGACCTGATTGACCAAAACGAAGACGTAAACGTACCAAAGGAAAGAAGAAGTATGTTCGTTGCTATTGTATTGGTTTTACTTGTAGTCGGTTCAGTTATTTTCCATTTTGCAAGCCCGTGGTGGTTTACGCCCCTGGCTTCGAACTGGGGAGCTATTGACTTCACCATCAATGTTACTTTCTGGGTGACCGGCTTCGTTTTCGTCGCCGTCAACCTGTTTATGGCCTACGCACTTATCAAGTATCGTCACAGGCCCGACGACAATCAACCCGCCCATTACGAACCGGAAAACTCCAAACTTGAGATGTGGCTCACGGTCCTGACGGCTGTGGGTGTTGCAGCGATGCTTGCACCGGGCCTGTTCGTATGGGGTCAGTTCGTGACCGTCCCGGAAGAGGCCTGGGAGGTGGAAGCAGTCGGTGAACAATGGCGTTGGACGTTCCGACTACCGGGCAAGGACGGCAAACTTGGCACCTCAGATGTTACCCTTGTCAACATTAACAACCCTTTTGGCGTCAATCCCGATGACCCGACTGGCGCCGACGATATTCTGGTTACAGACAACCAGGTTCACATACCCATAGACAAACCTGTCAAGTTCTTGCTTCGATCCAAGGACGTATTGCACGATTTCGCCGTTGCTGAATTCAGGGTAAAAATGGATCTGGTACCGGGTCTTGTTTCATACCTTTGGCTCACGCCAACCCGAACCGGCACCTTCGAGATCCTTTGTGAAGAGCTATGCGGGATAGCGCACTTCACCATGCGTGGTAAGGTCATCGTCGATGAGCAGAAGGACTTTGATAACTGGCTGGGCAAACAAATAACCTTTAAGGAATCGCAGGCCATCGGGGAAGGCGATGCGATCGCAGGGAGATCCTCCTATATTATTTGCAGTACCTGCCACGGGCCCCAGGGCGAAGGAAATATAGCACTCAATTCGCCAAAGTTAGCAGGCAAGAGTCCCTGGTATCTGCGCAAACAAATCGCCAATTTCAAACATGGTATTCGGGGTGCACACAAGGATGATACTTATGGGCAGCAGATGGCACCAATGGCTGCTACCCTGCTGGATGAAACTGCAATTCGAAACGTTGCCGCATATATTACTACGCTGCCGGAAAGTCCAGCTGAAAGCAGTGATATGGACAAGGGGGTGGATATCGAACATGGTCAACAACTCTATCGTACCTGTGGTACCTGCCATGGCGCTAATGGTCAGGGCAACTACGCAATGAACTCCCCTCGATTGTCTGGTCAGGAATCCTGGTACATGATCCGTCAGCTTCAAAACTTCAAGACTGGTGTTCGCGGCGCGCACCCTGACGATACCTTCGGGCCGCAGATGATCAGCATGTCAAGATTCTTAAGAAGCGAGGATTCGGTCAAAGACGTGGTTCACCTTGTCGGATCAAGGGGGAATGGTCGCGAAAAATACCCAACAGATTGAGAAGACCGTTCCTGAAGAGCCAATTGCAGAAGAGTCAATGGCAGAACAGCCAATTGTAGAAGAGCCGAGTCAAGAAGTAACAATCCAAGAAGAGATTGACATTACCGTTGCGGGAGCGAATTAATGGCTTATGTAGCACTAGCCGACCAGGGGCAGAAACTTTCTCACCCCCATAGTTTTTTTACCAAATACATCTATAGCCAGGATCACAAGGTCATTGCGATCCAGTACGGACTAGTAGCGATTTCCGTTGGTCTGGTTGCATTGGTGTTGTCGGGCATAATGAGATTGCAATTGGGATTCCCGGATACATTCTCTTTCATTAATCCTGATCAATACCTTCAGTTCGTCACCTTGCACGGCATGATCATGGTGATCTACCTGCTTACCGCCCTGTTTCTTGGGGGCTTTGGTAACTATCTGATCCCGCTGATGGTTGGGGCTCGTGACATGGTGTTCCCCTATATGAACATGCTCAGTTTCTGGGTCTACCTGGTATCGGTGATTATTCTGATGACCAGCTTTTTTGTTCCAGGCGGTCCAACGGGTGCAGGTTGGACGCTTTATCCACCCCAGGCAATTATGCAGGGAACCCCAGGTGTCGACTGGGGGATTGTGCTGATGCTGGTTTCATTGGCGGTGTTTATTATCGCTTTTACCATGGGTGGGCTGAACTACGTTACCACGGTTTTGCAAGCCAGGACCAATGGGATGACCCTGATGCGGATGCCACTGTCTGTCTGGGGTATTTTTACCGCAACAGTGCTTGGCCTCCTCGCCTTTCCTGCCTTGTTAGTCAGCGCAATAATGATGCTGCTGGATCGCTTATTGGGGACCAGCTTTTTTATGCCTGCCATAGTGTCAATGGGTGAGCAAACAAGCTACGACGGTGGCAGCCCTATTTTGTTCCAGCATCTTTTCTGGTTTTTCGGCCACCCCGAAGTTTATATCGTCGCACTGCCCGCATTCGGAATTGTTTCAGATCTGTTGAGCACCCATGCAAGAAAGAACATTTTTGGATACCGTATGATGGTATGGGCAATCGTCGCAATCGGCGGACTCAGTTTCATTGTCTGGGCGCACCACATGTATGTGAGTGGTATGAACCCTTATTTTGGTTTCTTTTTCGCCACCACGACTCTAATCATAGCGGTGCCGACCGCCATCAAGGTCTATAACTGGGTACTGACACTCTGGCGTGGGAATATCCATTTCACTGTACCGATGATGTTTGCTATCGCGTTTATTTTTACGTTTACACATGGTGGCCTGACGGGAATATTTCTTGGCAATGTGGTCGTCGACCTGCCGCTCTCTGACACCTATTTTGTCATCGCGCACTTCCATATGGTGATGGGTGTGTCACCCATTCTCGTGGTGTTTGGCGCCATCTATCACTGGTTCCCCAAGATGACCGGTAAGATGTTTAACAACCGACTCGGATACATACATTTCTGGGGTACATTCCTCGGTACCTATGCAATATATCTTCCTATGCACTACCTGGGTTTCCTCGGTGTACCTCGTCGATACTTTGCCTACGAGGGCATTGAGTTTATTCCGGAGTCCGCACAAACCCTGAATGCCGGTATTACCGTCGCCGCCCTGTTCGTCGCGGCGATGCAAATTATCTTTTTGATCAACATAGTCTGGAGTTTATTCAAGGGCAAACCTTCCGGTGGCAATCCGTGGAATGCAACCTCACTCGAATGGCAAACACCGGAAACACCGCCTGTTCATGGCAACTGGGGACCGAAGTTACCGCAGGTTTACCGTTGGGCCTACGACTACAGCGTTCCAGGTGCATCCCGTGATTTTATTCCGCAGGACCAGCCACCTGATGGTCCAGGCGACGGTGACGGACCAGACATCGAGCCAAAGGATGAAGATGTAACGATGAGTGCTTCGTGACTGCTATTCTTCTGTTTATAGTTATTGCAGTGGTTGGTTCGTATTGGTGGCTATGGCGTCATCGGATAACAGAAAAACCCTGGGCGACGGTGGGTGTCACCGTGGATCATGAGGACTCAAGTCGATTTCTTCCCCCTGGTAAAATCGGGCTGCTCTTTTTCCTCGCGGTGGTTACGAGCCTCTTTGCATTATTTGTCAGCGCTTACTTTATCCGAATGGGTTTGGCGGACTGGATACCTCAGAAAGAACCGGGACTACTCTGGTTTAACACGTTCATGCTGGTACTCGGCAGCGTTGCAATTCAATGGGCCTCCTATAGTGCAGATCACAATGATCCAAAAACAACCCGATACGCATTACTCGCCACGGGCCTGTTTACTGGGGCATTTATTGTAGGACAACTTTGGGCCTGGCAGGGACTGGTGGATCAGGGTCTGTATATGTATTCAAACCCTTCCCTGGCATTTTTCTATCTGTTTACGGGTGTACACGGATTACACATCATCGGCGGGCTTTGGGTTTGGTGTCGCACGACACTGCATGCCTGGTCCGGTGCACAGATGTTTGAGATCAGGCTCAGTGTAGAACTGTGCAAAACCTATTGGCACTATTTACTGCTTATCTGGATTGGAATATTCGGGTTGTTACTATCCACCTGAAAAAGAATTACTTAAGAACGAAAAGGGGAAACTATGACTGACACGTCTATCGCAGCTGCCGGACCCGCCACACTAGCCGACGGATTACACGGTATTGTAGAAGACTGGTCTGCAGAAAAGCAGACATTCCAGGTTCCCTGGGGAAAAGCCATGATGTGGATTTTCCTGCTTAGTGACACCTTCATTTTTAGCATCTTCCTAACGAGTTATATGAGTGTGCGCATGTCGACTACCGTCCCCTGGCCGGTACCGAGTGAAGTCTTTGCGTTAACCATTGCTGGCGAACATATCCCTCTTTTATTGATTGCGATCATGACTTTTATCCTCATCAGCAGTAGTGGCACGATGGCGATGGCGGTGAGGTTCTCTCATACCCGTGATAAGAACAAGATCGCACTTTTGATGGTGGCTACTGCCCTATTTGGTGCCAGCTTTGTTGGCATGCAAGTGTTCGAATGGAGCAAGCTTATTCTCGAAGAAGGCGTTCGCCCCTGGGGAAATCCCATGGGAGCCGCCCAATTCGGATCCTGTTTCTTTATGATTACCGGGTTTCATGGATTTCACGTGAGCGTTGGTGTCATCTATTTGCTGGTCGTCGCTTTTAAAGTCTGGCGAGGCGATTACGACAGAAAGGACAATTACGAGATAGTGGAAATAACTGGTCTGTACTGGCACTTTGTGGACCTGGTTTGGGTGTTTATTTTTGCATTTTTCTACCTATGGTAATTTCCCGCACGAAATAACAAATTTGTTTGAGGATTGTTTATGGAAGCAGCGGCAGATACACAAGAGCACCCCATTTCTATTTACTTTAAAGTATGGGGACTGCTATTTGTACTGAGTACTTTTTCGTACATGGTTGACTATTTCGAATTCCAGGGATATTTGCGTTGGGGACTCATCCTGCTTTTTATGTTTCTCAAAGCAGGATTTATTATCGCTATATTTATGCATATGGCCTGGGAGAGGCTAGCGCTGATGTATGCAATCCTCTCACCTCCCATTGCCATAATGGTCTTGATCTTACTCATGGCCCTGGAAGCAGATTATGTCAACCTGACTCGTTTGCTGTTCTTCAGCACATAGATTCAGTTCATAAAGCCCCGGTGATGTGCTAACCATATGGACCAGACTCTACGAACAACGAGCGCTACCTGGCGCGATTTTCTCGAGCTGTGCAAACCCAGGGTCGTACTTCTCATGCTACTGTGTACGACTGTTGGCATGTTCCTGGCTACCACCAGTCTCGTTCCTCTGGATATTCTTATCTACACCAATCTGGGCGTTGCCCTGGTTGCTGGCTCTGCGGCTACCGTTAACCACATCGTCGACTCACACATCGATGCAAAAATGGCACGAACCCACAGTCGCCCCATCGCACAGGGTAGAGTCTCGGTTAAATCCGGTTTTATATTCTCCGCTCTTACAGGGATTCTTGGGCTTTCAATACTCGCGACACTGGTCAACCCACTCACGGCCTGGTTAAATCTCGCGTCCTGGATAGGTTACGGCATTATTTATTCTATGTACCTGAAACGGGCAACCCCTCAGAATATCGTTATTGGTGGGCTGTTCGGCGCAGCGCCACCTTTGTTTGGGTGGACTGCAATCACAAACCAAATTGATCCTGGTGGCGTCCTGCTGGTCATGATCATCTTTACCTGGACACCGCCGCACTTCTGGGCCCTGGCGATTGACAGGAAGGAAGAGTACGCCAAGGTTGATATACCCATGCTTCCCGTTACTCACGGGGAGCGAACAACAGGTCTGTATATAATGGCCTACACCCTGTTGTTGCTTGCTGTCGGCACCATGCCCTATTTTATCAACATGAGTGGTCTGATTTATCTCACCGGCGCAATGGTTCTGGGGCTGGTATTTTTATACTGGTCTATTCAAATTATCCGCGGTGTGCCGAAGGCACCCATCAAGACGTTCAAGTACTCAATTGTTTACCTGATGGGGTTGTTCAGCATACTACTGGTCGATCACTTCTACCTGATTCAAAGTTCCAGATTCTAAATCAGAGTCAAAGTTTCTGACTTTTATTTCCCAAGAGTCAAAATATAAGCAGCGACATCCTTCACCGCCTGATCATCGGTTAACGTCATGGCCATTGGTCGCATTTGCATACCATAGACATCTTTCGAAGTACCACCCCGAATGCCTGATTTGAAATTGTTAATTTGACGCACTAAATACCAGTCCTGCTGGAGCGTTAAATCAGGGGAATTCAGGTTTGCCAGCCCTTTTCCATCGATGCCGTGACAAGCTGCACAAACCATGTAACGGGCTTTACCAGCATCGGCATTTCCACCGGTTGTAGATTCCGGACTGATGGGGCTCATCTGGTTAATGTAGTCCGCAACATCACTGACCATCGCGTCGGTCGCCAATGTCATTGCCATCGGCCGCATCTGCATACCGTATATGTCACTCTTGTGAGTTCCTCGAATCCCTTCCTTGAAATTGTTAATCTGGGTTTTCAGATACCAGGCCTCCTGCCCGGCCAATGCCGGAGAATTAAGAGCAGTGTTACCTTCCCCGTTTGCTCCGTGACACGTAACGCAAATGGCATAACTGGATTTCCCATCCGCCAGGCCTGTTAGAGGTAGCACACACATCAACAGCAACACAACTGCAATCATCTTTCCCATAGTTAAAACCTTTTTTTAGACAAAAAAATCCTACTCCAGTTTTTCTACTGGAATTTTGAAACGATTACCGCGACTTACTTGTGGCGAAGTTGCGAATAACTGAAGAGATTACGATCTATAAACTCAAACAACCGATGCCGCCAGGCAAAGATCCAGTGAGCCGGGCCAATTTCTGTACCCTTTTCTTCAAGCCCGGGATGATTCTCTAGCAGCTCTTCCAGTATTGGTTCCTGGTCTGGATCAAGTTCAACGATAAAGACATGTTTGCCATCGTTCAGGGCGCTTTCAAACCTTTCATAATGGTAGTTAGGCTTCTGGAAACCTATGAACCCACCCTCCCAGGTACAAAATCCGAAAACAACAATGGAAAGAAAGACATAAGGCGTCCAACCCACGTTCATCTCCGGTAAACCCAGATAGTAAGCCACCCCCAATACAAGCGATGCCGCGATCCCACCGGCTACAGCGCCGATTATCCCTGAATGTATCACGTCATTTTTCAGTAACGATTGAACAGCGTGCAAATGAACATGATTTGCAACGCCTGTATCGTCATTACTGAGGACATGGATTTGCGGGTTTTCAACTCCCCTGGATTCCAACTGTACCTCCAGAAGGTCGAGGTCATCCAGATCATCACTGATAAAGTAGTGTCTTAGCGTATTCATTAAGTCTCCCAAAAGAATGAGTTAACCGTACTGACGTCAGTTAGATACGCCATTTCAGCTTGCCGAGACCCGACTTCAAAACCACTTTCCCTGGGTGTTTTGCAATACGAAGGATACATATGACTCATTTGACACGGGTCATCACTATTCTAACAGTGTGATCTTTATGATCAAGATCAAGCTCGTCAATACACGAATATACGCGCTCGAATTCTTACAGGACGAAGGCAGGTCGGAAATCGCCGTACAGTCCGCCAACTCCCTAATCGAATTGACGGAATGCATGGCGTGTTGAGGATTTACATGGAGTAAACGCCTCTCAGGTACCAGTAACCTCCTTCATAATTAGCAGCACTCCTGCGAGGATACTGCAAGCCTACGCTAAGTCGGTTGGCATTTGGTGGACCAATTTCATCGATAAACTCATCAAATACATTAATTGCGCCCAGCGTCAGTCTCATATTGTCATTGAACTGGTAATTAATTTCTGTATCAATGTAGATCGTCTCGTCAATCTTCGCACTGGGATCGACGGGGGCATCAATAGTGCCTCTTTCGTCGTAGTGATCGCCATAGTAATTGGCTCTTATCATCCAACTCCACTGATCGGTGAAATAGGTGTTGGCAGTTAACACAAAACGATGGTTGGGATAGTTGTTCTCAATATCTTGAATTATGCTGTCTGACACGGGATCAATACCCCCGACTGCCGACTGTCCAGTAACCGTAACCTGGTTATTGCTGTAAGCCAAACTCATATCTGTAGACGCCACAGAACCCCAATCCCAACCGGTGGTAATCACAAGATCAAGACCTTCTGATTGGACATCGAGGGTATTGGTATAAAAAGAGACGTTATTGCCGTTGGAGACAATGTCCCGAGTACGGTAGATTTTGTCGTCTACTTCAATGTGGTATAAATCGAAGGTGAACGTCGTGTTATTTCCTAAATTCGCTGTTACACCAAGACTGACGTTAAACGATTTTTCCTCTGTCAGCGCCGTACCACCAGCTGCAACCGCATCAGGATCTGTTGGCCGAATAAGCCCCTCTTCAATCTGAAGACCCGTGGTACCATCAAAAGTTGTAATGGTCGTTTTGACGTTGGACTGGCCAGGGGTCGGCGCATGGAAACCATTGGAAATCGCACCCCGTATCGCCACATCTTCAGAAACATGGTAACGGACGGCAAACTTACCATTCACGGTGCTACCGAAATCTGAAAACTCCTCGAAGCGAATTGCGTATTGCATCAGCAGGCGATCAGTCACATCGTGCTCAAGATCAGCATAAACAGCATAGTTATCACGATCAAACGAACCCGCGTCCTGTGTACCAATACCATTTAAACCATTTGAACCTGCACCAATAAACGAATTGATTTCACCCGCTTCGGCAACGTATGTCTCTTCTCGCCATTCCGCGCCGAGACCCACGTTGACATTATCGGAGACTGGGATAGAAAAATCAGCGTTGAGATTTATTTCCTCCTGTCGATAGGCACCTACATCGAAATTGCGTTGTGCAGGCTCACCGTTAACAAGACCCAATGTCTGGTTGATTGTATTGTTGAGGAAATACTCAAGTTCATTTTCCCCATAAGCTACGCTGAAGTCGTAGAGTATACCGCCAGAAAACTCACCCTCGAATCCACCAACTATACTAAAGTCGGTTTGATCGCCGTCCAGAAACGGTGTGTAACCAGCCTGCAGACCGGTGAACCCCATTGCCCTCAAAGGCAGCAGGCTGGAATGATCCGGCGTCCGGTAGAAAAAACGATACCGGCCTTCGGTACTACCGTAGTTGGCAAACACGTACAGGTTGGCAGAATCAGTTAATTCAAAACTGGAGTTGGCAAAGAAACGGACCCCGCTGTATTCGGGTCTACCCCAGGTCTGCAGCAAAGGCTCATCATCAAAAGGCGTGTCCGCCCCGATTCCAGTGACACCTGCTGCCTCCAGGGCTTCTGAATTAACAAATCGCTGTACACCCCGTGACAATGCTTCGTTATCGACGTATTCCAGGCTGAGGTTGATAAAACCATTATCACCAACCGACAAGCCCAGATTACCCGCGAACTTGTAGCTCTCTTCGCCTTCATAGTACTGGCCATACTGAACCTGGAACTCTCCCCCTTCAGAGGCGTCCTTGGTAACAAGGTTAATAACACCGGAAATTGCGTCCGAACCATATTGCGCTGCAGCACCATCGCGCAGGACTTCTACCCGCTTAAGTGCTATGGCCGGTATCATGCCTACATCGGCGCCATGTGCACCATTACCTGCCGCCGGTGCGAAAAATTGTACCAGCGCGGAACGGTGACGTCGTTTGCCATTCACCAGTATCAGTGTCTGGTCAGACGCCATCCCCCTGAGTGAAGTGGGTCGAACAAAGGCACTACCGTCACCTGTTGCTGGTGTTGCTGTGTAGGATGGCACCAGTGCACGTAGATTGTCTGTTATATCTGCTGACCCCCCAATAGTGTCGAAATCATCACCCCCGATGACATCAATTGGCACCGGTGAATCCGATGCAGAACGTTCCTTCGCACTACGGGTGCCAATGGTAATCACAGTTTCCATCAAATCATCGTCATCTGCGGCGAACACTGGCTGGTAGGAGAAGGTGAGTCCGATTGCTACGACGGTAGCGAGACTCATAGTTTGGATATCATGCTTCATTTGAACACTCCCTTTTTCTAATAATTCAACTCATAACGAGCTGCAGCCAGTGTATAGAATTCTCTCGTTCGTACAAGCTCAAACAGGCGTTAATTTGTATTTATCATTGATACCAATGTGAGTAGTGGACGTCAGAAATGTCATGAATAGCACTCGGAAAATTATCCCGCGTGCAGTTATTGGCCAATGCCACAACCTATGAGAGTCTTGTCAGGTAATCTTCCAACCTGTCACAACCTTTTACCAGTCTGGGAAACAGCCTCAGCAGCTCGCTTTGATCCAGTGATGGCCCAGTAAACCCCTTCAGTGCCTCGGCACCATCGTAGTCAACGGATGTGACCCTGGTTCCAAGATGACTTTCCGGCAGATAGAAGTCCGAAGCCGGTAATAGTGCCACATCGACTTCATCCAGGATGGATTTGCACAGTTGTGCAGAAGTGCGGATAGATCTGCGCTTTAGCTTTTCCCGAAAATTTTCAAAATCCGGGAAAAGGTAAAAAGCCCCTTCCGGCCTGGGGCAATTGAGACCCATTTCAACAAACCGACGATGAAGATACCCCCCTGTAAACCTGTGTATCTCGGTACAACGTTCAACTTCTTCACGAACTTCATCACTGTACTGGTAAGCCGCGAGGGCTGCATATTGAATAGGCGCGCTCACAGCGCTAAATGTTTCACTGACGAGGGACATGAGTGCCCGCATTAACTGATCCATCTCCCTGGGTATGATCATCAGGCCCAATCGGTAACCACCGGCAGAAAATGCTTTCGACATCCCGCCGGTGACGATCGTACCTTCTGGATAGTAGTGCACTAGAGACGTATGATTCCTGCCACTGAAGTCCACAAGACCGTAGATCTCATCGGAGATAACGATCGCGTTATGCCTGCGACATACCATTGCCAGGTCTTCAAGTTCGGCTTTTCGATGAACACTGCCTGTCGGATTATTCGGATTGTTGAAGATAAGAATTTTCTGGCCTTTCCCGACCTGATTGAAGGCCTCTTCCAACTCGTTAGCCTGCAATTTATATTCGTTTTCTGACTGGGTTTCAACGGTGATTACTTTCTTGTTTCTGATGGTCGCCTGGGGGCCATAACTGACCCAACTCGGTGCCGGTATCACCAGGGGACCGTCGAGAAGAAAAATCGCCTGAAATATCAACTCTTTGCTGCCCGGACCAATGCAAACCTGGTCTGCTGAAAAAGTGTAGTTGCATTGTGCCTGGTAAAACTCCGCAATGACGTCAAGGAGCTCCGGCAGACCGCGAGTCGGCAGGTAGCTTTTCTTATCTGTATGATCCTTGAGTGCGCTTTGAATGGCATCGGGCACCGGAAACGGAGATTGCCCAAATCCGAAATGGCAAATGTCCCTGCCCTCTTGCCGAAGTTTCTTCACCTGCTGGTTAATGGCCAGGGTTGCTGATTCTTTAAGTTTGAGAACGTTTGGATTGATGGTTAACTGCATGGGGGAGAGTATCCTGGGAGTCGAGAGGAAAGAAAGAAATTTTAACGCCAACCAAAATCATTGTCAGGTGCCCGGAGGTCCCGCAATGTACTACAAATGTAACAGGGCTGCTTGAGTATATAGGGCGGGAGGGGTTTAGGCTGCTAAAAGGGCATCAGGATACTTTTAATTTCATGATAACTGCTCGGGGACACGTGCATTTTTTCCAATCCGTTTTTAATGCTGTGCATTGCCTTGTCAGGGCTATCGACAGATTCTATTCGAAATTTTTTAACCATCTCCGCTATTTCTTCCGATTCCACTTTCTTTGAGCGAAGTAAGACTATCAGTTTATATTCCGGGGCACTGACATTCTCTTCAAAAAGATCCAGGACCAGACCGAGTTCGTCGTACTCCTGAAATGCAGCTAACGAGGGCTTTGAGAAACCCATCGTGGCTCTGATCTGTTGATCATGGAAGCCGAGTGAGTGGACGATGTAGTCTGTGCTGGTTCGAAAAAGGTCACACCGTTGAGCAAATATACCGACTGCTGCACTGTAGAGCATAGTCACTCCGTGAATCTCTGCGATCGTTTTATATACCTGCAGATCGATACGAGAGAGAAGAACCTTTCCTAGTTCAGCGTCCCAACCCTCATTTATTTCCCTTACTATTAACCGCCTTAAACTTACTGCCATCAATCGCGACAATTACGTCTGTGAACATATTCATTTCACGGCAAAGAACAATGAATGATCCGCAGGTATTATTGTTACCTTTACTATTGTTCTTTCTAAAATCAGCTATCGTGTCCTGCGCGAATTATTATTTTTCTAATAACAGGAACAACGGTTTAGCTCTCGCATATCGAACATGTAATAAAATCGCAGGAATGCTTGAATTCATCGAATTGGTAATCCACTACTGCGTCACGCTGATCAAACTCCTGAACCCAGGCGCAGTAAAACTGGCGATGACCGAATCGATCGCAATATCAGCTTATTCTCATGAATCGTACCAGAAAGAGCTGACTTCGTTGGTCACAAGAAATCGAATCCTTTTTGGTTTGTTAACAATTATTAATCGGCGAACGCCGCCAGCAGAAAGTTGGCGTCGTCCTTAAGCCTGCACTGACCCTTGCGTTTCACAAAACACTTGTGAAACGAAAATACCGCAACTTTGTTCGAATCGGACTAAGGAAATCCAAGCCAGAAAAGCACAGCAACAAGTTTGGATTGATTTTTGGTGATTGAAATGAAAAGGCGCAATCCGTCTTTCGGCTATGGTCGTATTTCGAAGCGAATATTTGAAGCTTTCGAGGTTTCTACAGCCCTTTATAAATGGGGTGAGCGACGGGGTTTGAACCCGCGACCACCGGAATCACAATCCGGAGCTCTACCGACTGAGCTACGCCCACCATTTCATTCGTTTCTTTCGTTGTATTGGTACGCCCGACAGGAATCGAACCTGTAACCCTCGGCTTAGAAGGCCGATGCTCTATCCGATTGAGCTACGGGCGCAGAACTTCTCATCAAAATACCCGACTTACCCGTCATCTATTCACTAGTTAAGTCGCTCACGAATAAGTCGGCCACTAGTAATTGGTCGGGGTAGAGAGATTCGAACTCCCGACATCCTGCTCCCAAAGCAGGCGCGCTACCAGACTGCGCTATACCCCGAATTGACTGTTGCCAATGGCACCTAGAGCACCAGATAATACACAACATCTCAAAAGTGAGAAGCGTCAGGCACTCGCTTTTGAGAGGGCGCATTCTACTTAACGAAACCCTGAGACGTCAAACGCTGTAGCGAATTTTTCAAAGATGACGCCAGTAGTACTCTCTAGCCGGAAATACACTATGACCATATTGTTCATCTCTGATCTTCACCTTGATGAGACACGCCCGGATGTTACCCGCTCTTTTTACTATTTTCTTAAGGATAAGGCCGTTGATGTTGATGCACTCTACATCTTAGGCGATTTTTTTGAGGTCTGGCTGGGAGATGATCACGAAACGGAATTTAATCAGGAAATCATTACCGCACTGGACAGACTCGATATTCCGCTGTTTCTGATGCATGGTAATCGTGATTTTCTACTCGGGCAGCAGTTTTGCCAACAAACCGGGGCAACGCTGCTCGACGACCCGACAGTGATCGACATCGACGGGGATTCAGTACTGCTGATGCACGGCGACAGCCTTTGTACCCGTGATGAACGCTATATGCACGTTCGGCAGCAGTTACGTGACGAAAACTTCCAGAGGGATTTTCTTTCAAAGACCATCCCCGAACGACAAGCTATTGCCAACAGCATACGCAGTGAAAGCCAGGAACTCACCCGGCAGGCCGCCAGCGACATTATGGATGTAACCCCTTTAGAAGTTGAAAATGTCATGCGGGCACATGGCGTCAGGACCATGATCCACGGTCATACTCACAGGCCAAAGGTACACGACCTGACCCTCGATGGCGTCGCCGCACAACGCATTGTGCTGGGTGACTGGGACGCACTCGGTTGGTATCTTACGAGCACTGACGGTGACCTCAAGCTCACTTCATTTGAGATTCGTTAATTCCTACCCTGAATTATCCTCCTGATTAACCGGGCCACTCAGGAATCGAAAGACATCGTCGGGTTTTGTCACCAGAAGCTGGTCTTCTTTTAGAAAAAAATCAACCCGGCGATCAATAGACACAGCTGAGAACTTTCTCGCTAAGTTCAGGTACAGCTTATAGTGACGTGCTTCTGACTTGAGCAATGACGTATAGAACCTAGCCAATTCGTCGTCCAGCACCTCAATCAGCCGGGAAAACCGCTCACAGCTTCTTCCTTCGACGATAGCGCTGACTATCAATACGTCAACCAAGCGGGCAGGTTCGTAGGTCCGTATGCCTTTTCGCAGCTCGCCTGCATACCGGCCGGGTGGAAGATGACGATATTCAATGCCTCTTTTCTGCAGATGCCCCAGCACCTGCTCGAAGTGCCGTAACTCCTCTCTCGCCAGTTTTGACAGTTGTATCAGCATGTCCGGCTTATCAACATAGCGGTAAATCAGGTTCAGTGCAGTAGAAGCTGCTTTCTTTTCACAATTGGCGTGGTCAATCAGCAATACCGCCAGGTGCTCATTGACCGAAGCAACCCATTCATCAGGTGTTTCACAAAACAGGAACTTTTCTACATTCATGACTCTGGTCTTTTCAATCTACCGGCCCACTTAACTTATTAGTGCTATTCGGGTACACTCATGGCCCCATTTTTAGGGGGCTAGCCGTCAGCCCAGCCCCTGATTTTTCACTAAATTAGAGGATTTACGTTGTGCTAGAAGCCTATCGTCAACATGTTGCCGAACGTTCAGAACAAGGGATAGACCCAAAACCGCTATCTGCGGAACAGGTTAACGGCTTGATCGAACTTTTAAAAGAACCCACTGCCGGTGATGAAGACTTCATTCTCGATCTTCTTGTCAACCGAGTACCGGCTGGCGTCGATGACGCTGCTTATGTTAAGGCTGCATTCCTCACCGCAATTACAAATGGAGATGCCTCTTCCCCCTTGATTGACAAACAAAAAGCAACCGAACTCCTGGGTACTATGCTGGGAGGATATAACATCGATCCATTAATCGCTTTACTCGACGATGATGAAGTAGCACCCACTGCGGCAGCTTGCCTGTCAAAAACACTGCTGATGTTCGATGCGTTTCATGATGTTGTTGAAAAATCAGAAACTAACGAACATGCCAGGGCTGTCATTGAATCCTGGGCCAGCGCCGACTGGTTTACCTCGCGACCAAAAGTGCCTGAACAGATAAAGATCACAGTCTTCAAAGTTGAGGGCGAGACCAATACAGATGACCTGTCCCCTGCAGGAGATGCCTGGAGCCGGCCGGATATCCCTCTCCACGCTCTGGCTATGTTGATAAAGCGTATGGATAACCCACTTGAAACAGTGCAACAACTCAAAAATATAGGCAATCCCGTATCTTATGTGGGTGACGTTGTCGGTACAGGCTCATCCAGAAAATCCGCCACCAATTCAGTGCTCTGGCATATGGGAGACGATATTCCATTTATTCCGAACAAGAGAAATGGCGGCGTCGTGTTGGGCGGCAAGATTGCGCCCATTTTCTTCAACACGATGGAAGATTCAGGTGCCCTGCCAATCGAGTGCGATGTCAGCAAGCTGAATATGGGCGATGTTGTCACAATTTTCCCCTATGAAGGAAAAATCACCAACGAAGCGGGCGATGTTATCTCAACCTTTGAACTGTCAACCCAGGTATTGCTGGACGAGGTCCAGGCTGGAGGCAGAATACCGCTGGTCATAGGTCGTGGTCTCACAGAGAAAGCCCGTGAAGCGCTGAGCCTGGGTGTTAGCGAGATATTTCGCAGACCTGTTCCGGCAGAAGAATCTGACAAGGGTTTTACCCTGGCGCAGAAAATTGTTGGCAAGGCGTGCGGCGTACAAGGCGTTCGACCGGGTGTTTCCTGTGAACCCAAAATGACCACTGTGGGCTCACAGGATACAACGGGACCCATGACACGGGATGAATTGAAGGAACTGGCATGCCTGGGATTTTCAGCAGACCTTGTGATGCAGTCATTTTGTCACACGGCGGCTTATCCAAAGCCCGTCGACATTGATACCCAACATACCTTGCCAGACTTTATTCAAACTCGCGGTGGTGTCGCCCTGCGACCAGGTGACGGTATTATCCATTCCTGGCTAAATCGTATGCTGTTGCCGGATACTGTGGGTACCGGTGGTGATTCACATACACGGTTCCCCATGGGGATCAGTTTCCCCGCAGGTTCAGGCCTGGTTGCATTCGCGGCCGCTATTGGTGTTATGCCACTGAATATGCCGGAATCTGTGCTGGTTCGGTTCAAAGGAGAAATGCAGCCCGGCATCACCCTTCGGGACCTGGTCAATGCCAT
>LWDU01033486.1_pt1 | contig 20666 bp, 12 predicted proteins | sample 727161 | NCBI WGS metagenome assembly LWDU01 (sample SAMN04566230, study PRJNA314399) | hydrothermal vent metagenome | isolation source: deep sea hydrothermal plume seawater | place: Mexico: Gulf of California, Guaymas Basin | collected 2004-07-11
AGCTCGGCTCTATTTGAGCAATCTTCTTTTTTACTTCATCAATGACGGCTCTTGGATTATTACCAAATTGCATGGTAACAATGCCACCTACTGCTTCGATGCCGTTAACATCCAATGCTCCTCGTCGAAAGGACGGGCCAATCTGTACGGTGGCGATATCGCGGATTCGAGTAGGCAGACCGTTTTCTGACCTAATTACGGTTTGTTCAATATCTATAATCGCTTGTTCGACATCTTGATCTGTTCCGATAAATCCTCGACTACGGATTATCATTTCCATACCGCTCGATTCAACCGTCTTCGCCCCAACGTCTTGGTTGGATTCTTTGATAGCAGCCATCACTTGATTCAGTGGAATGTGATGAAAGCGAAGTTTGTCAGGGTCGACTTCGATTTGGTACTCGCGCACGTAACCGCCAATACTGGCAACTTCACTGACTCCGTCAACAGCTTCCAATTCAAATTTAACGACATAATCTTGCAGGCTGCGGAGATCGGCCAAATTTGTGTCTTTTGACGGCTCAAGAATATAGTACATGACTTGTCCCAGTCCTGTAGCATCTGGCCCTAGAGTGGGCGTTACGCCAGCGGGAAGTGTAGCTGCAGCGCTACCTAATTGCTCTGAGACTCGTGAGCGTGCCCAGTAAAAATCGGTACTGTCTTTGAATGTGACCTGCACAAAGCTATACCCAAATAGACTCTTTCCCCGTACCGATTCCGCTTCCGGCACACTGAGTAAAGCGACCGATAAGGGATAGGTAATTTGGTCTTCAATATCTTTGGGGGATCGACCGGGCCAAGATGTGTAAACGATGACTTGGTTTTGACCAATATTGGGAATGGCATCAATGGGTACATTTTGAAAGCTATACCAGCCGCCAGCAATCACGAGGACCGTTAGGCACACCATGATGAGGCGTTCTTTAATACAGAAAGATGTGATGGCTCGCAGCATTTTCTACTGCCCTTCCTGTGCTGGTGCATCAACTTTGTCGTCTGTTTCTTTTTCAGTAACATCAAACGTGTTGATTAAATCACCACAGCGGAGCATTTCAACACCGCGAAAAGGATTGGCCAAACGATCGTTGTTCTGTAGCCAATCACCTTGGCCCTCTTTAACCATTGCGCAATAAAAATGATAAAACGGTTGCGGGTTATCGCTTCCTCGTACCTTGGTTGCCAAAGGGGTAATGGATTGGCTGATCCATTTGAATTCAACACGGGCTTTGGCTAGTGATAGTTCATGGAGGTTTTGTGAGTGTTGAGAGATGCGTGAGAACAACGCTTTCTCCTCATCACTCCAACCATCCGCGTCTGAAGATTCTAGTGCGATACTAATCGCATGCAATGTTTCGATACTCGTTTTCGTCGGCGTTTTATCAGACGACAGTTTTTGTTTAATATCAAAATACGCCAAGTACAATTGCTCCAATTGTTCACCATCATCGCCAGTGATGCTGCGAGCACTCCATTGGTCGAACTGTAGCGGAAGGTTTTTTGCAGAGATCATCTTGGCGACGGTCGCATCAATTAAGCTAGGATTTCCGGCGAGTTGCATTTGGGAATCGATCAAAAAATTACCGGACGTCGCAACTTTTTCACCGGCGGATATTCCGGACAAAATGATCGCGCGGTTCTTTAGCAACTGCCCTAATATAACGCGGCGTATTTCAAAGCGGCCAGGGTTGGTTTCAACATAGACCACACTGTTGTTGCCGGCTAACAGAACAGCGGAACGTGGTATCGAAAGTGATTTAGGTTGATCGATTGGAGTGTCGCTAAATCCGTATTCTTTTGTTGAAACAAGTTTCATGCCACATATTGGGCAATCCCCAGGTGTGTCGCGAATTACTTGCGGATGCATCGGACTGATCCACTTTCCGGCAAGTTCTTGGTCGTAAACTTCACCGCTAGCACCAATTGGTATTGCGATGGTGGCTCGCGCGTAATCACCAGGGCGTAATTCTTTGTTGGTGTTATCGAATTCGACTCGCACGCCAACAGTACGGCTAGTGGTGTTTACAACAGGGTCAATAAAAGCGACTCGCCCCTGCAGAATTGTACCGGGCTTGGAGGCAATCTCTGCGTGGACTGTTTGTCCAAACCGTATGCGGGAGGCGTCTTCTGGATAGAGCTTGAGGACGAGCCACACAGTAGAAAGATTTGCAATCTGATAAATAGGCTCGCCAGATTTGATGTATTTTCCCTCTTGCGTCATTTTGCCAGTGACTGTGCCACCAAGTGGCGAGTAGATCGTTAATCGTGACTCGGCAATGCCGGTTTTGTCGAGTTTTGCGAGTTGTTCGGTGATCATCCCTAATTCGACTAACTTATGTCGTGAATTGGCGACAAGTTTGATTTGGGTTTCACGAATGATTTTCAGGGTGCTGGGTGTCATCTTTGCCAAAGCCTTGCCTGATTCGACATATTCAATCTGAGCAGCATACAGCTGAGGGCTATAAACCACCGCTAAATGGTCCCCTGTAGTGACGGATACTCCGGTATAGTCAGCAAATAGCCGTTCGATGCGACCGTCGATGTATGAGGCAATGGTTGCTTGGCGGCTTTCATCGACTTCGATAGAGCCGATCGTGTGTAATTCAGTACTTAATGACTCGAGAGTGGCGATTGCTGTTTGAATATTCGCTAATCGTCGGCTGGCTTGGGGGATCAGCACGCTAATGGAATCTCCCGAATCAGCCCCAGAGGTTGCGAGGGCCAGTTCCATATCACAAATTGGGCAGCGGCCTGCGGTAGGCTGCCTAATATTTGGATGCATCGGACAGGTATAAACCGTTTCGGCGTGGTCATGGTCGACCCTAGTTGCAGATGCACCAGCAGGCCCGATCCAGCCAATGCGTTGTGCGATGCCGACCGTAATAAGAAACAAAATGCCAGCAAGCAGCGCAGCAGCTAGGAACATACCGGATGACACGCAGCGCGAAAGCCACCAATTCCAAGACATCCCGGTAAGAGTCTGGACAGTAGTTGTGTTGCTCGGTGGTGCCGTTTTTGATTCGTTTTCTGGTTTTGTGCTCATTGTCGTTACACCATTAATGCCTTGTTGATACTTCTTAAGGTCGATGAATGAAACGGGTGGGGTTCGTTGCTATAGCTGTAGCTATTTAGCAACGAACCCAAGGGTCCCCATGAATTTCTCTAAACGAAATTATTTGTCAGAGGCTGCGTCTTTTTCAGCATCATTCTTTTCAACGTCCTTGGCATCGTCGGCGTGTTCATGACCTCCGTGATCGCCGTGATCGCCGTGATCGCCGTGACCGTCGTGATCGCCGTGATCGCCGTGTGCTTCCTTAATGGTATCTGCCGAAGCGAACTTCGCTGCTTTGTCAGTATCGGACAGCTTGTTCCATTTACCAATACAACTTGGGCAACAGAAACCAACAAGTGTTCCATCAAATTCGTCGGTTTTACCATTTTTGGTAACAGGGGATCCCATGATTGGGCACAGTTGGTTTACTGGGGTGACGTCGATTGCGGGAGTGTTGAAAGATTCCGTCTCGGATTCGCTACAACCGGCAACGCAAATAAGAACGATTGAAAGTAAAATAAGGTAACGCATAATAAACCTCTTAAAAAAAATTGTGCAATACAAGACATTTGTAGCGCGTGTTAACAAACAAGGTGTTCGCTTATGTTTGCGTGGTCGCATAACAACCGCGTGGGAAACATCCTCCAAAGAAAATCAGTGGAGGGACATTCGTGGCGATCTCGTAGCAGAGATGCCAAATAGAATTCTGCTTAGGCCAACCAGACACTTAGAACAATTTGCGCATATCTAGAGGCGCGAATCACAGACATAGGTGCGTTAACTTGGTTACGTTTAGCGGCGACCGCGTATTGATCGTTGGTATTGTGCGGTGTAAAACCGAAAATAAAGCTAATGGGGACAAGCTCACTGAACATTCGGCTTTGCGGCAGCAATGGTTCACTGTGTTGCACGTAGCAATCACATGTGTTGCTTGACACAGTGTGCCAGTTAGTTGTATTGGTGGCAGGTGTTTCTGGGTTCGCACAACAGGTAGGCGCAGCGGCAACGAGTTGCTGTTCGCAAACGCAATCTTCCCGCGCATCTGAGGGGTTGCACAGGCAGTTCAGCGCCCAAGTTGGCGCAACTGTTTGCAGCATAAGCAGAAAAGCGGTGGCAACCAATGTTGTTTTATGAATGAGCTTAGACAAAGCAACAAACTCCGGAAATTCGTCAAAATCTTAAGATGCTTCTTGTACGGTTATAGTATACCTTCGTTCATTTCGTGAATATGGGTTTTTTTGCTTAAAAGACTGTTGTGATCTTTCGCTGACCTAGATACGAGTTTTTTGTTTTTCCAAATGTGATTCAATAAACCTCGTATTTCCGATGGTTTATCACAATATTCCTTGTGTTTTGGACGATTTTCGCTATGAAGAAGTGATTTTGTCCGTGTTAAAACGATAAACAAATAATGCGTAAAACTATTGTCCCCACCCTTCGACTCGGACTTTATTTGCCACTCATGTTGGGTGTTCTATATATGCCCGGTTGCGCAATTAATCTACCCACGCCTCGACACCCTCAAGCTTCCTTGATTAAACCTAGTCGTTCACTAGACGTTAATTCTGCAAAAGCATCTCAACAGACGTCGTCAGTGAACGAAACCAATTCCGCTCGCTCGGCAGCTGAAATCGAAAAACAAACAACCGCACAAACACCGGTTGAAACTTTGCAAACACGGAACGAATTGGAGCAAAGGTCCTTAGAGTACAACAGCGAAATTCGGCGATTAGGCTTAGTGTTTGAGGCAGCGACTGCTAAGACGAGATATGTCGATTCACTACCAGATCCCAAAATCGGTGCGAACTTCTTTGGTCGTCCGATTGAAACCGCAACAGGTTCACAGCGTGGCAGTATCAGCCTTAGCCAAATGATCCCCTGGGTTGAAACACTTGATGCAAAACAACAGTTGGCAACGCTTCAAGCATTAGCCGCTAAGGCCGATTATCGTAGTGCACGGTTGCAAATATTGTCGCAAGTCCGCGTTGGGTGGTTCCGACTTTACTTGATTGAACAACAATTCTCGGTGACCAAAAACAATCAGCAAACGTTACAGTCGTTGATCGATGTCGCCAATTCTTTGATCGCGGCCGAAAGAGGTTCGTCACGAGACGTGTTGTTGGGCACCCTAGAACTTACCAAACTTGAGGAACGTCTTACGCGTCTCAAGCAACAACGCACGAGTCAAATCGCGAGTCTCAATCGTCTGATGAATCGGTCGCTGGACGCTAAGATAGTCTCTCCAGAAAAAATTGACGTATCGATTCCAGCGCAATCCCAAGCTGACCTAGTAAAAATTGCTCTGCAATCTCAACCGGAGATTCAAGCCGCACGTTTGCGCCACCAGGCCAGAAAATGGGGTGTTACCGTTGCGCAGTTAAGTCGGCGTCCGGATGTCACGGTCATGGCGAGTTATTTTTTGACAGACGACAACCGAGCACCTAACCCGAGTTTGAAAGTTGGTGAAGACCCATGGTTCTTTGGTCTCCAAGTGAGCGTTCCAATTTGGGATAAAAAATACGATGCTTTGGAGGAAGAAGCGAAATATGTGTATGACGCTTCTACGTTATCGATTGAAACGCTAACTGACCGGACCACGGCAGTTATAGTTCAATTACTAGCTGAAATAGGTCGTGCTGATGAGACAGCCATTTTATATAAGGACACGATCATCCCGCAGGCACAACAAACGTTAGAGACGGATCAAGGTGCGTATGCAAATGGCGAGGTAGAGTTTGATCGTTTGACCCGAGATTTTCGTAGTTTGTTGACGCTGCAACTTGGTTATCACCAAGCGGTTGCAGACAGGGCCATTGCTGTTGCTGAATTACAGAGAGTAGTCGGTGAAACCACTTCGCTGCTCGATTGAACAGAAAATCTCGTAGGTGGATACGTCGAGTGCAAGTCGCGACTCTACGGAGTGTTTATTCTGTTGAGATTAGGCCAATTACTGCCCAGCAGGTTCCCCAGTAATTGGACGTAGCGCCGGGTTTGTTGTTGCGGACCTTTTTTGTACTCGGAACGATCCAATTCCCATTAGCTGTTTGCGTATGGATAAGAAACGTCTGCGCTTTTTCGATGACGTTCTGATATTTACCGCCACAACGAGACAACGCGTACAATGCGACACCGGTAGCAAATGCATCGCTGATACTTGTGTGATCCCAACCCCAGCCACCATCGTCTTGCTGCGATTCGAGTAACCGAGACAAGGCTGCGGACTCTGTTTTTGATTGGCGTTGGTGATCTAATATCGATTTTACGGCGAGCCATTCTGTACTGTCACCACGAAAATCACTCATGGAATACTTCAGAGCTTTTTCGATCGTCCCTTGATATTCTCTGCTGCCGATGTCGTTGTACATGATGGCGGCCCACCCAGTGGAAACGTGTGTGGTTTCGAGCAGAGGCCGTTTTTGCGTGGGCAACTGCCCTGCCGGTTTAAAGGAACCGTCGGGTTCTTGTAGCGTCGCTAGCAAGACTGCCAAGGAATCGGCTGTGTCAGCTTTTGTGGTAGCGATACCACTGAGCAGTATTTGATAGATGGTGTCAGTACCGGCCCCATCGCGTTTCATTGTCTTGGAGTTAAGATTATTGTCACAGAACTCCAATGCCCATTTTGTTTGTTTTTGAAACAGCTTTTCATCGGTTTTGTATCCGGCATTCTTAGCAATCTGTGTACTCCACAAACCGAACGGGACTTGATGGCACGACACGCATTTTTTCTGGTCGATCCATGTTTGAGCGTTCCGTTGCACAAATGGAATTGCCAATTCAATCGACTGTTTGAGGGAGCGAGGTTTTTCCTGTTGTGCTTCCGTAATTTGCGGAATAGACAGAATCATCGCCACAACAACAAGAAAAATTCGATTTACCATGAATGAGTTCATCCAATCATATGACCAAGGGAGCGCACGCCCCATGTACTCGCTTCTTTGTATTGTTTGCTAACAATTTACACCCGCAGTCTATTTTTTCGTCGGTGTCTTTTTGCCACTCGGCAATACATTGAAGTTACCACGTTGGGCAGGTTGCAGTTCAAACTTTTCTCCGGTCAGTGCTTCTATCTTTTTTTGTTGTTCTTTGGTAAGCACTTCAACAAGGATTTTTTCTTGTGATTCTTTCCGCATGCGTTGGTATTCTAAGACAAGCTCACGATTGGCGGCAAGATTTTTTTGTTGAAGTTCTTTTAGTTGCTCGGGAGTAATTCCCAGTGCTTCGGCAAGTTTAGGATTTTGAAACGCATAAGCACCGCCAGATTTCATTTGCATCTGGTACTGAATTTGTTCTAACCGACTTTTCTGTTTTGGCAATAGGATTTGGCCGATTTTTTCTGCTAGTAATTCTTGATGTACCGTATTCATTTCAGCATAGAATTCCCGCCGCTTTTCGGGAGCGATATCGGCAACCCCTTTGTATACTTCTTGACGTCGGGTTTGGATGTCTTTTACTGCGGCGGTTATTTTTTCAATTTGTCCCGCTTCTAAAACTAGCTCATCTTGAATTTGCTTCATCCGTAATAAATACTCCGGTGATGCGCCACCAAAGAACCCACCAGATACTGATGAGGTAATTAGTTGTTGCCCGCCACCTTGAGTCAAGAATGCGGTTGTGCCTTGGGTCGCAAAAATAGTTTGGATAGCCTCCGGTGTAGCAATTTCGCCAGCACCACCTGAAATTTGAATGACGATTGGCGTATCCTGGGCTTGACCATTGGTGGTCATAAACGCGACGGCCAAAAGCATCGACAAGGTTTTGGTGTGGTTTTTGATCATGACGATATACCTTTTGTATTTGTAGGGATGGTGAGTCAACTGTTTAACCCACTGGTCGTGATTGTAGTTATGCTGCAGACAATCGTCGAGTGTAATTATATTAATGCGTGGTTACATAGGTTTGCTTTATCCGTGATAAGTTGCCTGCGTGCGGGCTCCATTAAGCTCGGATTTGATCAATCGTTTGATTGTCACGGTCGTCAGAACCTAGTTGGTCTTTGACGCCCATTGCTCCGAGCATTGTGTTGTAAACATCAATACCTTCGGCTCCGACGTCCATGATTTGGCCAGTTTTGAATCGTCCGTTGGCGCCGGTGATTGCGTGGAACACACCCGAGAGTTCGCGTTTGACATCATTGTGTCGACCATCGCCAGACTCAGTGGAAATTGTGATCATCGAGTTTTCCATGATCGTGCGATCATTGACTTCTAGTGAATCCTTGTCGTTAAGTTGATGGAGGAAGTAAGCAACTTCCCGCATTTTCATGTGAGCTTCATTAAACTTGTGCCACCATTCGTGACTGCACCCTTGATCACCACTGGCATTTTGTTGTCGAGCATCATCGAAGGACCAACGGTGCTTTCCGTCATATTCATATTCACCCGTTAAACGAATACGTTCACCGGCAGCCAAGAATGTCAACGATCCAAATCGTACTCGGTCCATTTGAATGGACAGGGCATACAAGTCCGCCAGCAAACGCCATTCAGTTGTAAGTTGCTCTAACGTAATATCAATCCCTTGTCCGCCTGGGTCTGAGGCACCACCGTGAGGTATTTCTGATCTGCGCGGACGTTTGGGTGCATTGGGGTCAGTATCAAGGGCAAATGCACGTTGTTCGTATTCGCGGATCCGATCTAAGTGATCTGCGATGCGAGATTTAGACTTAGCTCCCAGCGGTGAATTGGCACCCGTGTAAAAACGAAAGTCATCTACGACAGAGTCCAATACGCTTTGCTTTAACACTCGGCGTCGAGCATCTTTGCTACCACTGGCTAAAGTGACGGAACCAAAAACGCGCGCAAATAGATCACGAGGTTTTTCTTGAATTGTGGCGGCAACCGTGCCGTCTTTGTTGTAACTATGAATATATCGTCCGACACGACTACGGCGGAAGAAAGTCCCGCCAACCAACGTGGGAACAACTCCTGTGGGTTGGCCAGCGGGATAATGGGCGTGTCGGACCAATTGCTCAATGGATGCGCCTCCCGCGCGCGCTTCACCATCAGGCGCACTAGCCGTAAAAGCCCCAGCGGCACCATCATAGTGCGCATTGATGCCACTTTCGTCACAGCGTATTTGATTGACGTTGCGCATGATTAACAGCTTTTCGCCGAGCGGTTTCAACGGCTCCAGAACATCATCAAAACCTTCTGCTTGTAACGGTGCAGGGATACCGAGGCCAAAGAAAATATTGAATGCTCTGATTGGCACGTCATCTTTCGTGGCTGCGACAGCGGGTTGAATCATCTCTTCGAGAAGCGGTAACCCGATGGAGATTGAACCGACGCCTTTGAGCATGGTTCGACGATCTATTGTTTTTACAGACATATAAAATCCTGAGCGCATTTCCAGCTTTTGCGGAGCTGGGGTCTAGTTGTAGTCGTAACTATATTATGGCGTGATAGTGTGATTGGTGGAAAGATAAAATGAAGAATAGCTGATCGGTTTTATTCAGTTTGGGTCCGGGTAAGCATCACGAGCTCACTTGTCAGGATGGCTGTTATTAAATCTTGGTATGTTCCTTTATTGGCCCAAGCGGCAGTATGGATTTGATTTGTAATCTGAGCATCTGCGGCAGTAAGCGGTCGGCCCAGAGCAAATTGCGTCAATTTCCAAGTCATTGTCTCTTGGACTCGTTTATTATTTGCAAGTAAATCCATAAGTTCACTTGCGGATTTGTATTTTATGGCGGTCGCTGTTCCGGGAAATAATATTTCACCGTCTGCGCGTAATTTATTTCCGTGTTCGTCGTGGTTATTGAAAACTCCGATACCGTTGAATTGTTCAAGTCCAAACGCGAGAGGCTCGAATTTGCTGTGGCACCCAGTACAGGCGGAGTTCGCAATTCGTTTTTCAGCAATACTACGTTGCGACAGCCCTTTTTTCGCAGGAACGGGTGTTGTGTCGAGTCCAGGCGGTGGATCGTTGACGGCACCACGGAGTATATCGTTGAGCACAAATAACCCACGAGTTACCATCGAGGCATCATCTCCACCGACTGTCAGCGTACTGGCATGGGTGAGAAAACCGCCGCGTTCAGGAACATCGCTCAGGTCGTAACGTTGTAGTTCGTTTTCGGCGGAATTGGTTTGTAAAGCGAATCCGTAGAACTTGGCGAGTCGTGGTGTGGCGTAGGTGAATTGGGCATTAAAGAGATCAGCTAAGGGGCGTTTTTGTTGCCAAACGATGTCCTGAAAAAATGCCACGGTTTCCCGCTGCATGTCCTGGGCAAGTGAGGCGTTCCAAGCGGGGAATCGTTTTGCATCGGGTTGCAAGTTCTCCAGTCGATCAAGATCGAGCCATTCCGTAATAAATCGAGCAGATTGTATTTTTGCCAGTGGATTTTCAAGCATGCGTTTGACTTGAGCGGCGACGTTTGTGGCATCTTGCAGACGGCCGTCTTTGGCAGCTTGCATCAACTGTTGATCTGGTGATGTGCCCCACAGAATATAACTTATGCGTGATGCCATTTCGTAATCATTCACGGGCCAAGCTGATCCGTCGCCGCGTTGATGTTCTACTCGATAAATAAACCGCGGCGATTGAATCATGGCTTCAATAATCAGCCCCACAGCCTCATCGTAGGAACCGCCAGTACTGGCTATAGTTGTGGCTATTCCGCTGTAGATTGAAATCTCTCGGTCGTCTAATGGCCCGCGGAGGATCCACCCGCCCATGTCTGCAACAAAGTCACGCATCGTATCATCAGTGGAGAGCTTTCGGCTTTTAGAGAACCGTGCCGCAAATTTGGCTACATCCACCTGCTGCACGATTTGCTCAGCGAGATGTGCATAGGTTTCGATGTGTTTTAGATCGACATTGAGGTTGTAGGCGGTGTTACTGAAACCATCGGCACGTATGTCTGGGGGCAGCAACGTGGTTGCTTGCTCTGCAATATCAACTCCGATAGTTTGCTGAACGGTTCCGATGTATTCTGAAATCGTAAGTCGTTGTAACCAGATTTCGATGGGGCGATTGTTGGCATATAGTGCTTGGTCAATAACATCGACTGTCCAAACAGCGCCGTTCTTAATCCATTGCTGGAGGTCATTGATCTCCGTTTCGGTAAGTGCTGGTCCTTCCGGTGGCATATCTCCTGAGATAACGTGCTCTATTAATAAACTCTCATTTGGCTTGCCCGCTAGAATGACTTTGCCACTTTCCCCCCCTTTAAACGCATCTGTTCTTCGAGCTAGATTCAACATGCCTTTGTGGCTCGCAGCGCCGTGGCAGCCAAGGCAATTTTTGGCAAACAGCGGTGCGATTTTCGATTCAAAGAATTGTTCGTGTCGTCGTTGTGCGAGCATTTCGCCGGTTTTAGCGCCAGGTCCTGCTGTGTAGTTTTGAGTGACTTCTTTGGTAGACAACGGACGACTATAGATGGCGACTAGGTGCAATGTACCGAGCCACGGTCGGCCTCCGCTTGCCTCGTCTGCGAGAGACAAAGTAAAACCATCATCCCAGTTTCCAAAATCACCTTTGATCTGCGCGGTGGCTTGTTGTTCACCATTGATAAAGATGCGAGTCGTCCCGTCCGCATGGCGGGTAAATAGGACGTGCGTTAAACGGGGGGTGGCAGTTCCGGAAGGGGTTGCTGTGGATGGAATACCGTTGGTTGTCGTGACTGTTGTGCGGAGCCGCACATCATAATAATTTGCGTCTTGGCCCAGAGTGAAATTACGGCGACTGGTGTTCCCGGAAATCGTAACCATTCGGGCTGGGCCGTCCTGACGGTCATTCGCCGGATTGACCCAAGCTTCGACGGTGAGTCCACGAGTTCGTTTGGCGAAATCAATTATTTTTCGCGCGGGTGCCGCCGATTTAATCGTGGTGGCACTGTTCACTTGAAGTGCACCATCGAGCCATTTGACAGCATCCTTGTTTGCGATTTTCAAATTGAGTGTGGTATCGCTTGCTGAACGGTCGAAAACCGTATATCCTTGTCCCGCTTCAAATGTATAAAGGACTTGCAAACCCCCGCGAACTCGAACGGTATCTTGAGCGTCCGTATGTTGAAGGTCACTAATAAAAATTGTCAGTAAACAGGCTACTGTGAAAAAACGATGCACGCGAATAGCCTCCAAGAATAGCGATGTAATGTAGTTCTATTTTAACACAGCGATGCGGTGAGCGTATATTCCTACGGGTCCCTGAATTACCAATTAACGCCGAGTAGTGCGAATCATTAACGACGCAGTAAATTATTTGAAATCGGCGATCACCGGTTTCAGCGCAGGTCGAAATAAAACTTCAGCGCCTAAGGGTGAAACGTGATTCTCGTCGGCATAGAGAACGCCACGAGAGACTGCAATAATAGATTGATTGTGTTCATTAAAACAGTGTGCAGCTGGATCCACGAGAAATACGTTTTTAAACTTCGCAGTGACTTGCAACATGATTGTGTGTGTGTGGTGTTGGCGTCGTTGATGTGTTTCTAGAGTAACTCCCATTGGAATATCCTCGTTGTTCAATGCCGCACGTACAACTTCATATTCGGGATTCAGAGTTTGACACGGTACTTGCTCAATGAGAAACACACGTTGTACAGAACTTGATAGCCTCTGCAGCGTCTCATACAACTGCCGTTTAAAGACTTGTCGAGCATCGCTGGTGGATTTGGAGGTTGTCTGTTTGTCAGAGAGTAGTGGTGACAAGTCGCCATCGAGTCTCCCCTCAACCCCCACGGCCCAGCGTGAAACTAGAATTACATTTTGCACTTCGTGTTGCTGTATGTAATTTAGAATTTCGTCATTCCACAGAGACGATATGTCGCGCTTACCATTGCGCCATGTATTAACTAGCGGCGTTACAGATGATCGTGCTGCAATGCGGCCATGTAGTTGATTTTCAGTCGCTAAGTCTTCCATTAATGTGCCAATCGCCATCGCATGGCTATCGCCCCACACAAGAAAATCGATAGGCTGTTGTGAGTTGTCCGTCGATCCAAGTAGGGGTAGGTCGCCCGTTTTAACTTGATCGGTGGTACTGCGAAATCGTTTGGGTACGTCGTTGTCTTGGATTAACTGATAAACTTCCGCAGGCAGTCTCCAGGTAAATCCCTTGGAATAATCAATCCAGACACTGGTGATGATTAACACCGTCGCACAAGCAACCGTGATAGTGAGAGTGCGCCACATTTTGATGTTTTGAAAACCTTGGCGAAAAGGCGTCTCAATATATTTCCATGATAGCCAACCACAGAGAAAACTTAATCCGATTGCGGCACATTGTGATGCGGTGGTCAACGGTTGGTTCGTGCTGTAACGCAAGAAGGCTAAAATGGGCCAATGCCACAGATACAATGAATATGAAATCAGACCAATAAAAACGATTCCTTTATAGGAGAGCAGCTTGCCAATCTTTGTTTGTTTGTTGGCGCTACTGTAGATTATCAACGCAGTAGCGAAGCAAGGAACCAGTGCGGCCGCGCCTGGGAAAGGTGTCGTTGCATCGAATAGCAAACCGGCAGCTAGTATCCCGGCGATCCCCACGAAACTAGCAAATTCCTGCCATAGTTGTGATTTTGATTTTGGTTGCGGAGCGTAGGCCAAGAGGGCTCCGACTAGTAATTCCCACATTCGTGATGGGAGTAAAAAGAATGCGGCTGCGGGTGCGTTGCTGGTGGCCCAATGACTGTAGCCAAACGATATAATTGCGAGGGTGACTAGAATTGAAGCTGCTATACGGTTGGAGTACCGACGCAAGAGTATCAAAAGAAGCGGGAACACCAAATAGAATTGTTCTTCGACGGCGAGTGACCAAGTATGTAGCAGAGCCTTCGTTTCCGAGGGTCCGTCAAAGTAGTTGAGGTTTCGATAAAAGAAATTGTTGGCAAGCATCAGTTGCTGATAAGTGGTCGACTCGGCGAGTTGTTCGTAATCCTCTGGAAGTAGTATCCAAGCGCCTGCGAGTAAGGTCACAACGACAACAACAAAGGCCGCGGGAACAATGCGTTTGATGCGACGCCCCCAGAACATCGCCAAGCTGAATTGTTCTTTTTGTTGATTCTTGATGATCAGACTAGTTATCAAAAATCCCGAAATTACAAAGAACACGTCGACGCCGATGTATCCACCGGAAAAACCGCATTCGGTATGAAAAAGCAGTACCAATAGTACAGCGATTGCTCGTAACCCATCGATATCGCTGCGGTATTTAAAAGGAAGCACGGTTAATATGGCCTGCAACTAGATTGGTCTGATTTATTCCGTTTTTGTATTAGTAACAAAACGCCGAATTCAGCAATACCCCATTCAGGAGGTGCTCAAATGATGAACAGCACAGGCGCGGTCAAAATCAATAGATCGGTTGACGACGTTCTTATTTGGACCAATGAAAACGTAGTGGAATGGCATGAAATAGTTGTAGAAGACTAAATGACAAATCGGGCATCCTTCTTTGGATGGGCTGATGAAAATAAAGAGTCGTCGAGCAACGCAGTAAGAGATAAAAAAGTTTAAGAAGTGTGCGAGTCGCAGTCACCCGTCACCCATTAGCACCATGATCACAGACGGTTTATTTTACTTTAGCCGGGCCGTATCCGGGTTTGGGTTTTCCGGAGTCATCGAGTTTATTGCAAGCCCACAACATGCCACGAGTGACAAGATCGAGATAAACATCGGTGCTCATCGTCTCGTTGTGATGCCCAATCGTCGTGCCGAAGACTTTGCCTTTTCCGATGGTGTTGGTCCAAATGCAAGTATGATCTTTTTGAGTGTCTTCGCCAAATGCGGTTGCCAGTGCTTTGCAGTTGGGCCACATCTTGTCAATCTTATAGAGTTCCCCATTGGGTGTATTCCAGACTTTTGGGAATCCCTGCATGATGGGATGTTTGGCTTGTAGATTTCGAACTGCCAAGGGCCGGTGTTTTTCATGGCTAAAGGAACTTACGCCAATAACCTTTCGCCAAGCATCTGTTTTGGCATGCCGGTAGCTATGCACGGTGCAGTGGATAATGACCGCGGGTACTCCAGCGTAATGTGCTTGAGCAACGCGTTCTGTAAACGCTACGTCCGTGACGCCGCCAAAGCATTGATTATGCACAACGACGTCGTATCCTTTGGCCCAATCTGGGGATTTGAATAGTTCAATCATCTTCGCACGATTTGTGCCTCCTTGATGAGCAATCGTCCATTGGATATTTGCTCGCGCTGCGATACCTTTCTCGAGGATGCCTTTTTGGTTGGTATAGTCATGACTGCTGCCACCGGTAACCATTAGCACTTTGAGAGGTGCAACTTTGCTCTTAGTGGCAGTTGTTTCAGCTGCGGTCGTTTTCCCGACAACGAAACAAACCACACCTATCGCAAGTGCTAAACCAAAGAAGATATTTTTTCGCTTGTTTTTATGATTGACCATGGCTTGTGAATTTCCGATTAGACGAACGATGAAGGAGCTTACTGACTTGGTTTTATTTTAACGGAAAATGATGGCGGCGAACAAGCTCCCAAGAATGTGCACTCATTGACAGCCTTTAATTTGTTCACCTATTGTTTAGGGAGTACTGTTTTTGGGTACCACTAAGGTAAAAGGAATGTGAGATGCTTTGTTATTTTGTAAAGCGTGTGCTTTGTGTTGTATTGATTGGTTGTTTATTCGTCATTTTCACTGGTGATGGTGCGAATGCACAACCAGTCCCAGCGAATCCATTTGCGACCAGTATCCGCGCCACGGATCCGTTAACTCCAACGGAACAGCAGAAGAAATTTCAATTACCGGATGGATTTGAAATTGAATTAGTCACGGCCGAGCCGCACATTCCTAAGCCCATCAACATGGCTTTTGATGCTCGCGGGCGTCTATGGGTAGCGGGGTCGATTGAATATCCATACGCCGCCGCTGCAGGTAAAGGGCGAGATACTATTTCTGTCCTGGAAGATACAACTAGCGATGGCCGCTATGACAAAATCACGAAGTTTGCTGAAGGCTTAAACATTCCGATCGGCTTATATCCTTACAAGAATGGAGTCGTTGTTTATAGCATCCCAAATATTTTATTTTTGCAAGATACCGACGGAGATGGTAAAGCGGACAAGCGGGAAGTATTGTACGGGCCATTGGGAACTCCACGGGATGTTCATGGTTTGCAGAACGGGTTTACTCGCGGGTTCGACGGTTGGCTTTATATTTGCCATGGTTATAATAATGACTCCACCATTGAAGGTGCAGATGGTAGTCGCATTCAACTCAACAGTGGCAATACCTATCGTGTGCGATTGGACGGGTCGCGAGTGGAACAGTTTACCTGGGGCCAAGTAAATCCCTTCGGCATGGCATTTACAGCCGAGGGAGATATTTTCTGCGTCGATTGTCACAGCAAACCGTTATCGATGCTGATGCGAAACGGCTATTACCCAAGTTTTGGCAAGCCTCATGACGGCCTCGGATATGTTCAACCTGTAATGGACCATGGCCACGGTAGTACAGCTATTTCTGGTGTGGGGTATTACACAGGGCACCAATTCCCAGAGGAATTCAGGAACAATATCTTCGTTGGCAATGTGATGACGAGTCGGATTAATCGAGACTCTTTGCAGTGGCAGGGCTCGACGCCCAAAGCCCAAGAAATGACGGATTTCCTTAAATGTAGTGATCCTTGGTTTCGACCTGTAGATGTTCAAGTAGGTCCAGATGGTGCGTTGTATATTGCAGATTTTTACAACCGGATTATCGGGCACTATGAAGTTGCACTAGACCATCCAGGTAGAGATCGTACATCAGGGAGGATTTGGCGAGTTAGATATACGGGGCCGGATACGCTGCTGGACGTGAAGCGAAATGAAGTAGTTGATTTGAGCATAGCAGCGACTAAGGGTCTCATCGCGACCTTAGCTGATTCTGATCTAACGCGACGTATGTTGGCGACGGATCAGTTGTCGGATCGTGTTGGCACCGCAGCTGTTCCTGAGCTTGGTAAAGCGGTACAGGATATGGATTCAGCGACGACTCGGGTGCATGCACTGTGGGTGTTGCACCGATTGGGAAAAACTACTTCGTTGCAGTTGTTGGCCGCCGCAAGCGATCGAGATGCTCTTGTGCGAAATCACGCAATGCGAGTAATTTCAGAATCGTCGAGTTGGAGTGCTGTGTTAAGACAGTGCGTTGTTATTGGGTTGCAGGATGAAAATCCGCCGGTGCGACGTAGTGCTGCAGGAGCTATTGCTCAGCACTCGGATGTAAAAACGGTACAGCCATTGTTGGATGCATTGCAGACGATTCCCGTGGCAGACGCACATTTGCGCCAGGCTTGCAGGCTTGCTCTGCGAAATCAACTTCAAGTCAATGAGACGTTTGCACATGTTCTGCAGTTACCCTTGAGTGCTGCAGATAGTCAGGCAATTGCGTCGGTCGCGCTTGGTGTGAAATCGAGTGTGGCTGCCGAGTTCTTGATTGCATATTTGGTGAAAAATCACGGTAAAAAAGAAATTCTCCCTGCTGTTGCACGGGACTATTTGTCGCATGCTGCCAAATATTTGAAAATCGAGCAAATCGAGCAGGTCGTGCAGGTTGCACAAGCGAGTGTTCCGGATGACTTAGATTTGCAGCTGACATTGTTGCTGTCCGTTCAGCAAAGTCTTCAGCAGCGGGGTCAGCCGAAGACGCAAGCGATTCAGCAATGGGGGAAAGTGCTGGCGGAACGTTTGCTAGTATCTTTTGATTCAAACGTTGCTGTATGGGCTAACAGTGGCGCGAGTAATCCGTGGGGCTTGCAACCACGCAATTCGTCGGATGGTGTGCAGGGTGTGATGTATTTGAGTAGCTTGCTCGGAGGAGAAGACAAAACAGGAAGACTACGCAGCAAGACCTTTACAGTTCCAGCACAGCTCCAGTTTTATATTTGTGGACATCGAGGTTTCCCAAAGGATGATGCCAGTGAAGCCAATTATGTGCAGTTGCGATTAGCTGAGACGAACGAAGTCGTTCGCAAAGTATTTCCTCCCCGTAGCGATCTGGGGGCACGAGTCGATTGGGATCTGGGTGAGTTCCAGGGGCAGCGCGGCTATGTTGAAATTGTGGATGGTATGACGATCAATGCATTTGCCTGGTTGGCCGTCGCGAGATTCTCGCCGCCGGTTGTTTCAGTTCCCTCTGTGGCTCCTGCTCAGATTACACGGCGGTTGAAATCAGCCGCCGAATTGGTAGGAACCTTGCAATTACAGAATCTAAAGCCAGCTTTGAAACAGTTGGTGTTAGCGGATAACGTTGGCTGGTCGGTGCGTCGCCGCGCAGCGGAGTCGCTGAACCAGTTCGGCAATAGTCAGGTATTGATCGCCTTGTCGACGCTGATTGATGAAGATGTCGTCGCCACGAGTTTGCGTGCGGAGATATGCGGATTATGGAACAGTGACAATAGTGAACAAATTACGCAACAATCTAAAATGATTCTCAGCAAAGTGATGCGAACCGTGCCGACTCGACTCCAACGTCAACTTGCCGAATTATTGGCTTCAACGTCCGTGGGTGGAGAAGTGTTGTTGGGATTAGTTGAGAACGGCGAAGTGTCTGCCAGGTTGTTGCAAAACGAATTACTTGTGCAAACACTTGTCGCAACGAAGCTGGAAAATGCAGTAGAACGAGTTGATATTTTAACTCAGAGATTACCCCCTTTAAACGAACAGATAAAGGAATTGATCACACAACGGACGGCTGGTTATGTATCGGCAGCACCAGTCATTGCTCGCGGTAAACAGCTGTTTATTCAGAAATGTACAGCCTGTCATCAAATATCAGGTCAGGGAGCGGTTGTGGGACCACAGTTAGATGGAATCGGCAATCGAGGTTTAGAACGAATTATTGAGGATTTGCTGGATCCTAGTCGTAATGTTGATGTGGCGTTTCAAACGTCGATATACATATTAGACAGCGGTCGGATTATCACGGGATTGTATCGTCGCCAAGAAGGTAAAACGCTCGTTGTTGTGAATCAAAAGGGTGAGGAAATTAGGATTCAGGAAGACGAAATCGATGAACAGATGAAGTCGAAGATATCGATCATGCCCGAGAATATAGTATCTGAGTTGACGCCGCAGGATTTTTACGACTTAGCGGCTTTTTTGAATTCGCAGCGCAAAGCAGAACCCTCCAATGTGAAGTGGTCTACCGAACGGGTTGATGGTCGGTTTCGCAGTGAAGGTGTCGCGGTTGCCGATGTGAACCGAGATGGTAAGGAAGACATCCTTGTTGGCGAACTCTGGTACGAAGCACCGAATTGGACACCCCACGAGATAGCTCCGGTGATTGATAATGGAGACGGCGCCCATAGCTACAGTGCAAACTTCGCCTGTTTTGTAGATGATGTGAACCACGATCAATGGCCCGATTTGATTGTAATTGGATTTCCTGGCACTCCTTGTCATTGGTATGAGAACCCACAAGCCGTCGAGGGACATTGGAAGAAACATGAGATTTGGCACAGTGCCTGTAATGAAACGGTGGTGTACGAGGATTTGTTTGGTTCGGGTCAACGTGTGCTGGTAATGGGTTGGGAACCGGTAGGGCGGATGAACGAAGGTACGATGGCATGGTTTAGTCCCGGAGATGAACCGACTGAAAAATGGACGATGCATCCGATTAGTCGTAGTGGTCGCGCTGGTCAACCAGCGGCAGGCACGAATCGATTTTCACACGGTTTGGGCGTGGGTGATATTAACGGAGATGATCGTGCGGATGTGATTTGTGCGAATGGGTGGTGGCAGCAACCTGCGGAGGTTGCTGCGAAACCTTGGACGTTCCACGCTGCGAACCTCGGTCCAGCTTGTGCCAACATGGTAACCGCTGATATTAATGGCGACGGGGCGGCAGACATCATCAGCAGTAGCGCTCATCAGTTTGGTATATGGTGGCATCAGCAAGTGGTTGACGATGGTAAGGAAGCTGCCGAGATCAAATTTATTCGCCATGACCTGTTTCCTGATCTCGTATCTCAAACACATGCCTTGCATTTTCGTGATGTTAATGGAGATGGCTTGCAGGATATCATTACGGGCAAACGCTTCTGGGCTCATGGACCTAAAGGTGATCCGGGCTCAGACCAACCGGCTATTGTTTATTGGTTTGAAGCTAAAAAGGACTTACGTGGTTTAACGACGTACATCCCGCGCGTCATCCACCAACAGTCCGGTGTCGGCACTCAGTTCTGGATGGGTGACATTAACGGCGATGGACTATTGGATGTTGTAACGTCCAACAAAAGCGGCGTACACGTTTCCTTACAATCCCGGACTGCGAATAAGTAGGGTTTCCTGTGGCTGTTCGTTTTTTGTGACCAGCGAAAATTAGTAGGCTGCGGGTTTCGCCTACGCGGCCGGCAGTCATTAATGAGTCGTTTATAGGAAAAAAACGTCAGGGCGATGTCACAATATATCGAGGCTGGGGTAAAATGCTGGGGTCATGGATTTACCGCTAAATAGCAACCAGACAAACAATAACTCAATTCAGATAATGAACCAATGAGATTTACGAGAAACAACATGAATCAGCAATGCATTTGGCGTTCCCTATTTTCACTTGTGATTTGTTTCGCATTTACGGGAATTATACAGTCAGCGGAACCGTTGCAATATAATCGAGACGTGTTGCCGATACTGGCAGAAAATTGCTTTGCGTGTCATGGCGCGGA
>LWDU01042829.1_pt1 | contig 20663 bp, 18 predicted proteins | sample 727161 | NCBI WGS metagenome assembly LWDU01 (sample SAMN04566230, study PRJNA314399) | hydrothermal vent metagenome | isolation source: deep sea hydrothermal plume seawater | place: Mexico: Gulf of California, Guaymas Basin | collected 2004-07-11
GCTGTAGAAAGATTTGGAATCAACAACAAGCTTGCTGGAATATTGATGTTGATAAATGGTTCCAATCAAGCTTACCTTGTATCTCTGTTGCAGGGGATGCAAGCTCAATTTCAGGTGCTGTAGCTGCTGAAGCAAGCGGTAAGATTGCAGCATTAAATATTTTAGCTAAGCTAAATATCATTACAGCCAAAAATAGAGATCAACTATCCATACCTATTCGTAAATCTTTAAAAACTGAGATGTCAATTAGAACTTTTCTAGAAACATTGTTTAACCCTATATCTCGTTTTCGAATTCCCAATAACAACGACACTATTGTTTGCCGATGTGAAGAAGTATTGGCTGGAGAAATACGTGAATCTGTAGACTTAGGTTCAAAAGGCCCTAATCAAACAAAAAGTTTTACTCGATGTGGAATGGGACCTTGTCAAGGAAGACTATGCGGTCTAACGGTTGCAGAAATAATTGCAGATCAATTAAATTGTAGTATTGAGGAGGTTGGTTATTATCGAATAAGACCACCAGTTACTCCTATAACGCTTGGTGAACTATCTACTGCAAAAATGACTAAACCAACAGTAACTCGTTCCAACTAGTCGTATACCTATTTGACCTAAAATCAGCCCTTGATTGCCACCTATCATTGCCCACTTCACTTGCATATTTGACTGACTCATTGAAGCGCCTGTTTATGCTTTGTATGGCATTAAATTTGCTGTAGTTGTCTGCCTTCGATTGACTATTTTGATTCATCGAAAATAGGTCCTGCTGACGGTAATTTTTGCTTAGATTTCCTAGCACTATACCTCCCTTGTAGAATGAGTGTCCTGGCTCATAGATAAGCTTTAGTATCTTGGCTGTGAGTGGTATCAGTAGTGACTCATCTTGAGTGGCTGTAGTCATTCCAACAGTTTTTGATAAATGCACACAGGGTTTGTCTTTTTTGTGAGGATTGGTGTAAATAAAGACGGTAAGGGTTGTGGCTGCCAGTTTGTGATTATTAAGCTTATTAACAGCCCTCCTAGTAAGGATAGTGAGCGCCTGATTCAATTCATCAAAGTCCGTTAAATCAGCCCCAAACGAACGAGAGGAGACGATCTGTTGCCTGGTTGGTGGAATACACTCAATAGATACGCAGGAGTGGCCACGAAGTTCTTGGTACACCCTCTTGCCGTTAACGCCTAAAAGAGTTTCAATGATGCCAATATCTGCTTTATAAAAATCATAACTGGAGTTAATGTTAATACGGCTGAGCTTTTTAGCGCTCTGTCTTCCTATACCCCATAAATCCCCCACTTCAACAGACCGCAACAACCTTTTATATCTCTGATATGGTAGTGCATCTATATCAAAAACTCCATTAAATTTTGAATACTTCTTGGCAATGCGATTTGCAAGCTTAGCCAAAACTTTAGTGCTGCCCATACCGACACAAACTGGGACACCTGTCCAGCATCTAACCTGTCTCCTTAGGAACTGCATATGGGTTACCAGGTCAAATGGCAGCCCTTTCAAGTCTATGAAACTTTCATCGATAGAATAGATCTCTTGAATGGGAGAGTATTGAGCAATAATCCTCATCACTCTTGACGACATGTCTCCATACAGAGGATAGTTAGAAGACCTAACTACAACGTCATTTTGAAGAACCAGGTTTTTGATTTGGAAGTAAGGCACCCCCATCTTGATACCTAGCGCTTTTGCCTCATTAGAGCGGGCAACAATGCAACCATCATTATTCGACAGTACAACGATTGGCTTTCCTTCTAGTTTAGGCTCAAACACCCTTTCACAGGAGGCATAGAAGTTATTGCAGTCAATTAAGGCAAACTTTTTGTTCTTAGTCATACTGATGTATCACTGAGGTGACGACGCCCCATATAATAAGTTCATCGGTACCCCCAACTTTAATATCTTCAAACTCAGGATTTTCAGCTTTGAGAGTTATATTTCCTTTGTATTTGTGTAGTCGCTTAACAGTGAATTCACCATCAACAACCGCAATCACTATCTTGCCGCTTTTGGCAGTTAGGGATTTATCGACTATCAATATGTCGCCTTGATGGATACCAGCACCCAGCATTGAATCGCCCTGCGCCTTCACGAAAAAGGTGGCATCTTTGTGCTGAATGAGGTGTGTGTTTAGGTCAAGTGCATCCTCTAGATGGTCATCTGCCGGTGACGGGAAGCCCGCTTGTACGCGCGAGGTAAAAATCGGAATCATCAGCTCTGTTGTATTCTCTTTAGTAAGCAGAACCTCTACCCCTGACTTGACTTGAGATTTATATACCTCAATAGAGGGTAGGATAGAGTCAACAAGGCTGATTGGCACTCTGAGGACCTTGGTATCCTCCTTAAAGCTACCTGAATTTTTTTTACGACCAGCTCCCTTTCTGGCGCCACCGTGGTTGTGTGTATTCATAATCAACTTGAATTTTGTAACAAGATTCAAGTTGAAATTATAGATCAACTATTATGTATAGTCAATCAGAATAATAAGAAAAACTAAGCGCTAGCCAGTTGACGTAATTTTTTCGCTGCATCGCTGTGGCGGTGAATTAATTCAGCTTCATCTTTGTCAACTATCTTTCCGTTAACGACTCGCCACTGCCCCGCTACCATTACCCTGTCTGCTCTTTGTGCGCCACACAGCAATAACGCTGCCAAGGGATCATGGCTGCCAGAAAATCTCAACTCGTCTAGCTTAAATAGTGCCAGGTCTGCTTGCTTTCCGGTTGTTATTTCACCGATGTCGTTTCTACCTAAAAGTTTCGCTGAGCCTGTGCTTGCCCAGTCATACGCATGCTCATGGGTAATCTTTGAGGCGCCATAGCGTAGGCGCTGTAAATACATTCCCTGTCTAAGCTCAGCTATCATATTGGATCCATCATTAGAGGCAGAACCGTCCACACCTAGGCCTACAGTACATCCAGCCTCTTCGAGCTCAAGGCTTCGACAAATTCCGGAAGCTAGCATCATATTTGAGCTCGGACAGTGACAGATGCCTACCCCGGATTTACCTAGCTTTTGTATCTCCTCCTGATTGAAGTGGATGCCATGCGCTAGCCATGTACGCTCAGACAACCAGCCAACACTTTCAAGATAGTCGACCGTTCTTAAACCAAATTTTTCTAGGCAAAAATTTTCTTCGTCTATGGTTTCAGCTAGATGGGTGTGTAATCGGACGTCATATTGTTCGGCAAGCTCTGCCGTATCTCGCATCAGCTCAGTGGTCACAGAAAAAGGCGAACATGGCGCCAAAGCGATTTGTGTCATCGCACCTTCATCGGGATCGTGGTAGCTTTTAATTAGTCGCTCACTGTCACTCAATATCTGCTCTTTAGTCTGCACGACACTTTGTGGCGGAAGCCCTCCATCCTTTTCCCCCAAGCTCATAGAACCTCTTGTCAGAACCACTCGCATTCCTAGCTTTTGGGCTTGTTCTACCTGAATATCTATCGCATTTTCGAGCTGACTGGGAAACAAATAGTGGTGATCACTTGCGGTGGTACAACCGGACAGTAACAGCTCAGATAGGGCCAATTCAGTCGAGACTGCCAACATCTCTGGTTGGATATGTGCCCACACCTTATATAGACTCTTTAACCAAGGAAATAATTCTTTATTCAAAGCCTCTGGATAAGCCCTGGTAAGGGTTTGGTAGAAGTGATGGTGGGTATTGATTAGCCCCGGTAAAACGACACTGTCGCTGGCATCATAAACCTCATCAATTTGTGACAATGGAGCCTTTCCAACACCAACTAACTCAATAATGTCTTGACCTTTAATGACAACGCCACCGTTGCTATTTTTTGCGTATATAGCAAGTGGATTTTTAACCCAAATCGTTGCTTCATTCATAATTGGTCTGCACCAGAGTTAGTAAAGTTCTTGATGATACATAATGACATTCAAGAATCCTTATAATCATTTAATAATTTTAGCATCGTAAGCTTCCTATCCTCTGATACGAAACTCGAAGATATGCTGTTTTCAACTAACCGAATTGCCTGTTCTTTTGATAGTGATAAGGAATCAACAAGTGCATTAAAATTTTCCGTAATATAACCACCAAAATAGGACGGGTCGTCTGAATTTACACAAACACATAAGCCCAAATCCAGCATCATCAGTATTGTGTGTTGTGACATGTTGTCGAACACCCGAAGCTTTACGTTTGACAAAGGACACACCGTCAACGGAATTTTTGTCTCAATCAGACGTACTACAAGCTCAGGGTCATCCAATGCTCTAACTCCGTGGTCAATTCGTTGCACATTTAAATTATCGAGAGCACTCCAAATGTATCCTGCTGGACCCTCTTCACCCGCATGCGCAACCAATTTGAGTCCCATTTTTTGCGCTTGAGAGAAAACCTCGGTAAATTTTTCTGGAGGATTGTTAAGTTCAGAACTGTCCAAACCAACACCATGAATATTAGCTAAAAACGGTTTTGCCAATTCTAGAGTTTCTATGGCTTCGTCTTCACTCAAGTGACGTAAAAAGCACATAACAAGGCGGTAACTAATTCCGAACTCTTTTTCGCCATCGTCAAGAGCTCGAGAAATACCGGAAATCATAGTTGCAAAAGGAATACCTCTTGAGGTGTGTGTTTGGGGGTCAAAAAAGGGCTCTATGTGAATCACGTTTTGCTCGTGACATTTATTTAAATAGGCCCAAGTCAGATCATAAAAGTCTTCTTCGAATTTTAAAACTTGAGCGCCTTGATAGTAAATATCTAGGAAGTCTTGAAGATTATTAAATTGATAGGCTGCTTTTACTTCTTCAACACTCTTATAGGACAAAGATATGCCATTTCTTTGAGCCAATTCGAACATTAATTCTGGCTCCAATGTCCCCTCTAAGTGGAGATGTAATTCAATCTTTGGTAGTTTATTTAACCAGTCGTATGATGGCTTTGACATAACACATTATAAAATATTTCTATCCCCAATAATGAAATCGCACCCAAAAGGGTGCGATTATCATTAAAGCTTAAATGAATTTTTCTTAGTTAGGATACTGACTGTCAATTCCTTCTATATAAAAATCCATAGTTATGATGTCGGGGAACATAGGTGGTGTTTCACCTTCTGCTAACCATACACTACCGTCTTGCCTGTTGATAGGTCCAGTGAACGGATGAACAGCACCAGCGTCTAGGTCAAGTATAGTATCTTGAGCCTCCCACATAACTTCGTCAGGCATATTTGTGAATGGCGCAAATTCAACCATACCTTCCGCAACACCGTCGAATGTATCGGTTGACGTCCAAGTGCCATCTGCTACAGCCTTGACTCGAGCTACGTAATATGGACCCCATTCATCAATAATTGAAGTCAAATGAGCGTTTGGACCCCATGCTGTCATATCAGACGCCTGACCAAAAGCACGTACCCCTTCCTCTTCAGCTACAGTCATAGGTGCTGTTGAGTCGGTATGTTGCATGATAATATCTGCGCCCTGCGCAATTAGTGCACGAGCCGCATCTGCCTCTTTACCTGGATCAAACCAAGTGTAAACCCAAACAATTTTGATTTGGATATCAGGGTTAACAGATTTTGCTGCTAGATAAGCAGCGTTAATACCACGGATAACTTCAGGGATTGGGAATGAAGCAATATAACCAATTATATTACTATTTGTCATTCTGCCAGCAATCTTACCTATAACGTGTCTACCTTCATAAAATCTCGCAGAATAGGTAGAAATATTATCAGTAGGACGCATATAGCCTGTTGCGTGTTCAAATTTAACATCTGGATAACGCGCCGCGACCTTTACTGTGGGGTTCATATATCCAAACGATGTGGTGAAAATAATATCATTTTTCCTGGCAAGGCTCGTAATAACACGCTCAGAATCGGAATTCTCAGCAACACTTTCTATACGTGTTATAACTACGCCATCACCTAGTTGATCTTGAACCATATTTGCACCTTGATCATGTGCATAAGTCCATCCATGGTCTCCCGTTGGACCAATATAGACAAAAGCTGCTTTTACAGGATCAGCGAAGGCACTATTTGTAAATGCCAACATTGAGCTTAATAACGAGAACTTCAAAATACTCGTTAATCTTCGATTAGCCATATCTTCTTCTCCTTTTTTATTTAACGATTTACTTGCTTGTTTTACTAATTTCTAGTTGACAACTTAGTGGCAAAAACTAAGATGTTGAATGAAATATTCTACCCAAACAATTGGGCATTGTGCGGTTTGTTTTGTTTTTATCTCTCATTCTTAAACTCACCAGTATGACAATCGTTGCCAAATAAGGCAACATTGACAGGTATTGAGCACTGATCCTAACATCAAAACCTTGGGCATGTAGTTGGAGTATCGTAATGCCTCCAAAAATAAGTGCACCCAATATAACTTTAAAGGGTTGCCATGATGAAAAAACAACTAATGCAAGTGCAATCCAGCCACGACCCGCGGTCATATCTTCACCCCAAATTGGCACCTGTACTAAAGACAAAAAGGCACCACCAATGCCAGCCATTGCACCACCAAATAGGATAGCCAATACACGGTAGCGAACAACGTTGTGTCCTATCGCATGGGCTGCGTCGTGGTTGTCGCCGATAGCTCTTAATATTAACCCTTGTTTGGTTTTAAATAAAAACCACCACACCAAAAACACCATAAAGAAGGCAAGATATACAAGTGGGTTATAACTAAACAACAACGGTCCAACGATAGGAAAATCGGAAAGCAAAGGGATATGGATTGCGGAGATCAGTTCAATATTCTCCTCACTATAGCCTCTACCTACAAAAGCTGAAATTCCAAGACCAAAAAGTGTCAAAGCGAGTCCAGTTGCTACATGATTTGTCAGTAATATTTGCGTTAAGAATGCAAAAATAGAGGCAATTGCCATACCCGCTAGTAATGCTGCCAATACTGCTAAAAAAGAACTTCCAGTATGAAATTCGACAACAAAACCGGCCAGCGCTCCAACAATCATCATTCCCTCGACTCCTAAATTAAGAACACCTGAGCGTTCAACTAGCAGTTCCCCTATTGCTGCAAAAATCAATGGCACAGAAGCAATACTGATTCCTATAATAATGGCAATTATCAGACCTTCATTCATAATTTTTGTCGTATGCTTTTAAAGAAAACAATCTTGTATTGAATTAATACGTCACAGGCAAGAAAATAAAACAGCAACATACCTTGAAATATGTTTGTTATTGAACTTGGTAAATTGAAATAAATTTGTACATTCTCACCACCAATATAAGTGAGCGCTATCAATAAAGCTGAGAAGATTATAGCGATCGGGTGTAGTCTTGACATAAAGGCCACAATAATTGCAGTAAAGCCATAAAATTGCGGCAATCCAGGGGTTATTTGCCCGGCAGGGCCTATGACTTCAAATAAACCAGCTAGCCCAGCTACTCCTCCCGATATTAACAATGCAAACCAGATAGTTTTCTTGTCATCAAAGCCTGCAAATTTAGCGGCACGAGGAGCACTACCGGTTATTTTTATTTGTAAGCCTGACAAATGTTTCTTAATCCCAAGCCAGGTTACAAATGAAAGAATAACAGCAATAATTAAACCAATATTTAATCGAGTTCCTTGCCAAATAATAGGCAACAATGCGCTATCATGAAATGGTCGACTTTCTGGGAAATTAAAGCCAGAAGGGTTTCTCATCGGTCCTTGTAGCATCGCACTAAGAAACAATACAGCAACATAGGTCAGCATAAGAGTCACTAAGATTTCATTGACTTGATATTTGGTCTTTAGAAATGCAGCAATACCGGCATAGAACATACCCCCTAAGATTGCTGCTAAGGACATTAAAGGTATCAACCAGAATCCCTCAACGTTATAAAAATATAGCCCGACGGCTCCGCCAGTTATTCCGCCAATAACATACTGGCCTTCAGCACCAATATTCCACACACCAGCTCTAAAGCCAATCGAAAGCCCAAGCGCTATCATAATCAGTGGTGCTGCCTTCACTAATAATTCTGAAATGTAGTATGTATCAATCAAAGGCTCTACGAATAGAGTATAAAAAACACTCGATACTTCGATATCAGTTAATATAAAAACAAAAATAAAAAATGCAGTGACAGCGGTCAATGTAAGCGCCAATAATGGCGACAAAAAAATCATTGCTTTTGAGGGTTGAGTGCGCGGTATGAGTCTAATCATTGCTTCTCACTCCCAACCATTAATTGAGAAATTTTTTCTAATCCTTTATCCTCCATGTCAACAGCAGCTGACAGACTACCTTCTGAGAGGACATGAATTTGCTCACATAAAGTCAGTATTTCATCCAAATCCTGAGAAATAATCAGTATCGCTGAGCCCTGATCAGCCAAAGCAATCAATGACTGATGAATGTTGTTTTCAGAACCCGCATCGACTCCCCAAGTTGGTTGAGCAACAATTAACAATTCAGGATTTTGAATTAACTCTCTACCAACCATAAACTTCTGCAAATTTCCACCTGAGAGTGATTTAGCCAACATTTTGCTAGACTGGGTTTGTACTTTAAAATCATTGATGACTTGCTGTGTGAGCTTTTCAACGTTCTGCCAATTAATGACACCGTAATTTGTCATTTCACTCTTTTGGGGTCTACTGAGTAGCATATTTTCATGCAGCCCCATATCCGGTACTGCACCATGACCTAGACGTTCTTCAGGAATAAAAAACATTGACAACTGCCTTCTTTGGTGGGAATTCAGTCGACCAATATCTTCACCTTTAAAGACTAAGCTTTCTGCAGGCGCTTCAACTTCACCAATCAATAGCTCCATTAATTCATCCTGACCATTACCGGCAACGCCTGCTATTCCAACAATACTGCCCTTCTTAATAGTCAAAGAAATGTCATGCAAATCAACACCAAACATGTCTTCACTTTTTCGGCTTAAATTGTTAATTGAGAAGATATCTTGTCCAGTTGTTATATTGCTTCTTGCTAATTGAACTAATTTTTTACCGATCATCATCTCAGCAAGCTCATGCTTGTTGTGATCCTGGGGATTACAATTTTGCACCAACTGGCCACCTCGCAAAATACTTGCCTGAGAGCAAATTTGACGGACCTCTTCTAACTTATGTGAAATATACAAAATGGCACAACCGTCCTCTGCTAGTTTTCGTAGTGTTATAAATAAATCAGTCACCTCCTGTGGCGTCAATACCGAGGTTGGTTCATCCATAATTAACAGTTTTGGATTCTGCATCAAGCAACGGATGATTTCAACTCTTTGGCGAGCTCCAACTGACAAATCACCGACCACTTGTTGTGGATTAATATCTAGACCATATTGCTTCGAATATTTGATAATTTGTTCAGTGAAATCAGTATCCACACCAATATCGTCAAGACCGAGTATGATGTTTTCAGCAACAGTCAAGGATTCAAACAATGAAAAGTGTTGGAATACCATCGCTATACCCTGCTCTCTGGCTTCAAACGGACTCTTTGGAGTGTATCCTTCACCACGCCATTGCATTTGTCCACTGTCGGCCTGTAAAGAGCCATAGATGACTTTAACTAGGGTGGACTTGCCTGCTCCGTTTTCACCCAACAAAGCATGAATGCTTGCAGGTTTAATGTTGAGCGAAATATCATCATTGGCCTTTAAATCTCCATACGACTTCGTGATGTTTTGAATTTCTAATTGATATTTCATAAAGCCATCGATTGTTTCTTATTTTCAAGAAAATTTAACAAATCCATAGCAATAGTAACTGCAATTGCAGTAGGAGATTTTAAGAATTTTTGTTTTGCGCCTATGGGACAAATAAATTTGTCAACAGTCTCTTTTGGATAACCTTTTTGTAATAATCGATCTCTAAATTTGTTGCCCTTAATTCTTGAACCAATCATACCTAAATAACTAAAACTATTTCGAGAGATAATCTTCTCACAAATGTCAAAATCCATTTGATGACTATAAGTAATCACCAAACAATATGTTTCGTCTGGTAAATCTGCCAATCCACTTAAAAAATCATCACAAATAATGTTAATTTGACTGGTGTCTCCTGGGTATTGTTCAAACTGCTGAGCTCTGTCATCAATCCAATAAATTCTAATGGGTAGTTTTATCAATATTGGCATCAATGCTCTAGAGATATGTCCCGCACCAAAAATTGCTACAGATTGGAGTTCAGTGTTATTAACCTTTTCATAGCAGACTTCAATTAAAGACTCTGAAGTGCCCTGATATTGAACTATAGTCGGGCTATCATTGGCCGATAATAAATTGTAAGCTCCAGCACTAATCTTGCTAGTCAAACCGCTATCACTAGAAGGAGAGCTGTCTTGATTGGCTGTGTAGACAAATTTTTTTCCAGAATTGTGTTTGTCAGTTTGATTATCAATTATTGTTGCTACAACAAAGTCTTGTTGCTTTTCAATTAAATCGGAAACAGTTTCAAGCCATGAGTTTTTTTTCCTGAGTTTGGCACTATTATTTACGAAGCTTTCAAACATCACCTTCACATAGCCACCGCAACATTGCCCAAGTGTGGCTCCTAGTGGATATTTTTCCAAATGAGAGGAATTGCTGTCTTTGCCCAATAAATCTTGAGCGAGCGTCAAAGCCTGAAACTCCAGATTACCACCCCCTATACTACCGAATGTCAATTGCTTATTAGAGTAGACGATCTTGTCTCCCACGCTACAAGGTGTGGACCCTTTTGTTTCTATCACTGTTAACAATACGCAACCATTATTTAGGGCAATGGCTTTTTTAAAAGAACTTAACCAGGTCATGATTGATTAGTTAAATTTTTTATTAAGATTAAAGAAAACTTTTTCAAAACTAGCAGGGGCATCTAGACCAGTTTTGTTGTCGTTATCATCATTGTAGATGGCATTTTTGATTGCTAGCCAAACAGATAAAGCAAGCATAAGCGGTGGCTCACCTACGGCTTTGGATTTATGAATAGTGTTTTCATGGTTAGAGATGTTGGGTTTAATTTTGACATTGAAATGCTCTGGGGTATCGCCGATCGCTGGAATTTTATAGGTTGACGCTCCAGTTGTTAGTAGGACTCCAGAATCATCCCACATCAATTCTTCAGAGCATAACCATCCCATACCTTGAATAAATCCGCCAACTATTTGACCCATGTCGATTGCAGGATTTAAGGAAGCCCCTACATCATGCAAAATATCGACAGCAAGCAACTTGTATTCTCCTGTCAGGCAATCAACAATAACCTCGCTAAGACAAGCTCCATATGAATAATAATAGAAAGGTCGGCCCTGTTTTTTAGCCTCATCGTAATAGATTTTTGGGGTTTTGTAAAAGCCATTACTGAATAACTCAACTCGATTCAGAAATGCCAAAGATATAAACTCTTTGAAGGTCATTTTTTTGTCGCCCAAGTAAACATTGGAGTCTTCAAACTTTACATCATCTATATCTACACCAAAATGCTGAACTGCAAAAGCACATAGATTTCTTTTGATTCTTATGCATGCCTCTTTAGCTGCCATACCATTTAAATCGGAGCCAGAAGAGGCCGCTGTGGGTGATGTGTTTGGAACTTTTGAAGTGCTCGTTGCCGAAACTTTGACCTGGTCTAACTTGACACCAAATTCGTTAGCAACTACCTGCGCTACTTTAATAAATAGGCCCTGACCCATTTCTGTGCCACCATGGTTTAGATATATACTGCCATCTTTATAAACATGGACTAAGGCTCCAGCCTGGTTCATTAGCTGTGTTGTAAAAGAAATCCCAAATTTAACAGGAGACAGTGCCAATCCTTTTTTGAGGTATTTGCTTTTTTGGTTGAATTTTTGCACCTCCTGTCGGCGCTTATGATAACCAGTTTCGTCAACCAACTCGCTAGTTAACTCATTGATGATATTGTCTTCAATAACTTGTGCATATGGCGTCACGTTATTTGTTTTTTGTTGATAAAAGTTAACCTGTCTTACTTCTAAAGAATCCATACCTAAATTGTTAGCAATCTCTTCAATAATATTTTCAATTGCCAGCATACCTTGAGGACCACCAAACCCTCTAAATGCTGTATTTGAGGCAGTGTTAGTTTTACATAAAAATCCACGAAATGTTGCATTTGGCAAGTAATAGGCGTTGTCTGCATGAAACAAAGCGCGAGAAAGTATGGCTTTTGATAAATCAAGTGAATAACCACAACGAGCTGCGAGATCAATCTTGACTCCTTCAATCTGGCCTTTGTCATTGTAACCAACCTCATAGTTGGCTACAAAATCGTGACGTTTTCCAGTCATGAGAATGTCATCTCTTCTTGATAATCTAGCCTTAACTGGCAGTAGGGTTTGTCGTGCAAATATGGCACAAATACAAGCCAATTGAGACGAATCTGTTTCTTTGCCACCGAAAGCTCCACCCATCCTTCGAGTAATAACCTCTATAGCATTGTGGGGGACATTTAGTACATGTGCCACTAAATGTTGGACTTCGGTTGGATTTTGGGTCGAAGAATAAACAACCATTTCGTTGTCTTCAGTTGGAATAGCTAGAGAGACCTGACCTTCCAAGTAATAATGCTCCTGGCCACCGATCGTTAGACTGCCTGATAAGTGATTTTTTGACGCATTTATAGCACTCTCAGCATCACCGGTAATTATTTCAAGAGGTTGATCGAGGAAGCTTTCCTTAGACATCGCCTGTTCGATGGTTACGGTTGCCTCGAGTTGAGTGACATTCGCTTCAATTAGTGAGGCAGCCTTTCGGGCATTTTCATGGCTATCTGCAAGCACTGCCGCTATTGCTTGACCATAAAAAGCAACCTCATCTTTCGCTAGCAAAGGTTCGTCGTGCCTTATTGGACCAATATTTAAGCGCTCAATGTCTTGCGCAACTATAACACTATGCACGCCTGGTGCTTGTTTGGCTTTTTTTATGTCTATATGATTTATCTTGCCATGAGCGACATCGCTCAAAGCAAAGGCTGCATGGAGGGTTTCTTCTGGCACAGGCATGTCATCAATATAGGTTGCATTACCTTGGACATGCATATGTGCGCTATCGTGAACTATAGGACGGCCTATAATTTCGCTTGCACTCTCAGATAAATTTTTGCTGGTTTTAGCGATGATAGTCTAGACCTCTAAATAAGAACTCGTTTGAGTCATCTCTGCTAGGTCTGCAACATTCTCTCCTTTAATCATTAGGATTGATTTTTTGACTAGATTGGCAGACACTTTTAAACGGTACTCAGCAGAAGCTCGAACATCATTGATTGGAGAAAATTCTTTCTTTAATGCCTTATAAGCATGCTGAGTTAGATTTTCTTGATTCCAATGTTGTATTAATGCTTTCTCAAGTTGATGTGCTCTTTGGGGTATCTCTGACATACCACCGAGCGCAATCCTAACTGAACTTGGTTGATCTCCACTTAAAGTAATCTTGATAGCCATACAGACGGCAGAAATGTCGTCTTCATATCTTTTTGATATTTTGTGGGTGATTAATTGTTCTTTGCTGGTAGGTTTAGGGATAACGATACTTTCAATAAATTCTCCTTTTTTGAGTATGGTTTTTTTGTAACTAACAAAAAAATCCTCCAATTTCACTAAACGAACATTTGAATTTTTTCTGAGCTTTAATTCTGCCTCCAGTGCAATCAATACGGGCGGCATGTCTCCGATGGGTGAGGCGTTGGCAATGTTGCCACCAATCGTTGCCCAATTTTTGATTGGGAGTGAAGCAAAGCGATGCAAAAACGCTTCCAACCCTGGCCAGTAATTAAACAGACTTGCAGATGCGTCTTGGTAAGTAACTGCAGAGCCAATCTCCAATTCCGAATGACCGTCCCTGATTGCTTGTAATTCCTTTACAGAAGTGACATTAACGATGTGACTAAACTCTTTTAATGATTGCGTAATTTCAAGACTCAAGTCAGTCCCAGCTGCTATTATTTTTGCTGCAGGATTTTTGTTTAAAACTTGATCTAACTCCTGCAAACTTGTTGGTGCATCATAACGAACAGTGTTGCCATTATTTGTGTAACTTGAACTGGCTTTTTGATGGTCATTTAACCGAATGAGCGCTTGTTTGATTTTGCTCCGATTTTGAGTGTAATAGTCCGAAGGTTTTTTAGGCTTTTCGTTGAATGCTGAAAACGCGGCAGCAATGATTGGTTTATACCCCGTACATCTGCATAAATTGCCAGATAAAGCGTCATTGATTTTAGTTAGGTTTACTTTTGTCTCGTTGTGGTATAAGGCAAACAAAGACATCACAAATCCAGGCGTACAAAAGCCGCACTGAGAACCACTTTCATCTACCATCGCCTGTTGCACGGGGTGAAGAACTTTTCCCTCTATTAGGCCTTCAATAGTGACCAAATGTTTACCCACTAAGCTGTACGCCAGTGCTATACAGGTATTGATGCTTTTATATTCAATTACTTGCTTATTGTTTTGAACAACCAGTTCACCAATTACCGCCGTACAAGCTCCACAGTCTCCAGAAGCACAACCTTCTTTACTTCCAACAAGATTGTTATTACGAAGCCATTGCAATATAGTGGTATTTGGGTTTATTGCACCCAGTTCTGTTGGTGTTGTGTTTTGGTTTAATAAAAAATGCACTAACTGCCTCTGTATGTGGAATAACTAAAAGGAGAGATTAATAAAGGTACGTGATAGTTTTCATTTCCCTCGGTGATATAGAAACGAACAACCACATCCCTTAAAAAAGGGCAATCAACCCTCTTAGCTTTGAAATATTGGTCGACTGCGAACTCAAGCTCGTAACAACCCACTATAAAGTCCTTACCAGATAATAGAGCTTCATCACAACGACCATCAGAATTTGTTTGCACTGTTTTAATGAGCACTGAGTTTTGGTCTTCTTTTCGATATAAATTAATCTTTACGCCATTAGCTGGTGTGCCTGTACTTGTGTCTAATATATGTGTCGTTAGTTTTGCCATGTTTGTTCCTTTTTCATTTTATTTTTGATAGGCGCATTGACCTAAAATATACACCTTGCTCACAAGTCTATCATCTCCAAGCGTCATCAAACAAAACAATAAGTCATTAATATTGCTAGCTGTTTTCAGTCTCTGAGTTAATAGTTCTGTGGCATTTAAGTCAAGCACAATAAAGTCAGCTTCCTTGTTTGATTCAAAATTGCCCAAACAGTCACTCATGTTTATTACCTTTGCAGCGGCTAAAGTGGTCAAATAAAATGCCTTGACTGGGTCTAGGTTGTAATCATTCAGTCTACATATTTTATAGGCTTGATTCATAACATCAAACATCGAAAAACTATCGCCACCACCGACATCTGAGGCTAGAGCTACATTTATGCCGTGTTGCTCTAGTTTATCCAAAGCAAACAAACCACTCCCCAGAAACAGATTTGAAGTCGGGCAAAGTGCAACCTTGGAATTGGTTTCTGCCATGCGTTTATATTCATCAGTTGAGTTATGAATGCAGTGGCCAAATACTGAATTCGTTCCTGACAGTCCGAGATTATCGTATACATCAAAATAATTCTTAGATTGAGGATAGAGCGCTTTAACCCAAGCTATTTCATCACTATTCTCATTGAGATGAGTTTGTAAAAGCACCCCTTTAGCGCTCTTTGTATTGGGGTACTCTTTTAAAAGTTTAGCAGCCTGAATTAATTGACCTTCAGTTGATGTGGGGGCAAACCTCGGTGTCACCGCATAACTTAAACGACCCTTGTTATGCCACTTTTCAATGAGCGACTTTGAATCAGCATAGCTACTCTCAATATCATCACACAATTCATCCGGAGCGTTCCTGTCCATCATCACTTTGCCAGCAATCATACGCAGATTTCTTTTTTCTGCGGCACTATAAAAGGCATCGACGGATTGCTTATGTGATGTACAAAATGTCATAGCTGTTGTGGTTCCGTTTTTTAGCAACTCATCAAGAAACAATTCGGCAACTCTGGCTGCATAGTCAATATCAGAAAACTTCTGTTCCTCAACAAATGTGTACTTGTTTAACCATTCCAACAAGCTTGTGCCATATGAACTAATCACTTTGTATTGTGGATAATGGATGTGAGAATCAATGAATCCAGGCATAATCAAGCTATCTTTGAAGTGAACTATAGGATTTCCAGAGCTAAACCTAACAGAGAGCTTAGAGTATTCGCCGACTTCAACAATTCTTCCTCCACTAACAACCATTAAACCATCTGGGAAGTAAACAGGTTTAACATTGCTAGCATCTTCAATGCAGTGAAAGATTGAGCCACGGTATAGGTTATAGTCGGTCATTACTCTCCCTCAAACCAAACCTTTAATTTCTCTCTTTCAGTTTCAGTCATATTGGTTTTGTTATTAAACGGCATAGAATTAGTTGCCACTGTGCGTTGATAAATTAGATTCTTGCTGGCAATAATCTGTTCTTCTGTATTCAACATAAAGCCACTCGGCGCGACAACAAAGACATCGTCAGTTGGGTTGTCGGAGTGACAACTAATACAGCGCCTATCAATGATACTTTTTACTTCACTAATACTCACCACTTGCTGAATTTCTGACTTATTTTGACTTGGTGCCAGAGCAAAAACCAGCACTATTATTGCTAATATTATTAGACCAATCAAACTATTTGTTGCGTATCAATACCAAAATACCCATAATGGCTATCAAAACTAGCCAACCATAGGAACCACTATACACTCCAGGGTAGTGAATGCTTATCATCGTAAACACTACAGGAAGCGTGAAATAGTTGTTGTGTCGAGAACGGATATAGCCCTTCAATCCTAACTCTCTACTGACCTGGGTTTTATCTATGCAGGCGGTCACCAATTTTTTTTGTACAGGAATAATAACGAAAAAAACATTTGCCACCATGATGGTTCCAATCATCGAACCAATCTGCATATAGACTGCTCGGGGATTAAAGATGTAGCTATATAAATAAGCGCTCAAGGTAATAATTAGAAACAAAGTCCCTATAAAAATAGTCGGTTTATCCACTAATTTCGATTTACACAAGAGGTCATATACAAGCCAAATTGCCAGCAACCCTAAAAGGCTCAAACCTACTCCATAAGAAGGCAGCATAGAGCTATCAGAACTCAATAAATAGGTACTAGCATTGAAGTAATAAATGAGTGACAATAGCAATATTCCAGATATCCAAGTGAAATAAGCTTCCCACTTAAACCAATGCAATGGTTCTGGTAAATTTTCTGGATATTTTTTGTATTTTTCTAGGTAATAGAAGCCACCACCATGAACTGCCCATAGATGGCCATCAATTTCATCTCTATTGCCGACTCGATTAAGCTTATTTTCTAGCCAATTAAAATAAAAAGAAGCTCCAATCCACGCAATACCCACGACAATGTGGAACAACTTTAACGACAAGCTTATCCAGTCAAATAGATATATTTTCATCATAAGCTGAACTCTAATGTAATGTTAGAATCTTCTATAGGATGAACGATACATTGCTCTATGTCGTCAGAATCGATATCATGCTTTCTATCAATAACTATAAATTGAGTGTCATCTTTGACACTAATTAGAGGGAAATGCCAAACCCCACGTGAATAATTTACGCCCTGCTCACCGTTACTAATAAAGGCCCTGATATCTTCAATATTTGGCTCATCAGAGGCCGGTGCAACAACTACCAAAAAGGGTTGATTGTCTTTAGGTATAAAGGTTTGACTGAAAAAAGGATGTTTCTCTAACATTTTAATTTGTAAAGGAAATTGTCTCTTTTTGGCTACAAAAATATGAACTGCTGTTGTTCCGCCATCCTCCTGAGTGTCTATTGTCGCTAGGTCTGGATATTTTTTTGCATAGCCGTTATTAATGGTTAAGAAATCTTTCTGTTCACGGCTAATTACTTGACCAAATTGGCTAAAGTTTTCAGCCGTCAGGGTTTCTGGAGTAAGGATTAAATTATTCATGATTGATAAAGTTTCCAATAAGTTTTAATCGGGCAATTCCTCCATCAGGAAAAATGTCAATACGGATATGAGTGATTGGATCTTGGTGTAATAATTCACTCTTCTTAAAGACATGTATTTGATTCATTTCTAGTTTTTTTCTGCCAATCAGCTGGTCCCAGGAATTGCTTTGTTCTATTAATGTTTTCACGTCAGACTCATCACTGCAGGTTGTACAAATAGAAAATGTGTCTGGATAGTTGCCTTTAAAAAAATTTGTATCAATCACAATCTCATCTACTGTTGCTGGTTTTGCAAGTGCAACAATTCCCCAGTCATTTCCAGGCTCACGTCGTCGCCTTGTCTCCCAGCCATCTGCCATATTGATTGGTTCATGTTTTTCAAGAATATTACTTAAACAGCCAAAATGCTCATCATTTGCAAAAACCGCTTTTGCTCCACTTTCCTTAGCAATTACATTGGTACCCTTAACTTCATATGTATTGCCGTCAGACCAAACACTACCATATGCTCTAAGCCTGGCTATACCGCCATCAGGGTACAAGGTTACCTTAAGGTGGGTGACTGGCTTGAGAGAATTAGAAGAAAAAATATTACTTGAATCTCCGGTTAATTTTTCCTTGGCTAGCAAGTCAAACCATTCATCTACTGCCGACCCATCGACAACTCTGTCATCAGTAATGCCTCCTGCTACACAGCAACCCAATATAGAGATTGCAGGAGCAAAATTACCTGTAAAGTAACTGGTATCAATATTAAAGTCATTAATGACTGACTTTGAACCAAGCCTGATGTAACAAAAATCATTTTTGCCATCACGCCGACGTCGGGTCTCCCAACCATCCATCCACTTGCCATGCTCATCATACTTGTCCTCAACAAAAACCGCTTCGTTGTTTTGTAGCATTCGACAAGAGTCAGCAAAAAATTCATCACTACAATAAATTACCTTGCTCCCAAAGTCACTACTTGTGACATTCATTTGTCCTTCATAATCCATAGATTTCCTTAATTCTTAACCAGGCAATTTTGTTAATCTCGCTCAAAGCATTTAACCTTTCTTGAGGGACAGTATTTTCCTGTCGGCTTTTAAAGCTCGTCAATATTTCAGATTTATTTTTTTCCTTAACTGCCATAATAAAAGGGAAATTAAACTTTATAAAGTATTGACGGTTAAGTTCTTCAAAAAGCTTAATTTCACTGTCATTACAGTCATTTAGTCCTGCAGATTTTTGTTCAGTTGTCGAAAAATCCGTGAGTTCATTGTTTTGCGCTTTTTTGCCAGCCAACATTGGATGCGACAGAATCAAATTGTCCTGCAAATCGCTGTTCGCTTGCAACATAATTTCACACAAAAGTTGATGAAACACCTCCAAACAGTTGTATTCATTTTTTGCTAAAACTGGCTTCAAGGCTTGCTCTACAATCCATGGCGAGTGCTCATATACATTTTCAAAAGTTTCTATAAATTCTTTTGAAGAGTGTTTAGCTAAATCAGTAGGTAATTTCATAGCTATCATTTCTGTTAAAAACTTTCATACCAATGGTCGGCTATTTGTTTTCGGGTACAAAACCAAACGTCATCAAAAGTTCTAACATATGCCAAAAACTTTCTCATTGCCATAATTCGCCCGGGCCTCCCTAAGATACGTGCATGCATACCTACGGACATCATTTTAGGGTGTGTTTCTCCTTCCAAATACAGCGCATCAAAGCTGTCCTTAAGGTAGTTAAAGAACTGGTCACCTGAATTAAATCCCTGTGGAGTAGCAAACCTCATATCGTTAACATCGAGAGTATATGGAATAACTAAATGCTTTTCTTTTTCATTCTTGCCCTCAACCCAATAGGGCAAATCGTCATCATAGCTATCACTGTCATACAAAAAACCTCCCTCTTCAATTACCAGCCTTCTGGTGTTTGGACTATTTCTACCGGTATACCAACCGAGTGGACGTTTACCTAAAAAATCTGTTAACAAAGATATACAGTTTTTGATATGTTCACGTTCTGTTTTTTCATCAATAAACTGATAATCTATCCAGCGAAGACCATGCGCACAAATGTCATAACCTTCATCAACTAAATAGTCTGCTAGTTCCTGGTTACGCGCAATTGCCACTGCCACTGCAAAAACAGTAATAGGAATCTCAAATTCTCTGAAAAGACGTAGCACTCTCCACACTCCAACTCTTGAACCATATTCATACAAGGACTCCATACTCATATGTCTCACTCCATCATAGGGCTTGGCTCCCACTATCTCTGACAGGAACGCCTCTGAAGCTTTGTCACCGTGAAGTACGCAGTTTTCACCGCCCTCCTCATAGTTAAGAACGAACTGCAATGCAACACGAGCCTTATTCGGCCACTGAGGATGAATTGAACCGCTTCCATAACCGGTCATATTGCGTGGGTAAAGATTAAGACTTTCGATTAATTTTTTGTTCATATCTTTCTCTAATTAAATATATGGCTATAACTATTTTTTGTCTTGACTTGAACACCAAAGTTTAGTGACTGTACGCAGTGATCTAAATGAACATTTATTGCTTCACTTGCCTTCTTTAGATTATTACTTTTAATGGCCTCAATGAGCTCTTGGTGTTCAGCAAAAGAGCAAAAATTTGATTCACGGTCAGCATATACAGAAGCAGCAAGGGCGCTCAGAGGAATTAATGGTTTTAAGCTTTCAACTAGATACTTATTGTCACACAACTCAGCCAAAGTTAAATGAAAATCGCATGACAATCTAGT
>LWDU01043790.1_pt2 | contig 20656 bp, 17 predicted proteins | sample 727161 | NCBI WGS metagenome assembly LWDU01 (sample SAMN04566230, study PRJNA314399) | hydrothermal vent metagenome | isolation source: deep sea hydrothermal plume seawater | place: Mexico: Gulf of California, Guaymas Basin | collected 2004-07-11
AGTTCTGGTGACCACCGAGCACGGAGCTTACGAGTGACCGCAGTAACCGCAATCGATTCGATCTTGATATCGATCTCTGGAATCTCAGGCGATGGAGTCGCAGCAAAGTTTGACTCAAATGCCGGAATAACCAGAGTTCCATCAGCTCCACCAGCGGGGGAGTTAAGAGATGGAGACAGCGGAAATCCAACCGTCAGCCAACTCGGAACACCAAGTGCCGATGTACCCGAAAGTACCATCAAGATTCCAGTTGTACGATTACTAGCAGGCGCAAGAGGATCTACCGTGAACAGGCGGGTCGTCGCGTTCCAAGTACCGAGCTGGTTAAGGCGTCGGACGTTGAGAACGTTATTACCATCCTGAATCAGTGCACCCTGTGGATCGTCACCGATCTTCGCCAATGTACCCGGAAGTCCAGATGAGACGTCGTCCTTGAACAGGCCGACTTCCTTCACCATGGTGTAGTCTGCACCACTCAAGATGGAGGCGCGGACGATGGCTAGCTGATAAACAGCATTACCGGCGGATCCGCCCGGGAAGGATACGGATCCAAGCGAGTTCTCGTTAATAGCATCTAACAGCTGCGGATCGTACTGTAGCAGCTTAGCATCGGAACCAGTTGCGCTGCAAACACTGCCATTGGCAAGGTTTGCCCCACCAGCAAAAGCGCCAGAAGCCATGAGGTACTCTGCGTTATTTGCTCCATCACCACCGGTGCCGAATGCAATTGTCTTGTATACTCTGGAATATCCAGAACCAACAAGGTTGTACTGACCACCGACCCCAAGCGATCCAGAGCGGATGCCCTTTCCTGCAGGAGCGTTGTAGATAGAAGAACCGGTGTTATAAAGAGCACCAGCACCAGAAGCACCGCCCTGTGGGGTACCGTACGTGTAGTCTAGATAGAATAGTAGGCCAGATGGGAGGCTCATGGGCTGGATAGAAACCAGCTCATTGGCAACCAATCCGCCAAATACTCTACGGACAATTGGGAAGGCAATATTCGTGAAACCACGAAGATCACCACTAGATGTGAGCGCTCCAGCACCTGTTGAAATGCTGTTAGCCTCTCTAAGAACCTGTGCAGCCTGATTTTCAAGCAGCGTGGCCATATTTTCGCGGGTCGTTCCTTCGAGGCCTCTTAAGAGACCTGTGCGGGCCCACTTTTCAATGAGTCGACGGTTCTGGGTTCCGACGTGTCGTTGCCGAATGCCCTCTGTCAACTGATTGAGTGTGAATTTCTTACTCATTTTAGTTTTCTCCTTAAAGGGTTTTATTTGTTGTTAAGTCCAGCAAGGACTGCCCATCTGTCGACCTCAACACCACTTTGGGCCGGGGCTGCCGACCGGGTTGATCTGGATGAGGATGAAAGCAATCGAGAAGATCCCTCGGAAAGGGTTCTTCCGGATCTGCGCTGTAGTGAATTGCTAAGTCCCTGATATAGGAGCTTAGCTTCTTTAATTGTGGAAGCCTTATCAAGGGCTTCAACGATTGCGCGCTGCTGCTTAGTAGAAAGTCCACGATTTTGCATGAGCTTATTGGCAAAAAGCAGTTTTGCGTTAAACAGGTTCATTTCTTGTAACTGTTTCTTTAAACGAACATTTTCTCTCACCGCGGTTCTTCCAACTCTAGAAGTTTTGCGAGTGCGAGGGGTTGAATTTCTTCTGCGAGATTCATTAACTCTACGACTCGAACGACGAACTCTACGAGCTCTACGTCGACGCGATTCAACTGTGGGCGTTGGAACTCCAGGATCACCAAGCTCATCAGCAAGAGCATTCAAGAGTGTATCTTCATCAACATCGATGAAAACATCTCCCTCATCCTCACCACCATGGGCTAGTGCAGGGTCGGCTTCAGCAGCACGTCCCTCTTCCTGTTCTCTCAGACGTCTCATGCGGCGAAGTTCGCGGCGGATAGCAGTTTCAGAGATTTCATACATCTCTTCCACGTCCCCCTCCTCGAGTTCGAGCTCTACGCCCTCTTCTTCTTCCACTTCAACTTCTTCTTCTCCCTCAGCATCGACGCTAACGTCTAATCCAAGTGCGGCACCTAAATCTTCCAAGGCACCAGTGGCAGCATCGACATCGACCTCTTCGGCCCCAGGAACTTCTTCCTCGACCTCAAGTTCGTCTTCAACTGCAATTTCATCTTCCTGTTCACGAAGACCCTCATCTTGAGCTAACTCCTCAAAGAGTCTGCGGAACGCTGACCTATCTTTTTTCCTAGACATATCTTTTATCTCCTTAAGCATTCCTAGAATTCGGTATTCGAGTCTCTCGTCAACAGACTCGCTCATAATTATTACGCTCTGCGACAAACTGAACACTTCGTTCAATAATTTGCCATAGTAAGTTAATGCTATTTTCTTTTCTGAAAGCTTAAGCCTTCTAAAATCAATGCCATCAACTGCCTCTCTTAAAGTCTTAATTCTTTTGTTAAGAACGCTAACTTTAGAAGCTAACTTTCTATTTCTTGAACGATGAATATGTGACTCTAACATTTCAACTCCTGCTTTACTTAAAAGCAGGTCTTCTTCCTCTTCCTCTTCCTCTTCCTCTTGACCTTCAATATCCAAATTAATCTCGCCATCAATGTCAAGACTTATATCTGGATCTTCTTCTACTTCTGGTTCACTGTCTATAATAACGGTAGACCCTAAATCTAAAGTGGCTGTCGGAGGTTGGGGGGAAGATAGGGAAGATAATTCTTCGGGTGGAAGTTCTTCCACCATTTCTTCGCTTTCGACAGTTTCTTCATCAAATTCTTCATCAAATTCATCTGTAAGTTGCTGTTCAATCATAAGTTGAATTTGAGGCGTAAGTGCTTCAATAATTTTGTTTTTTGCATTTTGCTCAGCAACATCTTTCAGCTGCTTCGCTTCAATGATTGCTTCTTGATAAAGACTTAAACTCATGTTTGCCACCACCTACATAGGCATTTTGAATTAAATATATCGATTAAAATGCTTATTCCACTAACTATTTTCATCTTCTTGCTCTTGGTGAATTAAATAAACCAACTTTTTTAAGTCTGAGACGTTCTCTTCATCTTCATCCGCTGCAAGAATGTCTTCTAATTCATAGTTGGGTTCATCTATTATATATTCAGGATATGGACTTTTAGAAAATCCTCTTTTTGTTCCGGTGGGTCTAGAAACTGATCTGAAGCCAGCTGTAGGACCTGGATAAGGTAGCGCTTCTCCGGCGCCGCCAAAACCGCTTCCAGTTCGACCAGCATACATTTTGGGAAATGGGACCATTCCTTTGGCCGTAGAAAGCTCAGATAATTTTGTTGCAGCGCCAGCATAATAAAAAGGGTCAGTACCATTCCAAGCCAATGAATCTCCTCCGTGATAATTTAATAATTTAGATAAAACGGAAGCAAGAGTATCTGGCTCCATAGATAACTCGGCCTCCACATCTTCGATGGGAGGCTCGGAGTATTGTTCAAAGCTTCTTGGCTCATTAAATTGCGGATTTAATGTTCCATACCCCAAATCATTTCTACTATCGTAAGGATAACCGGCGATACCAGATGGATGCTTTGGGATTGGCATATTATAATCAGTTATCAGCCGCCGGCATAGGGCGAATCACCAAGGCCATATGCTCCAAGAGTGGCCGAGGATTGCTGAGCCGAAGAATCTACAACGCCAAGCTGAGATCCAACGCCAGTTCCAGGAGTGTCGCTTGGCACCGTGCCAAATCCTTCTGGAGGAGCGCCTTGATCGGCTGGATTTACGCTTCCTGGGCCTGGAGAGACTGGGTTTGGCACCCAAGCGCTAGCTGGGGCTGGTCCCTCTACGGTAACTTCTCCAAGTGCCGGTGGGAGAGGTGTGAATCCTTCTCCTGTGAAGTTCATTGAGACTTCACCAAAAGTGTGACCGCTATCATTAATAACAGCATCAAGTACATTTTCTTGGTACCACTTCATCATGGGGTTTGCCGAAGCGTCGTGTGTCCCATCATCAGTAAGTTGATCGATGGTACCTAGCGGGGATGCGGGAAAGCATGCTTGAACACTTTCTGTACCCGACGTGGAAAGGCCGCCGATATTTCCTAAGGCTGCCACCGTAGAATTTGCATTAACTGTTCTTTGTTTAGCCGACATTTTTTAATCTCCTATAGTTTTCTTTTAATTCTTTTCTGAGTGTTTCTTCTTCTCACACTAACTTCGCGAAGCTTTCTACGCAACTTTGCTTCTTGAATTTTCAAAACTTTAAGATGATCAATATCTTTTTCGAGAGTATCTGCTTGTTCATCAGCATCTACTTCTTCTGCACTAACTTTTTCTAGATCTTCAACGCCAGCAGCAATTGGATCAGAAGTCTCTCGGAGCTTTCTTCTCTCTTGCACAATCATGCGTCTCAACATCTTAGGTGTAAGGTTCTTTGTTTTTCTTCTAGCCATTGGGATACTCCTAATGTGTACTCTCAAATAACTATCACTTTCGCGAGAGTTTTTCCACTCATTTATCAGAAACTGCGTTAAAAGCCAGCGCGGCCCAATTGTTTGCCGAATCTCCAAACATATCTAATGGATCTGCTCCAGCTACCATTTTAGCTGCTGGGTCTCCATTGACTGAAACTTGCTGGTCATGGCCAGGGTTGCTAGAATCGCCAAACTGCTCTTGCAGCGTGGTTCTAGCAGTATCAGCCAATATATCTCCCAACACTGGATCTGACGTACATGCTGCTACGCTCTCTTGCAGTATCTTACTATTATCATTATACGTGATATTATCTAAGGCTGTCCGGCGCTGTGGGACGGACTTACTTGTTTTTTTACTTCGAGAGGCTCCTTCTAGTTTCACATTTCCTGAACTAGAAACAAGGCCCTCAACTAACACTTCAACCAAACATTCTTTAATTAAACTTTTTAACTGATTTCTAGATAATTTAGCCATATTAGCCAACTCCTCGAATTCCTACTGAACCTGTCAGAGTAAAATAATTTGCGTTTGGAATAAATGTGATGCCTGCAATTAAACTAAAATCACAACTACCCTCTGCATCTAGCCATATTTCATTAGCTTTAATCTCCCAAGGTCCTATGCTTCCAGACCCAGCAATTGTAAAAAAATTTCTGTGATTTGCTTGCATCATTTTCGAAGACAGAGTAGTCGATGGTTCGAAATCAAGCCCATCAACAGGATTAGATCCGCTTGCGGCTCCCTTGCTTTGGATCCCAAGTTCTGAAAAACCCACCCTCATCGTGGCTGCAGAAAGATTGTTCACCTGCACCCATCGGGAGACTCCCGGAAATTGGATCTTAACTGGATCGCCTGCGAGCGTCAGCTCTGATAGACCGTTACTAGAAGTAACAAAAGGCACACTAGAAACCTGATATTCCGGCACAAAATTATGATTCGGTTTAACCCATTGTGACATTATTCATCTCCCCAACTTAACACATCGTTAAATATTCTATCCACTTTGTCTGTAAAATTAAAATGCTGATCTAATTCTGACTCATTAATCTCTCTACCTTCCCTCATCATGAAAGCTCCGGGGGTAGATGGTTCAGAAACAAAATCCCAGCATATTAGCTGAAAATCGTCCTGGACTACGTCATAATCTCCTTCGTGGCGAGTAGAACCCACACCTCTAGAAGAAATTCCTAGTGTTACTCCAGATTCAACCAAGCTCTGTAAAATCTTGCCAGCAGGAGTATCTAAAAGTTCCACAGAACCATAGCACACATCTGCATCCATATAAGCTTCCCTTACAATATGAGAAACATTCTTTAGCTCTACCACAGAAGAATCGGGGTGATCACATTCTCCTAATGCTCTATTTTCTTTAATAAATTTTTGATAGTTTCGCACTTCTCTCTCAAGAATTACTTGTGGATATACTCTACCATTTTGATTAAGAGTGTCTGCTTTTTGAAGCACGCCTCTTAAAACTAATTTCCCGCCATTTTGTTCACGAGACTCCTTAACCATATCTGATGTATATTCAAACGGAGTCCAGTTCATTAAGAGTTTTCTGCTCATCTTTTTTCCTCCAGCTGTTCGCAAAGTTTGCACGCTAACAAAAACTTGGCGATGCTATCATCATCAATTCTATTTTCATCTAAATCTGATAATTTGCTGATAACTCTCCCGGATTTTTCTAAAAGAATCTGATTTTCACAGCCGCTTTCAAACATCTTAGCTTTCTTTACCACTTCCATCTTTACTTCTTTTAAAAGTTTCTTTGTAGCAGAAACATCTTCTCCAATGTAAGACTCAATAATTAATGATTGCTTTTTAGAAAGAAACCGCTTATATTTCTTCTGAAATTTCTCTTGCATTATCTTTAAAACCAAAGGATTGACTTCTGGATTAAATTCTTGCTTAACGTTGATATTTTTCTTTTCTTCTTTTAAAAGACCATGGACTTTATTTTCATATTCTACCACTTTTTGAAGATCGTTTTTAGAGTTTTGGCACCAAAGATTCATAAGATTTTGAACTGTCGCCAAATTCCTATAACCAGGAACGTTTCTTGAATAAAAATTTTCTTCGTTGAGAGTGTAGTTAATGTCTTTGATGAGCAGTGATTTTTCAATTTTTAGCTTCTTTTTATTGAGAGATACAGTAGCTATTTTTGCTTCTTTCAATATGTTAGTAGCTAATGAATCGCTAGACACGTTTACTTTTAATAGAGCGTTGAAGATTTTAAACTCTTTGAATAATTCTCCGGCCTTTTCATAGTGATCATCTATTATTTTTTTAACGAAAACAGCTTTCTTTTGGTTTTTTTCTACCAGCGCTTCAGAGAAAGCTTGAGCTAGCTGTTCGTATATAATTCCAACGTTTCTTTTCTTGTTATGCTTCATCATCATCCTCGCTCAAAACATTATTCGCCGTGAGATTTTCGTCAATGATTTCGAGATCTATTCCCGATTCTTCTTCTTTTAACAAACTACTCTGATTATTACTTATCACCTTCGACAGCTTACTTAACAGCGAAACTGTGCTGGGATTAAATCTTGGAGTGAGCGCGCTTTCTCCAAAATTTCCATCTTTTTCCAAATCAGCAATCAGCCCTTCTCCAAAGGGGTTCTTAAGAAAATCTCTATCATAAGGTTGATTCATAGAATCTCTTTGGCGAGTTTTGCTCCCAACTCCTGTCATACTTGCAAAATCAGGAGAATGAATTTTTCCTGCAGAGTTAGTTTCTTTTCGGCTTTTTTGAAGTGGCTCGCCCCACATGTTGCGGACCATGTTATCTACTTTTACGGGACCGTCTTCATCATCCATGCTTAATTTGACTATTTCATCTTCATCTAAATCTTCTTCAGAATCATCGTCGTCAGCTTCGCGCATTGAAGATCTATCTACACTGATGAGATTTCCATCTAATAAGTCTGCATCATCTTTAATATCTGCTGCGAAGAGATCACCGCCGCCTTCATCACCGCCGCCGCCTCCAGTATCGGGAGCTGCTCCTGCCGCTTCTAATTCAGCTGCAGCAGCCGCGTCCTCGATCATGCCTTCGTCGATTGCATCAATTTCTTCATCAGTTAAGCCAAGCACGTTTTTTCTAACCCATCTCTTATCAACCATGCCCTCGGGAACTTTGCCTGCAATATCAAATCGAGTGCTGATGAGTTCTAACTTCTGCTGCTGCGCTATACTTGAGGGATTAGAAAGCTTAAGTTCAAAATCTATTAAATCTTCGCCGGCAAAGCCGTGAGCATAAAGATGAATCATGGCAAGTTTATTTAATTCAGAAATTACAGTTTTTTGAATTCTGGCAATTGTTCTTGAAAATCTAATATCTTCTTGTGCTAAAGTTGCTTTTGCTCCAATGTCTTCATCATAACCCAAGTAAGCTTTGGGAATTTTTAAAGCTGCAAACATTTTCTTTTGAATGTATTCGACATCTTCAATAGCAGCTGTGTTCTGGCCGCCGGCTAAAGATTCTATCTTTGTGCCTGAATCTCCTCCTCTTACAGGAATGAAATAATCTTCATCTACGCTTAAGGGATTATATCTAAGGTCTACTCTACCATCACTCTTATTAATTACCGGATTAGTTTTAAGAGAAGCCCTTGCTTGTTCTAGATATTCGGCCGCGTTCTCGGGAGGAACATTACCGATATCTATATAGAATACGCGACGCTCAGGCGCGCGTATGACACGATACACTAACATCGCGTCTTCGATCAAGATAAGCTGGCGCCAAATTCTTCGGGCTGGGTCTAAGACACTGGAACCGTAAGGTAAAAAAGCATCATTAGCTAAAAGCCTAAAATGCGTAATTTGCCAATTTTCTAAAACTTGATTTCCCTGAGTCATCCAGCGAAATCTTACAGCAGTTGGATCATCTGGGTCATACCCCTCTTCTCTCTCTATTTCAGAGATAGGAACAGGATAAGCACCAATTACTCCAAACTCTGGAGAAACATCGTTGAATAAGAAGAAATCGCCGTACTTGCATAAATTACGAACCCACATTGTCAAATTAAAATCTAAATTCAAAGTATCATAGAAAAGAGTTCTTAATAATTCTCTAATCTTTCTATTCTCAGAATAAATGTGGAGGACAGTGCCCTTTTCATCTGCAGAAGCTGTCTCTTCTGAATAAATATCTAAAGCTGACGCTATCTCTGGAGTGGCTTCCATTTCTGAGAAATCAGAATATCTTGCCATTCTATCAAATGCACCATACGCACTAAGGGTGCTCGAATACACGTCGCGGTGAGCTGCTTTAAATTGCTCTAAAGAACTTTGAGCGGTGGCCTTACCATCAAAAGAGCGTACTCTTCTTTTAATTGAAGGTCCTGATCTAAAAAGTTGCGTTAACTTTCTAAATAAACTTGGAGTTTGATCTGCCATAACATTCCCGAATAACTAACTATTTTCTATTTTATCAACCAATCCACATTACCGAAAACTGGATGTTCAATTTGTTCATCTTCACCGGTAGGCGCGAAGTCCATTATTATCGGTTTGAATGGATTAACTCTTGCGAAATCTCTAATATTGGGGTCTAATTCTGCGGGAGCATTATTTTTATGAACTCCCATTGCTTTAAGCATAGTTTCGTTAATGTCGACAGTCTGTTTATTTCTATCAGTGGTTTCATAAAGCCAGATTCCAATTGCTAACGACAACACCAAATCATCATTCTTGTCTCTCATTGCCTGGGCTTTACTTCCTTTCCAAATGAAAGTTTTCATCTCTTCATAAAGCCTGGATGAATATAGTTTAATTTCTTTATTTCTAATGACTTGCTCAAGCTTAGTAAGAATTTTAGGCCTGGAACTACCAGTAGTAGAAAACCCAGCCTTTCCAATAGAGCCATTACCGTATAAAACTTCGTATTTATCTTTTTCCCTCTTAAAATAAATATTTTCATAGTTTAGATCTTGAAGCCTTACTAAAACAGCGTATCCATACGTATTACTTTCAGGACATAATAGTGCTTCATTGTATCTCTTACCTGCTTCTACTAAAAGCACAGCAAACTGATCTGGGGGGATCTTTCCCTTAAATTCGCAAACAACTTCTGAGGTGTTGGTATCTATGACATGAAAAGCAGAATAATCTTTAGAGTCCCCGCGAGAGACATCAGCAGAAATAATATATTTGTGGTCACTTAAAGAATATTTCCACACCCACACATTATTTTCTGGTCCCCATTTTTCCATGGGCGTCTTAACGCAATAAGATAGATATTTAATCTCTTCTATAGATAAAAATGTCTCTCCTGAAGCTGCAAAATCGCACAAGAGCTCTTGTGCGATTTGCTTTTCATCTAAATTTTTACACTCTTTTTCAAACCACTCGTCATCTCTTTCGGGGTGAATATGCCAGGGAAGTTTGGTTGGATTAAATTCATTTTCTTTAGATTCTGCTTTCATGTATAGATCATAGTATTGACCGCCAACACCGTTCGGAGTCGATAATACAATCGCACGACCACCCGTAGACAGTGTGGGATACAAGCCCATCCAAAGCTCATCAAAATTGCGAACAAATGCAGCCTCATCAACTATTAATAACGTCAGCGCTTCTGATCGGCCAGCGTCGTCTGAGGTGGGTATGGCTTTTATCGTAGAGCCATTGCTAAACTCCACAGATTGCTTGTTATTAGTAACAAGGTCGGGAAGCACTAGCCAAGGTGGGACATGTTTCAGGGCCACTTTAACTTTTTTAATGAAGTTCATCGCCACAGCCAATTTTGTGGCAATAACTAGAATATTCTTGTCTTTATAAAAAATGGCTAACCAGACCGCATAGGCGGCGGTCAAGGTTGACAGTCCCAGTTGCCTCGATTTTACAATTACGTTAAATCGATGTTCATTAAAATCATCTACGCAACTATCTTGAAATGGATAGGTTTTAAACGGAATCGTGCCGCGTGTAGGGTGCTGAATTTTAACATATTTGTTAAAGAAATATCTAGGGTCTTTTCCACACCTAACTATTTCTTTAATCTGTCGTTGCTTATTATTTGCAGCCATTAACTTACTTCAAAGTCTGCAACTCTCCTGTAAAGAACTACCTTTCGCGGACTTAAAGAAGAAGCTTGAATATATTCTACAGATTCATCGCTACTAATTTCTTTCATCGCTAAAGATTCGCCAGTTTGTTCCTTATAAGCTTTTTTTGCAGAGTTAGTTCGGGCTTTTATTCTTTCAATTGATTCTAAGGCCACTGGCGGAATTTGAGAATTCATGGACCTTTCAGAAGCAAGATATACAATGGTACTATACATAACGCGAACTAAATTACCCTGCCACTTTGCAGTGCAGTGGAAATCATTGCTGGATTTTCCCCAGCTAGTTTCTAAAATATTTCCCAAGACATTTATTTGATTTGAATTCAGCATTTTTCCTCACCTTAAAATATAACTAGGTAGACTTTTTCTTTTTTTCCTTAGAGACTTTCTTGTTTCTTTAGAAATTTTGGCATCATCGACACTTTTGAACCTATTTGGCATTAAATATTCTGATTTACACTCTTTACAGCAGCCGCAAGAAAAATATGTAAAAACATCTTTAAAATCTCGCATAAGAGTTAAGCAAACAGGGCACTCAAACGGAACAAAATTATCAATATCCATAATTATTCTACCACTACTCTAGAATCTTTTCCTCGAGTAGTTATTTCTATAATATTGTCTGAAGCATCTTTAATAGCATCAATGTGCGATATTACAAAAATACACTTAAACCATCTCTTTAAAGAAATTAAGAGCCGATTACAAGATTCTACGTTCATTTCATCAAGAGTGCCAAAGCCCTCATCGATTATCAATATATCACTTTTTGGCAAAGATGATATGTTAATCAAAGCGACTCTCATCGCCAGAGATGAAATCATTTTTTCCATCCCAGATCCGCACTCTATAATTCTCTTTGAGTCTCCATAGTTGATGTAAATATCCATGGCGTTAGAATTGGAATCTGCTTCTAGTTCTACTGTAAATCCAACGACGCCTTGCAAAATTCGAGATATTTCTGCATTGATTTTTGGAAGTTGAGAGCTTAATATTTGAATTGGAATTCCTCTTTTATCAAAAGCTCGCATAACAAGCTCGAATATTCGCCACTCTGACAGTAAGTCAGTGTATTCTTTTTTCTCTTCTTCTAGTCTCTTTAATTCAGAGCTAAGAAGACCTATATTTTCACTAAGGTTTAACCTTTTTGCATCAACAGCTTTAAAATCAGATTCAACTGTTAAAATTTGCGACTTAATTTTGTCTACTTCGCTGACTTCTTTAGAATCTATCACTCTGGACTTTAAACTAATCAACTCGTCTTCCATGTGGATCAAACTATCAGTAAGATTAATTTTCTCTCTCTCGTTTTCTCCCTGAGAAACTCTTAAATCTGATATGCCTACTTTTGATTCGCTCTCACCCTCTAGAAGCTTTTGATATTTTTTAATTTTTGTTTCTAAGCTTTGGCTTATTAAAGTAGACACTTGAAATTGAATTGCTTCTAAATTAGTTGCCATGTTAGATATTTTTTCTTCTTGACTAGCTATTAATTTTTTGCTCTTATGAGAATTCTTAATAAATTTGCATGTAGGAAATTGGTCCCCACAGGGCACCTGCTCTAATAATTTCACTGATTGATTTTGAGATTCTAAGAGCCTGCTTTCAGCGCTCAGATTAGAATTCACTTGTATCAATTTTTTCTCAAGCAAATTCTTAGACTCAAGACTGTTTCGTAAATCTTCAATCGGAAATTGGCTCTTTATTTTTTCTATTTTTACTAATTTTTGGTTAATAAGCTCAATTTTTTCATGAATTTCAGTCTCTTTGCTCTCAATATCGTGCAGCCTATTTTTTGCAATGTGAATCTGTGTTTCTTGGTTTCGAACGTCTGTTGGTGTAACAATATCTTCGCTATTTTGACTGGCTGCGTGAATTCTTAAAGATTGAAGCCGCTGTTGTAGCGTAGCGTATTCAGATTCAGCTGCTTCTCTATCTGCCTTAAGAGACCGGAGCTTTAAAGCTTTCTCTAATATTAAAGATTTCCATTCTCTTTCTGGATATTTTGCTAAACGAGCTTTAGTGTAACTTGATTCTTCTTTAACGGCTTCTAACACTTTTTCAAAAATATCTAAATCTAAAAAGTGAGCTAATATGGTTTTTCTTTGCGTGGCACGATTCTTTATAAAAGCATTCATGTCTCCCTGAGAAGCAAAAGAAGTTAGTAAGAAATTTTCTTTCGTGCCGATTAAATCTCTCAGCATTTTATCGGTGTCTCGTCTCTGCTCACCACTCATATCAATAGTATTTCCAGCAGAATCTATTTGCCAAAAATTAGCTTGTGTAGAAGCACTTACCTCTCCTTTTCGATTTTGCTTCTTCACCGACTGTCTTTCTACTCTATAAGTGATCCCATTAACTTCAAAATCAACTTCTGCTATACAGTGACCCTTGCGAGTATTAATTACATGAAGATTTTTAATAGATCCACGATCAGTAGAATTAAAGAGAGCGTACATAAGAGTGCCTGGAATTGAAGATTTTCCGGCCCTGTTTTTCCCAAATAAGCCTACAATTCCACTTAAGTTAGAAAAATCAATTTTATTGTTTTTCCCATACGCGAAAGTATTTGAAAATTTCATCTTTTTAAGAGACCACTTAAGATTTCGAGGAGAATCTGTTTTGCAAACAGATGCTACTTGCTCGCGGAGGATCTGCTCTATTTTTTCCCATTCTTCATCACTAACTTCTTTTTCTTCGTAAAATTCTTTGAGGAGCTTCAAAAGAATTGCAGGATCCCTCATATTAAGAAGATCTTCGCCATCTGAAAATGTAGAAACTGGAGTACTTTCAAAAGTATCGTATTTGAAAACAATTTCTGTAGCTTCTAATTTTTCTTGTAGTTCAGAATGAAGCTGCTTTATTTCTGCTTGCGGAATGGGGAAATCTGATTTTATTCTAAATCTTGCTCCCACGGGATACTTAAGGGCTTTTTTTACCGTGTCGTAAACTGTTCCAGTCCACTCAACTGTCACAAAAGGCTTGGTGTGCTTTATCTGATGAAATGTACTAATAAACTTATCTTTACTTTCAATCTCCCAAAGTAAAAATCCTTTACCAGGGTCTTCACCGTAATTTTGCTGAATGGTAGAGCCTGGGTACGCTATTCTTTTCTCTCTATCGAGATATTGCATTCTATGAATATCTCCAAGAAATGCAAAATCAAAACCCTCAAAAAAGCTAGTTTCAACTTCTCCTTCGATATCCCAGTTTATATCAGTGGTAGAACCTAAAACGCCACCATGAAACAAGGCAATATTTATCTCTCCTTCTACTGGCTTAACTGATTTCCAGTTTTCTTCATCAAAACAAGAAAAAACTCCCCAATTAAATCCAGGAATACCGGTCGGATATATCCCAGAATTTTTATAGAGAGTGGTCTGAGTCAATCCAAGCGCGTTAACAATAGGTGATATTGCGTCTTGGCGATGCTTATTAGAGATAAGGCCGTCGTGATTACCGAGAATAACGTGAGTGGGGGCTAGAGAATTTAATTTTCGAAACCACCAAGATAACAAATCAATTAGCTCAGGAGAAATGCCCTGCGTCTTAGAGTGAACGATGTCACCACCAACAAAAATTAAGTCAGGCTTTATTTTAGCAGCTTTAATAAAAAAATCTTCAAAAGACTCTCTATATTCTTCGTGACGAGACATCCCACGGAAATGAATGTCAGATATGTGTATACATTTTAACATGGCTGTTCTTTAAACTGCAGAGCCAGATCGGATCTTGCTAATTAAATGAACAAGCTTATCTGATGGTTTCCACGTTTTTGCTGATATTTTTCTCAACCTAAACTCCTTTTTTGACATCTCTCCAACATCTTCAAATCCCGAACAATTTACAGTTTTAACTTCAATTCCATATTCGTGGAATTTTTCTGCAATTTTCATTGTTTTTGTCTGCGCATCAGGATCAAGGGCTAAAATCACTGGAGATTTATTGTGAATTATTTTTTGAAATAGCGCATATTTCTCATTTAGAGAAGATCCCAGAATGCAAGTAGCATTATTACCTGCCTTAAATAAATCGAATGGACCTTCAACTAAGACTATTGGATTTTTCCAATCTAAGTATAGTTCATTAAAGATGAAATTTCTCTTAGGATATTTAGCATTAATGTACTTGGGCCATTTTCCATCTATAGATCGAGCAACAAAATAATTCAGCATTCCGGTATCGTCATGGTCATGAGAAGGAACAATCAACCGGCGCTTAAATCTACCAGAAGAACAGCTTCCTAATTTAAACATCCACATGTCCCTCAGAGTTATACCTCTGCTCTGGGCATAGGATATGGTGTCCCTAATGTCAGGATCCCTTGCGTGATAATTCTGGGCCAACAGAATAAACCCTCTGGGTACTTGTGGCTTTTCTATTTCTGGTTCAGATTCTTCATCTTGAAGCGATATATTTCCATAAATCCTGCTATGCTCTTTTATTCGCTGGGGATGAAATTTCTTAAGAGTATATTTGAGAGTCTTTCCCTTTAAATCACAAACCCAGCAATGGTGGGTACCATCTCTAATTCTAATAATAAGCTTCTTTTTTTCTGGTTTATCTTTGCAACACGCAGGACAATTTACTGCAATTCCACCGCGATTAATAGGGCCAGTACCGAAAGTAGATTTTAGAAATGCTATTTTTGCATCATCACTAGACATAATATAATTTTATCTAGAATTTCTTATTGTACAAGTCCTGCCCTGGCAATCACATACGCATCAGCCATGTCATATACATAATCTTCTAAAACAACTTGTCCTTTTCTCGGGCCAGATTTCATAACTCTGGTTGGCCATTCGAAATCGGTTTCGCTGTCGACCCACGAAAGCACCTGCTCTTTTGTTGAGAGCTCGGACTTCCTATCGATCTTTATTCCAAGAGATTTTCTTGCAGCGTTGACATTTAAAAACTCTGGCTTGATATCAAAAATATCCTGTACCATGAAAGAAACAACCCCGTTAAATCTAGCAAGTGCCATCAGAGTTTTTGCGGAAGATAATCCTCGACGAAAAGCCTGGAGGTTTTCTTCTACATACACCACTTCAATTTCGTGATTAAGAAATAATGTGTGCAAAAAGTCTTTTACGCCCAATGCCTTTTCTATCCAATCAGATCCACGAGGTTTAAAATAATAGAAAAAATTTTGCTGCTTTTCAGTGTCCATCACGCAGAATCCGGTGCAGCTAGTTGATATGTCAAATCCGCAAACTATCATTAATAATCTATCTTAATTCTTACCAAATACTTGTCGCCCAGCTTTTTAATAATTGGCTGTGCAAGGTTGGACCGAGTTATAACGTTAAGGTTGTCGTCATGTAGCAATATACTACTAAATGCCACATAATTTTCATCAATGCTGCTAGCATAATCATCGGGTTTCCCACCAAGAAAAGATGGGTTTGAAGATGATGTGAACAAGTTAGGAGACAGTATAATATTCACCTCGTAAGTGTGGACATTGTGAATGCCAGTAAAGTTTATTTCAAATTGATCTTGTCCGAATAGCGGAATATTTGGAGTTTTAATCACTGCTATTCCCTCGTCGTAAAGAATATTTCCTATGCTATTCCACTTAGCGGCTGGACTCAGACAATCGGCTCGATAAAGATTGCCCATATAATCGTCTTTAATTCTCAAGCCCACTGCTCCTGCAGATCCGGTGAGAGAAGTATCTTTAATAACAAAAGAACCCGGTTCTATCCTGTTTCCATAAAATAGGTTTGATGCGTCAAAGAAATAAAGCTCGTTAGATGTATTATCCATCGTCCTCTGAATGACTGTGAGCTCATATTGTGTAGCGGGTTCATCGCCCTGGGTCATAAACTCAGGATTAAAATCATCCCCGCCAGTGAGCTGGTCGACAATGCTGCCTTCTTCGCCAGATCCAGGAATATTTTCAACCATCAAGGCTTCGGCGCTAGCTGTAGAAACTAAATCTCGTAAAGTAATAAGAGAATAATCTAAATGTCCCCGATCATCAATGAATTTATCTACAGCAGAACCCGATACGGGCGGATCAGACACAGTTCCGCTCGCCAATAAACTAAAATTAGGCCAGAAATTTCCATTGTCGTTGGGGAGAAGCAGCAATTGGCGCGCTCTCCAATATCCAATGTGGGGACTTCGATCCCAGTTGATCTGATTTGCAGTTGCCCAAAGTACGTCTGCTGTAACTATTGATGCAGACAAACAGTAGTTTCGCGGATAAATTCCGTTAGCAAAATCTCGTGTAAAGTTTGCAATATTGAGATCGTGTCCGCCGACTCCGAAAGATAACTCTACGTTGAATGGCGTCTCAGTAGCAGATGTTTTAGTAAAATAAGGGGTGGTCTGAATCTGACGAGATAAGCTCTCTTTAGTAAAAAATGGCGGAACATAAAAAATTAAATTGTCGAGATTCTCGGGCCCAGTTTGAGAACCGGTTATCCTCTCATCAGCAGTAAGATACTTGTTGTAAATTCTTAATTCATGCACGTCTGCATTCGGCTTATGAGTAAGCTTGGATGGATCTATTTCTTGACCCGCTGGTGCTCCGTGATACTGGACGCCTTCTGTGTCGACTGCTCCTTGATTAAAAAATTTGGACATCGGAACACTGACACTCGGGTCCGTGTCATCTTCGTTATCAGCATTATAATAATTCCCAACCAGTAAAGGAACAAATCTGGTTAAATGAGAGTCGTTTAAAGAAGCCGAAGGGACAATAAAATCTATTCTCGTGTCTTCACTGTTGTCGATCCACATCGAGCCAGTTCCAAAGCTATGATTGGCATCCCACGAAATTGTAATATTATGCCAATTATTAAGCTTAAGAGAATTATCGGGAGACAAGAAAATCAAATCATTTGGCCACTCTCTCACATTATTTGCTAGAGATAAGTCAACTTCTGATGGAGCTAAATCTACACTTTGGCTCAGCTGTAATAGAACCCTAAAGGCTTCTGGGTTTCCATAATCATCTTTTTCTGATCCGCTAACTAAAGAAACGGCAAACGATGAAGATAAATGTAAAATGGTGCCCGCGTGATAATCGATTCGATCAGTCGTAGTGGTTCGACGAGGATTGACCCAGAAAGATATGGTAAAGCTAGAAGTATGAATATATTGATTATTTGTTAATCCAGCCGATGGGGCAGGATAGACTAACGCTGAATTTGGAGTAACTTCAGAGGCTGTAAAAAATGTCAGGCAATTATAATTGGTGTAGGCCCAATCAAGCTGGGTACCATATATTCCAGAATAATAAGGAAAAAGTACTTCACGAACTATATTTTTTCTTATGGTATTACTAGTAAAGCTAAAAGAAGGCTTAAATCGCCAAATCTCCATGAATTTATTAATCTCTGGAGAAGCCTTGGCAGTATTCACATAAGTTAAATAAGTCTCATAAGCATAGCTTCTATCGACAGGATCACCCGCCTCGTCCAGGCCGACCACATCTGGATTAGTGGCAATGAGTTCATCTAGATAGGCTTCGTAAGACGAAGCGTCATAAGCTGCAGGAACTTCGTCTAAAGTCTCTGGATCGTTGGCATAAGAACTAAACGGAGAAGATTCGATTCGCTGCCTATTAAGTGGCGAGCGATTAGCGAATACATAAACTGATCCAGTAACTTGTCCTGTTATGGACGATGAAGAAAACATCCTTTTCGGATGCATTTCCAGAGTAACTTGATCGATATGTTCTTTGGTGATTGGTATAATTGCCATTTAGCACAGTACATCTTAGAAATCGAGTCTGACTCTAATAGACAAATCCCTCTCATCATTCTTTTCAACAGGTCTAGAAAGCTTTGCAACTGCGAGAAGCTGGTTGTTTTCATTATAAAGACCTACTGTAGTAACGAAAGCAAACGTTCTTGCATTAGTGTCTGAAGAATCAACAACTACAATATTTCCGCTAGAATCACGGAAGGTTGGGTTAGAAGAATAGTTCATTTCGTCAGCAGTTGCTCGACAGAAATATAAAGTAGAATTAATGTTAGTCACGTTTTGGAATGTGGACATCGTTTGAGAGCCACTTCCAATTCGGCATGTTGCAAAATAATCGATAATATCATCTAACGAAGCGGAAGTTAGAAGATCTGGAACTAGCCTAGCGTCAGGATTATCACATCCAGAATCGGAACCTATAATGGCCTGTCCAGCAACAGCACTCCTATAAGTCCCATTAGACATTGCGCCTATTACTCCCGAGATATGCTGTTGGCCAAAGAAACACTTACTAATATCTAAAATAGCAATGCCGTGATCGTACCAAATTAATCCCATATATTGGTCGGTTGCAGCAGTATTTTTAATATATCCCACATCTCCACCGAAATATCTAAGATTTGTAGTGGAAGAGCCAACGTCTGCTAAAATCATGGAGCCAGAGGGAGATGTTTTATCTAGATTAGACCCTGTATAACCATTGGTAATTGGCAATAAGTGAGCTTCATCTGCTGCAGAGCCATCAAAAACTCCTGTAGAGAAAATTCTCATAGCAAATGTTTCTCTCTTAAGTTCATCTCTAGCAAAAAGTCTCTTATAATTGATAAAGAGCGCATTCTCAATCATGGAACCCGAAGGTCCAGTCATCTGGGTTCCATGACCGGTGGTGGCTCCATCATACTGATTAATTCCAGGCGAATAAAAAGAGCCTGTAGAATTTCCTAGTAACAGCTGAGCAAACTGACGATATATGTCAATTTTCTCTCTCATCATGACAGAAGAAGAGGGAAAAAGCAATTTTCCCTGGGCGTCTTCACCACTAGTAGAATTTTGTACTGCAGAGCTTCCGCTATATAAACCCAGAGTAAGATCTAAAACAGCGTTAGCTGTTTGAAGAGAGAAATCTTGGTCATATACTGTCTGAAAAAGTGAACTAGTAATTCCCGGACCGATGCCGCCAGTAACAAAAACTTGGTATTTTTTTCTTGTTGCAGATTCAGAAACATCGTTCTGAATCACATCTACTAGCTGATTTAAAACACTGGTAGTTTGTGATATATCGCTATCTGTAATAGTTTTAAAGCTTCCCATTTATCCTTCTCGCTTAGCTGCGTTCTCAGGCGCTATTTTTCTTAATGTTGAATTCTTGAATTATCATCGCGCCGCTAGATCTTCCTGATACTGTCACCAAAGTTTTAATATTGTTAGACCCAGGATAAGTAGCGTATGTGTTATAATAATCATCGGCAAAAGAATTTACACTCACTGTTAAATAACCATCCCTCCGTTTGTCCCGAGGACGGTGCCGGTGGCTGAAACGGTGATAGTGGCCACGTTATTTGCCACAGATTTAGTACTAGTGCCGCCGCTTGCAGATTTCACTACCGTCACAAAACGGTCGTCATATTGGACCACAAATGCGCTGTCTACTAAATCAGTAGGAATCGAAGACATTCCAGCAGGAGCAGTTTGGTCTACTGTCCAGTTCGTTGACACTAGAGTAGTGTCGCCCCTGGTAAATGTTGATAGAGATGGAGAGCCACTGCCATTTGCTAGGGTGGGTAAAATTAATAAATCTGGGGTGGAAATACTCAAAAGTCGGTACTTAAGAGCTAAATCTCCGTTTGTCTGAGCTTCAAAAACTGGAGTATTTTTGCTGATTTTTTCTTTTCCAACAGTGGCACCAAACTTTTTGATAAGAGAATAATCCACTTCGTCATCTCCAAACGCAAATTTTGAAACTACAAAGCTTCCATCATTTTTAGACAGCGTTTGTCTGCCCGTGTCTGTTAATACCGCATCTACAATAATATTATTAGTAGAATGATCTAAAAATCCCATAATTTAATCCTCAACCCTAAATATAGCAAAAATAATTTCATTTTAAACAAAAAGTAGCTACTAATCATCTCGGCTTACTGTTAATTATACTGCAAAGCGCACTTTCATAAACAAGTTTGTCTTCCTTATGCATCGGGAGGACTAGCATCTGGAATCATCGCCCCAATCGCCGATCCTGCAAATGCTGCACTTTCTTTAAGATAAATATTTAACGTTTGATCTTGCTGCCTATCTAAATTAATTATTTGAATTTTGTACATCGGATATGTGTTGCTAGTTTCTATATAATCTTCTTGCGCATAATACACTGATCCACCTGGCAAATATTGCGCTGGGCCCTCTAAAACCAAAGTTTCCGGATCAAAGTATATC
>LWDU01000137.1_pt1 | contig 20651 bp, 21 predicted proteins | sample 727161 | NCBI WGS metagenome assembly LWDU01 (sample SAMN04566230, study PRJNA314399) | hydrothermal vent metagenome | isolation source: deep sea hydrothermal plume seawater | place: Mexico: Gulf of California, Guaymas Basin | collected 2004-07-11
ATGCCAGAACCCGCCTGTTGTCAATTGATCGCGTACTGCCTTGTCAGCAAATGGGCCTTTGTTTTTCTCACTCATTATTGTTCTCCTCATAAGCATTAACGATATCCAAAGCTGTTTCCCGTAGGCTTGCATCGCCCTTGGTAAGCACTTCAATCAGCAGTCTCTTCTCTGCCATGTAGATAGGGGCGAAGCTACCTCCGTAAGTAATGATGCTCTTGGAGTTATCTATCAGATCAGCCAGCTTAATGGTCTGCACTTGACTACTTTGTCCAGCCAAATGATCCCTATCCATTTTCTTACGTGTTGCACGGTTACCATCGGACAGCACGCTTACGTCTGTCATACCCAACACATACTCTGCTATCTCAGTCCTAAAACCTGCCTCGAATATGTCCTCATAAGTTATGTCAGTGTCCTCAATAACATCATGAAGGAACGCAGCACTGATTATGTTGCAGTCATAGGTCACTGACGCGACCATCTTGGCAACGGCTATCGGATGAACTATGTACGGTTCACCCGTGTACTTACGCTTCTGATCCCCGTGCGCTTCTGTCGCATATCGACAGGCAAAGTCAATCAACGCCTGAGATCGTTTACTTACTATCCCGTGGTGGCGGGGTTTTGTTATTCCATGTTCACCCATTATTGTTTTTATCATCCCGTACATTGTCGTTCTCCTGTTTGTTATGCCATAGCATTGTTATGCCATGGCATAACATTGTGTTAACTATTTCCACACTGTTGATGTGAACAGGTGCCGAAGGCAATGAGGGTACCGCAGAATTGACAGGTACGGGCTTCACTCTCGGTCATACCATGTGTTCGCACGAGTACATAGACTTGTTGCTCAGGGGTTAACGCTTTGAACGGGGCTTTGTGGATAGACCAGTAGTCAATCGCAGACCGCAGCTCACGGTGAGTTGTGGTACTACTCCATGCGGTGAGTTGTGGCTGGGGGTACGAAGTTACCTGATCGTTGTAGTCTACGCGCTCAGGGGATTGGTTAGTGGCACGACGATCTGCAGGACTCGTTGTGGTAGGGGTAAATATTAGATCACTATAAACTCGTTGCTTTTTCTTGTTCGTGTTCATGTTCATTCTCCTTAACTAAACTTACATTATGTTATGCCATGGCATAACAAGTGGTGTATGGCGCTATTTTTTAACACCTACGGTGTTATTATAGCATGTTTAGCATAACAAGTCAAGCATACCTAGAGGTTATTTTGGTAGGTATTAAACCCTATAGGTGTGTAAACCTAGTGTAACTGTGTAACGGTGAATTAGGTAGAACTACGTAGGTACGCAGGAAGATGCGCTAGTATAGGCGCAACGGCGTTTAGGTAGGGCTACGTAGTAATGCAAGAGGATGCGCTAGTCTGCCTACACTGACGAGCGAAGTATGGTGCAGGTGGATTGGCTAAGCGGTAGGCTGAATCAGTTTTGTACCTACTGTTCCACGGCGCGAAAGTGGGGGTGTTGGCTAAGCGGTAGGCTGGATCAGCTTTGTGTCAATGTTCCATTCGTTCCGGCCTAGAAAGGCAAAGTCAGGGGTGGAGGGTATTTTCGTGTGGAACACTACAAAAAGGAAAAAAGAGACGCGGTTTACCCCCCCAAGCCTCTTACTGTTCCATGTGGAACAATAGGGTTACTTACATATTGATTTAGATATATATAATAAGGGCTGCATATTTTGGAACACTTCTACTAACCGAGGGTTTACTAACATCCCGATAGGTTTACATATTTTTACCTACCATTATTCTGTTCCATAGAGGGTACCCTCCCAATAGAACAGTTGGAACAGTACCGTAGGAATGCGGTCTGTAGCCCTCCTGCAGCTACCTCAAATTCGCTGCATCCTGCATCCCCACTGCTTTGTCCGGCTTGTCACAGTCCATGATACGCAACGCGTTAGATCACTGGTATCTGTGGTTACTGTAAGATGTTATGCCATGGCATAACAAAACTGCCGACCTAGTTGCGCGATTGCGCTAATTATGGCTGTTCCCCAAACCTCTATGGCTGTCACGGGGGGGATTGGTATTATACTCCTTGACCTAAGTGGTTATGCTAAGTAGTAAGAGGACATAGTGCTATATTTTGGTGAATAAAAAGCTGGAATTTGCGTCACAACCGTCACATCGTCACGCTCGTCACATCGTCTAATACGCAACGCGTTGGGTAACTGGCATCTGTGGTTACTGTAATATGTTATGCCATGGCATAACAATAGGTAGGGGCGGCGTGTCTAATACGCAACGCGTTGGGTAACTGGCATCTACGGGCAAAAAAAAGCCCCACTCTCTGTTAGGAGAGCAGGGCTGATGGAACTACTTACACTTGATTACTCCAGTTCACCACAGAAAGTACACTGGAATACACGGTTATCATAAGCATCCTGATAATCATGATCACATCCGGCGGTTGATTTAACTCTAACGAAGAGAAAATCCTGTAGTTTGCGATAACGGATCTTCACATCGAGTCCGTCGCGGATACTGCAGTACTTACCATTCCATTGGTTTGACATGTCGGAAATAATAAAATCCTTTCCGTCATTCCAATCCTTTAGAACCTCTGCAGCGGTTGCGTAATCCCTGCCATAAGCGGGAATTACAATAGTACTTTGTACATCCATACATCGTGCTCCTATTTTAATGGTGTTATGCCATGGCATAACATTGGATCTGCCATAAGATGACAGGGTAAAACATACTGAAAAGACGGCTCTTACGAACCGCCGATTCACTAGGTTCTACCTCCTATGCTTACTTATGCGCCTATGCCCTTTAGTAAAGTGATACCTATCATCCTTTGATACGTGCCTGAATGGTGTACCTTTTCGAAGTGATCGGGTGCTGATCACTATCCCATCCACAATTACATCTTCTGTTCTTTTGGTTCTCATAAACTCGTGCTCCTATTTTGAGGTTCTGCCATTGGCAGATTGGAAGGTGCTAGATTCAGCACCTTCTAAACTGGCAACATACAAAAAAATGGGGGCTTTTCAGCCCCCATAAGTGGTACAAGTCTAGTCGATAAATCCATCAGACTCTTCAGACTCTTCAGTCTTTTCAGCCGCTGCCTTACGCATAATAGCTAAGGTACCTTTCACGGCAACAAGTTGCTCCACCAGCGTGTCGATGTTTTCCTTCGAATGCGCTGGAATCTCTGCAGCGTGCATCTGGTTAGCTACGGTCTCCAACTTAGTGAAGGCCTCATCGCAACGTTTAAGATCTTCACCTTTCACGCCAGACTTGCCAACATTCGGATCAGACTTGATAGCATCTGCCTTCTCAGCTTGCTTGATCGCTTTGGTGATGTACTTCTTGTCACCTCTAGCATACGCAGCGCGCATGAGACCTTTGTCGATCTTATCCATGCGTGAACTAACCGCTTGAGCAGTACTGCGCTTAAGCTTAGCTACGCCTACAGCATCAGTCACATCAGGATTAATCGCTTGTGCAAGCTTCAAAGCCTTTTCAGGATTCAATTTCACATCAAGCAAGTACAGTTCCTGCCTGCCTATCAACTTGGCAGCGAATGCTTTGTTAGCCGTCCATTGCGTTACTCCACAGGATGACTCAGGGTTATTGACTTTCACGCCAACATCAGAGCCAAATGGCTTGATAGTCGGGCATTTCCAGTCGCTAGGACGCACGTCGTACTTAACGTACAGTGTCTCATAACCAGTCTCGACGGATTTCTCGTCTTTATTAATGGCTACAAGTACCTTTTCAACCGCTTGGCGATCGTCTTTCTGTATTAAAGTTTTCATATTGAAACCTCTTTTACTTAGGAATGTTATGCCATGGCATAACAACGTATGCCGCATACTGCGCGACATGGTTGTATTTTACTACGTTTGCGCACATTCGCCTAGTAATCGGGCATTTACTTGTATCTGGTAATGACCCACCCCGGTGGTACGCCCCCCTGTGGATAAAAAAGGTGGGGTGGTCTAGTATTACTAATACGCGCCAATAAATAGCGTTTTTTTGGTTTCCATAAAAATTTTTATGGAAGAAAAAATTTTTATGGAAGAAAAAATTTTTTTGTTTACTATTAGCGCATACCAACAGGAGTCACTGTTGAGCAATTCTGGCAAGCACTTTATTATTCTAGAACCCGAGATTGGGGTGCCCTTTTCTCCAAACGTCCCTTATGTGGATCTACGGAAACGCGCCCTTGCCGCTTGCGCGACCGCTGAACAACTGCGGCAGGTAGCGCCCCTAGATGACGCACCATATGCCAAGCTCACAGTGGCAGAGGCCGAAACAGCCGCAGCCCTGACGCTGGCCTATGCTGAAGATCCCGTGGCTACCTCGAAACAAACCACTGCCATTGCCGACCTGACCCCTGCATCATTAGTAATGACCGGGAAGATTCTTGCAGAGTTTGGGCAGGCCGTAGCCAAAAATGCTGTGCAGATACGCCATCTCGTCACCAATAAACTCCTGCTGGAGTCCGATGGCCCTGATGCTCGCCTCCGGTTACGCGCCTTGGAGCTGCTCGGTAAGATCACCGATGTCGCCTTGTTTACTGAGAAATCTGAGATCACCGTGACCCATAAAAGTACCTCTGAACTGCGTGCTCAACTGCGGGGTAAGTTAGAGAAACTCGTTAACCCAGAATCTGATTTAACATCTGAAGCAGAGTTCACGCCGATAGACATAGACGCAGAACTGGGTACATCCCGCTATAGTGGGGACTCCAAGTGAATAGCGCAGTTTCCGCCCATTCTGGCAGGTCCAGCGGGAGAGCCTCCGGCGTGGCCTTAATACAGCCAAAAGATTTCTCTGAGCAGGATATTGCCCTGCTGCTCCAGAACGTCGATACGATGGACGCGGCAGAGCTGGATGAGCTGGATGGGATCATTGACGAGCTGGACACCCGCAGTAAAAACAATGCTGCCTATGATGACCTGATTGAGTTCTGCAAACTGATGCAGGACGACTACATAGTAGGCAAACACCACCGCATCATGTCACGCTTGTTAATGGCGATAGAATCCGGTGATAAGGACAGGGTCTGCGTTAACATCCCGCCACGCCACGGCAAGTCGCAGATCAACTCTATCTTCTATCCTGCATGGTTCTTGGGTAGAAACCCTCGCCTGAAAGTCATGATGGTGTCCCACACCACAGACCTAGCGGTGGACTTTGGACGTAAAGTGCGCAACCTGATTGCCTCCCCCGCCTACAAAAAGATATTCCCGTTGGTGTCGCTGGCACCGGACTCCAAGTCAGCGGGGCGCTGGAATACCAACCACGGAGGTGAGTACTACGCCTGCGGCATAGGCTCCTCTATCGCTGGACGGGGCGCTGATTTGTTGATCATTGATGACGCGCACTCTGAGCAGGATGTGCTTAATGGCAACTTTGATGTGTTTGCCAAAGCCTATGAGTGGTTTACCTACGGCGCACGCCCCCGCCTGATGCCCGGAGGCCGCGTAGCGATCATAGCGACCCGCTGGCATTTGGATGATCTGACAGGTCGAGTGATCCGAGACATGGCAACCAATCCGTTGGCTGACCAGTATGATGTGATTGAGTTTCCCGCCATTGTTGAAGTCGAGGATAAGGCCACGGGCAAACTAAGTCAGAAGGCATTATGGCCTGAGTTCTTTGACCTTGATGCCCTGCTGCGTACCAAGGCATCCATGCCGCAGTTCCAGTGGAACGCCCAGTACCAGCAAGACCCCACCGCAGAAGAAGCGGCACTGATTAAACGGGATTGGTGGCGACAGTGGACACGCGAGGAACCGCCCGAGTGTGAGGCTATCATCATGTCCCTTGACTCGGCAGCGGAGACTCATAACCGTGCTGACTACACGGCCCTGACCACATGGGGAGTGTTTAATAATGAGCAGGAGGACGCGCACCACATTATCCTGCTTAACAGTATCAAGGACAGGTACGAGTTTCCTGAGCTGAAGGCGATGTGTCTGCAGCAATATGATAAGTGGCAACCGGACTCGTTTATCGTTGAGAAGAAATCATCCGGGGTAGCGGTGTATCAAGAGATGCGCCGGATGGGTATTCCTGTTAGTGAGTACACACCTCATCGGGGGTCTGGGGATAAGACTGCTAGACTTAATTCTGTATCCGACATAGTATCGTCAGGCATGGTGTGGGTACCACAGACTCGCTGGGCAGAAGAACTCGTTGAAGAGGTGGCTGGCTTTCCGTTTGCGAGCCATGATGACCTAGTTGATAGCACAGTGATGGCACTGATGCGGTTCCGACAAGGTGGCTTCATCAGATTGCCTAGCGACTTAAAAGATGAGACCCGTTACTTCAAGGGTAACCGCCACCAAAGGTTCTACTAACAACGTAACCACAAAGGAGAGAGTGATGCCTTCTAAATCAAAACGCTTAGATAAAGACTTAGATAAAGACTTAGATAAAGACTTAGATAAATTTATGCGCGAGTTGGCTGCGACCAAGAAAGCAAAATATGCCAATGCACCAATAAGTGCAGAAAATCGTATGCTTGCGGAAGAAGACCGGGGCGAGCGGGTAGAACGGTCTAATGCTACGTCAGGTATGAAGCACGGTGGCAAAGTTAAGGGCCACGCCAGAAGCTACAAGTCAGGGGGTAAAGTCCGTGGTTGTGGTATTGCTCAAAAAGGCACACGTAAAGCTAAGATGCTATAGGTAACCAAGGGCATTTAATCATGGCAATAGAAGGGATAGCCTCACTCGTTCCAACTAACGTGCGTACCTTCGTAAAAAATCTGATGGCTGATAATAACAGCGACGAGAGTCTGCTGACCGCAGATGACTTTACCGCAGAAGAAATCAACGAGATATACCGCCAGATAGACGCGCAAAACGCTATAAATAGCGTTGACGAACAAGATTTTATAACCCGTAGGGATTATAGGCGTGAAATAGTTGAGAGGAATTCCACCCCGGAAGCGCAAGCAAAAAGACTTACTCGCTACGCTACCCTCCCCCAAGAGGAACCAGCGTTTTGGTCGAACCATGCTATAACTACTGACGGTATCATTAAAGAGGATACAAAATTTTTCGATTCCCCTGAAGCTGAACTTGCAGAATACAACGCGACAATACAGAGGCACTTAGATGATGCAGAGGAATTGGTGGATTCGTATAGTAAAAATAGAAATAGAACATCTATTACGTACCCCGGCGAATTAGTACCTGAAGGAGAATCAAACCCATACACTGATACTGATTCCGGCTTCATAACCACAGTTATGCAATCGTTTAATTCCCCTGCATACAATATATCCACCACATTAGGGAGATATACAGCACATAAAAATGAAGATGACACAGTGACAATAAAAGATACGTACAATTGGGGGCGACAGGGAGAGTACGAGCTATCACTTGATATGTTTTCGTTCATGCTCAGGAATATCACTGATCCAGTAGCGTTTGGCGACATCTTTATGCGATCTATTCTAGGAAAAGGTAAGCAAAGCACAATCGAGTTTGATCTCCCCCCTAGACAGACCATCACCACTGCAATGCCCGAAGGATATAGTGTCGGTGGGCGTGTAAGGTTAATTTAAGAGGATTTTATGGCAATAGATAAAACACTCAACCCCCTGCCTTCCGGTATTGACGTAGATGCACTAGATTCTGACGAACTAGAAGGTATGGACGAGCAAATGGAAGTATTAATGCTGTCTGATGAGGAGATGGAGGCCAACACTGAGTTGTTAGAGGACGGTAGTGTTGAGATTACCTTGATTGGTGGCACTGACACGGAACAGTACATCCCCTTCGATGCCAACTTAGTAGAGCATCTTGAGGAAGAAGAGCTTACCAGCATAGCAACTGATCTGATCGAGATGATTGGCAGCGACATTAGTAGCCGCAAAGAGTGGGCTGATACCTTTGTACAGGGGCTGGATGTGCTCGGGCTTAAATATGAGACTCGTAGTGACCCGTGGGAAGGTGCCTGCGGCACGTTCTCATCCGTGTTATCTGAGGCTGCTATCCGTTTCCAAGCAGAAACAATGTCAGAAACCTTCCCTGCTGCTGGGCCTGTAAAAACCAAGATAGTGGGTGAGGAAACAAGGGACAAGATCGACGCTGCTGAACGTGTTAGGGCAGACATGAACTACGAGCTGACCGAACAGATGGTTGAGTATCGGCCTGAGCATGAACGCATGCTCTACAGCCTTGGTCTGGCGGGGTCAGCCTTTAAGAAAGTCTATGAAGATCCTACCCTTGGACGACAAACCGCTGTTTTTGTCCCCGCAGAGGACATTATTGTCCCCTATGGTGCCTCCCATATTGAAACTGCAGAGCGTGTTACCCACGTTATGCGTAAAACCAAGAACGAATTACGCAAGTTACAGGTCAGTGGCTTCTACATTGATGAGGAATTGGAAGAACCTGCCCCCTATCACTCAGATATTGAAGAGCGGAAGGCTGAAGAAGAGGGTATAGAGCTTAACGAAGATGATCGCTATGCCCTGTATGAGATACATGCTAACTACATTATCGAAGGATTGGATGATAGTACGGATGATATTGCTGTACCTTACGTTATTACCATAGATAGAAGCTCTGAAAAAGTACTGGCGGTGTACCGGAACTGGGACGAAGAGGACGAATTACGCAAAAAACGCCAACATTTCGTGCATTACGTCTATGTACCGGGGTTTGGCTTCTATGGTTTAGGGCTTATTCACATCATTGGTGGCTATGCGCGTACTGGAACCTCCCTAATACGCCAACTTGTAGACGCTGGTACGCTGGCAAACCTCCCCGGAGGGCTTAAAACACGCGGGTTACGCATCAAAAACGACGATGAGTCCATCAATCCGGGTGAATTTAAGGATGTAGATGTCCCATCGGGCAGTATTAGGGACAATATCATGGCATTGCCCTATAAAGAGCCTAGTCAGACGTTATTGCAACTATTAGATAAGATAACGACTGAAGGTAGGCGTTTAGGGGCTATTAGCGACATGAACATCTCTGATATGTCGGCAAATGCCCCCGTGGGGACTACTTTAGCCCTGTTAGAGCGCACATTGAAGCCAATGGCGGCGGTACAGGCGCGGGTTCACTACGCCATGAAGATGGAGTTCAAGCTCCTCAAGAAAATAATGGCGACATTTGCCCCTGCAGAGTACGGATATGCCCCAAATAGGGGCGAAATCAGTGCTAAAGACACCGATTATGACATGGTTGAGATCATCCCGGTCAGTGATCCCAATAGCTCCACAATGGCCCAGCGGGTCATTCAGTACCAAACAGCCATGCAAATGGCTAAAGATGCCCCCCATATCTATGACCAACGCGTACTGCATCGGCAGATGTTGGAAGTTATTGCCATCCCCAACGCGGATAAGATCGTGCCCATACCAGAGGATATGGCTCCTGTAGATCCTATCAGTGAAAACATGAATGCCTTGGTGGGTAAGCCGATGAAAGCGTTTATATATCAAGACAATGAGGCACATATAGCAACACATACTTCGTTTATGCAAGATCCGTCAATCATGCAGATCATTGGGCAGAACCCTATGGCAAATCAGATTATGGCGGCTATGCACGCTCACGTTGCTGAGCATCTCGGGTTTGTCTACCGCAAGAAGATTGAAGAGAAGTTAGGCGCTACCATGCCACCCCCAGATAGTCGGTTACCAGAAGAAGTTGAGGTAACCCTGTCACAACTCGTCGCTTCTGCCGGACAGCAGCTTACGCAGCAAAATAAACAGCAGGCAGCACAGCAACAAGCACAAGAAAAAGCCAAAGATCCTGTTATCCAAATGAATCAGGCTAAACAGCAAACAGCCGAAGCTGAAGTACAGCGCAAGGCTGCTAAAGATCAGGCTGATATTGGACTGAAGACCCGTGAGCAAGATCGCAAAGAGCTGAAAGATAAGGCCGATGCGCTGATTGACGGTAAAGAGCTGGAGCTGCAAGAGTTGAAAGCTAAAGCCGATGCGCTGATTGACGGTAAAGAGCTGGAGCTGAAAGAGCAGGAACTGGCAGTAAAAGCGCGGTCGCACGGGCACAGCCAGCAATTAGATAAGGCTAAACACAATTCCGGGCTTGAGATTAAAGCGCAGGAATTAGCAAAGGGTGATGAGTAATGCCTACTACGGTATTTGATGTCCTACGTAAAAACATTAATCTCCAGATTAAGGATGCAACAGGATTACTTATTGGCGGTGGGGTCAAAGACTTCACTCAATATAAGGATACAACAGGGTTTATTCGAGGTCTAAACTCTTGCTTACGTGAAATTGATGACCTCTCGCGGAATCTAGAAGGATATGAAGATGATAACTGAGCAATTGGAGCTATTCCAAGACCACCCCGAGCCAGAATATGATGTAAATGAGTGTTTACCTAGACCTATAGGGTATAGGATATTAATTGCCCTGCCCAAGGTGGATGAGACTTTTGGCGATACTGGGTTAATAAAATCGACAAAAACAGTTCATGAAGAACATATTATGTCTATCGTGGGGTTGGTTGTTGAGCTTGGTGAGCAGTGTTATAAAGATCCAGAGAAGTTCCCTACTGGCCCTTGGTGTGAAGCAGGGGATTATGTGATGTTCCGCGCTAATAGCGGTACACGGTTTAAGTTTGGGGGGCTTGAGTATCGTTTGATGAACGATGATTCCGTTGAAGCCATCGTACCTGATCCTAAAGCCATCAGCAGAGTCTAGGAGGATTTATGCCATTTCAAAAAGTAGAGTTTGAGTTCCCTGAAGGCGAAGCCGCCGACGAAGGTACAGTAGAGCATACGACAATCGACGTTGAGGATACTGATGCAGTCAATATTGAAGAACTGGATATTGATGAAGCGCCTGTAGTTGAGGAAGAGGCAGAGGAAGAGGAGGAAGAAGTTGAGGTTGAGATTGTTGACGATATTCCTCCTGCAGATAGAGGGAAGGTACCCGCTACCCCTCCAGAAGATATTACTGAGGATGAGCTGGAGAACTATTCAGCTAAAGTACGTAACAGAATAAAGCACTTCAGTAAGGGTTATCACGACGAGCGCAGGGCTAAGGAACAGGCTGTTCGTGAGACGGTAGAGCTGCAGTCCATTGTCCAAAACCTGATGAATGAGAACACCGGACTGAAGTCTACGGTGGAGAAAGACCGTGAAGCCCTTGTTGCCCAAGCCCGAGCCACATTAAATAATGATGAGAAAAAAGCTAGGGTAAATTACAAAGAAGCCTATGAGGAAGGTGACCCTGATAGGTTACTTGCAGCCCAAGAAGAACTGACTGAGACAAAGCTGACCAAGCAGCGTCTGGAGTCTCTTGTAGCCACTCCTGTACAATCTAATCCAAATGTAGTACAACAACCGCAACAGGCAGCAATGCCACCGAGGGCAAAGCCCGATGCAAAGGCGTTGGATTGGCAAGGAGAAAATTCTTGGTTCGGACATGAAGATCACGAACCAGAAACTGCCTTTGCTATCGGCATACATAAAAAAATGGTGGAACGTGAAGGCATTTCCCCAGAAACTGATGATTACTACTCGCGCCTTAATGCGAGTATGCATGATAAATTCCCGGAATTATTCGGGAACACCTTAGAAACTGGAAGAGGTAATAGAAGGACAACAAGTAATGTAGTTGCACCCGCTACGCGGAGCATGTCAGCTAAGAAAATTAAATTGACACCAACTCAGTACGCGTTATCCAAAAGACTAGGACTTACTCCAGCACAATACGCTAAGCAAGCTGCATTAGACATGAGGAAACAAAATGGCTGAAAACAGAATCAAACGAGAAGCCGAAGCACGAGATACAACAGAGCGAGCAAAACAGTGGGTACCTCCTGAAATGTTGGAGTCCCCGCCGCCTGAAGAAGGATATGTATTTCGTTGGGTTCGTGTTGCTAATAGAGGTGTGACTGATGCCACTAATGTTTCTTCAAAATTAAGAGAAGGTTGGGAACCGGTAAAGGCTAGTGATTACCCTGATATTTTTCTTGTAGATATTGAGAACGAAAGGTTCAAGGACAATATTGTTCGGGGTGGGTTACTGCTTTGTAAAGTGCCAAAAGAAATAACTGATCAACGTAATGCTTATTACGAGAATCAGGCTAATTCTCAGATGGCCTCGGTAGATAACAACCTTATGCGGGAAAGTGACCCAAGAATGCCAATCTTTAATGAGCGGAGTTCTAAAGTCACTTTCGGTAACGGAAACTAAATTATTGGACATTAGGAGCTAAAATGGCTTATCCAACAGTTGCAGGCCCATATGGGCTAGTTCCGGTGAAACTTCTAAGTGGTGTTCCTTATGTAGGTACAGTACGTCACTACAGTATTGCTAGTGCGTATAATACAAACATTTTTAACGGGGACGCTGTTGCGATTGTAACCGGAGGCACGGTGGCTCGTGACGCAGCAGATGCTGCTATGACGCCAATCGGCATTTTTATGGGGTGTAGTTATACAGACCCCGGATCGAACCAAAAAGTATTTAAACAGTATTTCCCCGCCAACACTGCCGCAAGCGACATTACTGCTTACGTGGTAGACAACACAGAGGTGCTATTTAAAGTAGCAATTGTTTCTGGTACTACTGTGATTGGATCAATGGCAATTACTGACATCGGGGCCAATGGTCAACTTGTGGACAATACTGGTGATACTATCACTGGTAATTCAAAGGTTGGTTTATTGGAAACTTCAGCCACGACCAACACATTTCCAGTGCGTATCGTAGAACTAGTAGAGGAAACTAAAAATTCTTCTGGTGGTTATACTGAAGCGCTGGTGAAGTGGAATGCTGGTCATCAATTTAACGCTGTCTTAGGCGTATAAGGAGTCACGTAAATGGCTATTTCAAGAGCACAATTACTTAAAGAACTCCTACCCGGACTTAATGCGTTATTTGGGCTGGAGTACAAAAAGTACGCTGAAGAACATACGATGATTTTTGAAACAGAATCTTCTGATCGTTCTTTTGAAGAAGAAACGAAACTGTCAGGTTTCAGTGCAGCCCCTGTTAAAGACGAGGGCGCAGGTATTGAATATGATACCGCACAGGAAGCATGGACAGCGCGTTACAATCACGAGACTATTGCGATGGGCTTCGCTGTTACAGAGGAAGCTATCGAAGATAACTTGTACGACTCTCTGTCGGCTCGTTATACCAAAAGTCTTGCACGGGCTATGGCGTACACTAAGCAGGTTAAGGCAGCAGCTATCCTTAATTCCGCTTTTGCTACGACTACCTACGGTGATGGGCAGACGCTGTGTTCTACAGCTCACCCGCTTGTATCAGGTGGTACTAACTCTAACAGGCCAACAACTGCGGCTGACCTCAACGAAACTTCACTTGAAGCGGCATGTATTGCCATTTCTCAGTGGACGGACGAGCGTGGTTTGTTGATCGCAGCTAAGCCTAAGAAGTTATGTATCCCTTCTAACCTTCAGTTTGTGGTAACGCGTTTGCTTGAAACTGATCAGCGGGTTGGTACAGCAGATAACGATATTAATGCTATTCGTAACAACGGAACTATTCCGGGTGGTTACGGTGTTAATCATTATCTGACTGATACAGATTCATGGTTCCTAACTACGGATGTTCCTAACGGACTCAAGCACTTCAAGCGAGTAGCATTGTCTACTTCTATGGATGCTGATTTCGATACTGGTAACAGTCGTTATAAGGCGCGAGAACGATACAGCTTTGGTGTATCTGATCCGCTTGGCCTTTATGGTTCGCCGGGAGCGTAAAGCATTAAGGGAGGTCTTTGGGCCTCCCTTAATTTATCCTGACAGTCCATAATGGACTGACTTAACCCAGACAGGAGATTTACATGGGTACTTCTACATTTTCAGGTCCGTTAAAGGCTGGTACTACCCGCGAGGGCGCTAGTAAGAACACTGGCTACACGGTAATGGCACAGACAGGCGCGTGGGTTCAATCTACAACTGCCGCCGCCGTAGGGGATATTATAATCCCTGCAAATTCACAAATTTTAGAAATCCAACTGACCGTTACTGTTGCCCCTGCTGCGGGTAACATTAGTATGGGTACTTCTGTTACCTCTACAGAATTGTTTACCCTATTAGCCGCAGGTACTGCTGCTAATGTATTCCTCTTTGGTTCTGCTGCTACTATCACAGATGGCGATGCATGGGCTGATGTAGGTACTTCAGATGTGACTATCTACGCAGACTGTAGCGCAGGCACTACTGGACGCGGGTTTATCACTGTTTCCTACATCCAAGGCATTGATAACGCTTAATGAGGTGATCTATGACTAATATGCATGGTGTACGTGGGCATAACAGCCGTAACGCCCCTAAACCGAAAGGTAAGGCAGTGAAATCTCCGCCCCCCACTAAAGGTAAAGGTGGGGCTAAAGGGAGGTCAGCTTCATGATGTCCAGTGATATAAAAGCAGATCGGATTACCAGTACAGGTTCAGTGTTTGCTGGCCCTGCGCGTATTCGAGGGATTCATGTACTTACGGATGGTGTTGGTGCAGGTAGACTGACAATCACTGATGGTAGTGGTGGAGCCACCGTACTGGATGTAGATTTTGACCCTGCTTCGGATTATAACTTTGTGACTATTCCGGGGGGCGGCATTCGTTGTCAAGCTTCTATCTTTGTTTCTGCACTGACGAACATCACTGCGGCGACGATTCTGCGATCATAGGTGTGATACATGGCTACTTCAGGTACCACTACTTTTGCTCCTGATTTTACAGAGATAGCAGAAGAGGCGTGGGAGCGTGTGGGTCGTGAGATGCGATCTGGATATGACCTACGCACCGCTAGACGTTCTATGAATCTGCTTACTATTGAGTGGCAGAATCGTGGTATTAACCTTTGGACTATTGATTCTGGGACTATACCGCTACTAACAGACACAGCAGCCTATAACTTACCTACAGACACTATTGATCTGTTAGATCAAGTTATACGTACTGGTGCTGGTAGTGCCTCATCACAGAGTGATCTCACTATAAGTCGTATGAGTCCTAGTGAGTATGCGTCAATACCCAACAAGTTAAACACAGGTAGACCTATAAAGGTTTGGATTGACAGGCAAGTAGTGCAGCCTGTCATTACTCTTTGGCCTATCCCTTCCAGTAATGATTATACGTTTGTGTACTGGCGTATGCGGCGTATAGAAGATGCTGGGCGTGGTGCGGAGACTCCTGATATTAACTTTAGGTTTCTCCCGGCACTTATTGCGGGGCTTGCTTACCATATATCTATAAAGGTACCTGAAGCAGTGCAGCGAGTGGGTATGTTGAAAGATATGTATGAAGAGTCTTTTACATTAGCTGCAGCGGAGGACAGAATAAAAACCCCAGCTCGGTTTGTTCCCCGAATAGTACATATTTGATATGGCTGGGGCATTTGCATCGACAAAACAGGCATTAGGTGTATGCGATGTATGTGGGTTTACTTATAAGCTGAAGACGTTACGTGACCTGTATGTGAAGGATAGAAATACTCATACAAAAGCGTGTAGAACATGCTGGAATTCTAGCCATCCTCAGTTACGTTTAGGTGATTATCCGGTACGTGATCCACAAGCGTTACGTGATCCGAGGCCCGATACGACCCAGTTAGCTTCTAGTAGGGCTATCATAACGCCTGTTGTCTCTACCCGTATAGCAGTAGGTGCAATTGGCAGCGTTACAGTAATAACATAGAGGAAAATGGTTTAACTTATGAATTATTCTGCGCTGACAACAAACATAGAGGATATCTGCGAGACAAGTTTCACGGCTGCCCAGTTTGCTATGTTTACAGAACAGGCAGAGCAGAAGATATATAACACAGTGCAGTTCCCCGCGCTTAGGAAAAATTCTACGGGTACGTTGACCGCTGATAATACGTATTTAGATATACCGACTGATTTTCTCTGGTCATACTCTTTAGCGGTAGTGGATAGTGCGGGCAATTACGAGTATCTCATTAATAAAGACGTTAACTTCATACGAGAGGCTTACCCAAAGGTTACCTCCACGGGGCTACCTAAACATTACGCGTACTTTAATAATGACGCATTTATCGTTGGGCCTACTCCCGATAGCGCGTATGCAGTGGAGCTACATTATGGATATTATCCAGAGTCAATCGTTACAGCTACTAATACATGGCTTGGGGACGATTTCGATTCTGCTCTGTTGAATGGAGCGTTAGTTGAAGCCATCCGGTTCATGAAGGGTGAGCCAGATATGGTTCAGTTGTACCAGAGTATGTATATGCAAGCCATGACGCTGCTCCAGAATCTAGCAGATGGTAAATTACGTGAGGATGCTTATAGAGATGGGCAATATAAGTTCAGTGTGGAATAACGACATTATAGGTAGAGGTAGATATGCTTGAGTTGAAGATGAGAGTACCTGTGAATGGGGTCAGTGTACACACCACGGTCAATAGAGGGCGTACTCCTGAAGAAGTAGCCCAAGAAGCAGTGGCTAAAATTATAGGCATTTCAGAGACTGCGGAACCCGCGCTGAAACAACAAGCAGAGGCTTTTCGGGATAGGATGTATCACGTTATTGTCTATGCTATAAAACAAGGCATACGTAGTGATCATACAACCTTAATCAACACCTTAACCGCCCAAGGGCATACAGACACCGCAGAATTGATAAGAAAACTATAATGGCAATCACCCAAGCGATGTGTACATCTTTTAAGCAGGAGCTACTGCAAGCTACCCATAATTTTACGGCCACTACTGGGAACGTGTTTAAGATAGCGTTATACACAAGTTCTGCTACGTTAAGCGCCACTACCACCGCGTATAGTACTACTAATGAGTCAAGCGGCACCGCGTATACCGCTGGGGGGAATACGTTAACTAATGTTACCCCTGTTATATCTGGCACAACGGCGTTGGCTGATTTTGCGAATACTACATGGACTGCGGCTACTGTTACCGCCCGAGGATGTATGATTTATAACTCTTCAGCAGCCAATAGATCTGTTCTTGTGTTGGATTTTGACTCAGATAAAACTGTTACCAACGGGGATTTTACTATTCAATTCCCTGTAGCCGATGCCACTAATGCAATTATCAGGATAGCCTAATGGTTTGGAATACTATATCAACAGTACAGAGTCCGAATTGGGTTACTATATCAACAACGCAAACCCCTAATTGGCAAGACATAGCTACATGAGGTTAAAAGTATGACAACGCAATACACTACGATCCTTAAGTTGGCACTTCCTGTACAAGGGGAGTTAAGTGGTACTTGGGGCGATGTTGTTAATAATAATATCACCTCTATGGTCGAACAAGCGGTTGCAGGTAAAGCTGTTATTAACTCATGGACTGCTAATGCCCACACATTAACTTCAGCGGATGGCACCACTGCGGAATCACGTTGTGCAATTCTTGATCTTACGGATACGGGTACAGCCTTATCAGCAGCGGGGTCGGTTATTTGCCCAGCGCAAACAAAACTTTATATCATAGAGAATAATACTGCACAGATTGTAACTGTTAAAACGTCTAGTGGTAGCGGAGTTGCCGTTCCTGTCAATAAGATGATGTTGGTTTATTGTGATGGCACAAATGTTGTTGAGGGTGTTACCCATACCAATAGTCTTAGCTTAGGGACTAGTACGGTAACAGTTTCTTCCCTCCTCGACCAAGACAACATGGCATCTGATAGTGCCACTGCTCTGGCAACGCAACAGTCTATTAAAGCTTACGTTGATGCCCAAGTCGCTACAGTCGATACGCTTGCTGAGGTGCTTGCTCTCGGGAACACGACAGGTGGAACTAACATTGTAGTTACTGCTGGCGATGCTATTACCACAAATACGATCAGTGAAACGACTGCTGCTTCCGGCGTGACTATCGACAGTGTATTGCTGAAAGACAATGCAGTTACTGCGACAACTTTTACTGGCGCACTCACGGGTAATGTAACGGGTATCGTAGGGGCAACAACCCCCGCCGCTGGTACGTTCACAAATCTGATAGCGAATACTAATTTGGCGCTTGCTACAGGCGCGACCGTCACAGGGATTGATAATGGCACCATCGGTACAAGTGCTACGCTGCTGGCGACACAAGGGGCTATTAAAACCTACGTTGATGCTCAAGTAGGTACTGTAGACACACTGGCTGAAATCTTAGCCCTTGGTAATGTTACTGGTGGCACTGATCTAGTAGTTTCTATTGGTGATGATATACAGACGCTAACCGCAGGGACTTCAAACCTCCGCTTGGGGCTTGGTGCGGGAGCCGCGATTGCTAGTGGTGGTAACTACTCGGTGCTTTTGGGAGATTCAGCAGGGGCTGCAATCACCACTGGGATACAAAACACAGCGATAGGTTTCAGAGCCGCATGGAAAACTACTACGGGCTACAATAACATAGCGATAGGCTCCCAAACTTTCAGAGAGAACACCACAGGGTGGCAAAATGTAGCCATTGGAGGAGCCGCTTTATTTACCAACACCACGGGGAATTACAATACTGCGGTTGGGACTAGCGCAATGTGGGGCAACACCACAGGGTCGAATAACGCAGCGTTTGGCTGGAGTGCTTTATATAACAACACCACAGGCATTAATAATACAGCATTGGGTTGGATAGCTTTAAAGGCCAACACCACTGCCTCTTATAACACTGGAGTAGGCTATCAGGCTTTAACTGCCAACACCACTGGAGGAAATAACACAGCCATAGGCCAAACCGCTTTAGCAGCTAACACCACAGCATCTAACAATACAGCTGTTGGTTATCAATCTTTATACACCAACACCACAGTAAGTAGCTTGACCGCAGTCGGCTATCAAGCGTTGTATGCAAATACCACAGGTACTGTTAATACTGCTGTCGGTTATCAAGCGTTAAAAGCCAACACAACCGGATACAGTAATACAGCCGTTGGTCTTAATGCTTTAGCAGCAAACATTACCGGACATAGTAGTACAGCCGTAGGCACGTATGCGTTATATGTCAACACAGCTATTGGTAACACGGGAATAGGAGAACAAACTTTATTCGCCAATACCACTGGCGTTAATAATACAGCAGTTGGTAGACGGGCTTTACAGGACAACACCACGGGGCAGCAACACGCAGCCGTTGGTATTAATGCTTTAGCTAATAACACCACTGGGGGTAATAACACAGCGATGGGTGCAAGCGCTTTAAGCGCCAACACCACAGGTGGTGCCAATACAGCAGTCGGCAATGGTGCTATGGGTGGGAATACCACAGGCCTAGACGGGGTCTCAGTAGGTTACAACAGCCAGATGACAGCAAGCGGCGGCGGCAACACATCTGTAGGTAAGTGGACTCTGTTTAGCAACACCGCATCCAACCTAACAGCAATCGGGCGTGATTCTTTATTTAGCAACACCACTGGCACAGGTAACGTAGCAGTAGGCGCATATTCGTTAAGAGCCAACACCACTGGGAGTAACAATATAGCCGTTGGCTATCAGTCTTTATACGTCAACACCACCGGAGGCTATAACACAGCCGTTGGTACATATTCGTTAGACGCTAATACGACAGGTATTAATAATACAGCCCTTGGATACACGGCTTTAAGCGCCAACACCACTGGCACTAATAACACAGCTACTGGTTATCAGACTTTATTCAACAACACCACTGGCATTAATAATACAGCTTTTGGGGGTTATGCTTTAGGCGTCAACACTACAGGAAATAACAACGCCGCTTCTGGCTTCCAATCTTTATTCTCCAACACCACGGGTTCGAATAATGCTGCTCTTGGATACACGGCTTTATTCGCTAACACCACAGGTGCTAGTAACGTAGCGGTTGGTCTACAAGCATTATACTCAAACACCACAGCGAGTAATAACTCAGCCCTTGGTTATCAGGTTCTATACTCCAATACCACTGGGATTAGAAACACGGCTCTGGGTTTTCAAGCCTTGTACTACAACACTACAGGTGGATACAACACAGCCGTTGGTGCATATTCATTAGACGCAAACACGACAGGGGCTAACAACGTAGCGGTTGGCTACAATGCTTTAACCTCTAATACCACAGGGGCAACTAATGTAGCCGTTGGTCCATACGCATTAAACGCCAACACCACAGGCCCGAGTAACACTGCCACTGGTTATGCAGCTTTGAGTGCCAACACCACTGGCACATCCAACGTAGCGTTTGGTCAAAGCGCTTTAAACAACAATACAACTGGGGGTTATAGTTCAGCGATAGGGCTTGAAGCGCTATATACCAACACCACTGGCGGCAGTAACATAGCGCTCGGATACCGTGCGCTGCTGAGAAACACCACTGGCTCGGGTAATACTGCCCTATCAGGCAGTGCATTATTTGAGAACACAACTGGCGGAAGTAACACAGCAGTCGGCCTTAGTGCGCTAAATCAAAACACCACTGGGCATCAGAATTTAGCCGTTGGTTATTCTGCTTTACAGAACAGCACTACCGCGTTTAATAACACTGCTCTAGGCTATCAAGCCTTGTTCTACAACACCACCGTAGGCAACCTAACAGCACTCGGGTATCGAGCTTTATTTTCAAACACTACGGGTACTAATAACGTTGCTTCTGGATACGAAGCTTTAACCGCAAACACTACAGGCGGTTACAACACAGCTACGGGCTATCAAGCTTTAAAGGCTAACACCACGGGAGGTTTTAACACTGCTATAGGCCAAACCGCTTTA
>LWDU01040397.1_pt1 | contig 20650 bp, 13 predicted proteins | sample 727161 | NCBI WGS metagenome assembly LWDU01 (sample SAMN04566230, study PRJNA314399) | hydrothermal vent metagenome | isolation source: deep sea hydrothermal plume seawater | place: Mexico: Gulf of California, Guaymas Basin | collected 2004-07-11
TCGTCGTCATCGTCGTCATCGTCATCGTCATCGTCGTCATCGTCGTCATCGTCATCGTCATCGTCGTCATCGCCATCATCGGCAAAGTCGTCATCGTCCTCGAAGTCGTAATCGCCTTCGTCGAGATCGTCGTCCCCGTCCTCGTCGTCGTCCCCGTCCCCGTCCCCGTCCTCATCGTCGTCGAATTCGTAGTCGTCGAGGCCTTCATCATCGACCGGTTCAGGTGGCGAGCCCGGTGTGGGATCGCTTTCTTCACTTGGGGTGTCTGAATCGAGCACTTCTTCCATCAGCATATTATTGTCATCGGCAGTCACAGTGAGCATCACCTCCGAGTCCTCCTGTTGCATTTCGGCGACGAGTACTTTGGCGGCCGAGTCTTCGTCCGCCACATTGTCTTGATCTGGTCGTTTTTCATGTTCCATGTCGTTCGAGGATACCAATTCATCGGGGGCCGGTTCAACTGCCGGGAATCGCATTGTTTCCACGTGCGGCAACTTGTCAACGCTTGAAAGCCCAAAGATCGTTAAAAAGTTTCTTGTGGTCGAGTAGAGATAGGGTCGTCCGAGATCAGAACTGCGCCCACTAATGCGTACTAAATCTCGCTCCATCAGCTGACGCAAGATCTCCCCGCAGTTGACACCACGGATCGCCTCGATGTCCGCGCGGAGCACCGGTTGTCGATAGGCAACAACCGAGAGAGTCTCCATGGCCGGCGCCGAGAGCCTTGTTTCTGGGGGAACGTGGGGGAGTCGCTGTAACCAGCTGTTGAATTTGGGGCGAGTCAGCAATTGGAAGCCACCGGCGATTTCCTCAATTCGGAACGCCCGGCCCGAATCATCGTAATGGCGGTTCAACCGACGAATCAACGTTCTCGCTCGAGTGCCGTCCACCAAATTAGCTAAATAGGCCAATTTTCGGCTATTCAGTGGTTCACGAACCATCAGCAACACGGCTTCCAGCCGTTGCTGAGGGGGGTCGCGAGTGAATTCAGAACTGCCAGACTCTGCCTCATCTACTCGACACCAGCCGCTGCTGACGTCATACGGTCGTCGAACCACCGAACAGTGAGATCGCAGCGGTATCTGCTGGAATGGGCGAAGGGCGTGTCGTTGAAGCACCGTTTTTCCCGCGTTAGTCATTCGGTCACGTCCTTTCATTCTAGCGGTTCCTCGGCGGCAGTACGTCAGGGGGCGATTCGAGTGTTCGTCCAACTTCATTTCCGCTTTATACTCGGTCGATCGACCGAGCCAACGTCCAGATGGCGGTCTCGGCAAGGTGTTGATGCCAATTTCCGCGTCCCGATGCTTTGGCTAAATCCGTGGCGGCAAGATTCTCGGTGCGCAAAGCGGAGGTTGTCACTGATGAACTGGCAGTAAACAATGTGAGTGTTGGTGACGGCCGTCGACGTTGACTGTTGCTCATTCGGACTGTTTGAGAGCTCTACCGACACCCATTGTGACCGTCAATTGAGTCAATATCACCAATGGCTAGAACACGATCTACAATCCGTGGCAAGATTCTAGTGTGGCTCGCTTGGATGTCGGCACTGGTCGTGGGGGGGTTTTTCTTGGTGATGTGGTTTGGAGCTGTTAATGGTGAAGAGTTCAATCCGCATACGCTCGTTCGTCGGTCATTCCGCTATTATCAAATCCCGGGGGTACGTGTACAGGTAAGCCCTATTATTCGCAATACATCTAGCGTCGGTTTCGAGAAACACCTGACTGCTCAAAACTTTGTCAAAACGTCGCAGAAGTCGGTATGGCATCTCGTCTGGGCCAAAGGGACCCGTCCACAACGCGTCCGAGGCGATGCGAGCATCCTGATCGACTACTTGGGACATGGAGATTCGCCATGGAAGAAGTGGTCGACCGACCGACCGAAACTCGCCAAGCTGTTTTGGCCGGTCATCATGGATTTGGCAAGGCGAAACCACTATCTGCTTATCCCCGACCTCATGGATTCGGCCTTGGACAACGAAGATGAGGCGACAAGCGACTTCCAGCACGCCGTCCACCGGTCGTTGGTAGAACAGTATTTGCACGCTGCGAAGATTGAGCAACACGAGAACGGGTCACAGCCGGCGACCGAAATGTTGGAATTTGCCGTGCAATACGCCAGCGGCAACGAGGAATTGGAGGCGCTGGTAAGCGGCTATGAAGACGGGGCCAATTAACTGCCCCATGGAACGAATCTATCTCGACAACAACGCGACGACACCAATCGACCCCCTCGTGAGCGAGGCGATGCTGGAAACCCGCCAGCAATATTTTGGAAACCCCTCCAGCCAGCACTATTGGGGCCAACAAGCTCGGTCTCGCATCGAACGCAGTACAGAAAATGCCCTGGCCGCGCTTGGCGGCAAAACTGGTGGAATGTCCGATGATCGTCTTGTCTGGACGAGCGGCGGCACGGAATCGAACAACCTTGCTCTGCGCGGTCTTCTTCCGCCTGGTGGCCGCCTCATCTATTCCGCGGTCGAACACCCCAGCGTGACCGCCATGGCCGAACAATTGGCTCGAGACGGTCACGAAGTGTCGCTGATCGAAGTTTCCTCGGTCGGAGTTCTCTCTCTGGATGCCCTCGTACAAAAACTCGAACAACGAACCCCTGGGGATGGCCAACGAGTTGATTTGGTGAGCGTCATGACGGGCAACAACGAGACGGGTGTCATTCAACCGATCGAGGAGATTGCCAAGATCTGCCATTCGGCAGGTGCCCGGTTACACACCGATGCGGTGCAGGCGATCGGCAAGATCGAGATCGATTTTGGCTCCATGAACGTCGACGCGATGACAATTGCGCCGCACAAATTTCATGGCCCGCGAGGAATAGGAGCGTTGATGTTGAAGCATGGTCTGGATGCGACACCACTACTCCACGGCGGCTTTCAGCAGTTTGGTAGCCGGCCGGGAACGGAATGTCCGGCGCTTGTCGTTGGCGCGGAGACAGCCCTTCACCTGGCGGTCGAGGACCTTCCGCAATCAACGAAACACCTTCGTCGTCTCCGCGACAATCTGGAGCAACTGGTCCGCGCCAAAATACCAGACGTCGTCGTTGTCAGTGAGACGGCAGATCGTCTGCCGCAAACCAGTTGTCTCGCTTTTCCAGGGATCGATCGACAAGCACTGCTAATAGCACTCGATCAACGAGGTATCGCTTGTTCTACCGGTTCGGCCTGTGCTAGCGGATCCAGTGATCCGTCCTCCACGCTGCAAGCGATGTGTTTGCCCGACGATCTAGTCAATGCGGCGATCCGATTTAGTGTTGGGAAACAGACGACCGAGGAAGAGGTGCGGAACGCTGCGGATTGGATAACTGCCGTCGTCAACACGCTGCGATCGTAACGATGACCCAGAAAATGTTCTAACCCAATACCCCTTTTTGGTCCTCTTGTCCGCTTCGATGCGGCCGATATGGTAGTGGTATCCAAGGACAACGTACATTGAGCCGAACTCGCTAGCTAGCGTCGGGTCTTGTTGTCGTGCGATTTTGAATGATGGTCTGATTTTGAAAACCCGAGGCTAGCGCCTTCGGCTCAGACAATAGACTGGCCGTGCACTCCAACAGTCGGGCGAGGTATGAAAGCTGCTTACATCACCGAAACAGGACCCGCTGAGTCGATTCAATACGGAGACTTGCCGAAACCTGAACCCCGGGGCCGAGAGGTGTTGGTTCGGACAACGGCCGTTTCCGTCAACCCGGTGGACACTTACATACGCAACGGTGCCAACTTTTGGGAGTTGCCCACACCATTCGTTGTCGGTTGTGATCTGGCAGGTGTCGTGGAGGCCGTTGGACCGAATGCAAGTCGATTTGAAGTCGGTGCGCGGGTTTGGGGTACGAATCAAGGCCTGCTCGGTCGACAGGGCACATTCGCAGAATACTGTGCGGTCGACGAAGACTGGCTGTATGCGACACCCGCCGGCGTTTCAGACGAGGACGCCGCAGCGTGTGCGTTGGTCGGCGTGACGGCTCACCTCGGCCTTTTCCGCGACGCCCGCCTGCAACCTGGTGAGACAGTTTTTGTTCACGGCGGGACTGGTGGTGTTGGTTCGATGGTCGTGCAAATGGCAAAAGCATCGGGGGCAACCGTCATTACGACGGGCGGGTCCGACGAAAAAGTCCAAGCATGTCTAGCGCTCGGAGCCGACCATGCCATCAACTACAACAGTCAGAGTGTCGCTGATCTGCTTCCGCAACTCGCCCCCGGCGGCGTCAACGTTTTCTGGGAAACACTGCGCGAACCCGACTTTGATTTCATCGTCGGCGTCTTGGCGGAACGTGGTCGTTTGATCTTGATGGCAGGCCGAGAAGCTCGACCCGAGTTTCCCGTCGGCCCGTTCTATGTAAAGTGCTGTTCGGTGCACGGTTTTGTGATGTTCAAGACCACGGCCGACGAACTGCGGACTTGTTCACTCGACATCAATCGGTGGCTATCCGAGGGCAAACTCCGAGCCCAGATTTCAAAACGAATGCCCCTGTCTGCCACCGCTGCAGCTCATCAATTGCAAGAGGCAAACACGTTGCAAAAAATGGGTACGTTGGGTGGGAAGATCGTGTTGACGCCTTAGGCTGTACCCGCTGAGACTTGACGAAATTGTCTGGCGTGTCGGTTCCGTTCGGAATGGGACAGCAAACAGGCAGTCCTCTACCGCTGTGCAGGCCGAAGTGACCACTTGAAGCCGGATTTGAAGGTCGCTCAGCGTCTCGACATTCAGGATTCCTGAGGAAGTTCGCCCGACTCCACTGCCGATTGTCCTCAGAATCGTATCTGCCCTAAGAATCAGCACTGTGGCCAAAGGACATTCAAGAGGCGATATTAGTTCGGTTGAGCAGTCTGCGAAAACAGACGATCATGTTACTTGGTAGCCGCGTCCCAACAACCTGACCTCTTGCCGAATTTCGCTACAGGTGTTGAAACAAGATGAGTGATCCCAACGACAACCCGCCCAATGGACCCTCACCTGACGGTCAGCCAACTGACGGTTCCGACGATCAATTGTCGCAGCAAGTAAGATCTCAACATGTCTCGGCACGCGTGCCAGAAGATGTCAGTCGAGGGGTCTTTAGTACGGGCGTGATTTTGATCACCGGCGCAAGTGAGTTCGTTATCGACTTCATTCAGAACCTGGGCCAGCCGGTGCAGGTGGTGGCCCGAGTGGTAATGCCTCACGGCGCGATGCCGCAGTTCATTGGTGCGTTGCGGAAGAACTTGGAAATCTACACACAGAAATTCGGCGCACCGACGATGCCACCTACGCCACCGAATCAACCTCAACAGCGTCGCTTAACGGTGCAAGAAATCTACGACGAGATAAAGATCAACGACGATATGTTGAGTGGGGTTTATTCAAACGGACTGATGATCGGGCACACTGCAACAGAATTTCGACTCGACTTCCTGACAAACTTGTACCCCCATTCGGCCGTGTCTTCTCGTGTCTTTCTTTCCGCACCACAAATACCGCAGACCATTGAATCTCTGTCGTCAACGTTCAACGCGTTTCAGCAGAAACTTCAGTTGCAACGGCAGCAACCGGGCGTCGACCCCAACCAACCGCCTGGTGTGCAAGGCCCGAGTGGTGAATCGCCGCTCGCGGGTCCTCAAGATAGTAGCTCTCAAGACGACAGTGCTCAAAACGACGAAACTCCTGACGGCTAGACCGGTGAAACAACAGCTACTACCTCCCGATCGATACCACGACGACGGGTCAGCTGTCGGCGGTTGGTGGAAGACCGAAGATGATCGCGTCGTCTGTGAGCTCTGTCCGCGTGAATGTCGACTGCACGAAGGCGATCGTGGATTCTGTTTCGTGCGGGAGAATCGGGGCGGCGAAATCGTTCTGACAACGTATGGTCGCAGCACGGGATTCTGTATCGATCCCATTGAGAAGAAACCACTGAACCACTTCTATCCCGGCACGAGCGTCTTGTCGTTTGGTACGGCCGGTTGCAACTTGGGTTGCCGCTTTTGTCAAAATTGGGACATTTCCAAATCGCGCGAAGTCAAACGACTTAGTGAGCGGGCGATGCCAGCCGATATCGCCTGGACTGCGAAACAACACGGTTGCCAAAGTGTAGCGTTTACATACAACGATCCGGTGATCTGGGCTGAATACGTGATGGACACCGCCAGGGAATGCCATCAACTGCAGATCAAGACGGTTGCTGTAACTGCCGGGTACATCACCGAACAAGCGCGAGAACCCTTCTTTTCGATGATTGACGCCGCCAACGTCGACCTGAAGGGCTTTTCAGAAGAGTTCTATCACGGACTCACCGCATCGCATCTTCAACCAGTCCTCGACACGCTCGTCTGGTTAAAACGGGAAACCGACGTATGGGTTGAGATCACTAATCTGATCATACCTGACGCCAACGATTCGCCTGACGAATTGCGACGCATGTGCGATTGGCTACTGGAACATGTTGGCGATCAAACTCCAGTCCACTTTACTGCATTTCACCCGGACTTTCGGATGCTAGATCGCCCGAAAACGCCGCCAGAAACTCTTGCGGCAGCCTACGATATTGCCAGCAACGCCGGGTTAAAACATGTTTACACGGGAAATGTGCACGATGTCAGTCGACAGAGTACGTATTGTCATCAATGCGGTGTGGTTCTGATCGAACGTGATTGGTACCGACTGGGCACGTATCGCCTTCACGGCAACCTCTGTGCCGCATGTGATGTGAAGATTGCGGGGCATTTTGACCAGCAACCAGGTGATTGGGGTCCCAAACGCCGTCCAGTCAAGATTGAATTAGCGCCGCCGACTGCCAAACTCGCCAAGCCAGTCATTTCAAATGACGCGGAAGGGAAAACGGGAGCTATGAACTTCGACGACGCCCAACGCCATTCTCTTCACCGCGAAGCGAGCCGATTGATTGCCGAAGCCGTCAGCGGAACGTCCGTCGGCGAAACGGATGTTGACTTGGCCGGGACAGCATCGCGTCTCGTTCAAGGGGCGTTTGTTACGTTGAAACGGGGTGAGAATCTAAGGGCCTGTTGTGGCGTGCTGGGTGAGGAAATGTCTCTCGCCAATTGCCTGCGACGGTCGGCCGTGCAAACCGCCACAGCCGATACACGATTACCGACAATTTCGCCCAGCGAGCTTCCGTATTTGTCACTCGACGTTTCCGTGCTTCATGGATTTCGTCGACTACCTGAAAATGCCCAAGATCGGTTTACGGAAGTCGAAATTGGGCGGCATGGACTGCGGATCCAAGGCGGCAATCACTCCGGCTTATTGCTGCCAAATGTCGCCACCGAACAGGGATGGGGTGCGGAACAATTCTTGCAGGCGGTTTGCCAAAAGGCCGGTCTCCCAATTCAAGCCTGGCGAGATGCCAACAATCGGGTTGAAGTGTTCGAGTCCTACTATTTTGGTGGTCTACTCGATCCGCAGGTCATCGCGACATCCGAGCCGGTTCAGTCGTACTCGGATTTGGAAATGAGGCGACTCGAGGAACACTGCCGTAGCAACATCTCGCATTATTTGGCCGGTTCGACACCAAGCTACTATCTGCTCGATGCACCCGATGGCAATGTGCAGGGAATATCGTTGCAAGTCACCGCGGCTGGCGGAAGTTCGGGAGAGACGGTTCACGAACAATTGCAAGTCTCCTGGCGACCGGGCATCCCACTGCAGTCCACGCTGTTGGATATGACAAAGAACCTTGCCAGTGACCTACGGCAGCAGGGGGTTACCAGCGACGCAGCTGATCAGTTGGCGGTGAACTTGATCGTCTTCACCGATCCGGCCATGCACGGCACGACAGTGGTTCCCGATTTGCGAGGACTGCTTCCGAATCAACGGGCAATCGTATTGATCGCGAGTGGAAGAGTGGCCTGGTCGTGGGATCGACAGAGCGATGCCGACTCGTTGTTCCAACGTGCTCGTCAACGGTTGAGTAGGGCCGACGCACAGATCTACTCCGTGACTGCCAACACGGTCAACGAACGCAGCGATGGTTCCAACATTCCCCGACCCCGACAACAAACCAAGGTTCGCCCGGCAGCAGTTGCTGGTAGGTTCTATCCCCAAAGTGCGAGCGAGTTGAAATCACTGGTTCGCGGCATGATTCGCAAGACCACCACCGCGGCCGATCGGAAGCGACATTGGGCTGCGGCGATGGTGCCGCATGCTGGCCTGGTCTATTCGGGGCAGGTCGCGGCGGACGTACTCTGCCGATTGAAATTCCCGGAAACGATTGTCATCATCGGTCCGAAGCACACAAGGGATGGCGTCGATTGGGCAATCGCGCCTCACGACCTATGGCAGATTCCAGGACACACGCTCACTGCCGATCGAAAAATGGCCGTCGCAATGGCGCAAGCCGTCGATGATTTTCAGCTAGACGACGACGCGCATCGCAATGAACACGCGATCGAGGTCGAGTTGCCGTTTCTCGCCGAACTCGCTCCGAACAGCAAGATCGTCGGTATCGTCATGGGCTCGGGCAATTGGCAACGTTGCCGAGACGCTGCACGTCAGTTGGCCGACTTCTTAAAGACGTTGCCCGCTCGTCCCTTGTTGTTGGTTTCGAGTGACATGAATCACTTTCTGGACGATGCCGAGACTCGGCGGCGAGATGCCTTGGCCCTGGGTAAGATGCGTGATTTCGACCCTCATGGACTCCTCGAGACCGTGCGAGCACATGGTATTAGCATGTGTGGCGTGCTCCCGGCGGTCCTGGCGATGGAAACGGTACGTGCAATGCACGAAAACACCGTTGCGGAACAAGTCGCCTATGCGACCAGCGGAGACACAAGTGGTGATCTCAACAGGGTCGTTGGATACGCCGGAATGCTTCTGGGCGAAGGCTGACACTGTGATGGCAGTACCGAGTGCGAATCGCAAGTGAGTGCTTGGCAGCCCGCATGGCTCACTCGTTTGCCTCTCGTGATTGATTTTCTGGCTTGGATGCGTGTCTCCGGTGTCGGCCAGCCTGAGGGGCGGGGTCATTTCCCTCAACGAGCATTCACGTTAAACTCTTGGAAACAAATCACATACGAATCTCGAGAAGTTTTGAGGAACCGGCATGGTCCACGACGAGTTTGAAGACGATCTGTCCGACGTCGAGTTCGAGGAAGACCTCGGTAGTCCCAGTGAGGACGAGAGCAAGCCCAAAAAGAAGCGAGTCAAGAAGACGAGTAGCGAAGAAACCGGCGGAAAAGAGAAAAAGCGTGCTCGCCGACCAGCGAAATCTCGCCGCACCACCAAGAAAAAGGTAAAAAAAGCAGACATTGCAGATGAGCCTGTGGAAGAGGACTCACCGCAAGTAGACGACGACGCCGAGGAAACACCGACCGAGGAAACACCGACCGAGGCGGCACCAGCCGATGTCGACGTGACGTCGGAGGACGATAAATCGCAGGCCGAAGCCGAGACGGAAGCGGCACCCGAGCCGGAGCCGGAACCCGAGCCGGAGGAAGTTGAGCCCGAAGAACCGGATAACATCGACGCGGCGGCCGCGATCAAGGATGTCGGTGGACGTGTTGATTTGAACAAGTTTGGTCGCGTATGGCGCGTCTTCCTTTATGAGCGAAACACGGATGCGGATGTCGCTCAAATTCACGGCCTCCCAATGCTCAAGGAAATCTGGCTCCTGGGAACCAAAGTGACGCAAGAAGGATACGAAAAAGTAAAAGAGGCGTTTCCAGATGCCAAGATCTATTTCTGAGTCGATGGTCCCATCCAGTCTCAAACGCTCGATTCTGATTGCATTGCTAACACTCTGGGCCGTCACCACGCACGCGGTGGCCGATGGTCTTCAAGACAACGATCCCGAAAAAGTTCGCCGAATTCCCAAACTGGGCATCAAGGTCTCGACCGAACAGCGAAGGATGCTCGAAGCGGGAATGACACGGCTCGCTCGCTCGGTGGCGAAACTAAGACAGAGTGAGGACCAGCGGACGTTGCTGCTGCTCCCGGACGTGGAAATTTTTCATCGAGCTGTTAGCGATGCGCTCGGGTACCAGGAGTTTTTTGCCGCACGCGAAATTCAGGCAGCGGTGAGATTGCTGGAAACGGGGCAGAAGCGAGCCGACGATCTAGCCACTGGTAAAGCGCCCTGGACGGTTTCAACCGGTTTGGTTGTACGAGGGTACGTTTCAAAAATCGACGGATCGGTGCAGCCCTATGGCGTGGTGATCCCCGAGACGTACGATCGAAATTCTGTCTTGCCGTATCGCCTAGACGTCTGGTTTCACGGCCGCGGAGAAACACTCAGTGAAGTCAATTTTCTAACTCAACGACAGCGTCAAGCCGGTACGTTTACGCCACGCGATGGAATCGTTCTTCATCCGTATGGTCGATATTCGAACGCCAACAAATTCGCCGGTGAGATCGATGTTCTGGAAGCGGTCGCTGCCGTCAAGCGGCACTATTTGATCGACGACGAGCGAGTCAGCGTACGCGGTTTTTCGATGGGTGGTGCATCGACGTGGCAACTGGCAGTTCACTATCCGACAAGGTGGGTTGCCGCCAATCCGGGTGCTGGGTTTTCGGAAACACCTCTCTTTCTGCGTTCCTTCCAGCAGGAGACATTGACACCGCCATGGTACGAAGAACGATTGTGGCGGATGCATGATTGCAACCTTTGGGCACGCAATTTGGGTCTCTGCCCGACCGTCGCCTACTCCGGAGAACTCGATCGCCAAAAACAGGCAGCCGACGTGATGGCCTACGCCCTCACCGCCGAGGGCATTCAATTGACGCATGTCATCGGTCCCGGTACGGCTCACAAATATCATCCCGCCGCCCGCGATGAAGTTGAACGCCGCGTCACCGCATTGGCTCGACGCGGTCGCCGCCGAGTTCCGAACACGATTCGGTTCGTCACCTACACATTGCGCTACAACGAGGCCGGTTGGATCACGGTGAACGGCTTACTGGAACACTGGGAGCGAGCGAGCGTGAATGCGACATTGGATCGCTCCAATGCCAAGATCGAGATCATCACAGAGAACATTGATGCCGTTAGCGTTCACTTCGACCCGGGCGACTATCCGTTCGATCCGCAGAAACCTCTGCGCATCTTGATCAACGGCCAGGAACAACTGGCTGTGCAACCCAACTCGGACCTCAGTTATTTCGCGTCGTACGTGAATGCGGGCGACTGGACTTTGGGAGGTCATTCAAACGACCAGCTTCGCAAACGAAGCGGGCTACAAGGCCCGATTGATGATGCTCTTATGGACTCGTTCATTTTCGTCCGACCCACCGGACCGGCTACACATCCCCGTGTCGCCGGTTGGGCCCGCAGTGAGTTGGATCGAGCGATCGAACACTGGCGGCGGCATTTTCGTGGACATGCTCGCGTGGTCAACGATGTCGATATCACCGATGATCAGATCGCCAACAGCAACCTGATTCTGTGGGGCGAACCTTCGTCCAATAGCATTTGGAATCGTATTCAGGCCGACCTGCCGATCCAACACGTCGGCAAAGACCTAATCGTTCCCGGTCGTGGAAAGTTCCCCGCAGAACTTCACGCACCAATCCTCATCTATCCGAACCCCTTGAACGCTGATCGCTATGTCGTGATCAACAGCTCATTTACGTTCCGCGAGTATTCGTACCTGAACAACGCTCGGCAAACCGCCAAACTTCCGGACTGGGCCATCGTCGATTTGAGGACTCCGCCGGGAACGCAGTGGCCAGGAAAAATCGTCGACGCAGGTTTCTTCGACGAAACGTGGCGCGTCAAGCGCGAACGGTAGGTGCATTTGTGCCGTAGGCCTCGGGTCTTCAAGTTCGACCCGACGCTAGCGCGTTCGGCTCAGATAAAGAACCATGTCAGTTAGGCGAACAACGCCGTGACTGGATCGGCTTTAACCAACTCACGGGGTTGGTCCAAGTGGTTGTAGACGATCGAACGGGAGCTAATACCCAAGGCGTGATACATGGTCGCCAATAGTTCGGTCGGGTGAACCGGATTCTCGAGCGGCGACGACGCAGTCTGGTCGCTCTTGCCGTAAACGAAGCCCCGTTTGATACCACCACCGGCAATACATGCGGTGTAGCAATAGGGCCAGTGATCGCGGCCATCGTCGCTGTTGCTGTTTCCAGAAGTGCTGACTCCCCTTTGCGGACTGCGACCGAATTCACCCACGGCCACCACCAGCGTCTCATCCAACATACCGCGGTCATCTAAATCGGCGATCAAAGACGACACGCCGGCGTCGAGCATGGGAGCCGACTCGTTTTTCATCCGCGCGGTAAGACCGGTGTGCACATCCCACGAGTGCCGGTCCGAATTGGCAACTTTCGGCCAAATCACCTCGACCACACGCGTGCCTGCTTCGACCAATCGACGCGCTAACAAACAGCATTGGCCAAACGTGTTTCGGCCATACTGATTGCGCATCGCTTCGGTTTCACGGCGAAGATCAAAAGCGTCTCGAGCCCGACCGGAACTGATCAAACTCAAAGCTGATTGGTAATAGGTGTCCAGATCGTAGTCTTTCACCGCTTTCTCGATATCGGGCATCCCGTTGCTGATCAACTCTCGCAACCGGGATCGGCGTTGCAGCCGAGACGACGTGACCTCTGGTCGCAATTTCAGATCGCTCACGTTGATCTTGTCCATCTTTTCCATGTCCAGGTCATCGCCCGGTGGGAACAGATAGTAAGGATCAAATCCACGACCGAGAAAACCAGCCGTACCCGCTTTGTTCACCACATTGCTCTCTTGCAATGGTCGAGGCATCATGACGAACGGCAACATCGGTACCGTGGGAGGTCGCAATCGCGTCACCTGAGAACCAAATGTTGGAAAGTCCTTCGGCGTCGGGGGCTCAAGTTGTCCGGACGGGCTGACCTTGTCTGCCGTGTAGCCTGTGTGCATCTGGTAAATTGCCGCTGTGTGATTGAACAACCCGACGGGCGTGTAACTCATTGACCGGATCAGAGTTAGTTTGTCAGTCACCTGAGCAAACTTCGGCATCAACTCGGTGACCTCGGCGCCGGATACCTTGCTCGGGATCTGCTTGAACACGCTTCGAACATTATCCGGGACGTTGTCTTTGGGATCCCACAATTCGAGATGGCTGGGTCCACCCTGAAGGTAGAGCAGGATCACGCTCTTTGCTTTGCCAAAACCGGGTCCACCGGTCGAGCTTTCCGCTCCGTCGGCCGACTTCAACATTTGGGCAAGAGAAAGTCCCAGTAAGGATGAGCCACCAACTTGCATCAACTGCCGTCGGGACAGACCCGCATCACACAAATCTCTGCCTCGTTGGCCCGGAATGACGAGCATACCTGATCCTCCACCAAGGAAATAATGGTCGGGTTCAGTATGGAGGTGTCCGCAGGCAAAGTCAACGGAAGAAGCGTCTCGATCCTCTTAATGGGGGGGGCGATGCTCCGTTGGAATTTGAAAAGACGGATCATTTTGCCTCTTTTACCCGAGCTCGGACCGAGCTCAAGTGCAAGCAGAAATCACCTTTGTCGCGTCTTCGCACATCGACTTCGCTTCGCCAATGTCACCTGCCTCGGCGATGACTCGCACGATCGGTTCTGTATTGCTGGCGCGGACCAGCAACCAGCGACCCGGCCAGTCCAATCGCAACCCATCCGATTCGCTGGCGGTCGCCTCGGGGTAGTGGGCTTTGACACCCTGTAGCGCGGCGGCTGTTCGCTCGCTGGCAACGGTAGTTTTCGTCTTGTGAATCGCGTAGACCGGAAGCTCATCGGCCAGCGTGCTCACGCTGAGCCCTCGTGCAGCCATGGCGTCCAAAATCTGCGCCATGCCGACGAAACTGTCGCGGACGTAACCTACTTTTGGATCGATAGGGCCGCCATTTCCTTCTCCACCATAAACAGCGCTTTCAGAGATCATCAGATCGGCCACATTCGCCTCGCCGACTTTCGAGCGGAGGAAAGTACCACCGTGTTTTTCGGTGATGTCTTGCGACATACGGCTGGATGCGCAATTGGCGACAACCAGCCCGACTTGCTGTCGCAGGCGGTGATCCAGGCAGAGCGCCAAGGTGTATTCCTCGCCGACATAGCGACCATTCTCATCCACAACGGCCAGACGGTCCGCATCCGGATCCTGACAGAACCCGATTGCCGCGTTGGCCTCCCGGACATTCCGCAATACCGATCGCAGGTTGTCTGCAGTCGGTTCGGCCGGGTGCGAGAAACGGCCCGTTGGATCCTCGCCCAAGATCACAACTTTGCAGCCAAGTCGTTCGAGCAGCGGTCGACCCAAAACCGCACCCGCTCCATGATTGCTATCCAACAGCACGCTGAAACGGCACTTTTGAATTCGCTCCACATCAACCGTTCCCAGTACCGCTTCAAGATGTGCGGTGATCGTGTCGGAAATTGTCTCAGCCGTGGAGACTTGGCCGTAATCGGCCCATGCGATGTTACCGGTTTGGTAGGCCTTGGCAACTTTGGCTCCGACAACCGCAGTGAGTACACGACCATCACCACCAAACAACTTGATACCGTTGTATTCGGGTGGGTTGTGACTCGCCGAGATTTGCACAGCGCCTGCGGCCCCTCGAGTTTTGACCAGTACACCGACGGTCGGTGTGGCGGCGACGCCAACATCGCAAACAGTTCGGCCCATTGCGGCTAAACCGCTACGCACTGCGTCCGCAATCATTGGGCCGGTGGTTCGACCATCACGAGCGACCAGGATTGGGCCATCGGGAATCTGGGTGGCATACGCTCGAGCGAATTCCAGCGCTACCAGAGGCGTCAGTGTCTTCCCGACAACGCCACGCAGGCCAGAGACGCTGATAATCAGCGGAGCGTGCGACATCAAATGGGTACTTCCATGTAAAGTAGACGGAGGTCGAATTGAAAAACGTGCATTTTAGCGCGGTGAGAACTTCGTGCAATGAGTAGACCTCGCACTCATGTCGGGTGGGTTAACTTGCAATGATCTCCTTTGTGTCTTCGTGTGAGCACCTTCCTCGTCTCACACGAAGGCACGAAGAACGTCCACCGCAGCACCCGTCAAACAGAAGGCCTCATTTCAACCGACACTTCTACACTTCACCCTCAATACTCGGCTTCCCTTCGACACTTCCCGCGCTACCGCGAGCTTCCAAACGAGCGACAACGGCGCAGCCACACGAATCACTCCATACGTTCACGCTGGTTCGGCACATGTCAAGAACTCGATCGACGGCCAGAATGATCCCTTGCATTTCAACCGGTAGGTTTACCGCTTGCAGGATAATGACCATCATCACCAGACCCGCGTGTGGAATCCCGGCCGCGCCGACACTGGCTAACAACGCAGTCAAGGCGACCACAATCTGTTGATCGAGCGGTAGCACTGCGCCGTGGTACATCTGTGAGATGAACAGCACGGCCACGGCTTCATAGAGTGCCGTTCCGTCCATGTTGATCGTGGCCCCAAGGGGCAACACGAAGGAACTGACACGATTGCTGACACCAGCTCGTTTCTCCACACATGCCATTGTCAGTGGCAAAGTGCCATTGCTGGATGCAGAACTAAACGCGGTCAGCAGGGCAGGGGACATTGCCTGAGCGAAATGAAGCGGGTTTTTCTTGGCGATAAAGTGAAGGATCGCCGGCAGCACGATCAGGGCATGGCAGCCCAATGCCAGCAGGACCGTCAACATATACCAGAACAGCGACTTAAAGACGGCCGGACCCTGGGTCGCCGTGACGTAGGTCATCAAGAACAGAACACCGAACGGAGCGAGTTTGATGATGGCCATCGTCAGCGCCATCATCACATCGAAGGCGGCGTCGAAGAACTCGCGGATGATCTCCAGCGTACGCCCACCGACAATGACGGCAAAGATCCCAAAAGCCAACGTGAAACTAATGATCGACAGGAAACTCGAGTCGGCTAGAGCGGCGAACGGGTTGGACGGGATCATAGTCTCCAATTGGGCAAACAATAACTCACCGAGCGTTTGGTCCGCGTCGGTGACGACGTTTTTCGCCGGGGCCACATTATCCTGTAATCCGGGTCGGACAACGTTCACCATGAACACGCCAATCGTGATGGCGATCATGCTCGTGGCCAGGTAGTAGGTGAGTGTTCGACCGAACATCTTTCCCAGCCGACCGGCGTGCCCCAAACCAGTCACACCCGTGAGCAGCGACGTGACGATCAAGGGTACCGCAACCATGCGGAGCAATCTCAAGAACAGCCCACCCAACCGTTTTGATGCATCGCCAACACGACGAGCAGGGCTGCGACCGTACTGATGGAACCACCTAGCGGCGTCCTTGTCATGTTCCTTCAACTGCTCGACGGTCGTTAACGCTCCCTCGGTCTTGCGAGTCCCATCGATGACGATTTCCACGATCGGTGATCCATCGTCACGTTGATAGGAGATCCTGATAAGACTGGGCGAATCCGCGAATTCCAGCGAGGACAACCCGCTGGGAAGTTCATCGGTTGAAACCGAGTGTTCTCGTGTCCCCTTCGACACATTGAGCGTAATACCGATGGCGGCGCCAACAATCATGCCTATCAAGATTTGCCAATGCAGTGCCAGACGATTCATGCGTTCTGCTTTCCTGCTTTGTCATAGAGAAATTAGCAACGGCCGATTATAACGTAGCCAACGCGTCAAGGTGCGCGTAAGGCATGATCAAATTGACTCGAATTGGACGATCGAACATGATGCGAATTGTACTCTTGACTCTCGCTAGCGTCGCACCGTTATTTGGGCAGCAGACTTCATTTGCGGCCGATTCGTTCGAGTGGAGGATTGAGACGATCGCCGGTACGGGACAACCGGACCGGGGTGCGGCAGAAGGGATTGGCACCTCCGTCAACATTGGCGATCCGTTTGGTGTCGAGGTCGGTCCCGACGGTGGATTGTACATTACCGAAGTCCGCAACCACCGCGTATGGCGAATGGATCTGAAGACGAAGAAGATCCAGTGCATTGCGGGCAACGGCACCAAAGGATATTCGGGAGATGGTGGACCAGCTATTGCCGCTCAACTCAACGAACCGTATGAAGTCCGCTTCGACGGACAAGGTGACATCTACTTCGTCGAGATGCGAAATCATCTGATTCGCAAGGTAAGCAGAGCCACCGGAGATATCTCGACAGTGGCCGGGACAGGAGAAGCGGGCTATTCCGGAGACGGCGGCCCGGCGCTGCGGGCACGCTTCAGTAGGCCTCACAGTATCGCACTGGATGACGACGGGGGACTTTATATTGCCGATATCGGTAACCATCGCGTTCGCAAGGTCGACCTGCGAACGGGTACTGTGACGTCGATCGCTGGTACGGAGAAAAAAGCGTTGCCCGTAGACGGACAGTTGGCCCGCGGACAACCAGTACTCGGCCCGCGAGCGCTTTGTATTGCAAGCGACACGATATGGGTTGCCCTTCGTGAAGGTCACAGTGTTTGGAAGTTGCTGAACGGTCGCTGGAAACACGTATCGGGCAGCGGCAAGAAAGGGTACGAGTTGGGCGACATCGCCGCCAAACAAGCCAGCTATAACGGCCCGAAGGGAGTTGCCGTCGGACCGGATGGTTCGATCTACGTTGTGGACACCGAAAACCACGCCATCCGTCGCATCGATCTTGTGGCGGGTCGAGTGGAGACGATTGCGGGAGGCGGACCCAACGCCGGCGGCTACGCAGGTGACGACGGCGACGCACTCACCGCGAAGCTCAATCGACCCCATGGCATCTGCGTTGCCAGCGACGGGTCCGTTTACATCGGGGACACGTTGAATCATCGTGTCCGGCGAATCTACCGAGTGCCCATTACACGCTAGTAGGTCACTTTCGCCGAAAGTGACCAAGCCCTCCCTCTCAACGTTGCTCCGGCTACAAAATGCAAACGTCACGGGAACCCGACGCTAGCGCGTTCGGCTCAGATCACAGCAGCCGACTGATCCACTGGATCATTGCGGCGACCAGCAAGGTACCGAACACCCATTGTGGGGCGGGCCCGAGGTGCAATTGGGGCAACCGGCGGTGGTGCCTCGAAATTTGCAAGCAGCGAAACGGGATCTGAAAGACGACCAACAGGAAAAAGCACACGCCAACCGAGTGATAATTCCACGCCGCGACGACATCGAAATGACCCATAGAAATAAACGATCGCGTCAAGCCGCAGCCGGGACACTGGACTCCGTATATCGATCGGAACTGACACAATTCTGGCAGCTCTGGAAATCCAAACAACCGCACGCGCTGGCCATCGCGGATACTCATCGTCATCGATGCAACAACGACCGATAGGCAAACCAAGATGAGTCCATATTGATTGCCGGCGTTGTACGGGCGAGAGACTCGAGGACCTACATCCGCAATCGCCGCAACGTCGTCTCCATCGGACTGGCTCACGTGCCCGCCTCGTTCTGATCAGATTCCTTCTTCAAAGTCTTCTCAAACAACTCAAGTTGTTTCTTAATCTGGCCAGAATGCGGCTCCAGAGAGACGGCATGCCTTTGGTACTTGACGGCGTTGGCATATTCTTTTTTTGCAAAGTAGCACCGCGCCAGCGTGTCCCAATATCCAGACGCATCGGGCATCAAGTCGACCGATTGACGACACCGCCGCAACGCCTCACCGTAGTCTCCGGTCGTGTTGGCGACTAACCAAGCGTACTGATTATTGAAATGGGCGATCAACTCTGACGCATTCGGCATCGATCGCGGGTTTTGACCCATTTCTTCGTACCTCTGGGCCGTATTGAGCAACCTAGCTTGGCTGACCTTGAGCCGCTGTTGAACAGTAGTCGCGTAGGTTTGTTGTTCGTTGTCTTGTGAAAATCGGTACATTCCGATCAACAAATCTACGTCGTCCGGATACGCTGCGTATCCCTTCTCCAACGACTCCCGTTGTTTCTCGATGTCGCCCTTTTTCTTGTACGTCAAGTAATAGAAGTAATACATTCGTGACCGTACAGAATTCTCCGTCTTGCGATACTGGTGGAATACGCCCAATTTTTGCGGATCTTTGTCAATTTCATCAAACACGGTTTGCAAGACTGTGGCTGCTTCAAGCGAACGGAATTGGTCACGCAGCATCTCGGCAAGGCTGACTCTAGCGCGATAAGAAAAGACCAGGTTCTCGTCCTCACCGTCCCCGACAAATCGGAACTCGGCTTCTGCCCAATCATGTAAACCCCGTGACTCCAGTTGACCAGCGACTTCCAAATGAGCCGGGTAGTCAGCGTTACGATGAGCGAGTGCCTTGGTGGCAGCCTCCGTCGCCTCGTCCTCCTTGCCAGCCTTTCGATATCCCTCAGCAAGCCGATAACGGAGTCCAAGTCCATCATCAAATGCCACCGGGTGATCCTTTGAAAACACGACGACTAATTCTGGGAACCCGCGATCCAGCAACCAGTCGACGTGGGTCAATAACTCATGCTGTTTGCCCTCAACTAACTCCGCTGTCTGCACCGCCGCCTCCTTCGCCGCGAAATTTTCGTCGACCATCAAGAGTGTCTCGGTTTCAAATCTCAATAGGCTCAGCAGAATCGACTTGCTGGATGTCGCTGGATAATTTGCATAGTTTTTTCTTTCCGCCGCCACCACCTTCCGCCAATTTGGCACATTCGCTTCCGGGTCCCGCAATGAGTCGGCAAACGTGCGGAGCCATGAAACCGATACTCGCCGACCACGACTGGTTGCGTTCTCGATCTGTTCGGCAATGCCAATGCGAATTTCTTCCGTATCGTCAAAGTACTTCGCACGAATCAGCGAAACCGCGGCCCGTTTCGACAAGCGATCGTCCGTCTCCAATCGAGCAATGCGGCACAGGACCGGGACGCCCTCTTCGATCGGCAGCGAGGCGAGCGCGTCGATGCGAGTGGCGCGGTCGATTTTGGATAATGCACCGTACTTTTCCAGGATCCCTTTGACATTGGGAGAGTCGGTATTTTCGTACCAGATGACGTCCAATCGACGAAGTAAGTAACGAGCACGACGAGAGATCTCGAGTTCCGGATGATCCTTCGCTTCGCGGAGAATGTCGAAGGCTTCGATACCCAATCCTTCGAGCGTCCGTTGCGCCTCTTCGCGACGAGCAAATTCCGGGTCACCCATTTGTTCGACCAAGGCCCGCAACTCGGCCTCGCTCGGCACCTCGTTTGCATTATCGTCTGCCGGCGCCAATGACACCGTACCGATACATAACGCCACCGCCACAGTACACGCCAGCGGACGAAGGCCTATTCGCGGCAGCAACCTGCGGCAGCGAACTGAATTCCCATGAACGGCTGCGGTAATCATCTTGCCTCCTCGCCTGGCAACTAGACACTTGTCAGGATAATCCCTAATCGTGGCCCTCGGCAAGACAATTTAGTCCCCTCAACGGCCGCCAAATCAGTGGCGTAGGTTTCAGATTGCGATTTTGGGTACCCAGACCAAGGTGTGCAGGCATGCTTACCCCACCCTTGGCTGCGTCCGCGGCACTAATCGTTTTGTAACTCTTCGATGTATCGCCGCAAGCGATCGACCTCGTCGGTCACATCCTTCAGACGCAACATATTTTCGACGCGCTTGACAAGTTGCGCCTTCTTTACCGGTTTGGACAGAAAATCGTCCGTCTGCGCTTCGACCGCTCGATCGATATCTCCGGGTTCTCCCAGAGCGGTTACCATCAAGATCATGATCCGACTCGTGACCGGATCGCTCTTCAGTTGCTTGCAGAACTCAAATCCGC
>LWDU01042521.1_pt1 | contig 20647 bp, 17 predicted proteins | sample 727161 | NCBI WGS metagenome assembly LWDU01 (sample SAMN04566230, study PRJNA314399) | hydrothermal vent metagenome | isolation source: deep sea hydrothermal plume seawater | place: Mexico: Gulf of California, Guaymas Basin | collected 2004-07-11
GTCAGCGATTTCCTAGCAGGGCGGCACCAGGCCACCTGGCAAGAAGGGGGGGCGACAGGGGAGCGGTGCGCGGACCCAGCCGTAACGGGTCTCACCACCCCCTTGGCAATCCAGGGTCATCAACGCCTCAGGATTCCATTCCCAGATGGCGGTCTGCCCCCAGCGATCTCCCACTTCGAGGGCTTCCTTGCGCGACAAGCCGACCAGCGCAAATCCCTCTTCGCGCCAGCCGCCATCACTGGCAAATCCAGTGCCTTCCCACAGGGGAAGGTTTCTCGCATCGACCCAGTCTGCCAGGTCTTCACTGAAACGCAGGTTCTCCTGCTCCGAATGCGGTTCGCAGCGTGGATTCCATGCCGTGATGATGTGGATCGGATCCGTCACGGGGAACTCACCCTGAACGATTCCCTCGCTGATGGGCATCACTGCCCAGGACTGATGACGATCGGTGACGATTCTCAACCAGGTTCGACTCCATGATTCCCGGACAGCTCGTAATTCTCTGGAACCGAGATGTTGAGTCATGGTTTCTCCTATAAACAACTCTCCTGGGTCGAATCACAGGAGAGAGGATCGTCTGTTGTGTCCGAGCCACAATCAAATGGGTCCGGTGGTGCACTCCCCGACTGAAACAGATAGTCGAGCAGGGTGATCACATCCGAAACATCGTTCGCGCCGTCGTCATTACAATCAACCGAATCGAGACAATCAGGTGCGATGCCTCCCCCGAACAAATAGGAGAGGGCCCTCACCGCATCTGCAACGTTCCTGTCTCCATCCTCATTGACATCACCGCGTCTAAAGTTCGCTTGCGGTGTACCGACAACATAAGAACGCTCGGAGGTGGTCATCGAGTTCCCGGTGAAATCGGTCGCACGAATTCGGTAGGTCACGGTTGTGGAAAACCCCGGATCGGGAATGAGTCCTCGATATAAATCGTGTCCCATCCACGACATCTGAACCGGCGCAAATTGAGCTCCCATGGACCACTCGATGATGACCGACTGGAAAAAGGACCCACGGTCCGATGTCATGTCATCTCGCACCATCGCACGAACCCGGATCGGGCCCGCTCCCACCAGGACATCTCCCACCTCTTCCCAGGTCGGAATGGTCGGAGGCTGGGTGTCGGTTGCTGGGCCTTGATTGAGATAGAGACGATTTCTGAAGGAACCGCTCTCCCCCTGGGCGGTGACCATGTCCAGATCCCCATCGGCATCCAGATCTCCCACCTCCACATCGAGAGAGCTATCTCCCACCGAAGAGATGACCCCGCTCACCAGGGTCAGGAAGCCGTTACCGTTGTTTCGGAGCATTCTTTCTGGCCCCCCGATGGCACAGATCACCACGTCCAGGTCTCCATCGTCGTCGTAGTCGAGGAACTTGCTATCGTTATCGTCGATGTTGGGATTCGAGGAGTTGGGGAGCACCGTGCTGGTGACATTGGTGAAGGAACCACTGCCATCGTTCTGGAATACTGCCTCACGCGATCCGATCCCCGAGTTCGCCCCGATCACATCGAGATCTCCATCTCCATCGAGGTCTCCCAGGTCATAGGAATAGGTATTCGAATCCGCGGGCAAGTTGCCGGATGTGGCATCGATGAAGACGCCTCCCTGATTGATGTACAGCTTGGAGTTATTGTCTCGATGGCCCTCGATCATGTCGAGGTCGAGGTCTCCATCCAGGTCACCAAAGATCGAGTCCATCGGTGCCGACACATTTTGCTGAGGGAGCCTCTGTGTGGTTTCATTGGAGAAAAATCCATTACCATCGTTGATCCACAGCTGGGCCTGACCCGACCCGAATCGAGTGGATCCTCCGCGGGTAAACCACAGGTCCAGATCTCCATCGTCGTCGATGTCTCCGAAGGAGCAGTGAGAACTGGACATGTTGAACTGGGGAATCCGTGCAGCGGACTCATCGGTGAAGAATCCCATACCGTTATTGATCAGTAGTTTCTGCGGCGTCAGGAAATCGTTGGCCACCGCCATGTCCAGGTCCCCATCCCCATCGACATCACCGAACTCCACATCACGGCCATACCCGGTCAGGATCCCGAGTCTGTTGACCGATTCGTCGGTAAAGTTGGCATTCCCATCGTTGATGTAGAGCCGGACTTGCTGAGCTTGACCTGGGGATGAAAATCCAGATCCATTGGCAAAGCTGAGATCGAGATCACCGTCGCCATCCACATCTGCGATCGCCACCTGGCTCGAGTACTCGTTGAATACCGGAAGTCGTCCGCTGCTCGATTCCAGAAACTGCTGGGCATCGAGGTACGATCCCCCGGCGATCGAAGACAGAAGTAACAGTTGTAGGGCCAGGAACGGGCTTTTCATGTCTGTAATCCTCCTGCCCATAGAAATTCCGTAAATCCCACAACTACATGGAATCAGTGGCACGGGAACCTTTGATGGACCCATCCATCATACCGTCTACATTCTTCGAGGTGAACGGACCCTCTCGATTCTGGTTTCCTTTCCAGCACAGGCCTGAAGCGTTACCCTCTGATCTCGCTGATTCTCCCCACTCGAGACCATCTTTGTTGGAGGACTGAATGTCAGAAAAAAATCACCCCTGGGATCAATCGATGCCCAAGGATCAATTCAGCAGGATGAAAGAGATCCTCTCGGCACCGAGCCCCATCGGTCTCGAAGCAGCGATGACCGAGGGAGTACTGGCTCCGATGCTGGAGCAGTTCATCCCTGACAGCTGGAAGATCCACCGGTTCCGCGGCAATGCTGGAATCGTTGTCGACACGATGCCCGATGCTCCCGAGGGAACCCTGACGGTGATGGCGATCGGGCACGCCGACAAGATCCGCATGCAAGTTCGTAGCATCGGCGACGACGGAAAGATCTGGATCAACAGCGATTCATTTCTTCCCACCACCCTGATCGGACACGAGGTCACCCTGTTTTCGGAAAACCCCGAAAAACCTGGGGAGTTCCGGAGCATTTCTGGTGGGACCGTGGAAGCCCTCGGTGCCATCCACTTCGCTGAACCGGCAATGCGCGATGGTTCCAAGGGGATCAAACCGACGCAGATCTATCTCGAACTGCAACTCAGTGGTGAAGAACGAAAGAAGCAGGTTGAATCACTGGGAATTCGAGCCGGCGATCCACTGCTTCTCGATCGACCGATTCGCCCAGGGTTTGGGCCTGACAGTTTCGTCGGCGCTTACCTGGACAATGGTCTCGGCTGCTTCGTGGTCGAGGAAGCGGCGCGGATCCTCGCAGCGGGAGATGCACTGAAGAATGTGCGCTACCTCGGGGCATTCGCCGCCTACGAAGAGATCGGCCGCTTCGGCAGTCGCGTCATGGCAGGTGTGATGAAACCAGATGTCATCATCGGTGTCGATGTCAATCACGACTACGAAGCTGCTCCAGGGATCGGAGATCGCCGTTACGCTCCCCTCAAGATGGGCAGTGGAATGACACTAGCGGTGGGTGCCATCGTCAGCGCTGGACTCAACGCCATCATCCAGGATGCTTGCCAGGCGCAGGAGATCCCGTACCAGGTCGATGTCTGCGGAAGAGATACAGGCACCGACGCCATGGCTGGTGTTCTGGCCAGTGTCGATTGCGCTGCGACTAGCATCGGGTTTCCCATTCGCAACATGCACACCATCTCGGAGAGTGCTCACACCGCAGATGTCATCGCAGCCGTTCACGCACTGGTAGCCACATTGAGAAGAATGGATGAGCAGGGAACCACCTCTGCAGATCTGTGCAACGCTCATCCTCGTCTCGATGGAATCGAGTCACTCTCCCACGGATCCTGAGAACTCATCGGAGGTCGATGTCGGTCACCTGGCTACTATTGTCAGTCCTCTCCGTGAGCCCTCTTGCGGGCCAAGACGACTCCATCCTCGAGTTACGCCCGCAGGAGTTGCTGCAAGAACTCGATCACCCAGATCGCTGGCGCTGGATTCCAGAGCAACGGATGCCTCCGGGCAACCTCTTCGAAAGAGTACTGATCACCTCCTTCATCACTCCGGTGGTCTTCTTCCAGGGAGATGTCGGGGCCGGAGGTGGGGCCGGAATCACCGACCTCGACTTCCTCAACAAGCGGCGCAGCCAGTTCGCCAGCATCTGGGCCACCTACACTTCTGAAGGCCAGCGACGCTTCTCCCTCTCCTGGGGAAAGTGGCTCTCTCATCTCGATGTACCCGGTAGAGGCGCACTCCAGGGAGATCGCGATTACATGGGCTTTTCGGTCCAGCACTCGAAAACCTTGACCTCTCGCTTCTTCGGCCTGGGCCCCGAGACCACGCTTCGCGATGAGGCGTCCTATTCACGGAAAACCAGCTCCGTTCAGTTCGATGTCCAGAAATCATTTCCCCTGGAAGGGGGTGACTGGGTCTGGAATCTCACCGGTACTCTGCAGGCAGACGACCTCGACAGCGGCAAGGTGACTGGAGCGTTCGACGTCCTGGACAAGCATCCACAACTGTTTGTCGAAGGAGATTCTTTCGATGCCTTGTGGGTCCATGCAGGACTTCGCCACGATACGCGCGACGCACAACACCTCCCCTACCAGGGTCATTCGATCGGCGTTTCGATCACCGCCGTTCCTCTGGTTCAAGATCGCAATGGTGGTGCGATCGCTTCATTGATGGCCAGCTGGATCCGTCCGGTCACACCGCTCTTCCACGATGGCGGTGATACGACCCTCAATCATCCTCCGATCGATTCCTGTGCCGCATATTGTTCTCTTTCCAGCACCATCGGCGATGTCCCCTTCTGGGCCCTTCCGACTCTCGGGGGCGATCACTTCATCCGTGGAACGATTCGCGGGCGCTGGCGTGATCGTTGCGCCTGGGCGACCGGTGCCGAATGGCGACCATGGATACTGAAGGATGGCTTCCCACTCGTATGGAATCTGCAAGTCGAGAGAGCAGGCCTCGCTCTCTTTGCCGATGCGGGGGCGGTGGCCCCGGAGATGGGGGCGCTATTCGATTCTGCGGTTCATTCTTCCGTGGGAGTGGGATTACGAGCGACCTTCGAGAGACAGGCGCTCTTTCGCGCGGATATCGGCTGGTCCGATGAGGGCGACACCAATCTATCCATCTCTTACGGGCTTCCCTTCTAGAAGCCCGCATCAGCGCACTGATTTAGCATCAGAGTTGTGCTGGAAATGAACTCTCGTCCCAGTCTCCGGGAGGAGTACTGCTGGCGACCATCATCGAATACACATCATCTCGGATCAGGTGAGCCCCAAACATTTCCATGTGAGGAGTTTGTTGCTGACAATCGAGTGCGCTGAATCCGAGAGCGTGAAGGTGCTCGATGAGAGCCACGATACACATCTTTCCCGCTCCGGTTTCGAGGTGAAACATGCTTTCCCCGGCAAAAATCCCCCCGACCGCCAGCCCGTACATACCGCCGACCAGACGACCACTTTCATCCCATGCTTCAACGGAATGAGCCAAGCCCAGAGAATGCAACTGGCGAAATAGCAGCTCGATGTCGTGGGAGATCCAGGTCTCGTGTCGCGCAGCACATCCTTCGATCACCGCTCCGAAGGCCACATCCGTCGAAAATCGCAACTTCGACTTCCGGATGGAGCGCTGCAAGGAGCGCGGAATCCGGTAGGTATCCCAGGTGATCAGTGCCCGCTCGGAGGGCCGAACCCAGAAGATCTTTCCATCGCGGTGGTCCGCCATCGGAAAACAGCGTTCCATGTAGGCACGAAGTACCCTCGCCGGACTGACCGGAATGCCATCTTCGTCTCGAATTCTCTCTATCGGGCGCACTTGATCCTCCTGCTGGTCGGATTGTACCGTATTGTGGTTCGCACTTCTCGCCTGGAATATTACAGACTGCAAGATGCCGGAGAACTGGCCATGATGGATGACACAGCGGAGCCACAGCACTCGTTGCCATCCGATGCCACTTCTTCATCGGGACAGATCTTCAGTCTCGGATATGGCCATCGATCGATCGAAGTACTGGTCGAAATCCTACGCCACTATCAAATCTGCTGGATCATCGATGTCCGCAGCCAACCCAGATCGAGGCGAATCGAATTTTGTCGGAGTGCCATCGAATCTCACCTCAGTGAAGCAGAGATCGGCTACCTGTTTCTGGGTCATCAACTGGGCGGAAGGACCAGCGTCGAAAGACTCCTCGATGGCGAGGGGACTCCTGATTATGACCTGATCGAACTGACCGGACCGTTTCAGGAGGGTCTGGAGCGGCTCAAGAAAGGCTACTTCGACGGCCATCGGATGGCTCTGATGTGTGGTGAACTGGACGCAGATAGATGCCATCGCAGCCGATTGATCGGACGAGCATTGCTGCGAAATTCCATCGATGTGTTACATATCGGCGCCGATGCAGAAGTTCTGACTCGGCAATCCCGTTCGATCCTCAAACCACCACCGCCTACCGATGACCTGCCGGATCCATCACCCCTCTTTACCCATCGATGATCCCGAATCTGTCCGCCAGTTCAGCTCCATCGCATCGATCATCTCCCCTTGCTCTCGCGCTAGCTTGAGGCTGCGCGGCTCCTGGCGCTGGCCACCATCTTCTTCATCTGCACGCCAAGATCATCGAAGAGCGTGTAGAAGAGTGGCACGGCGATCAGGGTGAACAGGGTCGAAGAAGTCAATCCGCCGAGCATGACGATTCCCAGTGGTCGATAACTGGGGCCCATTCCCTCTGCCGACAGCAACACCAGTGGAAGTAAGCCGCAAATCGTAGTGCTGGCAGTCATCAGGATCGGCCGAAGTCGAATTCTCCCCGCCTGCAGCAGCGCCTCTTTTCTGGTGGCACCCTGATCCCGTTGTCGATTGATCGCGTCGACCAGAACGATGGCATTGTTGACGACGATTCCCAGCAAGATCACGAAACCGGCGATGGCGGTGGTCGACAACGACTCTCCGGAGAACCACAGGGTCCAGTAGGCTCCGCTGAACAGAAATGGAATGCTACAGAGGATCGAAAGAGGGAGCAGCAGTGACTCGAACAGCACTCCCATCAACGCAAAGATCAACACGATCGCCAGCGCTCCCGCCTGTGCCATGTCGGAGAGGTCAGCCTCGAACTGGTTGAGTCCACCCTCGATGGCGACTGAATATCCTTCAGGTAATCGCACCCCTTCGAGGATGGGTGCGATTCGACCCTCGATCTTCCGCAGATCTGAACCCTCCTCCAGCTCCAGTGCCAACGACAGGCTGACTTCACGATCCTCCCTGCGAATCATCGGTGGAGTTCTCGACATCTTGAGTGAAGCCACCGATCCCAGCGGAATCGAACCCCCACTGCCATTGGAGATGGGTATCCCCGGAAGTTCACCGAGGGTTGGTGTTTCGTCTTCGCTGTAAGAGATCCAGACTGGCAAGTCTTCGCCATCGATCTGTGCCTCGGGTAGTGGAGCACCTCGGAGCATCCAGCCGACGATGCTGGAGAGTCTGGTCGGAGAGATGCCAAATCTCTGTGCCTGTTCACGATCCACCTCGACCGAGATCTGATCGGAAGTCCGGGAGTCTTCTCCTCCTCGTGAGATCTCTGCGATCCCCGGCGCATCCGAAAGGAGAACTTCCAGCTGATCGGTAATCTCGGTCACTCGCCTGGCTTCCGCTCCCTTGACCACCACTCTCAGGCGATCGGAATCTTGATTCATCTGCTGGCCACCGGAGAACTCGATGTCGACTCCCGGGAATCCAGGATCGTTACGGCGTAGTTCGGCGGTGAATCCAACCGTGTCTACCTGAGCCCCCGGAGGAAAGAAGAAAGCCAGGGTTCCACCGCTGCGACGAAACCAAGCCGCTACGTCTTCAACTTGCCACTGCTGGGCAATCTCGTGGTAGGACTGCCTCACTTTTTCCATCGTCTGGTCGGAGTCGTACAGCGAGCGAGAGTCAGGGAAGTCGACACTCAGCGCCACTCGGTGACTCGGTCCGGAAGCTGCGGACCTCACCGCCAACCACCTCAGCGGCAACGAAGAGGTCGCGAGAACCAGTAGAAGAAACCAGAAGCAAGCCAGACGCTGGTCAAGAACCCGAGACAGGAGTCGAGAATACCATTCAGTGATGGCCCACTCCGGGCGCGGAGTCGAAGGCTTCGCCGCAGAAGTGAATCTCAGCCCCACCGGGATGAAGAGCAAGGCCACCAGCAAGCTGGCGATGATCGAATAGCAAACCGGAAGACCAAACTCACCCAGCATCAAACGAGTATTGGAGTCTCCTGAAAGAAACACCAGCGGGATGAACACGGCAACCGTGGTCAGCGTTGCCAGCGTCACCGCCAACGCCACCTCTCCCACTCCCTTACCCACCACCTCGCCGGGATCGCTGGTCTGCGAGGAACACCTGGAAATGCTCTCCGATACCACGATGGCATTATCGATCAGCATTCCGATGCCGATGGTGAGTCCCGTCAGGGAGAGCAGATTGAAAGTGCCGCCCTGTGCCCAGATCACCACGACCGCGATCAACAACGACAGTGGAATGGCACCGGCAACGATCAAGGTGCTGGCGATTTCACGCATGAAGAGCCACAAGATCAACACCGCGAGCAAGCCTCCCCATGCACAGGCGTCTCGCAGGCTGGTCAGGGAGTTGGAAATCACCTTCCCCTGGTTAAAGAACTCCGAGAACTCGACCCCCCTCAGTCGGGGATCCTCGCTGATCTGGCCATCCAGAATCTCGCTGATGGCACTGCACATCTCGACGGTGTTGGCATCGGACTCCTTGGAGATATCGATGATGTTGCAAAGACGTCCATTCAATCGGACCACGAAGTCCTTCATCCCGTACTTGATGCTCACGTCTGCGATATCGCCCAGCCTCAAGGAGTCGGTGACCGGGAATTGTCGGACGGATTCGAGATCATTGAAACGAGATCCGAGCCGAATCACGAACCTGCGCCCCGACTCCTCGACGGTTCCTGCGGACCCCTCAACGCTCTCTCCTCTGAGCCTGGAGATGAGCTTTTGCAGATCGATACTGTGGGCCCAGACTTCATCTGGATCCAGTTCGATACTGACCGCCTTCCCGACCAGACCACGGACTTCCACCTTGGCCACACCATCTACCGATTCGAGTCGTGGCCGTACGATGTTCTCCAGTAGTGGTTCGATGTCATCGTCATAGGTGCTGGTCACTCCAAGCGACACGATGGGAACATCGGTCTCGAGATCGAATCTGAAGATCCGGTACTTTTCACTTCCTTCTGGAAGACTTGGTTTCAGCCTCTCCATACGATCAACGATATCTGCATAGACTTCATTGGCAGGCGCATTTCCCGAGATGGTGACGGTGATGCTGCAACCTTCACTGGTGGAAAAGCTACGGATCTTCGAAAGACCCGGAATCGTACGTATCAGTTCCTCCGCAGGTTCGGCGATCGTCTCGGCCACCTCCAGAGGAGTCGATTCCCTGACACCAATTTGAACGGTGATGGTGCGATCGACGAATCCAGGTGGAAACAATTGAAGCGGTGTGGAAAGAAGGGAAATCACACCGATCACGATGACTGTCAATAACAACATCATCACCATCACCGGACGATCGAGTAGAGATCGCCGAATCGGTGCTGTCATTGTTGCGTCTCCGAAGTGCGTGAACCGATGTCCACCAGTGATGCAAATACCGGCACCACCAGCAGGGTCAGAAGAGTGCTCGCCATCAGGCCGCCGATCACCGTCAATGCCAGGGGAGCACGGATCTCGGAACCTTCTCCGCTACCAAGAATCATCGTGAGATGTTCTGTGCCAGGCAAACGAGAGAGCACTCCGGTGACCGGTATCAATGCCAGCACGGTGGTCAGGGTCGTCATCAGGATAGGCCTCAGTCGCTTGCGCCCCCCTTCGATGAGAGCATCATTCATCGTCATTCCATCGGAACGAAGTCGATTGACCTGATCGAGCAGGACGATGGCATTGTTCACCACAATACCTGCGAGAACGATCATTCCGATCGATGTCATGACGGAGATGGGAGTGCCGGTGAGCCACAGGATGGGCACCACACCGACCACCGAGAGAGGGATCGACAACAAGATCACCAGTGGTTGTAGCAGCGATTCGAATTGTGAGGCCATGACGACGTACACGAGAAACACCGCCAGTGCCAATGCTGCGATGAGAGACTCCAGTGACCTCTCCATCTCCTTCTTCTGCCCCACCACCTCGACTACTACATCTTCAGGAAGATCCAGTTCAGAATTGAGATCCGCCTCGATCATCTCGGCGACCCTACCCAGGTCAAATCCTGCCATCTGAGCCGACACCACCTTCGCTCGCTGTCGCCCGATTCGAAGGATCTCCGATGGCCCCTCCTCGATGGTCCAGCTTTCCAGTAACTCCTCCAGCGGAATACTGCGGCCGCTCGGGCCCACCGCCACTCCGGTCGCAAGGATTTCTCCGATACTTGATCGATCTTCTTTCCGTAACCGAACCCGGACATCGACTTGACGCTCTTGCCTTCGCAACCGCGTCGCTACTGTTCCAACATTCTTGCTTTGCAAAGCATCCGCGATCTCGCGAGTGCTGATGCCGAGTCGAGCCAGTCGCTCTCGGTCCGGTCGCAGATGGTATTCCGGGCTCCCCGGAGCAGTCGACGGCTGAACCTCGGAGACCAATCGGCTAGCGACGAGCCGCTCGGTGATTTCTCGTTCGATCTGCTCCAGCTCAGCACTATCTGGACCCCGTATCTCAACTTCCAGAGGAGCTCTCATCGAGAAGAGATGAGGCCTCTGCACGTGGATGATGGCATCGGGAAGATCGTCAGCCAGTGGCGCTATGCTGTCGATCAGTAGCTTTTCTGCAGTCGCTACATCGGTTCCATCGACGGCGAGCACCAGTTCGATCCGTGCGGTGTGTTCTCCTTCGGCAGACGCTTCCACATCATCACTGTCTCGCCCGATTCTTGCGACCACTCGGTCCACTCCTGGTAAGGTGGCGATGCTGCGCTCCAGTTGCCTGACCCTCTCATCGGTCACATTGAGAGGAGTCCCCACCGGCAAAGAAATCTGCACCTCGATCTCGCCCCGGGCCACTCTGGGGATCAGTTCCGATCCGAGTTGGGGAATCAACAGCCCCGCCACCACCACTGCAACTAACGCCATGATCAGGATCGACACCCTGTGATCGAGTGCCGATCGAATCCACCTGAGGTAAATCGTCTCGGTGTGCTGGATGATCCGACTCGCCACCCGCAAGGGGCCACCCGCCAGATGTCGGGATCGTTTCGCAATCGAAAAGAAGATCCGTAACGACACCAGCAGGATCAACTGAGCCACCGAGATCATGATTGACCCCACCCCGAGTAGCAGCAGTTCAACTCGATTATGAAGCCATAGAGCGGGTCCCATCAGAGAGAAGAAGTTGATCTTCTTCTTCTTCTGATTCTCTCCCACCTGTGGAAGTTGCTCGACCCTCTCGATCAGCAGTTCTTCCCTGATCGCTGGAGCCCGTGCTGCGAGCATCGGAACCAGGGTCAGTGAGACCACCAGTGCCGCCAGCAATGATCCGACCACGGCGACTGCCATGTCGCCGAAGACTTGACCTGCGAGGCCTTCGACGAAGACGATGGGGAAAAACACCGCAACCGTGGTCAGGGTCGATGCCGTCACCGCACCCGCCACTTCGGCTGCCCCTTCTACCGCTCCTCGAATCGGGTCTCCTGTCTCCTTCTGTTTGCGGAAGATCGATTCGAGTACCACGATGCTGGAATCCACCAACAGGCCGATTCCCAGGGCCAGTCCACCCAACGACATGATGTTGAGGGATGTATCGGAGATGTAGAGCGGTACAAAGGTCACCACGATCGAGCAGGGGATCGCAATCGCCACCACCAGCGTGGTCGATAGCTTGCCGAGGAACAGGTAGAGGACCAGCATAGCCAGCAGCCCTCCCACCAGCGCCGTCTGCCGTAGATCATTGATGGACCCCTCGATGAAATCGGCCTGATCGGAGAGCAAATCGATACTTGTTCCTGGCGGCAGCCATGAAGCCACGTGATCAGGCCGGCGAATGGCTCCACCACCTTGTTGTCCGAAACTGAATCCCCCTCGGCTCTCCTCGGCGACATCTTTTCCGGCACGTTTCTCCTGCCAGAGCTGGAGTTGCCGTTGTTCCTCGGCGGTCCCGAACACTCGTTCTCGAACGCGTTTCGAAACGGAGATGATGTTGGCATCTCCCTCCTTCAACACCTCGACAAACACCGCCGGTTGACCATCGATTCGAGTGATGACTCGGTCTTCCTGAAAAGATCGACGAACTTCTGCAACATCTCCAAGCCTGACCACCGAGAGTCCCTCGCGTAGTAGCGGGATGCTGAGAATGTCATCCGAATCGACCACTTCATTTCGTACACGAAGGATGTAGTCGACATCCCCATCTTCCAGCAATCCGCTGGCCTGATCGAAGTTCTCCTCTGCAAGTCGCCTCGAGATCAACTCGATGGAAAGGCCACGGTTTCTGACCCGCTCCTCCGAGACCTCGACCAGGATCTCCTCTTCCAGACCTCCCCGAACTCGAACTGCGGCCACTCCTGGAACTGTTTCCAGCCGCCGCTCCACCTCTTCCTCGGCGAGAACTCGCAATCTCCCCAAATCCGCGGAACCGCTCAACCCAAAGAGCAGCACCGGATCGAGACGAGGGTCATAGCGGAGGATGCTGGGACTCTCCGCTCGTTCAGGGAGATTCGCCTGATCGAGTTTCTCACGGATGTCCTGGATCGCCTCGGCGAGATCCTGTCCCCAGGAAAACTCCAGGATGACATCACAGGTGCCGATCCTCGACAGCGATGAGATCCGGCGGAGTCCGCTCACCACCGAGAGAGATTTTTCTAGTCTTCGAGCGACCCGTTCCTCGACTTCCTCCGGAGCGGCTCCCTGAAGTTCGGTCCGGACAGTAATTGTGGGTCGGTCCACCTCGGGTAGCAGTTCGATGGGCAGTCGCATCAAGGAGACGATTCCAAAGACCACGATTGCCGAGGTGATCATGCAGAGTGCGATCGGCCGGCTCACGGCGCGTCCGATGATCTGGCTTGAAAGGGACGAAGGTAGATTCGATTCCGAATTCATCGGCGGGATACAGGGACCTAGCCCCTGTCCTCCTCTTCGAAGGTCGCTTTCTTCTCCTCGACAATCGTCTCATCTTCGAGACTGACGTCTTCCACGGAATCACCATCTCTCAATCTCGCCTGGCCCCGGACCACGATTCTGTCCTTGATGGTGATCTGTGGAACTGAAGAGAGCACTTCGAGTTGATCCTCCGTTTGAAGGCCCGGATCGATCTCCACTCGCACCGCCTTGTTCTCACGAACGATGAATACGATCGAACGATTACCCTCGAACAATCTCGAGTTCTTGGGAACAAGAAGTGCATTTTCGTGGATTCCCAGTATCAAGGTACAGGTCGCAAATGCTCCCGGCAGCAGGTGCTGATCGGGGTCATCGACCTCGACCCGGACCCGGATGGTGCCCTCGGTGGAATTGACCGCAGGACTGATGGCAGTGACCGTACCCTGGAAGGTGCGACCACGAGCCGTTTCAGATGTCACAATCGCCTCCAGGCCCAGACGCAGTTCGCTGAGACGGCTCTGTGGGACACGGAGCCATGCCAGAAGCGGTTGGCTTCTCATCACGGTCGCCACCTTGGCTCCCGTAGCGACATGCTCACCCGGCCGCAGGTCGATCATCTGAATCCGACCATCAAAGGGGCTGACGATTGCCGATCTCGATCGATCGAGACGAGCCATTTCCAGGGCGAGCTCCGCTTTCTCCACTCCCTGCTTCTCGATGGCGAGGGTCAAATCCATCTTCTCGAGAGTGTGTTTCGACTTCTCATGGTTGATTCGAGCTTCTTGCTCGGCATAGCGACTCGCTTCGAGGGTTTCTTCCGATGCCAGTCTCCCCGCATCCCCATCGAATAGGTTCTCGAGCCGCTGGCGCTCTGCCTTGGCCCGATCGAGGGACACCTGTGCCAACTCCGCTCCGCTGGCCACTTCCTTGAGTGTCAGTCTGGCACTGCCGAGCCGATGGGTCGCTTCTGCAAGAAGGATCTCCTTTTCTCGAATCGCAAGATCCAGATCGGTCGGATCGAGGCGAAGAATCAGCGTACCTTCACTGACCGAGGCTCCTTCATCGAAGGGAACCTCCGTGACGACCCCGGAAACGCGCGTGGTGAGGTCGACCCGATCGAGAGCTTCCAGGTCGGTGCTGATGGAGAGGGTTTGTTGCACCGAATCAAGCCAGCATGTCGCAGTCTCTACCGGGGCAATGCGCTCGGCACTTTTCTTATTCGACGCGGCACCACCCATTTCAAAATTGCCGGAACATCCTGACAACCAGATGAATAGTAGCGTGATCTTGAGAGCGTAGGAGAAGGGGTGGGAATCGCTGAAGTTCTTCAAAGAAATGAGTATCCATCCATCCGGGCCAGGGTAGTGCGGGAGTACCCAGACCTGACAACATGACCAGAATACAAATTGCCCGGTTCAGATCATGGTGTCAACAACATGTGACCCCAATTGGCACCTTCATCGACGCTGCCCACCTCGACTGGCCCGCTTCATTTCATGAACCAACGGTGATGCGCAGCCCACGGAACGTCGGCAACAAGTGCAGGATCGCAAAGCAGCGAGCAGTGAGAGGTTCCAGCACCCACCCACTCCAACGTGATGAGCTGCGATTTCCCGCTCAATTCGAATTCCCGCTCCATTCGAATTCCCGCTCCATGCGATTTCGCTCCAGGTCTTCCCATCCATCAACCCAACTCCTTCAGGTGGATGGCTGCCGCAATAAAAAGCGATCCCATGGCTGTCGCAGCCAGTCCCATCCATCGGTGACCTCTCTCTCCGTAGATCTTCACTCGTAACCGCACCAGCTGCCTCGGCCACCAGCAAAGGAACAGGCTCTTGATCGCCGTGGCCCATGCCATCAGCCGGATCAATCCAGCCACATCTGCTCCGACTGTTGCATCCTCGAACAGCACCAGCAGCGCTGCGACCAGCCACAAGTATCCGAGGGAGCGCAACCAGAGCTCATCATCGGAGATCGAGATGTACCAACGAGCGACTCGATCCGGCTGGAAGAGCATCGGGAGCCCCAGCAGAAGTTGTACGGTTCCGACCAACAAACTGAAGCTGATGAGATCCATGCTGATCCACCCATCCTTGTAATGAAATGGCCACGAGCAGACTTTCCTCACCGCACCGAAGCCCTTTCGGTGGAATCCCCTGCTACAAGGATGGATGGTACGCAACATGAAAGCCGGTGAACACCAACAAGATCCCTCTCGGGCGACACTCGGTGTCGTCGAAGGGATCGGTGCCTATCTCTGGTGGGGGTTACTCACCACCCTTTACTTCCACTGGATGAAACGCACCGACCCGCTCGAACTGGTCGCCTGGCGAGTTCTCGGGGGCTTGCCGGTGATGCTGGTGGTGGTTCAGATCCGCGGTGAGATGCCACTGCTTCGCAAAATTCTGCGCGATCGTCGTGCTGTCTTCGCCCTGTTCATCTCGGGACTGCTCATCCTGTTGAACTGGCTCACCTTCATCTTCTCTGTCTTGAATGAACGCATCACCGAGGCGAGCCTCGGTTATTACATCAACCCCCTCGTCTCGGTGGCCCTTGGCGCCATCTTTCTCGGTGAACGGCTACGACCTTTGCAGTGGCTTGCCGTCGGCCTCGCTGGAATGGCGGTCATGCTGCTGGCCCTCACCAGCGGATCGTTGCCGTGGATCAGCCTGGTTCTGGCCTTCTCCTTCGGCGGCTACGGGCTGGTGCGCAAGCAGGTCAAGGCAGAATCAGAGGTGGGACTCTGCATCGAGATGCTATTGCTACTGTTACCGATGCTGGCTCTTCAGGTTTGGCTCACTGCATCGGATCGAACCATCTTCCTCACCGATGCTCCCCTGACATGGGGGTTACTGATCGGCGGGGTGGTCACGGTGGTTCCGCTGATTCTCTTCTCCCGATCCGCCAGAAAGTTACGTCTCGCCACCGTCGGCTTGCTGCAATACATCGCTCCATCGGCACAGTTGTGCGTGGCAGTCTGGCTGGTCGGAGAAGTGATCGGAGATCGCTGGCCGGCATTGATCCTGATCGGGCTGGCGGTGCTTCTCTACAGTTTCGATTCGATCCGAGCCCACCGAAACCGACCCTGATTCGCTTCGAACCATTCCAATTCTTCGGGATATCGCTCCTTGCCCTGTTGTCGAGGTGCGGCATCATGTGGGGCGTGTTGGCCCGCAACATGAAACGAGCCACTCACATTCCTGAAATCGATCAGCTGCAAGAGCAGTGCGCTCAGCATTACCCGAATTGCAACTCGAGGAGGCCACATGACCAAGGGATCTTCCATCCAGGGGAGCCCCAGCACCCGATCATCCGCTTTCGCAGATTCCGTTCGAAGCCATGTCGAGAAGACCGTGGTCGGACTCGATCTGGTGGTGGAGCGCACTCTCATCTCACTGCTGACCGGTGGCCACCTGCTGCTGGAAGGGGTACCGGGAACCGCCAAGACTCTGATGGTGCAATCGGTAGCACACGCCATCGAACTCGACTTTGGCCGCGTCCAGTTCACCATCGACCTGCTGCCTTCCGATATCGTTGGATCGGAGATCCTCGACAAGGACAGCGGCGAGTTCCGCATTCACAAGGGTCCCATCTTCGCCAATCTGCTGCTCGCCGACGAGATCAATCGCGCATCTCCCAAGGTCCAGTCCGCTCTACTGGAAGCGATGCAAGAACGAAGAGTCACCATCGGTGACAACACCTTTTCTCTTCCGTCACCATTTCTTGTCATCGCAACTCAAAACCCTGTCGAACAGGCAGGAACTTTTGAACTGCCAGAAGCACAGCTCGATCGCTTTCTGATGCGACATCGACTGACCTACCTCGACCCCGAGGATGAAACGGAAGTGCTGCGCAGGGCGCTCAAGTTGAAACTGAAGCGAGGAGACGACGGCGGTGCCATGCCGATGACCGCCTTCGATGCCATCGAGAAGACCGCCCCCCAATCGGTCGCCGATCTCACCTCCGCGATGGAGCAGGTCCTGGAAGTGCATGTCAGCGAGGTGTTTGTTCGTCACTGCGTCGATCTGGTCAACCGGACCCGCGATCACGTCGATATCGAACTGGGCGGATCTCCACGGGCTGGAATTGCACTGGTCACCGCTTCTCGTGCGCGCGCCTACTTACATGGCCGTGACTACGTCGTGCCAGAAGACATCTTTGCCCTCGCAGAAGACATCGTGCTGCACCGGATTCGCCTCTCCTACGAGGCGGTCGCACGAGGACGCACCGGTGAACAGGTGCTGGCAGAAATTCTCGATCAACTGTCCTGATGGGGGCCGCCGTGGATGTGACTCACCCATCTCTTCCGCCGCCGGAAGCACTCGCACACCACGAGTTCGAGATGGTGGTGCGCAAACTCGCCGATGATCTCGCTCACGGTTCCGATGCCAGCGTATTTGTCGGCAGCGGTCTGGAGTATGCGCAATCGAGACCCTACAGCCCCGGAGATCCGATCCAGCAGATGGACTGGAAGGTCTCTGCCCGGACAGGCGAACCGTACATCAAGGAGTACGACACACTCAAGCGTGTGCCGGTGCAGATCATTCTCGATACTTCCGGTTCGATGGTCGCCACCTCTACCCGGTTATCGAAATACCATCTGGCGGTGTGGTTGGCAGCCGCTCTCGGAACCGTTGCCCAGCGCAGGATGAGCCCGGTCCGGCTTCTCAGTGGCGGGTCGAGATCGATACGATCCACCGCGAGTCTTTCGCGAAGCATCCTGCGCCAATCGATGGATGCACTGCGCCACCCCGATCCCGATGAACAAACTCACCTCGCAGAAGCCCTCGACATGATGCGAGCCACCAGCAAGCAGCGCAGTGTCGTCATCGTCCTCAGCGATCTCCACGACCCGGATGCCATCGATGCCATTCTTCGCACTTCCCAAGCTCACGACACCGCCGTCATCGAATTGCAGGATCCAGCGGAATCGGGTGCCCTCGCTGCCGGTTTCTTGCGTGGAAGCGAGGCGGAAACCGGTGCTCAGTTCCTCGCCGGAGGCAAGACTCGCTGGGGCATCGATCGAGAAGAAGGAAGGCGATCAGATCTCTCTCGTGGCGGTATCGACCACCTGCTGCTTCACACCGATCAGAACTTCATTCCAGAAGTGCGTCGCTTCATCTCGGAGCGTGGCCAGGGAGGCCGATCATGAGATGGTTTTCGATTCTGATGCTGATCCTGCTGATCACTCTTGTTCCAGCCAGTCCTCTTTCCGCAGCCCCTCTGCAGACCGAATCGGCGCAGCCAGCCACGGGAACCGTCGGAATCGAGGGGCAAGTACTGCTCCGCTGGAGTGGCAAGCCGCTCGAAGTGGCGCCGATACCGGAAGACTCCCCGGTACTGGTACGCATCGCTTCGATCACCCCTGGAGAGGGGGATGAGAAGGTCTATGACCTGCGCTGGATCGCCATGTTGCCCGGTGAGCACGACCTGTCCCGGCTTCTTCGTCATGGTGAAGGCGCTGCCGCGACCCAGTTGCCCTCGATGGGCATCTCGGTCAGTTCGCTGCTGCAGGAGAACCATGAGGGAGGATTGAAACAGATCCCTGGACCGATCTCGCCGATTCTCGATTTTCCGGCATGGGTGCCGTGGGCAGTGGCGCTCTTCTGGCTGATCCTGCCGCTGACGATCCTGACGCTGATTCGCTGGTTGCGGAAAGCGCCTCCACCGGAACCTGAACCGGCACCCCCGCCGACCCTCGCCGAGTTGCTGCGACCACTGGTGATCGCTGCACTCGCCGGAGAACTCGACGATGCAGAGAAGGCGAGGATGGAACGGATCCTACTGGCGCACTGGCGTGTCGATCTGGATCTGGGAAGTTACCGCCACGGCGAGGGAATCCAGAAACTGAGGGCCCACCCCGAGGCAGGCATCTTGCTGGTGACCGTCGAGCAATGGCTGCATTCGGGTCGAGACGAGGCGGTCAGTGAAAAACAACTGGAAGATCTACTGGCACCCTATGCCACGCCGATCAGCGAACCCGTCGAGGAGGGCTCTTGAGTTTTGCTCATCCGTGGGTGGTGGCGCTGTGGCTGGTGCCGATGTTTCTGTTGCTGTGGGAGGCGTTTCGCAGCGGCCCGACAGTCGCCATGCCCTTCGATCATCGCGCTCATGACAGGAGACCGTGGTTGCGTCGGTCGCTGTGGCTGGCCGCTGCCTTTCCCCCGCTGATCCTGGCGATCACCATCGCGGTGATGGCAGGACCGCAGGTGATGGGAGAACCGCAGATTCGCCGCGAGATCACCAACATCGAGATCGCCCTCGATGTCTCCGGCTCGATGGGAGTCGCCATGAGCGATGGCACCCTGCGCAGTGATACCGCCGTCGCATCGATCCAGCACTTCTGCAAGATGCGCAAGGGAGATGCCTGCGGCCTGACCATCTTCGGCGGCGAAACGATCCGCTGGACACCGCTGACCCTCGACCTCGATGCCATCGCCCTCGCCACTCCCTTCATCGATGCGAGAAAGATGCCGCCTCACATGAACTCGACTCGCATCGGTGCAGCACTGCGATCCTGCATGGGTAGTCTCTCGGAGCAGGAAGAGGGCGACCGCCTCATCGTGCTCGTCTCCGATGGCTTCTCCTCCGATCTCGGCGGCGGTGCTGCGCGCCAGATCGGCCAGGAACTGGCCAGCCTCAACATCGCCCTCTACGCCATCTTCATCGGCAGCGGCTCGGCACCGGGTCAGTTGTACGAGGTGGTCGGCCAGACTCAAGGTGAAGTGTTTGCGGCTCACGACTCGGCGGCCCTGCAGCGTGTCTTCGATCACATCGATGCGATGGAGCCGGCCAAGTTGAAACCGGCCGGCGCTCGCCCCATCGAGGACTTCTCGCTGCTGGCATGGATCGGCCTGTCGCTGCTGGGAGTGCACCTGTTCACATCGCTCGGCTGGCGGGTGACTCCATGGTAGATCCTCAACAGCTGATCTATTCCGCAGCGGTCATCGCACTGCTGGCACTGGTCCTGGTCGCCATCGGCGAGTGGTTGCATGCGGGCAGGATTCGCCGCATCGAAAAGCTCGCCTTCGGCGAAGCGGGCCCGCAACCGTGGACGAAGTTGGCACCGCTTGTTCGCTGCCTGGCGGTGACGATGCTCGCGGCAGGGTTGTGGGTGCTCGCTCATCTGGAGAGCAAACCACCGGAGATCGATCCCGACAAGGAGCCGTCGCAACATCTGCTGGTGGCACTCGATGTGTCGCCCAGCATGTACCTCGAGGATGCCAGCGAGAAACGCAACCAGCGCCGAGGCGAACGCGCCTCGGATGTGCTGGAGGCGCTCTTCGAGCGACTCGACATGACCCGCACGCGAGTTTCGGTGATCGCCTTCTACACCGAGGCGATGCCGGTGGTGCTGGAATCGTTCGACATCAACGTGGTGCGAAACGTGCTCAATGCGCTGCCGATGGAACACGCCTTCGAACCGGGCCAGACGCAGCTGCAGAAGGGAGTCGAGGAGGCGCTGAAGTACGCCAAACCGTGGCCCAAGGAGACGGCGACGCTGGTCGTGGTTTCCGACGGAGATACCGTCGACGGCGACCTGCCGCGGCAGATCCCCATCTCCATCGCCGATGTGCTGGTGATCGGGGTCGGCGATCCGCACA
>LWDU01036211.1_pt1 | contig 20637 bp, 15 predicted proteins | sample 727161 | NCBI WGS metagenome assembly LWDU01 (sample SAMN04566230, study PRJNA314399) | hydrothermal vent metagenome | isolation source: deep sea hydrothermal plume seawater | place: Mexico: Gulf of California, Guaymas Basin | collected 2004-07-11
ATTCTTTCGTACGACACCCTTGCCATCACGCACGACGCCGGGCAGGTTGGTCCGATGCTGGAACGCACCGCTGACCTGACGGGCCGCAAGGTCTCCCAATTGCTGGCGGACTCCGGGTACGTCTCGCTCCGCGACGTGGAAACCTGCGAGACCGCTGGCGTCGAACTGTTCGCTCCCTGGCAGGAGAACTCCTACAGTGAAAAACTCGGCCAGAAGAAGGCCAGCAACCAGTTCACGCAGATCCCCAAGACAGAATTCCTCTGGCGGACTGAAGAACAGACATTTGTATGTCCCGAAGGACATCGCCTTCAGTTCCAGTCGACGAAGAAAGAACGCCGACTGGACTACGACGTGACCCTGCGTCTGTATGCCTGCCCGCCCGAATACTGCTGCGCGTGCCCGCGGCAAACGGAGTGCACGCCCCGTCCAGAGAAAGGCCGAACGGTCAGCCGTCTGGAAAACGAAGAGTTACTCGACAGTTTGCGCGAGCGGATGCAGACACCGGAAGCAAAGACGCTGTACAAGTTGCGAGCTCGGACAGTGGAATTAGCCTACGCCGACATGAAGGAGCACCGTGGATTGCGTCGTTTCCGCAGCCGCAGCTTGCTGCGAGCCCGGACTCAGGTCGCTTTGGTGATCAGCGCCTTGTTGAAGACAAAACAGTGGTGACCCTTACGGCCGTAGCATGATACGAACGAAACAATGCAGATTGCCTTGCCTCACCAGATAACGGGACAGTCTGTCAGGCAACCTTCCTGACTGAGGGCATTCCGCCGGACTCCGTCTCTGAAACGGTTTGGGCAGACTTCCGGCATTGGATCGATGCGATCTGACAGGCGCCGGACCGCTAATGTTGGTCCTGACAACTTCGGCATGCCCACGAGCGAGCACGGTTCACGAAAATTGGTAAGCTGCTCTAACATTCGAACAAGTCCTCCCTGAATTCATCCCCATGGAAAGTCAACTTCGCACGGCCGACCTGCTTGTGCTGGTCCTGTATATGGCTGGTGTGTTTGGATTGGGTTGTTGGTTCTCTCGCAAGAGCAGCAATACCGAAGAATTCATGGCCGCAGGCCGTTCGATTCCCGGGTGGGCTGTCGGGCTCTCGATCTTCGGGACTTACGTCAGCAGCATTGGTTTCCTGGGCAACACGGGAAAGGCGTTCGGAGGAACCTGGAACTCATGGGTGTTCGGGCTGACGCTGCCAATGGCAGCCTTGATTGCGGTGAAATTCTTCGTACCGCTCTACCGCAATAGTGACGCCATCTCTGCCTATGCCCAACTGGAACAGCGTTTTGGTCCGTGGGCTCGCACCTACGCCGTGGTCTGTTTCCTGCTGTCACAACTTGCGCGGATCGGGACGATTCTTTATCTTGTCGCTTTGGCGCTTGCTCCCCTGACCGGCTGGGACATAAAAACAATCATCCTGATCACCGGGTTGCTGGTGACGATCTACACGCTGCTGGGTGGAATTGAAGCCGTCATCTGGACAGACGTCGTTCAGAGCATCGTGCTGATCGCCGGCGCAATTCTGTGTTCGGTATTGGCGCTGACCAGCATGCCGGAAGGCCCCGGACAACTGTTTGAAGTAGCGAATGCGAATGACAAATTCAGTCTCGGAAGCTTCAGCCTGAATCCTGAAACTTTGACCATGCCGGATCCGACATTCTGGATGGTGCTGGTTTACGGATTGTTCATCAATCTGCAGAACTTTGGGATCAACCAAAGTTTTGTGCAACGTTATATCGCGGCCAAATCCGACCGGGATGCGAAGTTCAGTGTGTGGTTGGGGGCGATTCTGTTTCCCCTCGTTTCCGTCCTGTTCTTCTTCATCGGGACTGGCCTTTACAGTCTGTATCACAGTGACCCCGCGCTGCTGCAGGAAGTCAGAACGCAGGTCGCGGAAACTCAACTGGTGCAGGCCGGTGAAGAGGTGACGAAATCAGCAATTGCCGAGAAGGCGGCATTGCTTTCCCCGTCCGACATCGGTGACAAGGTTCTGCCACACTTTATCGTTCGACGACTTCCGGCGGGGCTGGCCGGGTTGCTGATCGCGGCGATTTTTGCGGCAGCGATGAGCAGTATGGACACAAGCCTCAACAGTTCCGCAACCTTGGTGCTGTGCGATGTCTACAAACGTTATTTTCGCCATGAAGCCGGCGAACGCGAATCGATGAAGGTGCTGTACGCGTCCACGTTTATGTTCGGCGTCGCCGGCACGTTGACGGCACTGGCCATGATTCGCGTAAAGAGTGCCCTGGATGTCTGGTGGAATCTACAGGGAATCTTCACGGGCGGCATGCTGGGACTTTTTCTGCTGGGGCTCATCTCCAGACGCGCTCACAATCCGCAGGCGATCACCGCGGTCGCCGTGGGGATCGTGCTGATACTCTGGCTGTCACTTTCCAGGAGTGATATCTGGCCAGCTTCGTTAAGCGACTGGTCCAATCCACTGCATTCCTTTATGACCATCGTTCTGGGAACAAGTTCCATCGTACTGGTCGGAGTACTGACTGCCCAGTTTGCGTCCGGACACCAAGAATCTGAATGAAACCGTCAAACCCTGCCCCGTGGATCTGACACATATGCCCAAAATATTGATGCCGATCGGTGATGGCACTGAGGCGCTGGATACGTTTTATGCGTACTACCGCCTGCCTGAAGATGGCTACGATGTGGTCGTGGCAGGTCCGGAAGATCGACTGTTTCACACAGTTCTGCACGAGATTCCCCCCAATCCGGCAGTGCCGTGGGACATTACCGAGGAGCGCCCGGGATATCATTTGCAGGCCGACGTCGCCTTTCGAGACCTGCAGGCCGAGGAATTTGCAGGTGCGTTTATTTCCGGTGGACGGGCACCCGAATACATCCGCTACGATCGCGACCTGTGCCGTGTGATTCGAGAGATCGCCGAAGCCGGAAAACCAATTGCCTGTCTGTGCCACGGCATCGAGGAAAACGCTTCACCACCGTTCCCAAATGCGCGATCGACGGTGAACAGGGCGGCGCCACTTACGTTGATGAAGATGTTGTTTTCGACGGGCTGCTGGTGACCGGCCGCGGGTACCACCAGAATACGGAAGTCGTGAAAGAGTTCCTTCGATTGTTGCAACAGGCAGCAACCTGAACGTGCTGCGGCAACGTGCGGATTACCTGCCCAGGAACTCAAGTAATCGCCGATAACTTTCGTGACGAGACTTGTAGCGAGCCACACGTTTGCCACGCACACCAATCTGATCCGGCGTCACTGGTCGAGATACGCCCATCATCGCACCCGCACCGAAACCGCCGGAGTGAATGATGGAGGGCACGCTGGCGACTCCCAGACGCTGCAATCGAGCGGACATATGACAATCCGCACACTGCTGGAACAGGACCTTTTTGTCTTCGTAGCCCCAATCCGGCGCGCGTGGATTCGAGCCGCCAATTGCCACGCGATACTGCAGCTCCCCTTCGGGTTCACGTTCCAGTCCTCCGGCTGACAGACTGTCGAACAGCAAGTGCCGTTTCATGCGATAGTCAAGCACGTTCATGCCGACCCCCGTGTTGGTCTGGGGTTCGCCCGAACCATCAATGTTGCGGTAGGCCCGAAACTGTACAGACTCCACAATGTTCGTCGGGACAGGTCTCAATTGATCATCCATCGAAATCATTTGCTGAAGCAACAGGACTTCGGTTCCAACGGGAATCTGAGGCACGTCGTTTTGGAGTCGGATGAAGCCGAATTGTGCGGCATGTTTCCAGTCGATTCCCTGTTCCTCCAGATCCTTCAGATAGGCCACAACCTGTTTGCGACCTTCGGGGAATCGGTAGAAAATCCGATAATGTGATCGTCCCAGAAATGACCTCGCATGCAGCGAGATAAAGCGGCCCATGATGTCTTCGTGCATATCGGGGTAATAAAAATCGATCTCCACCCATTCGTCCGATTCGTCAAGCAACGCGTGCGGAAGATAATTGACAGTTGCATCAAAGTTGTGTCGGGCCACAAACGCACCGGAATTCACGGCCACGGTGTAGGTGTTGGGAAGATGCTTAAGTTCGTCCGCAGAAAGGGCAAGTTGTTGCATGCATTTCGCGATTTCCAGGCATAGTAGGCTGCGACGTGTCCGAGTCTCAAGGTCTCCTATTCGCCGATTGTTGAGATCAATCAGGTGGTCGTAGACGGCCCAAAGATCATGCTGAAACACGACTCGCTTCAGCGGATTCGAAATTAACTTCGCACCACCTCCGTCCAGAAATTCATCCAGCAGCGGATTCACTTTCTGAAACACAGCCTTGCCGGACCAGTACTTCGTCGTTCCCCATGCCAGGAACTCGATGACATCGCCTCCCTCGTAGCGCACCATGGCCGCTTGTTCGTTGGTGGCTGGCAGCCGACGCGGACGGATGTAGAACGCCGCAAATATCCGATTCCACAAGTGATTTGCATCGGCGTCGAACAGCGGCAGCGGAACATCACTTTTCAGCGTGCCTGCCAGGGGGCCCGCGTGGTGATAGTACACATTCAGATGAACGTCGGCGGCGGCGGCCATGCTGCACAGAAGGATGACGGCGATCGCTGTATTCTGAGGTTTGTTCATGGTGGTCTCGCGGCAAACGTCAGCTCGGTCACTAATCCGATAAGGGGATGTGTGCCACTGAGGCTGCACAGCAGGGGCTGCCGCCTTCCTATGGTTTGACTTTCGCCAGGTAGATACACGTCTTTTCTTCGTGCGACGAGTAATAGCTGATCCACAAAACACCCTCATGCAGGACCATGCCGGCGTAGCTGGTGTCACGGCCGGACGGCAGTTCCAGACATTCTGTCATCGTACCGGCTTCCAGATCGATCCACGACAACGACGTTCGAGTGCGCGGGGAGTACAATCGCGTCGCCGCCAGAATACGTCCGTCGGGCAGTTGAATCATGTTCGGACCACCGATGCGAAGATTGAGTTCTTTCCATGTCCACTGCTTGAACGGAGGATTCGACGTCCCCAACAGGCCATTTTTTGTGCCCGTCTCATGTCGTAGCAGACACAACGCAGATCCGTCTTTCAGGAACAGAATGCGATCCTCTCCAACGCCGTTCGGGACATTGACTTGATCAACCCACGATTCAAACGACGCTCCATCGCTGCTCTTGTAAAGTCGGAGCGTTCTCTTCGTTCGATCACGATAGGTCTCGTATCCCATCGAGTACACGGCACCGTCGTGCCACTGGGCTCGCCAGAGCCAGAAACCAGGATCCCCGATTCTTCGACCAGCGTCCCACGTCCGGCCTTTATCTGCCGAGAACCAGGACATCGAGTGATATCGAACAGGTTTGTCGGCCTGCATCCCGGCACCAGTCAGCATGAAGCGACCGTCAGGTGTGACCGATAGCTTTGCATCACGGAGATCGTCAACCGGATGCGAAATCAGCGCCAGCGACTCCCAGTCGTTGCCGTCATCCGAAGTGATGACTCGCAGCGATCCATCAGGTGACACATGTTTGCTGCCTTCGCGAAACACACAATACCAGCGACCATCGTGTCGCAACAGATCCGTGAACGCGTTGTGCGGAGCTTTGTCCCAGATGCGACGAACTTCGAGCAACTGCGGTGGAGGCGGTTCATGGGCGGTCGCACCAACTGAGGTCGCAATGGCGAGCAACAGGACCGCCGAAATTAATTGTCTATACATTTTGGGCCTTACAAATATTCGTCGACAGTTTTGAAAACAAATGTTAGCAGACCGGTCTGTCCAATCAACAGGCCGACCAGTGACGTTCGAGGCCGGCGCTCTTTTGCCGTCGTCAGTACGCCTCGTTTAACCGTCGGGGCATCGCCCCGCGCTCTCCGGCTGTGGGGTCACAGCGGTATGGAGTATGGCTGTGTACCTGCAGAAGCGCGGCCCGTTGGGCAACACAGTTAAACGAATCGCTATCTGCCATTGTCGTTCACCTCGTCTTACCACGGGGGCATCGGCCCGACAACGCTCGCGAATTGCCAGTGGTGAGGTCCAAATGTGTCGCAGCCAACAGCCATTTCATGTTAACATGTCAGCGATTGCATTCGTCGTTCCATCAACGATCACCAGATTTGTGCGTTGCAGCATGACAAACATGAAGCACTACCGCGTTGGCCGACGGACATCGATATGTCTGCGGCGATTCGCGGCAGCGTCGATTATTGCCCACGTCATCGTTGTGAATTCCGGTGGACTTTACGCTGGCGACGCTGTGGCGGAGGGGGTCGGCGCAAGTGGACTGATTGCTTATGATGCATTCGACTATGACACGGGTCTTCTGCGGAACGCGGACCAGGGACGCGGGTGGAAGCAGCAGTGGCGCGCTTCCCGGACGGCAGTACCGAGTATTGTCGAGAGTCGGGTGGGGTCAGCAACGGATGCCGCGATAGCCAACGACAGGGGCCTCGAGATTCGGGGAACGGTCTCTCGAAACAATCCGCTCCGCCGCGAGCTGAAGCACCCAGTGTCGCAAAAGGAAGTCTTCGTCCGATTTGATCTTCACTATCGGGACGATGCCACTGACGCTCCCGAAGTTGATCCCGAGTTCTTTGTGCTGTGGCTGGATCGGCTTGATGGTGGCGACCGCTCGACGCATGCCGCCAATGTGCCGAACATCGGAATTCACATCGCTGACCGGGGTCCCATGAAGGGGCGGAATGTATTTATGATACGAATCGGCCCCGCGAATACAGCGTTCAGCAAAGTGGAACTGCAGCAGAATCGCACGTATCAGGTCGTGGGGCGACTGTCGAAGTCCAAAGACGGAGCCCGAGCGGACTATGACCGCCTGGACATGTGGATTGATCCGAAAACGTCGGACCTCAGGTCTCCCGATGTATCGGTGTCTGGCGCACAAAGTATCAGTCTGGTGCGGTGGATTGGGTTCTCCACCGGGCTGAAGACCGAAGCCACCGATCGGATTCACATCGACAATCTGATGCTGGGCGAATCATGGAACAGTGTTCTGGATGATTCGGCCGTGCTGATCGCCCAGGCGGAAATTCGGCAACACGACGGTGTGGCGTGGGACAAGCCCGTTGATTTCAAGCGAGACGTGTACCCATTGCTGCAGTCGCGATGTTTTGAATGCCACTCCGGGGCCAATCCGGATTCCGGACATCGACTCGACGTGCGTCGTGAATTGCTGGGATACAGCACGGGCGAGGTGCTGGCGGAACCTGGTCGAGGTCGATACAGCCGGCTGATTAAGGCTGTCGCGGCAACATCCGAAGAAAGTCGCATGCCACCGGACGACGACGATCCGTTGTCTGATCAGCAGGTCGCAATGCTGCAGGCCTGGATTGACCAGGGATTGAATTGGGACGACAAACTGCTGCCCACACCTCGTCGTAAATCAGATCACTGGGCATTTCAAACCATCGTCCGCCCCGATGTGCCGTCCGTACAAACGGCTGACTGGATCGGCACTCCGGTTGATGCCTTCATCCAACGGGCTCATGTCCAGGCGGGTTTGCATCCTGCTCCGGCGGCATCGCGCGGGACACTGGTGCGGCGGTTGTATCTTGACCTGATCGGACTGCCACCGACATGGGAACAGGTCGACGAATTTCTTAACGACCAATCACCAGCGGCATACGAAACGCTGGTGGAGCAGTTGCTTGCTTCCCCGCACTATGGCGAACGCTGGGGACGCTACTGGCTGGACCTGGCGCGGTGGGCTGAAAGCCAGGGCTACCAGCACGACTTTGTGCGACCGTACGCATGGCGATATCGCGACTATGTCATCAACAGCTTCAACAACGACAAGCCGTACCATCGCTTCTTGAAGGAGCAATTGGCGGGTGATGAGCTGCAGCCGTATTCGGATGAAAACCTGATCGCCACCGGATTTCTGGCGGCGGCCCGCATCAGTGGCAATCAGGAAGATGACGACATTCAACGCAATGATGTCATGGTGGACATCGTCAACGCGACGGGCAGTGTGATGCTGGGGCTGACGCTGGAATGTGCTCAGTGCCACAATCACAAGTTCGATCCCGTCAGCCAGAGAGACTATTATCAGTTGCAGGCGTTCTTCGTGAAAGGACAGCTGGGCAACCTGTCGCTGCGTGAACCGGGCATTGACAATCCGACGGACGTTGACAAATGGATTCCGAAACGCGCGTACGACTTCTACGTGAAGGAAGTAAAGTCGCTGGCGAAGAAGAAATTGTTCCAGCCCAACAGCGAGCCGCACACGTGGGGCTATCTGTCCGCCGAGTCAGGCGATCCGGAAATCAAACGCTATTCCGTTGTGAACCGTCGGCCAATTCCGTGGCGTCCGACAGACCTGAAGATCGCCGAAGCCAGAATGCTGATTCGGGGTGACGTTGGCAATCCCGGCCCCGTCATCGCCAACGGCTGGCCGGAAGTCCTCGGCGCGACTCCACGTTCACTTGGTGATCGACCCCGGTCGGCACTCGCAGATTGGATGGCCGATCCGCAGAACCCGCTCATTTCGAGAGTCTGGGTCAATCGACTTTGGCAGTATCACTTCGGGCGAGGACTGGTGGCGACTCCCAGTGACTTTGGTGTCGAGGGCGCCAGACCAACTCATCCGGAGCTGTTGGACTGGCTGGCCAGCGAGTTAATGAACAACGGTTGGAGCACAAAACACATACATCGCCGGATTGTGATGTCCAGTACCTATCGACAGCAGCGAAAACACAACGCTGCCAACGCGGCGATCGATGTCGACAACCGACTGCTCTGGTGCTGGCCACGACGACGACTGGAAGCGGAAGTCATTCGTGATTCTGTGCTGGTGGCGACTGGGGAACTCGATCGTTCTGTGGGAGGCACCAGCATTCCGCCGGAACGTGAGGAAGCAGAACTTCGACGCACAATCTATCTGTTTCAGCAACGCAGCAGCATGCCATCGATGATGGGCATGTTTGATGCTCCCACGGGCATCGCCAGCTGCTCTCGACGATCCGTATCGACCGTCGCGCTACAGCCTTTGTTCATGCTCAACAGTCAGTTCATGGCGAAGCGTGCGACCGCGCTGGTGAATGCTGTAGTTGCATCCGCCAGCGACATTGATCAACAAATCGAATTTGCGTTCATGCGCACATTGTCGCGTAAACCCGATGCCGACGAATTAGCACTCGCGCAGAAGATCATGAACGCCGAATTCGAAGGTCAATCACTCATGCAACTGTGTCACGCACTATTGAACCTGAACGAGTTCGTCTACATCCCGTGATCAGACGGTACACGGGATTCTGTTTTTGAAGTTAAGTAGCCCCTGGCGTGAGCGGCCAGACGCCGGTTTCTCGAACGAACCCGCGGCTAGCGCCCGGCGGCTCACCTGACGGTGTAATGAATTGAGTCACTGCCGAAATTCCTGGCGAATTCCGCTACAGAACGAAGGCGTGATTTTGAAAACTGCTGTAAGGAACAATTCCGTGCCACAATGGAAACACGCATGAACACAGACCGCCGAACAATGCTGCATGAAAGTGCGTTGGGCTTTGGTTCGCTGGCGTTGATGTCGCTGATGCAGGAACAGAGCAGCGCGGGTGAACAAGGTGTTCTGACCGCGCCCGCGGCTCATCACACACCGACTGCCAGGAGCATCATCTTCCTGTTTATGTCCGGTGCGCCGGGACAGACGGATACGTTTGATCCGAAGCCGGCTCTGGGAAAACTGGATGGACAGCGGGTCCCGGAATCCATCGCATCGACCATACCCAACATTCCTCGTTCCGGAGTTGATTCGAAGCTGTTCGCGTCTCCATTCAGTTTCAGACAGTATGGCGACAGCGGCATTCCTGTATCAAGTCTGTATCCACACACGGCGCAGATGGTGGACGAGCTGTGTGTTGTCAGATCGATGAATCACCGTGTGCCCGTGCACGGCCCCGGGGAATGCATTGCATTGACCGGAACTGGTGTCGGAGATCGTCCCAGCATCGGCGCGTGGACAAGCTACGGTCTCGGCAGCCAGACAAAGAATCTGCCGGGGTTCATGGTGTTCCTGTCAAATGTGACCGGTCCCGTTCCTCAGTTGCCGGGATGGGGAGCCGGCTTTCTGCCGGCGCGGTACCAGGGGACTCTGGTGGACGGAAATAAAGGAGTGCCGTACACGGACATGCCAGGCGGATACACAGAAGCGAGCCGCCGCCAGCAACTGAACTTCATCAACGAAATGAACCGCCGCCATCTTGCACGGCAGGGACCCGATTCTGAACTGGAAGCTCGCATTGCGTCGTATGAACTTGGATATCGCATGCAGGCCTCTGCCCCGGAAGTGTTCGACATCGCCAGCGAGTCCGATCACACCCGCCAGATGTACGGACTGGACGATAAAACCACCTCCGAATTCGGAACGCACTGCCTGTTGGCAAGACGACTTGTGGAACGCGGTGTCCGCTGCATCCAGCTTCGAAATGGAGGCTGGGACGCTCACAGCAGCCTGCAGTCAAATCATTTAAAGGGCGGCGCACGCACAGACAGGCCCATCGCGGCGCTCATCCGGGATCTTAAACAGCGAGGTCTGCTGGAATCGACTTTGATTGTCTGGGGCGGAGAATTCGGCCGAACGCCAACGATCGAAGGCACACGCACGGGTAGCAGTCGAGGTCGAGACCATTCGCCCGCCGGCTACACGATGTGGCTGGCGGGAGGCGGCGTCAGAGGTGGCCGCATCATCGGTGCGACCGACGAACTTGGTTATGTCCCGGTCGAACGTCCTCTGGCTCCCGCGGACATGCACGCGACGTTGTTGCACGCCCTCGGGATCGACCAGCATCGCTTGTCCTGGAATCACAACAATCGGGATGAGATACCGACCGTGTTCGGCGGCGAAGTCATCCAGGAAGTCTTTTCGTAGAATATCTATCCACGTATTGCTGTTCCGAACACGAACATGTGTTGTTTCACAAGCCTGATGTTCGTCGGCAGTCATACGCAACTGATGAGTGAGATTCCGGAATGCAGAATCGATTGCACCGCCAAATAGCTCTGACCACTTCACTGTGCGTCATCTTCGCAGCTCTGACGTGCGTACACACCGCCGCCCAGGAACCGAAAACAACGAACCAGGTTCCACAGCAACTACAAAAGTGGCTGCAGCCGCAGAAATGGAAACGCGACACCACGGGCCCCGTTCTACGGCTGGGCAATGCGGGTGAATTCGACGACACGCACATGTTCGCCCCGTGCGTCGCGAAACTCGATGATACATATCACTTGTGGTACAACGGTTCGACCGGAACGGTTGCCAAACGTGTGTTCAATCTTGGGCTGGCGACCAGTGCGGACGGTCGCGTGTTTCGGAAACACCCCTCCAATCCGGTATTCGAATTTGGGGACGACAAGCATTCCGTGCTGACAACCACACTGCTGCGCAATTCTGATGGTTCTGCGGTGAGGGAGGACGGCCAGCTGCGAATGTGGTTCAGCTCCACTCACTTTTCCGGCGGGACCGGACATCACGCTCTGTATGAAACTCAAAGTATCGGTGGCGTGCATTGGGATACTCCATCAAAGCCCTTGCTGGATCATGTGTACTCGCCGACGATTCTTAAGGAAGCCGGCCGGTACCGCATGTGGTACACCGATGTGTCCGGTGAAACCTGGGTCTTCCGACACGCAACCAGCGACGACGGCCGGCGGTGGCAGGTGTATTCTGATCCGGTTCTTAAACCGGAAGCCACGTGGGAAAAGTCCCGCATCTTCTATCCGACCGTCCTGCGTGTCGACGGCGTTTACGTGATGTGGTACGGCAGCTATTGGTCGCAGCGACGGAATACGACTGCGATTGGCGTGGCGGCCAGTGTGGATGGGTTGCGCTGGTACCGGAACTCTCACAGCCCAGTGCTGACGCCGGATCCCGGTCGTCCCTGGGAATCGCACTACACGACCAGTCAGTCGGTCCTTCGTAACGATGATGGATCATTCCGCATCTGGTACGCCAGTCGAAAGAAACCGCCGTTCGTTAACAAGTATTTCGCGATCAACACGGCAATCTGGTCCGGCCCCGGCCCCGACGCCGACGTTTCGGCCTCAGTCGAAGAAAATTGAGTTACCCCATTCACGTGGGAGCGAGCGACCGCAGCAACGGATAGCGGGGCATTCCCATGCCAGCCAGAGTTCCTGGGAAAAACGACGGAACCTTCGGCGTTCGGTGGTGTTGTCCGGCCAGGAACGTTGTTCGCCTCGAGATCGTCACATCGTTAACATGCCTTCAGGCGACTACGATCTCAGGCCCATCTGAGCCCTTCACATTTTCCCGTGAACCATTACGGCTGGTGGGCACTGCCGTTTCTCGGGCAGGAACACGTCTTTCGTGACCACGAATAAGCGTAAAACGCTGTCGTGCGTCCAGCAAATCGACTTCAACAGTAAATCATGGAGACAAGCGTGCGAAACCGTTCTTTGCCTACCCTGATATTGGTCCTGACTTGTGGACATGCTGCGTTTGCCGATAACTGGAGTCACTGGCGCGGTGACCACGGCAATGGCGTTGCGGACAATGCTACTCCGCCCACGGAGTGGAGCAGCACTAAGAATGTCAAATGGAAGGTCAGGATTCCCGGTCAGGGATCGGGGTCTCCGGTAATTTGGGAAGACAAAGTCTACGTTGTTTCCGGAGTTCCCGCGTCGACTGAACGCCCTCAGGCCGCGCGTCAGTCGACCGCAACGCCAGTACCGAACCAGCAATCCGAACGCCAACGCAGGCAGTCGGGATCCAGTCGAAGTCGGGGCCGAGGTGGACGTGGTGGTGCACCACTGCAGATGCTGAAGTTCACGGTGTTCTGTTTTGACCGTGCCACAGGGAAGGAGTTGTGGAAACAAGTCGCTGCGGAAGCAAAACCGCATGAGGCCACCCATTCGACAAACAACTTTGCAGCGGCTTCGCCCTGTACCGATGGACAGCATCTCTACGCGTCCTTCGGCTCACGTGGACTGTACTGTTACACGATGGATGGAAAGCTGACGTGGAAACGCGACGATCTCGAAAAAATGTCAACGCGAAACAGTTTTGGCGAAGGCAGCTCACCCACACTGGTGGACGACAGAATCATTGTTCCGTGGGACCACGAAGGACAGTCGTCGATTTCCGCGTTGGACAAGCTGACCGGGGAAACCATCTGGATGACCCCACGCGACGAACCAACCTGCTGGGCGACGCCTCTGGTGATCGAACACGATGGCAGGAAGCAGGTCGTTATGAACGGACAGACCAACGCCCGATCCTACGACCTGGAGACGGGCAAGGAGCTCTGGCGCTGCGGTGGACAAACAGAACGGCCGGTCGCGTCCGCCGTCGCGGACGGGGGGCTGGTCTTTATTGGAAGTGGTCATAAGGGCTCATTTCTGGGCGCGTTTCGCCCAAGTGGTCGTGGGGATATCGAAGGAACTGACGACGTGGTCTGGACGATTGGGCGTTACACTCCGGACATCGCATCTCCCTTGCTCTCCTCCGGACGACTGTATTTTCACAAGGCAAAGTCGGGCGTGCTGACGTGCGTTGATGCCGCCACGGGCAAGCCACTTTTCGGAGCAACGCGGGTGCCCGGTCTGGATACGATTTACGCATCTCCCATCGCTGCTGCCGGTCATGTTTATCTGACCGCTCGCAACGGGACCACGGTGGTCATCAAAGACTCTGACACGTTTGAAATCGTGGCCACGAATTCGGTCGGTGAAACCGTGGATGCGACGCCAGCACCGGTGGATGACGAACTGTTCATTCGCGGTGCCCAACACCTGTTCTGCATCTCAGGATCCTGAACAGGAATTGCCGTCACGCCAGACGCCAGCGACCGTCGGCGGGTTTGACACCCCTCGACGTCGGCTGGGTGGCCGGCGCTGGACTGAGCCTGTGAAGGAGAATCCAACCGGCACTGCCGGCTCTCGCGTTTCACTCGTTCCTTGCTCGCACCCCGCCCCCCCCAATACGAACCTCTGCTTTAAAACATTCTCTAAACACCAAGGAGCCAATTTTGCGCAACGTTTCCCTGACTCTGCTGTCTTTTCTGTCCATATTCAGTGCGGCGACTGCCAATGGGCAGCTGATCGTTGCTCACCGAGGATCGTCATACGACGCTCCTGAAAACACGCTGGCAGCGTTTCGATTGGCGTGGGAGAAACAATCAGATGCCATCGAAGGAGACTTCTACGTCACAAGTGACGATCGGATCGTCTGCATTCATGACAGAACGACCATACGAGTTGCTCCGAAACAGTCCGAACTGACCGTCGCCAAATCGACGTTGGACGAGCTGCAAAAGCTCGACGTGGGAACATGGAAACATCAACGATACTCCGCTGAACGCATTCCCACGTTGAAACAGGTACTGGCCACGGTCCCGGACGGCAAGCAAATATTCGTCGAGATTAAGTGTGGTCCTGAGATTCTTCCACTGATGAAGCCGCAACTCGCAGCGTCCGGTCTGAAGCCGGAACAGATTGTCATCATCTGCTTCGACCAAACCGTGGTGACGCAATCCCGCAAGTTGATGCCGGAATACGATGTCAACTGGCTGACCGGGTACAAACAGAAGACCAAACAGAGTGCATGGAAGCCATCTCAGCATGATGTATTGAAGATCCTTGCACGTACCGGAGCAACGGGACTGGGAACGAATGGGAATTTGAACGTCATTGACCACGCCTTCGTCAATTCCGTTCGCGCCGCCGGATTTGAGTTTCATGTCTGGACGGTCAACGACGTCGCCCCGGCCCGGCAGTTTGCTGACCTTGGAGCGTTTTCCATCACCACAGACCGGCCGGCGTTCATCCGAAATGCCATTCAATCTGTCCCCGTTGGAACGCGCTGATTGCTGTACGACCGGAACGTGGCCCGATGGGCACGAGGTTAAGCGACGCTTGATGCGCCGACGTTTGAACAGATCGTTTAACCGCGTGGGCACCGCCCCGCGTTCCTGCCAGTCGTCACCGTGTCAGGTTGCACAGACGGACTCGCGATCACAAGGGGTGAAACGGCCCACAGCGGAGGCTGATTGACTGAAAGGCGAACATCATGGCCCGGCTGGCGCGATCCACGTCGTTTTTAGATGGCTGGCTGGGGTGACGTGCTCAACTGGGATGGTATAGAATTTTGGAAATCATCCACGGTCCCGCGTGTTCGTGCTGGCCAGCAGGACTGAACCGGTATAATTGAACGGCGAAATCGACGCCGTCTCCCGATGCTGATCTGCGGCAGGAAACTTAAGCAAACCGGTCGCCAGTCACCATGTCACGGGGAGTGATTGCAGATGCTCGTAGCAAACTTCAAGCGTGTATAGACTCTCCGTTTCGAAGGGGAATCACATGATCAGGTTTCGTTGGTTCGTGGCGGCAATCACAGCGCTGATCACGTTGTTGGTTGTTGGCTCCGCCGCCGCTCAACCGCCCAGTCAACGCACGATGGACAGGCATGCCTGGCGTTTTCATTCTCCGGCACAAAGCGGCGCAACCTTCACGTTTGATGTTCCGATCGGTTACAGCTACCTGTCTTATGGAGGCTACTACAATTACGGTAGTTATTATGGATTCCCGCCCGTCTATGCCTATTCCGCGTATGGCAGCACTGGCAGTGGCTGGTCACCGAGACCATCGCCGCTGGCGCAGGAACAGGCGCAGGAACAATATCTGAAGAATAAGGCCCTCTACAACGACATGCGGCGTGAACAGCGCAAAGCGATTGATGCGAGGAAGGCCAAACAGGACGACGAACGCTGGGAACGCCGCGCCCGAAACCTGGCTCGTGCGGAAAGGCTGCCGTCGGACCTGTATCCACGACTCGACGCCGACCAGTTTGATGTCGCCACTGGCAAAATCAGTTGGCCAAAGAGCCTGCTGAGAGAAGAGTTTGGCAAGGGACGGAACAGGATCGAATCTGCGTTGTCCGACATGGCTGAAAACGGACCTGACCAGAAAACGGCCGGCGAGATTCGTGCAACCGCCGATCAAATGAAGAAGGCGACCAATTCGTTCATGGCCGATATGGGATTCGCTCGGTACACGGAAACTCGAAAATTTCTGTGCAGCCTCTCCGCCGCAGGATACTACGCGATGAAAGACTTGTGAGCCGTCGGGACAGCGGGATCGATATGGCGTCCGAAGGTGTTGTCACGGATTGAGACAGGCATCTGTCTTTTGCCGGAACGACTTACATCGTCACATGCACAATCAGCAATCCACGATGTGTGGGCGTCCTGATTCCGCTGTTTGTGATGACGCACGCGACAGTGAAACCGCAGCCGTTTGACTGCTTAGTACCGCACGGTAAAACCAATATCCGCAATGTGCACTGTTTCCCGACTGGTCACGCTTGAGCCAGGGATCGCCCCCGCCGGTGTCATTACGGGGCCCGAGATTTCGTTTTCAAAGTAATACGTATAGGCGAAGTTCAGCCACAGCCGCTTTGTCAGCCGGTATGACATGCCAACGTGCAGTTCGTGTTGGTAGAACAACGGAGCGCCGATGTTGAAGAATGTCTGGCTGTCGGGAATCGGGTTTTCATTGAACGTGTATCCCCCTCTTAACAACAGGTCCGGATTGATCTCATACTGAACTCCCGTGGCAACCGAAATTATACTGTCCCAGCCGACTCCTGCGACGGAGACATCGGGACGAAATCCGCTGCCCTCAAATCCGGCAGTATTCTCATAATCGTAGTAGCGTATGTCCGTGGCAATAACCAATCCTTCCCAACCGGACCACGCTGTGCCCACAGAAATCACCATGGGAAGGTCCAGATCCAACGTCTGTTTTACGGGAAGTCCCAGTTCGTCTTCGGTGTTGTACCGAAACGTTTCCATCCACTGAGGACTCTTGACGGTCAGCCCCCAGATGCCAGTAGTCCAGGCCTTTGTAATAAACGCCTGCCTGCACGCCGGCTCCCCAGTGAGTACGAGTGCCGTGTCCGGATGAATACCGCGGGGCTCCGCTGCCGTCGGCGTCGTTGGGGGCATTGAAAACGAACGGGGCAATGGTCATATCTCCCAGCGTGATCGTGGGGCCGACTCCGACCGAGGTAGAATCTGTCACCTGCCACGAAACTGTTGGAATCACCTGCAGGAACGCGGCTTCCGTGTAAACCTGTCCAAGTCCTCCAGGAACACCGACGGTGTTCGACTGTGGGGTGAAGACGGGGTTGGTCAAACTGGCGGGGAAATTTGTGCGAAATCCTGCGGCGGAAAAGATTCCCAGTCCAAAAGTCGTGGCCGAATCCATCGGTCGGTGAACCAGCCCAACATTAGGCAGTGGCGTGACGCCTGGTTCCGCTCTGCTGGAACCGCCACCGAGTCCGGGAACAAACGAATCCGTGTGCAGGACCGGCAAGGACGCGGCCAACCCAATGCTCATTTCATCTTCCGGCAGGGCAGAGATCGATGCTGGGTTCCAGAACAGCGATCCCAGCGACTCCAGCGCCAAGCCACCGGTGTAGTCCGCGGACAGAGAAATCAGGGCCGCTTGATGTGTTCCATGTTGATTGGTTGTCGGCGAATTGAGCGGCAGGACCGATTGACAGAACCCGTCTTCCACTTTTTCGATCCGCCAATCGGAGTGTTCCAGAACGGGGATTGAGCTTCTAAGGAGTCCCGTCATCAACTTCGGATTGACTCGTTGTTCATAATCCTGTTCCCATGTGATACGCGGAGATGCGATCGTCTGTGTGCTCATTTGCTGTACATCCTGAGGTGAAATCATTGAGGGTGGCAAAACGATTTCTAAGAATAGTCTCGACCAATGAGCATGCAAATGTGGGTCTTCCCCATGGTGTCTTTACCGGCCAGTAAGAGACGTGCCAAACTGAAACCAGCGTTGGTTTGCCCTCGCGGAAATGTTAAGACAGGAGATAGTGAACAAAGATACAGTTAAAGGTGAGGGGGGCCAGGTAATCCCTGCGGGTCGGGCAGGAACGCGAGCGGGGATTTCCACCCACTTCGCGTTTTTTTGTTGGTCAGACTCAAGATTCAATGCTGGCAACGTGGGCCTCACAAGACGTGACGGCATTGTCCCCGGAGTTTTCGACAGTATCACGCAAGCGCGAGCCAGCTGAAGATTCTCACAGCGCGGTACTGTGACAGTTAACGGCGGCAGTGAGGTTCACCGAGGCTCAGTGTGCTCAGTTCCGTTCGCACGACACAGATGCGTCAGAACTGTGGAATGAAGAAACTCGAGTTCGAACATTGGCACATCACCTTCACGTCGACAGAACTGCGTCGTCGACAGTTCTGCCTCGTCGTCACGCCCGCAAACGCAGCCCGTGTCGTCGTGGTAGTCAAGTCCTGCGTGGGCAGGTAAACTCGTCATGTCTGTTGCTCAGGACGTGTTGTGAAACCCGTCGAGCCATGACTGACCCAGTTCCTACCAGATAACACAATCGTCCAAATAATGTTCTCACGCACCAAACGCACGCCCGAGCAACTTCGCAGCTATCGTTATTTCGGCCCCGACGATCTCCGCTCCTTCGGCCATCGGTCACGGCAGAAGCAGTCCGGTTTCGGTACGGAGGAATTCGAAGATAAGCCCGTCATTGGCATTCTGAATACCTGGAACGATCTGATCAGCTGTCACGCTCACTTCAAGCAACGCGTGGAAGAGGTTAAACGCGGCATCTGGCAGGCCGGCGGTTTTCCTGTGGAAGTGCCGGTGATGGGACTGTCTGAGACCTTCATGAAGCCGACGTCGATGTACTACCGCAATTTCCTGGCGATGGAGGCCGAAGAAGTTCTGCGAACCTACCCGATTGATGCGGCCGTGCTGATGGGTGGCTGCGACAAGACAACGCCGGCGCTGCTGATGGGAGCACTCAGCGCTGATATTCCGGCGATTTTCATGCCGGGCGGGCCCATGAACAAGACCTCATGGCGAGGTGATCAGCTGGGCAGTGGCAGCGACGTCTGGAAGTACTGGGCCGAACGCGGAGCCGGGCGACTGGGGTGTGAGGCATGGTGCGAACTGGAGGATCACATTGCCGCTTCGCCGGGGCATTGCATGACCATGGGAACCGCGTCGACAATGACGTCCATCGCCGAGACCATGGGCATGACCCTGCCGGGGGCGGCATCCGTGCCTGCGACTCACTCGTCACATCCACGCATGGCTTCGGCTACCGGTCGACAGGCCGTCGAACTGGCGTGGTTCAACGTCAAGCCGACGGACATCCTCACCGAAGACGCTTTTGACAATGCCATCACGGCGTTGATGGCAATGGGCGGATCCACGAATGCCATCGTCCACCTGATGGCCATGGCGGGACGTGCTCAGGTGCCATTGACGCTGGAACGTTTCGACGAAATCTCACAGATCACTCCTGTCGTCGGCAACCTTCGACCGGCCGGCAAATACGTCATGGGTGACTTTTTCGACGCGGGTGGGTTGCGGGGGCTGTTGGCACAGATCGATGACCTGCTGAAACTTGACGCCCCGAACGTCGCCGGACATACGCTGGGTGAGGCGATCAAAGATGCCGAGGTCTACGACGAGGATGTGATTCGCACACGCAGCAATCCGATCTGCGAAAAGAACAGTCTGGCCGTGCTGCGAGGTAATCTGTGTCCGGACGGTGCTGTCATCAAGCCTTCCGCAGCGGAGGCGCAATTACACAAGCACCGCGGGCCGGCCGTCGTGTTCAGCGACTATCCGGATCTCAAGGCACGCATCGATGATCCGTCGTTAAACCTGACCAAAGATCACGTGATCGTGCTGCAGAATGCCGGACCGCTGGGTGCCCCCGGGATTCCGGAATGGGGTATGTTGCCAATTCCAAAATATCTGCTCGAGCAGGGTGTGCGGGACATGCTCCGTATCAGTGACGCGCGTATGAGCGGCACCAGCTATGGTGCGTGTGTACTGCACGTCGCCCCGGAATCCTTTGTCGGTGGGCCGCTGGCCTTCGTGCAGGACGGCGACATGATTTCGCTGGACGTCGATGCGCGTCAGTTGAAACTGGAAATCAGTGATGAAGAGCTCGCGTCGCGAAAATCGCACTGGAAACAGCCGGAACACCGCTTTACTCGCGGCTACGGAAAGCTGTACTTCGACGAAACGACTCAGGCTGACATTGGCTGCGACTTTCGATTTCTGCACGCAGACGGCAGTCAGGATGCTGACCCAAGCATCCACTGATCACGTTACTCCCAGCGAACAAGTGATTCCACGTATGCCGCGGATCCATCTCGCAGCCAGCCGTCCAGTTGAGCAGGGTCCTTCAGCTGCTGTCCGCGTTGCGTGGGAACGACGATGAACTGACAGTCGACCTCCGGCAACGTTGTCATGTCGCCCCACAGTTTTTCAAACTGTGACACAGGAAAGACGTCTTCCTGTCCCCGTCCCCAACGCTTCTTGACATCTTTCAGAGTGATATACGTCGGCATGCGTCGTCCCAGTTCTCGAATCGCAGCGTCAACCTTCGTCTGATCGCCCAGGTCGGTGCGTTCCAACGCAAAGATACTCAGCAGCCGATCAATGGAAATCCACGTGGTGAGCGTGTTGTAATACGACAGATGGAATTCGTCTTCTTCACGCTGCATCGCAAGGCCTTCCACCAATCTGACCTTGCCGTCAACTCGCGCCAGTCCGCCGCCACGATCGTCCAGACGACGACTGATCACTTCGAAGGAAAGATCCGCTCCTGATTGGATATGCGCCCCCAGCACTCCGTAATCGAGATTCGCCCCG
>LWDU01039574.1_pt1 | contig 20627 bp, 13 predicted proteins | sample 727161 | NCBI WGS metagenome assembly LWDU01 (sample SAMN04566230, study PRJNA314399) | hydrothermal vent metagenome | isolation source: deep sea hydrothermal plume seawater | place: Mexico: Gulf of California, Guaymas Basin | collected 2004-07-11
CTCGCGCCGCCACCTGCGATATATTCAACTCAGTAGATTCGAGCAACCTTTTGGCTTGGTCTAACCTGCATTGGTGCAAATACTCAATAAAGGTCCGACCAGTCGCTGCGCGAACTCGACTGGAGATAGTATCCAAACTCAGGCCAAAACGATTAGCCACTTCTGCCCGACTACTGATCGCTGTAGCATGCCGACCGATATAAGTTACCACCGGATCGGCATCGCGTTGCTTCAATTTTTCAGCAGGTATTTGTGCTATGATTATTTTCTCGTGTAGGTCTTCGGAAGAAATCGGTCGGTGCAGATAATCCCAAGCCCCGGCTTTAATCGCAGCAACCGCCGCCTCGATACTGCCCTCTCCATCAACGGCAATAAGTTTAGCCGTATAATAAACACGCTTCAGCTTCGCTAGATCGCTTAGTTTGTGTTCGTACGGCGCAGACAAATCCACCAACACCACGCCATAACTGTCGGATTTTGACCGACGAAGCGCTTCCGCTAAATCGGCAACGCGATCTATCGAACAACCTCGCTCCTGCAAAAAGCGCAAAAAGGCTCCACAACCCCCTAAGGCACTTGCCCTATTCGAACAATCTTTACCTTTGACCATTGCAAAACGTCCCGCTACACGCCCCGATATCCCTTACTGCAAAAAACCAAGGGTCGGTGTGGATATTCTCATACCACACCGACCCTTGGTTTTTATTTTACACAATCTCGTCTATGTAGTCAATAATGGTGAGGATTTTAGCATATGCATTCATTCGCCCTTATGCATCATCTATGCAAAATTGCCGATAAATTCAGAATCTTTGCGCACATTTTCATCCAAATAAATTATGCACTCATTTGATTATTTTGGTCTTTATAACGTATATTTAATTTTGCTTATTATTAGACTTCATGATCTAAATCATCACTTATTGGGCATGATATTATACTAAAACCAATATCTCCGACTATAGACGTCAAATATACACTTTTACATACCCAGGACCAAGGAATCACCCATGTCCTTAGGAAAAACTTTAAAAGCGCTGCGACAAAAACAATCGTTCAATCAGAAGGCACTCTCGGCCCGATCTGGCGTTTCCCAGGCCACTATTTCTCGTATCGAAACCGGCCGAGTTCGTCAATTGCGGTCGTCAGCACTAAAAAATCTAGCTGATGCATTGGGGGTCTCCGTAGACTTTCTGATGGGAGACAACGAAATCTTCGCAAATATTCCCTCCGCAAATATGGGCGGATCAATCCCCGGAGTCCGCGAAGACCGCTTTCGCCAAATCGCCGATACGCTCGATGCCTTCGCGATCCACGAAAACGGCCGAGTGCTCTATATCAATCAAACGCTGGCGGACCTCTTGGGTTATCGTAAAGAAGAGTTGCTCGGCAAGAACGGCATCGAATTGATCCTGGCTCCACAGTCTCGTTCTGTAACCCAGCGCATGATCGCCAGCGGTTCGTCCGAGACCTACGAAGTGCTTATGGTCCGCCGCGATGGCAGCACTTTTCCCGTAGAAATCACCGGCCGCAATATCAGCGAAAACGTGCGATTGGCCATCACTCGGGATATTACCGATCGCCGTTGCCAGCAAGCGGTTTCTCGGGTTCAGCGCGCCGGCCTCGAAATCGAAAAGGCGCACGATCTAGGCAAGGTCGTGCGCATTCTCGGCGACGAGCTCGAAGATATGGGGCTGCAATTCGAAGCCGTTGGCCTTCAGGTCATCAACGAAGAAAAGAACTTGCTGACTTCATACCACGCTTATCCTGAAGCACGGGGTTATCGCTCCTTCCAAGATACAGCGAACTTGCAAGAGTCGCTCGAACGCTTCGCTCCACTGCGCGGCCTGGTTAGCCATTGGCACCGCAGCAAAATCTGGGAGCGCGAGGCGGACGAAAGCTTTCTGCAGATGACCCAGTCAGGTTCGTTGGGCGCAACCTACCACCCTGGGATGCTTATCGACGTTCCTTTTAGCCAAGGCATGTTGGGAATGGGGCTTTCTCTGGGCAATCCCATGCGCACCGGGGATATCGTATCTATGTTAAACGAGCTTTCCCAGCCCATCTCTTTTATCATCAAACGACTTTTTGAGATTCAGTTGCTGCGCGAAGAGTTGGAATCTACCCGCGATCAATTATTGCTTCAACAACGCGACTAGGCGGAATACAGAACACAAATAAAAAGGTGGATATTATCCCTGCCTTTTTATTTGTATTCTGTATTAGCTAAAAGTACTTACCCAAATTCGGCTATTTGCCTATCTTTTTCTGAGGATCTATAAATTGTCAACCGAGTTGTCGACTGGCATGAGGTAGATGCGCGGGAAGAAGCCGACGGAGAAATCGAAGAAGTACAGCGTCTAGCAAAGATGAGCCGCTGTTCATTTATTGATGGTCGGGTGACTAAACGCTTGATCTGCTCGGATTATACCTGCAAGATTGATCTCACCGAACACTTTCGCACCCAGCTGATCCGCGTTTAGCAATACCGCACTAACGTTGCGATAAGACGCTTACACCGAACTCTCATCGGCTGTTTGCACCTTATTCAGGCCATTAAGCGCAGCAATGCGGAATCCTTCGGCAAAGGTCGGATAATTGAATATCTGATCGACGAAGTAGTCGATCCGCGCACGAAAATTGATCGCCATCTGCCCCAGAGGAATGATTTCTGTGGCGTTGGTGCCAATGATATGGACGGCGAGCACTTCAAGCGTTTCAGCATGAAAAAGCAGCTTGATCATACCAGTGGTATCACTGGCAATAGGACCGCGCGCTGTTTCGTGATAGCTGGCGCGCCCGACTTCGTAGTGGATCCCCTTCTCGCGTAGCTCCTGTTCAGTCGGCCCGACACTGGATATCTCCGGCACGGTATAAATGCCGTAGGGGAATATCTCTGGGAAGTGGTGACTGCTGAGCAAGAAGGCATTGCGCACCGCCAAGCGACCTTGCTCCATTGATGTTGATGCGAGGGACGGAGGCCCGAGAACATCCCCAGCCGCGTAAATGTGTGGACAGGCGGTCTGGAACAGGGCGTTGACCGGAATATTGCCCAGCTTGTTGAGCTCAATGCCGGCATTTTCCAAGTTCATTCCCTCGACATTCGCGATCCGGCCCATAGAATAAAACAGACAGGGGGCAATGACTTCCTCCCCATCCTTCATCTTGACCATCGCCTGGCCGTCTTCGCTATGCTTGATTTCTTCGATCGCCTGCCCAAGACGCAGGTCAACACCTATTTGCTTGATATAATTGGCGAAGATCTCTCCGATCTCTTCGTCCAGCATACGCATAATACCCACCCGCCGATCTAACAACACGACCTCAATACCCAGCGCGGCAAACATCGTCGCATACTCGCAACCGATGACCCCGCAACCAACGACGATCATCTTATCGGGCAGTCGCTTCATCCGGAAGATTTCATCCGAATCCATAAAAACCCGATCGTCGCTGGGAATATCAATGGGATGTCGGGGCCTGGATCCCGTACCAATAAGTGTATGGGCCGCAACGATCTGATGGGTGACTTCACCATCGATATTGCTTACTTCAATAAGGTGCTCATCGGCAAAGCGGGCCGATCCATAGACTATCTGCACACCATTGGCCTCGCACTGTTTTTTCAGCACGGCGTCCTCGTCGCCGATCACTTTATTGAGACGGGCTTGCAAATCCTGCATCGAAATTTCTTGTTTGCTTTGCTGGGTCTCGTTACCAAAATAAACCGATTGCAAAAAACCACTTAAATCCAATATGGCCATCCGCAATGCTTTGGATGGAATGGTGCCCTGGTGCAGGCACGAGCCACCTAACATGCCCAGACGATCTATAATTGCAACGCTTTTTCCAGCTTTCGCACCCTGGATTGCACCTTTTTGGCCAGCAGGTCCGGCACCAATTACAGCTAGATCAAAGCTTAGGGTTTCCAACGTTTTATCTCCCTTATAGGGCAAATTAAAATGTCCGTGCTCCCGTGTGCTCCCGCTATGAACGCGCTTCTTCGATACTGACTTTCCGTTGACCTGCCCGGCCCTCTCGAGCTTCTATTATGCTCGGCGGAACCTCTCCGGCCAACTCCATGCGCCGCAAGAGTCGTTCTTTCATAATCTGTGCGACTTCTCTATGTGATTCCAAGCCAATTAGGTTGTTTAGTTCATACGGATCAACCTGCAGATCGTAGAGATACTGCTCTTCATACTGATCGGCCCCCGCCAAACCTTTCCCATGCGCTTCCGGAGCGTCGACCCCGTATTTCCACCGTTGCGTTCGCACCGCCCGCCCCACTTGTGCTTCGGATATCTGCACAAAAACCTCTTCGGGCCAATCTGCGTTATTATCGCGCACAAGCGGCATCAGCGATTGGCCTTGCATATGTTCGGGCACCTCTAAACCGGCCGCATCCAATAGGGTTGGGGGCAGGTCGATCAAACTAATCAACTCTTTCAGTTGACCGCCGCCGCGAAACCCAGGCCCGGTAAAAGCCGTTGGTACGCGAATCGAGCTTTCATGGCATGAGCGTTTGTATTCACCATTACGCGTTTTAAAGTGGCAACCGTGGTCCGAAGTAAAGAGAACAATGGTGTCTTCGTCCATCGCCAAACTCTTGAGCGCGTCGTGCAGGCGACCATAAGCTTCGTCTAGCCTCTTGACCATCCCATAATAGCCGCCTAGGTGCTGTTGCGTCGAACCACCCAGCGCCGCCAAGTCAGGCGGAACCCAACCACCGGTATACGTTTCCCGATAACCGTCGGGCGGCGGGTAGTCATCTAGGTGATTCTGATGGTGTGGCTCAATATACGATATAAACAGGAAGAAAGGATCATCGCCTTGCGCATCAACATAACGAATCGCGGCATCGGTAACGGCATCGACTCGATAACCGGGCAGATGAACCTCCTGCTCATCGTTATCATAGAGGACTGTATTATAGGCATCAGAAGTAAATTCAAGAACATTGGACGCCAGCCAATACTGATAGCCGAAACGCGCCGAGGCCGGCACGGGGCCCTCGGTCTCCCGTTCATGCAGATGCCACTTGCCGATATAACCGGTATTGTACCCCGCATCGGCAAAATAATGCGCGAGGGTCCGACTATCATCCGGTAGGGGAATGGCATTGCTATGACAACCCGTCGTTGTAGCGTAGAGCCCGGTTTGCAGACAAGAGCGCGCCGGGCCGCAAACCGGTTGGCAAGTAAACGAACGAGCCACGTGCGTATGCTCGCGGGCTAAGCGATCGAGATTGGGCGTAAGCCCCATCGGGTTGCCATGCAGACCGGTTGTGTCCCACCGTTGCTGATCAGTGAAAAATACAATGACATTCGGCTTTTTAGCACTTTTGCCCACGCTTATTGCTCAATCGTCTTATTAGCCGCAAGCTGCAAATCTGCCAGCACTTGGTCCATATTCCCGCCTTCAATCGCCTCGACCATCGCTTTTTGAATCAACCTTCGCACTTGCTGATAGCTTGCGATGGTCGGCTCGGACTTCCCGTAGTCCAACATGCTGAAGGCCACCCCGTAGTGCGGGTTTTCCGCAAAATAACCCTGCAACTCTTTGGCCGTGCTCTTGCGCACCGGAAAGTAATTGCTCGCCCGCACCCACCTTGCCTGCTGCTCAGACCCGGTGAGCCACTTGAGAAATAACCACGCTGCCAATTGCTTCTCGGGCGTGCTGGCGCAAATCGATACGCTAGCTCCATAGATGTCGACCACCGGCGTCTCGCCCGTCTGCGGCGGATGTGTCACACCCCACTCGAAATCCAACCCAGCATCTTCAATACCGCTTTTGTAAAAGGGCAAGCCGGAGGAAGAATCCTGGGAAAAGAGGATTTGCCCGGTGACAAACTCGTTCAGTTCGGCGTCCTGCTCACCGGCGACGTCTATGACACCCGCCGCCGATAATTCGCGCATCAACTCCAAGGCGGCCCTGACCTCGGGCGAGTCCAAGAGATAAGCGGTGCCGTCTGCATTGACCAGATCGCCGCCGCGACTAAAGACCATCGCGGCCAATCGGCTGGTGTCGATATCGAGCAAGAAACCTAAGCTGCGCGAAGTATCTTTGCTTTTGCTAAAAGGCCGTTGCTTCGCCAAGCGGCACATCTTCGCGAATTCATCCCAATCCGCTGGCGGTTTGTCATAGCCTAGCTCGCGCAGCCAGTCGAGGTTGTAATAGAGCAACTCCATCGAGCGATTCGGCGGGAAACCGATCTGGGCACCGCCGACATTATCCTGGCGGAGAAAGGCTTGCACGTAATCCTGGCGCTCTTCTGGCGAAAAACCCCATTTGGGCGATTCCATATAGGGCGTTATATCCACGATGCCATCGGCCTGATAATACGCCATCGCCTGGTTTTGATAGGCTACGACCAAACTTGCGGCCAGCGAACCGCTCTGGATACCTACGTTCATCTTATTGTAAATGTCCCCATAGCGACCGACATATTCACCGCGCACGCTAATTCTGTGGCTATTGCTCTGGTTAAAGTCGGCGATCAGCTTTTGTAGGGCTTCTTCTCGTTCGCGGGTATGCTGATACCAGAAAACAACCTCTTGACCTTCGGGGTTGAGCGTCTCTAGATCGGCCTGCTGCTCTTGCACCGTTTCTTGTTGGCCACCGCAAGCCGAGAGAACAGCGCATAAAATTCCCGCTACCCCATTCTTCAGTTTCATCGTTCTATCCTTTGAGTCCAGACATGGAAATACCTTCGGTGAATTCGCGCTGTATAAGGAAATACGCCAGCAATACGGGGACGGTTGCAATTACGGCCCCGGCCATTTGCAAATGCACCTCGGCCCCGGCCTCGCTAACGAATTGCTGCAAGCCAACCGAGATCGGGCGCCAATCTGGTGTATTGGTCACCAATAAGGGCCAGGCCAACGCGTTCCATGAACCAATATACGTAAACATGCCCACCGTCAGGAGGGGGGCTCGACATAAGGGCAGCAAAATCTGAAATAGGAAACGCACATGGCCAGCACCGTCTATGCGCGCTGAATCCCATAACTCATTGGGAATACCGCGCATAAACTGGCGCAACAGGAAAATACTAAAAGCGCTGGCCATAAAGGGAATGGTCATCGCCGGCCAGTTGTTGAGCCAAGCGAAAGGCATATTGCGGTGCAACCAGGTTACCGTAAGAAAATTTGGTACGATGGTCACGGTCTCGGGAATCATCAACGTAGCCAATACGCCAGCAAAAACTGCATCCCGCCCACGAAATTCCATGCGCGCCAACGGATACGCCGCCAGCAGCGAAAAGAGCAGGGTTCCGCTTACCTGTACAACCGCAATAATTAACGAATTCTCGAAATAGAGACCGAAATCTGCTTCCTGCCAGGCTTTGAGATAATTGCCCCACTGTACACTCTCGGGCAAAAAGACCCGGCGCAACGACTCTCCCCGGGTCATAAAAGAAGCGAGCAACATCCACGCAAAAGGGAAACCCGCCGCTAAACCACCTAGCCCTAAGCCACCGTATACTAACCAGGTTTTCCCCCCCTTAATCGCCATAGAACACCCGCTTGCCAAACACCTGATTCTGCAATAGTGTCAGCACCAAGATTGCAACAAAGAGCACAAAGGCCATCGCCGAGGCATAACCGGCGTTGTGATACTCAAAAATCTGGTCAAAAATGGCGATACTGAGCACATCGACAGATTCTCGCGCCCCAGGCGTACGCATAATATAAATATGGTTAAACGCTTTGAACGTACCGATTACCGCCACCATCGACAAAAAGAATAGGGTGGGGGAGACCAAGGGCAGAGTGATATGGCGAAAGACCTGCCACCCATTGGCCCCGTCCATCTCCGCTGCTTCGTAATAGTGCCTAGGGATAGCGCTTAACCCGGCTAGCAAGATCACCGTATCATAACCAACATAGACCCAAATGTTATAGAGGATGATCGACGTCAAAGCCATACTGGGAAAACAACTATCCACCCATGTCGGCCAAGCCTCCATTCCAGCGCCCCGCAACAACAAGGCAACCACCGACTTACCCTCGTAAAGCCAGCGTTGGTTTTCCAACCCGAAAGTGCTCCAAAAACGATTGGCCAATGAGGACGGGTGGGGGCTAAAGATCGTTCGGAAGACCACTGCAGAGGCGATGACTGGCGTGACATAGGGCAAAAAAAACAAAATGCGGAACGTGCCCTTGGCCCGCATGCTTTTAAAAAGCAAATAAGCCAGACCGGTTGCCAAACTCAGCTGTAGCGGAATGGTGCCAATCGCGTAGAAGAAAGTAACCTTAAAGCCATTGTATAGCGCCGGATCGCCCGTGGCTGCCAAGCCGTTCAAACCCGGCTCGAACAACACCCAAAGGCCGGGCAGCAAAAGGACACCCCAAGCCAGGTAAACATAGACAGAAGGCAGGCCGCGTTCGAGTAGGTGGCTGCGCAAGCGATAAGCAGCCCAGACGATCCCGACCCCCAATAGCAAGAAGAACAAATGCTCGGGATCGCCCAAAGCACGGACATAATGCTCGAACCCGATCAGCGCTTCTTTCTTTATGCGCCACTTGTGCAAGCTGACATAGAAGGCATAGCCAATCGGAAAGAGTCCGAAACCAGCCAAGACGACAAGTGCTGGCGTAAGGAATCCCCAGGCGATCAGCTGTTCTTTGCGGCGGGTATCCATCGGCTTGGGTCGTGCTGAGAGGTTAGGCGCTGCGTTATGAAAGCTTGTGGGCGACGCGAAAACGCGGAGAAGAAAGCCCTATCCAGATTTTCTACGATAGATCCTATATCCAATATTGTCAATATCTAATGAAGATTATAAAGATCTCGTTGAGCCGCAAAAAAACAGGGCCACGCCCTATGCATCAATGCTTAGCGCGCTTATTCGCCCCCAATAGCTTCGATAGTCAAGCGAACCTTTACCTCGTCACCTAAAACGCTGGCCGCATCAGTCCAACTATTAACCGCATAGTCAGAGCGCAAAAACACCGTTCTGGTTTCGAAACCGGCCACTGGTTTTTTATTATACGGATGCGTGGCTGTGCCTAAGGCTTCTAAATGAATCGATCCGGAGAATTCGTTGAATTGGCCACTGGTGCGACGGACCAAATGACGAATACTAAAGGCCACGCTCGAGTGCTCAGAATCGATCTGATATTCTTCAGCACCCGCGGTACTGACGAGCAATACAGCCATAGCTGCAACGCCAATTTTAATGCGGCGCATTATGCGATTGCTCCTTTATAAGATTTATCAGCTATTTTTTAGAATATATTGTTGAGCTTCTTTTTGTAAATGGAGTGCCTGTGCAATGCGCGGCAACTAAACAATCGTACAAAAAAAGAGGTTCCTGAAGTCTTTCACTCCAGGAACCTAATGTTGGCTGCCTCCCTAGGGCTCGAACCTAGAACCTCCTGATCCAGAGTCAGGCGCACTACCAATTGTGCTAGGAGGCAACTATCATAAAATATGGCGGAGAGAGAGGGATTCGAACCCTCGGTACAGGTTACCCCATACAACAGCTTAGCAGGCTGCCACCTTCGGCCACTCGGTCATCTCTCCGTGACTATTTTTAACAAACTTTTATACCGGCGGAGGGTGAGGGACTCGAACCCTCAAGGGCGTGAACCCGGCGGTTTTCAAGACCGCTGCCTTACCAATTAGGTCTAACCCTCCTCAACCCTTCAGCGAGGGGTAAATATAAAGGAGGCATTGTCTTAGGTCAACCCCGTTCGCCCTTACTCAGCGCCCTCCCTCGGCGCATCTTCTTCCATCTCTCCGCCTGCGCCCTCGTTTATATCTTCAGCTTCGGCGTTCGCGGCTTCACTTGCAGTTTCTCCATTTTCTGCTACCTCCGCCCCGTCAACCAGAGCTTCGCCCTCACCTTCACCCTCGCCCTCACCTTCGAGTATTTCATCTTCGCTCTTGGGCAGGCGCGTCATGTCGATAACCCTGTCGCCTTCGCCGAGGTTGATCACCCTAACGCCTTGCGTATTGCGACCGATGGTGGAGAGGCCTTCTACGGTCTGGCGGATCATAATGCCATTTTGCGTTATGACCATGATCTCTTCTTCGGCCTGAACCTCTTTGCAAGCTACAACATCGCCATTGCGTTCGGTGGTCTTGATATCGATGACCCCCTTGCCGCCGCGATGCTTGCAGGGATATTCTGTCTGGCTGGAACGTTTGCCATAGCCATTTTCGCAAATTGTCAGCAAGGTGCTGTCTTCACTTAATACGACCATATCCACGACCTCATCGCCGGGGCGCAGAGTAACGCCTTTAACGCCGGCCGAGACTCGGCCCATACGGCGCACTTCGTCTTCGTTGAAACGCATCGCCAACCCACTGCGCGTCAGCAACGAAATATCTTGCTGTCCGTTGGTAATCGCCGCGCCGATCAGATCGTCGTCCTCTTGGATCTTTAGGGCGATAATCCCGTCGCGGCGAATGTTCTGATAGGCCGAGAGAACGGTTTTTTTGACGATGCCATTGCGCGTGGCAGTGAACAGATATTGATCGTCAGTGAATTCGCGAACGGGCACGATCGTACAGATCTGGTCATCCTGGTCGATCGGCAACAGGTTGACGATGGGTCGGCCCCGTGCCGTGCGCTCGCCCTCTGGTATGCGATAGACCTTGAGCCAATAACACTTGCCCTTAGACGTCAAGAACATCATGTAGGAGTGGGTCGAAGCGACAAAGAGGTGTTCGACAAAATCCTCCTCTTTGGTCTTCATGCCCGTCACACCACGACCACCGCGGTTCTGTACGCGATAAGCCCTGGGCGGCATCCGCTTGATATAACCCTCGCGCGAAATCGTGACGACCATGTCCTCTTCGGCGATCAGGTTTTCGATATCAAACTCTTCCGCCGCATAGACGATCTCGGTACGGCGCTCATCGCCGAAGCGCTCGGTGACTTCGTCGATTTCGTCCTTGATAATCTGCATCTGCCGCTCTGGGCTTGCGAGAATGCCGCGCAGATCTTCGATCATCACCATTAATTCGTTGAACTCGCTTTCGATCTTGTCGCGCTCCAGCCCGGTCAAACGCTGCAAAGGCATGCTCAGGATGGCCTGGCATTGCAGTTCGCTCAATTCGAATTGTTCCATCAACCGATTGCGCGCTTCTTCGACGTTCGACGATCCGCGGATCGTCGCGATCACCGCATCAATATTATCCAGCGCGATGCGCAGACCTTCGAGGATATGGGCCCTCGCCTCGGCCTTTTCCAGGTCGAACTGCGTGCGCCGCACGATCACATCGTGGCGGTGCTCGACATAGTGCTCCAGCATTTGCTTGATATTGAGCATCTCGGGGCGGGCCTTGACGATGGCCAGCATCATCACCCCGTAGGTCGTTTGCAGCATGCTGTGGCTATAGAGCTGGTTCAGCACGACCTCGGCTTGGGCATCGCGCTTGCACTCGAAGACGATACGCAAACCATTGCGGCCCGATTCGTCGCGGATATTACTCAAACCCTCTATGGTTTTATCGCGCACTAGATCGGCGATTTTTTCGAGCAGGTTAGACTTGTTAACCAAGAAGGGGATTTCGGTGATAATTATATTTTCGCGGCCATTCTTGAGCGTCTCGATATCCGCGCGAGCCCTCAGGTAGACCATGCCCCGACCGGTGCGATAGGCTTGCCGCACTCCGCTCATTCCGTAGATCACACCGCCGGTGGGGAAGTCAGGCGCTTTGACGTACTCCATCAGCTCGTCAATCTCGATATCGGGATTGTCGATAAGCGCTTTGAGACCGCCGGCGATCTCCCGCAGGTTGTGCGGAGGGATCTTGGTGGCCATGCCCACGGCGATGCCCATCGAACCATTGCAGAGCAGGTTGGGGAACTTAGAGGGCAAAACTTGCGGCTCTTGTCGGGTCTCATCGTAGTTGTTGACGTATTCGACCGTGTTTTTTTCGAGATCGGCCAGCGATTCCATCGACGGCCAAGTCAGGCGCGCTTCGGTATAGCGCATCGCCGCCGGTGGATAGCCGTCGATCGAGCCAAAGTTGCCCTGGCCTAGCACCAGCGGATAGCGCATGCGAAAATCCTGCGCCATATGGACCAGCGTTGGATAGACGATAGCCTCGCCGTGCGGGTGATAGTTGCCCGAAGTGTCGCCAGCGATCTTGGCGCATTTGCGGTAGCCGCGGTTGGGCGCCAAGCTCAGATCATTCATCGCCACTAGGATGCGGCGTTGCGATGGTTTGAGCCCATCGCGCACATCGGGTAGTGCACGAGATAAGATGAAACTCATGGAATAGTCGAGGAAGGATGTCTTGAGTTCCTCCTCGATTTTGACCTGTATTACTCTTGATTCTGGAGCTTCTGTTTGTTCTGTCATCAACCTCTACCTTTGGGGTTTGGCTATGGTTAAATGTCCAGGTTCTTTACATCCAATGCGTATTTCTCGATAAATTCGCGACGCGGCTCAACTTGCTCGCCCATCAGTAGGGTGAACAAGTGCTCGGCCTCGACGGCGTCGTCTATTCTCACTTGCAACAAGGTCCGCCGATTGGGATCCATCGTCGTTTCCCAGAGCTGCTCGGGGTTCATTTCACCCAAACCTTTGTAGCGCTGTATCATAATACCGCGGCCTTCACCGGTCTCGCCGCCGCCAAGCGTTTCGATATGCTTGGCGCGCTCGACTTCGTCGAAGGCGTAGTGCTCTTGCTTGCCCTTCTTTACGAGATAGAGCGGTGGCTGGGCCAAGTAGAGTTTGCCCTTCTCGATCAGATCGCGCATATAGCGAAAGAAGAAAGTCATGATCAGCGTGCGGATATGGCTGCCGTCGACATCGGCATCGGCCATAATAATGACCTTGCCATAACGCAGCTTCTCGATGTCGTATTCTTCGCCAAGATTGGTACCGAGCGCCGTAATCAACGGCAATAACTTGTCGTTGCCAATAACGCGGTCGATGCGTGCCTTCTCGACGTTGAGCGGCTTGCCGAACATCGGCAAGACAGCTTGGAAACTCTGATCGCGCGCCATTGCGGCCGAGCCACCGGCCGAATCACCCTCGACCAAATAGATCTCTGTTTTCTCTGGGTCGCGAATCGAACAGTCTGCCAGTTTGCCGGGCAGCGAAGCTCCATCCAGTATGCCTTTACGGCGGGTCAGTTCGCGGGCTTTGCGCGCCGCTTCGCGGGCACGACCGGCATCGACGATTTTGTCGATTACGCGTTTGGCTACATCTGGATTTTCATCCAGATACATGCTCAGTGCTTCGGACACGAAGGAGTCGACGATGCCTTTGACTTCGCTATTGCCTAGCTTGCCCTTGGTCTGACCTTCAAACTGAGGCTCGGGTACTTTGACGCTGATGACAGCGGCAATGCCCTCTCGTGTATCTTCACCGGCGACGTTAAATTTGACATTTTTGAGCAAGTTATTGCGATTCGCGTAGCTATTAATTGTCCGCGTCAGCGCCGAGCGAAATCCCACCAGGTGAGTGCCGCCATCGTCGGTTTTGATATTATTGGCGTAGGTGAAGAGTGTCTCTTGGTAACTATCGTTGTACTGCATCGAAACTTCCACAGAGACTCCGTCGCGCTCACCTTGTAGATAGATCGGGTCCGGGTGCAAAACGCTGCGCCCCTCGTTGAGGAAACGCACAAACTCCTCAATGCCACCTTCGTAGAGATATTTGGCCTCTTCTCCGCTGCGGGCATCTCGCACGTTGATTTCAAGACCTTTTGTCAAAAAGGCTAGCTCGCGCAATCGGTAGGCGATATACTCGAAGCTGAATATTACCGTTTCGAAAATTTCTGCGTCGGGCTTGAACTCTATGAGAGTACCGGTCTCTTCGGTTTCACCGACGATATCCAGACCCGTTTCTGGAACGCCTCGGGCGAATTTCTGCAAGTGTACTTTGCCCTTTTGCCAGACTTCCACCGTACACCACTCGGATAACGCATTGACCACCGAAGCACCCACACCATGCAAACCACCCGAAACTTGATAGGCTTTTTTGTCGAATTTGCCGCCGGCATGTAACATGGTCATCACAACTTCCACGCCTGACTTATTCTCACCGGCATGGAAATCGGTGGGGATACCGTGTCCGTCGTCTTTGATATGAACGGTGCCTTGTTCCGTTATCGTTACATCGATACGCGAACAACGGCCAGCCATCGCTTCGTCAACGCTGTTATTGACAATTTCTTTTACTAGCTCATGTAGTCCACTTTCACCAGTATCACCGATATACATAGCTGGGCGCTTGCGCACGCCTTCAAGCCCCTTGAGAACTTGAATGGCATCAGCATTGTATTCCTCTGACTGCGACGCCTCCGCTTTTTCCTCGGGAAAGTCTCTGGCTGGTTCCGTCATCTACCTCTCCTTTTATGCACTTTATACATCTTCCGACTCAGTCTGATTCATCAATCGCAACCCCTTCACGACCTCGCTCCCCAATAGCTGATTGATCCGCGCGATTATATCCCGCTGCATAAAACTCAGCTGCGTTCGCCATACGGCCGATGGAACGGCAATTTCTAATTGCCCGCGCCGCACGCGCAATGGCCTGGCGTGCTGAGCCAGCGCAGACCCAACCGCCTCCTCCCAAACTATACGCGCTCGGCACTCAGCTAACTTTTGCTCTGCTCCCAATTCCGCGATAACGCTTTCGAGCAAACCGTCCAGTAAGGTTGGCGAACCTAACGAACGTTCGTCACTTTTGGAGGTCGATCGGCTCGAAACTGGATTCCTGGCGGGCGTCGGGCTTTTGGGGCGTCGTCGCGATGACTTGTTCGAATTCATTGATTATGTCCAGTAATTTGCCTGTTCGGCCGGGATCTAACTCTGAGAAAACATCATCCAACAGCAACACGGGCTGGCGGCCCGTTTGTTCCTCCATATAGCGCGCTTCGGCGAGCTTCCAAGAGATCAAAACAGTTTTGAGTTGACCTTCTGAAGCGTAGATTTCAGCCGATTCCCCGTTTAACGTGAATTTTAAATCGTCGCGATGAGGCCCGCTGAGTGTATGCCCCATTTGCGCCTCCTGATCTCTGCGGCGCTCAAGTGCCTCCTTCAGCTCGGCACGAAGTGCTTCTAACTCGCCTTCTTTTGCCCCTTGATAAGTGATTACTGCTTCTTCTTTATCCGGCGAAAAGCGGTCGTAGTAACGAGTGAAAGGCTCATTGAGTTTTTCTAATGCTCCTAAACGGTATTTGCGAATCCCAGCGCCTAATTCAACCAACTGTGCATCCCATGGTTCCATTACCTGCCGGTCTACATGCCCTCGGTTCGATTTTTTTGCCGCGCGCAATAGATGGTTCCTCTGGGTCAACACGTGGTTATACCGTTGCAGATCGCGCAAATAACTCCCACTAGACTGCGAAATAAGTATGTCGAGAAGACGCCTTCGTTGAGCAGGGAAGCGCAAGACCAGTGATACATCTTCGGGCGAAAAATGAACAGTGCGGAATACGCCTAGTAAATCCGAAACCCTTGGTAGGGGATTAGCATCTACGAATGCTTTTTTGCCTTCTTTCTTGCCATAGAAGATTCTCAACTGATGATCGTGACGTTCATCGGTGCATATCGCTTGAATGTCAAAAAACTCTTCGCCGTGCGGCACAGCTTGTGGATCTTTCGCCCCACGCACTGATTTGCCTATCGATAAATAGGAAATCGCCTCCAGAATATTGCTTTTACCACGGCCATTTGGGCCAAAGACCAGTGCATTATCCGCCGCAAAATTCAGCTGGAACGCGGCAAGATTGCGGAAAGGCCTCAGAATTAACTCACGAATCCGCACTTTGCGTCTGCTTAGCTCATCCAGTCGGTCGCAAGGGCATTAGTAGACAAAAGTAATCTTCGCCCTCTTTTTGCTCTGTTGGTCGCAAAAGCGCTGCTGTGACGTGATTTTCGAGCTCGAAACGAACCTCGTTCGTATCCATTTTGCGGAGAATTTCAATCAAATACTGGGCGTTGTAGCCGATTTCCATCTCATCTTCTGTATATTGGGCCGGAATAACTTCCCTTGCTTCACCCCCGATTTCAGGACTAGCGGCCGACAACTCAACCTGGCCGCTAGTCAGCTTGAAACGCACCTGCCGAGTATACGAGCTGGAAAGAATAGATACACGGCGCACTGCTGGCAGAAGATCTTCGCTAGCTATTCTCAACTCTTTTTCGTTGTTCTGAGGTATAACTTGACCATAATCGACATATGGGCCTTCGATAAGCCGTGACAATAATTTTTTGTGGCCCATATCAAATAGGACCTGTGTTTCACCCAAGGTTATTTTAACCGGCCCATCTTGACCACCCAATAGCTTGACGATCTGGCTCAGAGCTCGAGGTGGGACGATAACGGAAGATTCTTCGTCGCCTTTTACCTGGTCCTCTAAGTCGATTGCCAATTTATAACAAGCTAAGCGAGATCCGTCGGTAGCAACCATTTGCATGCCTTGGCTATCGATGCGCCAGAGCACGCCATTGAGCACTGGGCGCGTATCATCCCGAGAAACAGCAAAAGCCGTTTTATTGATCATATCAACCAAAACACTTGTATCTGCTTCGTTCTCGCCAAGCGTCAGACCCACCCCCTCGAGGGATGTCGGCATACTGGGAAACTCATCTGCCTCCATACCCGAGAGACTATAGGCTCCTTCGCTGCTGTCGCCCTCTCCAAGCCGTCCTGAGAGCTTTAAACGATCGTCTTGGACTTCTATACTCAATTCGGCGTCGGGCCATTCTCGGGTGATCTCTGCCAGTGTACGGGCCGGTACAGTTATTCGACCTTTCTTTTCTATTGCAGCTGGTATCTCAGTGCGGATCGACAAATCTAAATCCGTCGCCGCCAGTGACAGAGTATTCCCATCGGCCTCGAGCAGAATATTTGCCAAAACTGGAAGAGCCGGTTTAGAGGGGACTACATCTAACACGGTATCGATGCCTTGCCACAACTTATTGCGATCTACAGTTAGCTTCATACTTGTATATCATCCTCGTTTTTGTGCTTTCCTATATAATTTAGCCTATATTCATACCGTGTCAAGTTCATTTATATTAGGTCTCGTTCATTAATTTAGTCGACATGTTATCTTTCAAATATAACAACATAAGTCTTTTATAAACAATAATTAATAAAGATTTTAGACCAAGGATATAAATTTTTAGTTCTCAGCCCCCGAATACTGAACATATGGTCATGTGTGTATAAATAAAGGAGTAGGGTGTGTGCCGTATGCCCGGGTTTCCCACACCTCTAAATAGAAAGAATATACACTAAACGGTGTTCTTTTATTTATAGAAGTTCTAGTAGTAGTGTTGATATGTGGATAACCTTTAAAAAAGCGCAAGCGTTAGATGACGCAAAAGAGGTTTAAATTAAAAAAGGTTAGGGTAAGCACATAAAGTCTAAATTAATCTATAATTCTCTGTGAATAAGAGCGTGTATAAGATGAGATATACACGTAAACAACCACACTTAGAGTATTAATAACGTCGATTTGAACTTATCCACACTTCATCGGCCCTATGATGTGGATAATGATGTTGATACTTTTCCACTGTCAATATGGCACAATATATGAGGGAATCCGAAAAGCAATGAGTTCAATTATTGTCAATCTCATTGAGTACGGGCTTCCGAGATGGCAATACTTGATGGTATAAGATTAGCTGATCGGGTTATTTTGAAATTCTAAGGAGATGCCCAGATACAACGTTTTTATTGATATTTGATATTCGCTTAGGGCGGAACTAGGCGGAACTATTAGGAAAATTTCAGCTGAAGCTGGAGGGGGATTATGTAGGGGGGTGTTGTCTGCGGATGGTTTCGGATAAATCTTCTACAATTCGAGCGAAAGAGGGATCATTCTTGCACTTCTTTTCGACGGTACGAACAGCATGGATGACCGTGCTATGATCGCGATTGCCGAAATGTAAACCGATCATTTTGAGGGGATTCTTAGTAAGGCGCTTAGATAGGAACATGGCGATGTGACGAGCAGCTGTAATATCCTGTTTACGCCCTTTCCCAATTAGTTGGTTTAATGTCAGATTGAAGTGATCAGCGATATGTTGTTGAATTGCCTCAATGTTCAAATCAGATGTTTGATCGGGACCCCTAGCTTGTACAATCTGCTTAGCGGCTTCTATCGTCAATTCTGTCTTATGAATTGAGCAATAAGCCATTAGATGTATCAATCCACCTTCTAATTCGCGAACATTACTGCTTATATAACTCCCAAGAAAGGCAGCAACATCATCTGAAAGCAATATTCCAGTGCGCTCTGCTTTTTGATGGAGGATCGCAATACGAGTCTCTAGATCAGGTGGTTCTATTGGTGTCACTAATCCCCACTGGAAACGAGAGATTAGTCTTTCCTCTAATCCTTCTAGTTGGCCTGGTGGACTATCGCAAGTCATCACGATCTGTTTGCCATCCTGATGCAAAGCGTTGAACGTATGAAAGAATTCGCTCTGCGTTTGTTCGCCACGTAGTAGGAATTGGATATCGTCTACTAATAGTATGTCTACGCTGCGGTAAGATTTTTGAAATTCACTGGTATTGCGGTTCTTTAGCGATTCAATAAAATCGCTCATAAACTTTTCCGAAGGCACGTAAACGACTTTTTGCACTAAGTTGAGACTACGGGCGTGGTGGCCTATTGCTTGCAATAGATGGGTTTTCCCTAAGCCCACAGCTCCATAGATCACTAATGGATTGAACTGGGTTTTCCCTGGCGACTTGGCAACGGCTAATGCCGCAGCATGGGCAAAACGATTGCCTTCCCCAATTACGAAATCATCAAAAATATAGCGTTCATTGAGTGTTGATGGTTGCGTTGGGGCTGACTTAGATACATTTGCACTGGCCTCAGGTGGATCTAAAGTCTTTATAGGCTCTACAGGGCTTGTCTGAATAGATCGATCGGGTTGAGCTTGATCCGGTTTGTGCATCTGGTGTAATTGATTTGATGCAGAGGTAGGGTTTAGAGCCTTTTGCTGAAGCTCTGACGCCTGTTCGACCACAAAAGAGACTTTGGGAACGAGCGCGGTCTCTTCTTTAACGGCTAATTGGATCATTGCCAGGTAGTGGTTTTCTACCCAATCTGCAAAGAATAGACTGGGAACCTGGATTATTAACTGATCCTCGTCAAAGCGGTTTACTAGCGTAGGACGGAACCAATTACTAAAACTCTGGGGGCGAACCTGCCGCTCTATATTGAGCAGACACTGGGCCCACAGTTCATGGGGATCCTGTGTTTCCAACGTCATTTTCTTGTGCTCTAATTCAGGATTTGGGGAAGAATTTTTAACCTATGGAAAATGGGATTGATCGTCAAGAGCCTCCTGTGTAATTTGTTCTTGAAATTCCTTCATAGACAAAGAGTTAAAAAAAATTGACACCAACTGAAATTGCCGCTAAATTAGTCTGTTTCCACCATGATCATTAAAACAGGATTTTTATTGTGAAACGTACATTTCAGCCCAGCAACAGAAAACGTCGTAACAAGCATGGTTTCCGCAAGCGCATGAGCACTCCGGCTGGCCGCAATATTCTTAATCGCCGCCGTAGAAGAGGCCGCAAACGCCTGGCCGTATAATTCACGATGGCCTGGATAAGGGGCCAATGTCTCTGGATTCGCTCTGACCGTAATGGAAGTGGTGGCCAGTCCCATAGGGGTGCTGCTTCCCGTGGTCAAGTTTTCGTCGTCCGTCGCAAACTAGGCAATGCAGTAAAGCGCAATAGGCTTAAACGTCGCCTGCGTAGCATTTGTCGTAGTCGCCCCAAGCCTCGGCTGTTAATGCTCCTTACGCCGATTTGCAGAGGGAACTGGACTCTTTGGTTCCAAGACTCCCGATATCTCCTCAATGAAGCATTTCGCCATACTTCTCGTTCGTTTTTACCGGCTTTTCCTTTCTCCATTTCTTCCTCCTTCTTGTCGTTTTCTACCAACGTGCTCCGACTATGCCGAGGAAGCTCTAAATAAATACGGTGCTCTCAAAGGAGGATTCCTCGCGGTAAAACGAATAAGTCGATGCCATCCTTGGGGTGGGCATGGGCACGATCCTGTACATTAAATCTATTATTATACGAATCATTGCAACTTATTGTTTATAAAAGGGTAATCTATTATTATGGAAGATAAGCGGACTCTGTTTGCCTTTCTCGTTATTGGCCTGATATTCCTCTTGCTTCCCTACTACAATGAGTGGATGGGATTAAACCCGACTCCTCTTGGAGAGCCAACATTAGAGCAAGCACCGCAAGTCCAAGATAAATCTGCTGAGCCAGTCGAGGGCCAACCCCTACCGGAACCCAAACAAAAGCCCGAGTTAATTCAGCAACCCCAATCAGAGCCCACCTCGTCCACTCCTCGGCCTCTTGCTCGGGAAATCTCCGAAGTTGCAACGTCTTTCACCCCGAGTGATATCGTCGTTCGGACCCCACTTCAGGAACTTATACTTTCAACTAAAGGCGGGGTTATTACTTCATGCAAGCTTTTAAAATATAACATTATAGACGAAGAGATGGTCGAGCTCGTCCCTCAGGGTGGTATGGGCTTGGGCATTTATTTACAACAGGCAAATGAAAGAGTAGACCTCTCCTCGATCGAGTTTTCTAGTCCCCAATCCAATCTTCGTGTTGAGGCTGGGGAAGAGCGTTCTTTATCATTAGTTGCTGAGTTGG
>LWDU01038947.1_pt1 | contig 20594 bp, 28 predicted proteins | sample 727161 | NCBI WGS metagenome assembly LWDU01 (sample SAMN04566230, study PRJNA314399) | hydrothermal vent metagenome | isolation source: deep sea hydrothermal plume seawater | place: Mexico: Gulf of California, Guaymas Basin | collected 2004-07-11
GTGCCGGGATTGTCATAGCTACGAGACGGTTTGGCCCTGGTACAGTGCGGTTGCGCCGATCTCCTGGCTCGTGACCCACGATGTGGAAGAGGGTCGTTCGCATTTCAACGTTTCGGACTGGGGGCCTGACAGCGAACACGGAGATGATGCGGCGGAACAGGTCGAGGAGGGTGAGATGCCGCTCTGGATCTACCGGCCGCTGCACCCCGAAGCGAGGCTCTCGGACCGCGAGCGCCAGCAATTGATCGACGGTTTGCGGGCAACCTTCGGGACAGAGGAATCGGACGGAGGCTCTCATGACCACCACCGAGATCATCACGGCGATCATCACGAGCACCAACACTGATTCGGCTCGGGGTTGAGCAAGCGCCCGAGGCTCCGAGCGAGCCGAAATTAGGCGTATCTTTCGGGTCGTCCCAAGAGTCGGGGCGATTCGAAGTTCTGTCGAAAGAGCGAATGGAGAAGGAAAGCCACTTGACTCAAGCGGTCCACGATGACGAATCGAACTCTTCGGGAGCGGGACGGGGTTGGCTCCGCAACCTCGCGCCTTGGCTGGGTGCTCTCACGATCTTCGTCTACTTGTTTTGGGAGGTTCCCTTCGCCGAGGCGTGGCTGGCCGCGCGCAACGCGCGGCTCGAACTCTTCGTTCCGGAAATTCTCGGAGCGGCCGTTTTCTGGTTCCTCCTCGATTCCGGGGCCCTCGCCTACCTGTTCACGCGTTTCAATACCCCGGTGAGCTGGCGTGAGGCACGATCTATCCGCGGGACGACCTATCTCCTGACCGCGCTCAACTGGAATGTCGGCACCGCTGCGATCGTGGTTCATCTGCGGCGCTCCAAGGGAGTCCCCGCGATAGAATCAGCCGGGTCTCTATTTCTCTACAGCAACTTCGATGCCCTGATCCTGGTCAGTCTCGCGTTGCTCGGCGCGTCGGTCTTCTCGGAGTCGTCCGCCCTCGAAACCGTTCAGCGAGTGGCTGGCATCGTACTCGCTGTTCAGTTGTCCATTTTCTTGATCTTGACAAGTTCCTCCCCCCGCTGGAACTGGCTCGAAAGAATTCGAAACTCAAGCCTGATTCGCCCCTATCGCCGGGTTAAGGTCGTCGATGGGGTCTTCATTCTTGCCGTCAAGCTTGTCTACTTTATGGGCTTCATGTGGATATTTTGGGCGGGGAGTCGTGCGTTCGGCATAGAACTCCCATTCTCGGTGGCTCTCGCTTCCGCCCCCGTCGTCATGCTGGTCGCGGCGATTCCTGTTGCGCCTGCAGGGCTGGGAACCCAAGCGGCGGCGATGCTTTATTTCTGGTCCGAGTACGGGGAGAAGGCCGAAATCGTCGCCTTTGGGCTCGTCTTTCCCATTGCGCTGGTTATCGCCCGTTGTCTGCTCGGGCTATTCTATCTGAGAGATCTTCGATCGATGCGAACATCTGAAAACGAGTGAAGGAATTCTTTCACCACTCTCGGGGAGGATTGTCCATGGTTGCCCAAACGAACTCTCCCCGCGCAAGCATCATCCCCTCTCTCCGCTACCCGGATGCCCTCGCCGCGATTGAGTGGCTCTGCACAGCATTTGGCTTCGAGAAGCATCTGGTCGTAGCCGGCGAGGAGGAGAGAAAGGTAGTTCACGCCGAACTTGTGTTGGGAAGCGCGATGATCATGCTGGGCTCTGCGGATTCCCACCAAGAAGGTGAGTACTCCGACCGGGTGCGACCCGCGAGCGAACTGGGCGGGCGCACCAACCAGAGCATCTATGTGGTGGTGGAAGATGCGGATGCCCACTGCGCGCGAGCCATCGAAGCGGGCGCCGAAATTCTCATGGCGATCGAGGATCAGGATTACGGAGGGCGCGGTTTCTCGTGTCTCGATCTCGACGGAAATGTGTGGAACTTCGGAAGCTATGACCCATGGGCTTCGAGCTCTTGACCGGGCGACTTGGCGTCCAGAGATTCAATTACGGCTCCAGCTGACGAATCGGGAGCGCTGCGCTCTTTTGAACCGTGCGCAGCGCAAAGCTTGAGTGTACCCGAGCGACGCCGGGCAACCGGGTCAAGTGCTGGCTGTGAATTCGCTCGAAATCCTCGGTATCGGCGACCACGACGCGGAGCAGATAGTCAAACTCTCCCGTCATCAGATAGCAGTCCATCACTTCGGGCAACGATCCTGACGTTCGAGGGTGATGCTCACAAAAACTATGCCCGAGAGTCCCGCTTTCTGGGGGTCGACCCGAGCCGAATAGCCCTGAATGGTGCCTTCTTTCTCCAGCGCTCGGACTCGGCGAAGGCAAGCGGATTCCGAGAGGTGGACCCGCTCGGCGAGTTGGACGTTCGCGATGCGGCCCTCGAGTTGGAGGACGGCTAGGAGGGCGCGATCAAAGGAGTCCATGATTTGACAGATTCTGCCATAAAAGTTGCTTAAAATGCAAGAATTCACCTATTTGTTGCCCTATGGCGACAATGATGCAAGAAAAAGTCCCACAATATCGAATAAACTGGTGTCTCCATTGGGTCAATGCAACGCGCCAGCAGAGGAGCCAGTCGTGAAAATCGGAATCCCCAAGGAAGTCAAAATCCACGAATACCGGGTCGGCATCCTTCCTTCAGGTGTTCGCGACCTGTCGGCTGCGGGCCACCAAGTCTGGCTGCAGGCCGGTGCGGGTGAGGGCATAGGCTTCTCGGATCAGGACTACGCGAAAGCCGGTGCTCGAATCGAGTCCAGTGCCGAGGATGTGTTCGCGGGGACCGAACTGATCGTCAAAGTCAAAGAGCCTCAACTCGAAGAGTGCGCGCGGCTTGGCCCCGATCAGGTTTTGTTTACGTATCTGCATCTGGCTGCCGACCCCAAGCAGGCTGCGGCTCTGTGCGAGTCTGGAGCGACTGCTATCGCGTATGAAACAGTAACCGCGGCTGATGGATCGTTGCCGCTGCTGACACCCATGAGTGAGGTCGCTGGTCGCATGTCAGTACAGGTCGGCGCGGCGAATCTTCAAAAGTCTGCGGGTGGTCTCGGAGTTCTTCTCGGAGGTGTACCGGGCGTTGACCCAGCACGGGTTGTCATTCTTGGTGGAGGCGTTGCGGGAACAAACGCGGCGGAGATTGCTGTAGGAATGCAAGCCGATGTGACAGTGGTCGATCGCTCGTCGAAAAGGCTTCGCGAACTCTCTCAACAATTCGATGGTCGGGTCAAGACCGCCTACGCGGCGTCCGACACGGTGGACCGTCTCGTAGTGGACGCTGATCTCGTCATCGGAGCCGTCTTGATTCCGGGTGCCGCCGCTCCGCGATTGGTCACGCGGGATATGGTGAAGCGAATGAAATCTGGATCGGTTCTGGTGGACATTTCAATCGATCAAGGCGGGTGTTTCGAAACCAGTCGACCGACTTCTCATGCCGACCCCACCTTCGTGGTTGACGACGTTGTTCATTATTGTGTGAGCAATATGCCAGGCGGCGTTCCCCGGACTTCGACCTTTGCGCTCACCAATGTGACACTTCCATTTATTCGAGCGCTTGCGGACTTGGGTTGGGAAAAGGCGTGCGCACAGGACCCGCACCTCGCCGGCGGCTTGAACGTGCAAGGCGGACGCCTCGTCCACGAGGCCCTCGTCCATAAAGAATCGTAGCGCTCGACTCAGAACGCGATCCGCGCGGAGTGCCGAAGAAAATGCGGGCGGCTAAGCGGCCTGCATTTTCTTGAGCATGGCGCCCATCTGCTGGTGCAGCATGTTCACCGCCTGCAGGGGTCGCACCATGACGCGAAACTCGGTCAACAGTCCGTCGTCGTTGCACTCAAGAATATCGACGCCGTTGATGTATTTTCCGCCAACACTGCTCTCGAATTCGAGTACGGCCTGGTTGCCCGAAAGAATTTGTTTTGTGTAATGGAAAGAGCCCGGGCCGGAAGAGTCTGTCGCCCCGGAGCCGGCGTCTTTGGGCCCGTCACCGCCAAAGGTGCTGGCTGCCGCGGCCAGGTAGAGCTTGGTGATCTCGCGGCCCTCCTGAGGGGTGTAGACCACCGGAGAATAGAAGATGACGTCTTCGGCGAGCAGCTCGTCCAAGCCGCCAGGAAGCTGTCCTTTCAGGTACTTATGCCAGTTTTCAATAAATTGCTCGATCATTGATTTTGCCTTCCTATTCGGCACGCCAGCCCGCGGAGAGATGTTCTTCGCGTCCGCCGAGGGGCCTGCCGTTTGCCCGAAGAGCGGCTGTTGGTTTTGCGCCAAGCGGTTGTGTCTCGGGGTCCATATTAACCCAGCCCTCGGGCTACCGAACGCGAAGAAAATTCTGTCCAAGGGGCAACGGTTTCCTAGGCGCTGTGGCTGCCCCGAATACTATGGGGCAGTCTCGGTCGTCCCGGCAAAGAAGGTTGAGCTGCAGGGGGCCGGTCCTCGTCCTCGGCATATGCGGTTTCTCCTTGCAATGGCTTTGAGGCTCAGATGATTGTGCGACTCGAAAAACCCACTCGGAAACGAGCATCCGAATTGGGCACTGCGCTTCGGAGGAATCATCGATTCGTTTTGTGCTCGATGAATCCGCCGACGGAGAGCGTGGAATATCGAGCCCATCTCGGGCGTTGCCCAGGGGTCGGCCCGTGTGGTCCGGCCGGTTGCAGCCTGCGCTTTGAAGGAAATCGTGCGCGCTTCCTTTCAGAGTGCCGATCTGGGTTATTGTGCCCTCTATCTTCACTGCGCCCTCTATCTTCACTGTGGACGCGGCTACATAGATGCCGCGGCTACATACATGCCGGAGCTACATACATGCCGGATCGAGCGCAAGGGTGGGTTGGGCATTGGCTCGCGTTGGCCTCCATTGACGGGAATTCGATTTCGAACCGAAAAATATGCACTCGATTGGATTGATTCGCGGGAAGGGGTTTCGCTTGGAGGAAATTGCGTGGGGGTATTTGAAAATTTCGGATAGCGGGTCCGGACACGAACGCGGCGCTCTTTTCGCCGAAGAGTGGCACAAGCGTCGAACGAGTTCGCAAGATGATTCTTGAATCGGTGATCCTCGAGGTGAAAGCGGGCGAGGAGGAGGCGTTTGAGTTGGCTTTCTCCGAAGCTCAGAAAATCGTCGCCACCATGCCAGGTTATTGTTCGCACGATTTGCTCCGCTGCGTGGAGGCGCGTTCTCGGTATCTCCTGCAGATTCGTTGGACGAATCTCGAAGCGCATACCGTGGGGTTTCGGGGTTCGAAGGAATACGTGCGGTGGAGAGAACTCTTGCATCATTTCTATGAAGTTTTCCCCACCGTCGAGCACTACCGCAGCGTGCTCCAAGACGGCTAGGGTTCTTGAGTCGCGCGCGGAACGGCGACCGCAGAGAAAACAACATGGGTAACAACATGGGTAACAACATGGGTAACAACGTGGATAACAACGTGGGTAACAATGTGGGTAACGTAAGTTAAGGAGAGTAGTGACGCGCACGAAGACGCAGTCAACGCCGAACGCAAATTCCCGACCTGACGCGAAGTCTCAAGTTGTCTTCTACAGTTCTCGGGGGCGGACTGCGCTCAAAGAATTCCCCCGGCCGGAAAGTCGATCCGCGAGGGCACCTCAACTCCTAGGAGAAAATCATGGCGAAGACCGATGCGAGCCCCGAACTGCCCGGCTGGATACAGGACCACTTGCGGCGCTACGTGGAGAGCGATGGCGAGGACGGCCACATGTGGGACGCGGCCTTGGCGGGAGGAACTGGCGTTTTCCCTACACTTCTGCTGACAACGACGGGTCGCCAGTCGGGCGAGCCGCGAATTTTGCCCCTGATTTACGGAAAAGCCGACGGGGGCCATGTAATCATCGCCTCCAAGGGCGGATTTCCCCAACACCCGGTCTGGTACCTCAACCTGGTGGCGAAATCCGACGTTCATCTCCAGGTCGGCTCGGACAAATTCCGTGCCCGGGCACGGACCGCTGAGGGCGATGAGCGCGCGCGACTCTGGGACTTGATGGTATCGGTCTATCCCCCCTACGCGGATTATCAGGCGCGGGCTGGGCGCGAGATACCGGTGGTTGTTCTCGAACGGATCGACGGGTAGGTGGGCGGTGGGATGCCCGACCCCCCTGCCCCTCTCCCTGCCCCCCCGCCCGGCGCGAACCCTCGAGCCCTAAGGGTTGGTCCCCCCGGCGGCTCTTGTTCTAGAACGCTGGGAGGATCGCGCTCGTTTCCCCCGATACCGAAAAAACTTCCGAACAATCGATGAGGAGCTGAGATTGCAGGTCTATCGCACTCCGGAAGCTCGTTTCAACGATCTCCCCGACTATCGTTTCGCTCCCCGCTATCTCGACGTTCGGGCCGGGCCAGGTGCGACGAGCGAATCCCTTCGCCTTCACTACGTGGATGAGGGGCCGCCCGACGCAGCGCCGATTCTGATGCTCCACGGTGAGCCCACCTGGTCCTTTCTCTATCGCAAGATGATCCCCATCTTTGCGGCTGCAGGGCATCGGGCGATTGCGCCCGACCACATCGGTTTCGGCCGCTCGGACAAGCCCGTTGAAAGATCGGCGTACTCTTTTGAGGCCCATGTTGACTGGGTGCATGGGTTTGTGTGCGAATTGGACCTGCGCGGTATTACGCTGGTGGGTCAGGATTGGGGCGGTCCTATCGGACTCGCCGTGCTGGCCCGTGAGCCCGATCGATTTGCGCGGGTGGTGGCCGCCAACACGATTCTTCATACCGCGGACCCGGAGTTTGAAGGCCGCCTGAACTGGGCCAATCATGGGCTCGGAGCGAATGAAGTCTGCCTCGCCGAGGGGCTACTCGACTGGATTACGTTTAGCCAACGCTCTCCCGTCATGGAAGCGAGTTGGGCGGTCAGCGGTTCGACGGCGAAGGCCGTTTCGCCCGATGTGCTGGCCGCTTACGATGCACCCTTTCCCGAGGAGCGTGCCAAGGCGGGGATGCGACAGTTTCCCATCTTGATCCCAATCACGCGAAACGATGCCGGATCGGCGATCAACCGGGCGACATGGGAAAGCCTTTCGGCCTTCACGAAACCCTTTCTGACGGTTTTTGGCGACTCTGATCCCGCCACCGAGGGTTGGCAGACGATTTTTCAGGAGCGAATCCCCGGAGCCGCGACCCAGCCCCATGCGATTCTGCCGGGCGCGGGGCATTTTTTGCAAGAGGACGCCGGGGAAGAACTGGCCCGCCGCATCGTCGCGTGGATGGGGTGAGGGTCTGGGTCGTGGACGATGTGCGCGGATAGGTCCAAGCGCGGTAGTCTGCAGGTGTGAATCGATCAGGACTCTGGGGGGGAGATGAAAGATTTGACGCCCGAAGAGACGGAGGAGCTTCACTCGGAGCTCTTGGCACTGAACGAGGAGTTGCAGCTGCAAGTGGATATTTCTGCGGCGGAAAGCCGTCCGGTTGATCTCGACGAACCGATTGGCAGACTTTCGCGGATGGACGCCATTGCCCAGCAGAATGTCGCCCTGGCGAATCGGCGCTCGGCCAAGCTGAGAATCGAGCGAATCAAATCGGCGATACAGCGCATAGCCATCGGGGAGTACGGGAACTGTCTTGCCTGCGGTGAGTTGGTTGGTTTGGCAAGGCTCAAGGTTCAGCCCGAAGCGCCGTTTTGCATTGCATGTCAGAGCCAGCGCGAAGCGAGGGGTTCAGTATCCGCGATTCGGCCCTCGGGTCGAGGATGACGTTCGGGTGGACTCCCGCGTCACGGTTTCCTGAGTCGCCCGAGGAATGAGCGACTGGGTCAAGCGGGCATTCTTGCTTGCCCCGGCGGCAATCGCGTTTGCCTACGGGGCAGTTGTCGGCCTCGAAGGGGTTTACGTTGGGTTGATTGCGAGCCCTGACTCGCTTATCGAGTATGGATTCGAGCCCCAGTCCGCAGAGTGGCGCTTCCGGTCGGCGGGTCACTTCTTCTGGTATCGGGTGTCCCTGGCGGGGGTATTTACTCTGGCGGGGTTGGTCTTGAAGCGGTTACTCGCGGCGCCCATCAAGGGCTCTTGAGTCATCATGAATTTGGGTGGGGTCGGGGCTAGTCCGCGTTTTTTGCCCACTCGCGTAAAACGGCTCGGTCCGCTTCGTCGAGTCGCGCAGTGGGGTGAAGCGGTAGGTAGAAGAAGGGAGGCATTTCTCCCTCTTCAACTTCTTCCCAAGCTTCTTCGATCTTATCGATCTGCTCGTCTTCGTCGTATCTGTCCCACGTGGAGAAGTTCAGGTGATCGCGCGCTTCCTCGATGTCATACGCGATCAGCCACGAAGCGGGGGCCAGGTAGCCGTACCAGGGCCAGCGGCTCTGATTGGAGTGACAGTCGTAGCAAGCGCGCTCAAGAACTGCGCGAACATCCTGGGGAGCTGAAACTTCCGATTCGACCGGCGGGTTCTCGCGATCGACGGGTACGATCTGGGCGGCTAGGAAGGTTGCACCGAGCGCTATCAGAATTGTCTTTTGACTCCGCATCCTCATGTAGGATAGAAAAAACCGAAGCCATTGCATCCGCTTGTGCGAAGGATTCGAATTAAGAAGGGAACGTCCGTTTCGGCCGAATAGGGGGCTACCCGATTCATCGCCCCAAGCGTACGAAGAATTGGCTTTTCGCGGGGCGAGGAGTTCATGTCAAGCGAGGGAAGAAACGGTCCACCACCAATAGAGCGGAAGTCTGATGCAGAGTGGTTTTTCTATCCACGGGGAACTCGGCTCGCAGCGTGCTGGCAGAGTGTCTACTTAGCTCGGGTCGGTGATATGCGCGGCGGCGAGAGGGTCGATTCGGATTGGTCGACTTGGGTCTCGGTTTGCCGCCGCGCTCAAGGGGAAGTTCTCACCCCTCGAGTGGGTGGTGGAGCCGCCCGCCTGCCTCGATCCACCGCTCGAAAAGCGCTTGGCCTTCAGCCGGATTGTAGAGATCTTCTTGGCGGGACCAGAGGCCATCGCCCGCGTATTCAAGGATGGTCACGCAGCCGAAGCGGTAGATTTCATTGCCGCCAGTGGGGTCGGGGAGCACCTGCCAGGGGTAGTAGACGACTCGATTGCCCGCGATTGCGTGCCACTCCACCGGAAATTCCATCATGGGAACCGACCGCATGACCTTGAGGATCGTCTCTCGAATGGCCTCGCGACCTCGGAAGGTGCCAAGGTGGTGTTCGACCCATAAGCAGTCCTGGGTATGGAGGTCGGCCCAGGCGTTCCAGTCGCCGCTATCGCCCACCGACACGAAGTGCCTCCAAGCCGATTCGACGCCGATATGGGTTTCTTCCGGCAAGCGGTAGCCTTTTGGGGTGTTTTTGAGGCCCGAACCGGGTTCTCCGCGGAGGACAGGCTGACGCTAGCCGGTATTCGGGCGGAACGCAGAAAAATGCTGGCATGAAAGGGGCCGGAATATGGTAAGGTCCCCCCGATGCCCCCCAGGCAATACTCCAGCCCCGTGTTCCGTCTGAAGCCCTCGGCCCCGAGTTCACTTTTCGTGTGCTCTTGGTGCGGTGACCTCATGGCGTCGACGCTGAAACCGGGGCCCGCGCTTGAGGCTCTTCCAAGCGGGTCGATCGCGACTCTTTCCGCTCGAGTGCCCCCCGCCATTCAGGCCGAGCAGACCGAGGCGTGCACCAAGAATTACGGGATATGCCCCAACTGCCTGACTCCCGCTTTGAGCCGCCTAGGCGCGCGAGTGGCGAGGTCAAGTCCGGCGCGCCGGGTTCGGCGAGCCGGCCAGATCACGGTTGTTTCCCCGACCTGATCGCCTCAGCATCGGCCCAGGCTGGACACAGCTTGGATCATTCTTTGAGGCGTGCGGGTGATGGTGTGAACGTGATGGCGTGCAGTTGACGGCGTGGGGTTGATCGCATGGGGCGGATCGTGTGGGGCGATGGCACTGTGACGTTCGCGTGAGGCAAACCCTCGGCTGCAGTCCGGCGGCGGGGCTGGTGTTGGGACTCGCCGTCGTGTTCCTTGCTTGTGTGGGCGGTGTGACCGAGAGAGCCGGTGTTGTGGGTGCGGAAGGATTGGCCTGCCCTTCCTCGCCGAACTGTGTTTGCAGTGAAACCGAACCCGGCGCTCACTTTGTTGAGTCGCTTCGTTTCAATGGTGATCCACGAGCGGCGTGGTCTGCCGCCGAGCGTATCGTCCGAGGGATGCCTCGTACTCGAATAGTCGAGATCGACTCCGATTTTCTTCATGCCGAGTCTCGGAGCGCGGTCTTTGGCTTTGTCGACGATCTCGAGCTCTGGCTTCGGGCTTCCGAAAAGCGGATTGCTGTTCGCTCAGCTTCCCGTGTGGGTTGGTCCGATATGGGAGTCAATCGCCGTCGTGTGGAAACTTTGAGGCGATCGCTCGGCGCCGCTGGGTTCGCCGATTGATGGTGGGCCTCGAGAAAAACAATTCAGCGGGCTCCTGATCGAGACGATCTCGGGTCGGCATTGGCGCTCCTGGGACCGGCTACGTAAGGCGTGGGAATCGCGGCGCACGGGAGAACGGGCGAGGTATGCTCTCGATCGTTGAACTGCAAGGGGGGATCGAAACATGAAGAAGCGGGCGTCGATACGATGGGTGGTTGCCCTGGTCTATTTCCTCTCCATTTTCCCTTCGGTGGGCAATGCAGAATCCGATTTTATCCGTATTGGGAATCAGCTGGAGCCGTTTTCGCTTGAGGATCAGCACGGCCAGGAACACGCAGTGGATTCAAGCATTCGCCTGATCCTCTTCGCGCGGAACAGGGCCGGAGCTGGGGTGATGACCGCGTTTATGGAAGGGCGCGACGGCGAGTTTCTCTCCCGGCGCGGCATCCTTTACGTAAACGACATCAGCGCGATGCCCTCGTTCGCAGCCACGCTCTTCGCTCTGCCCAAAATGCGTCGCCGACCCTATCCGATCCTGCTGGATCGCGAGGCTGAAATCACAGCACGGTTTCCCGATAAGCCTGGCTTTGCGACGTTGATTCAACTGAGTCAACTGAAGGTCCGCAATATTGAATTTCTATCGGACGCTCAAGCGATCGGAAAGCAACTTGAAGCGATGCCGAAAAAGAACTGAGCGAGTACCCGGGATGGGCTGGGCGAAAACCGGGTTGGTGGGCGGGATTTTCAATAATCCCGCGAGAATGAACCCGAGCCGTCCGCCCGGCGGCCGAAAAGGCCGGATGAAGGGCCCCGAAATTTTCTGGTAAGGTTGCCCATCGTGCTGGAGACCGGCAGGATACGTTGGGTCAGAAGGGTCACCGGCGAGGTTTCACAGGGTCGGAATTCGGCCAGATCAGTGTAGCCCTCGACAAGAACCGATTCAGGAACGCAATTAAGGAGCCAAGAAAATATGGCCGATACGATGAAGGTTACTTTCGAGCTCACTCAGAACGACCTCAAGTATTTCCGAAAGGTGATGAAAGAAGTTCGTGCGAAGCACGAAAAATCGAGCGAAGAGGAGATCATCGGAGCCTGTCGTTCGCTCATTGAGGGCATCGGTCAGACGACCGCTCCGGATTTCGTGCGCGATCGAGTGAAAAAACTCGAAGTGCTCATCGATATGCTCGAAGACGCGGAGTGGGGGATGGCTGGGAGAGACCGCGATCGAGTCATCCGCGGAATGGCGTACTTTGCCGAACCGGATGACATCATTCCCGACAAGGTTCCGGTGCTCGGTTTTCTCGACGACGCGATCATGGTGCAACTCGTCGTGGTGGAATTGGAGCACGAGATTGATGCCTATCGGGATTTTCAGGAATATCGGGAAGAGAGGGCGGCTCGAAGCGGAAAGACCGAGGATCCGGCAACCCGAGCTCAGTGGGTTGAAGGCCGCCGCCGCGCGCTGCACAGCCGCATGCGTCGCCGTCGAGCCCGTCGTCGAAGTCGCGGGTCGGCCGGTTCCCGGGTGATGCTCTGGTAGCCACGCGGGTAATTGCGGCGAATCCGTGAAATTTACTCGGTAGGAATCGGAAAACGACGCACGATTGGCTACTGCCGAGATTCCGTTCGGTCCAGACGGTGGTCCAGCATGGTATCGCGGTCAAACAGGAAATAGCCAGAGACGGTTTCGCCCGCGAGCACTCTCGGCAACCACAAAATATCGTCTGCCCACATTTGGGTGTATGGGATCGCGTCCATCGGCGTCCATAGCGGCACAGCCTCATCGGTTTCTTGGGCACGGCCCCGGTACGCGCTCGCTACGAAAACATGGACATGGATTGAATAACTGTCGAGGAATTGGAAACGCAGCTCTCCCCGCGGTTTCGGGTCCAGCGGGGTGATGCAGAGTTCCTCCTCGACCTCTCGCACTGCGCAGTCCGTAAGGGTCTCGAATTTTTCGAGACGGCCTCCGGGACCGCTGATTTTGCCCGCCCCCAGACCGCGCTTCTTCCGAATCAGCAGTACTTCATTTTGTCGGGAGACAAAGGTCAGACTCGCGGTATCGACCGGCTGCCACTGGCGCCAGGCGATGTCCTCGATCGTTCGGTATTCGCTTCGTACGACCGGACGAGTCACCCGGAGCGTCCCAAGAGCGGTCCGCCGTAGCCCGAAGCTGGCGTGCCCGTTTTTATCACGGTCAATACCCGACAGAACGCGTCGCGCATGCAGTCTCTCCCAAAGCTCCGATTTGACTCGGCGGTCCGAGCAATTCCGACCAGTATGCCCCAAATCTGGCCCCAAGGAGCCGGCGTATTCGCTGGGTCTACGCGAGCGAGTTTGAGCCGATTCAGGGGTTTCTGCTTGCCGATGCTCGTCAGGAACTCCAAACTGCTCGGCGGAAGAAAACGCAACTCAGTCGGTGGCGGGAGCAGAGGACTTGTTCAATCGAAGCAGTGGGGCGAGATCGCCCAAACAGCGAAATCACGGTCGGAGAATTGCGCTAGGAATGGCGCTAGGGATGGCGCTCACCGGGTTGGTGGCTGCAGGCTGTTCATCGCCCTCTCCGGAGGCGAAGCCACCCTCTTCGCCAAGCGACCCCGGAGTTTCGGTGTTGGAGGTGATCGCCGCCTACTCAGTCGAACACCCAGTTGATACCGAGGATCCAGGGTGGAAAACCAGGGTTCCCCAGCCCCCTTTCGTAAGGTTTGATCGCTCCCGGCACTACTTCTGGTACTTGCACACGAGTGAGGGGGTACTCAAGATCGAGCTAAAACCCGAATGGGCCCCCCGCCGAGTAGCGGCCACGATCTATCTCACGAAATTGGGATTTTATGATGGATTGAAATTCCACCGAGTAATTCCGAAGTTCATGGCGCAGGGGGGAGATCCCCTAGGCACCGGAACAGGGAACCCAGGCTTCCGGCCCTACGCGAGCGAGATCCATCGAAAGGCCAACCATTCCAAGCGGGGCGTGGTCGCGATGGCGAATTCCGGTCCCCGGAGCGAAGGCAGTCAGTTCTACATCGCCTTTGATAAAGCGGACCACCTCGACGGCGAGCACACGGTTTTCGGCCAAGTTGTTGGTGGGCTCGGAACGTTGCGCGCCTTGGAGATGTATGGGTCTGAATCCGGGAAACCCCTTAAGGTTGTTTTCATCAATCGCGCCGAGGTGCACGTCGAATAAAGACTCTTCGAATACTCATCTTCCTGCTTATGCCTCCGGATAACCTTTGGAATTTAAATCTCTTCATCGCCTCTTCATGAGGCGTGGTGTATGGTGTTTGTACCTTGGGGAGGAAGAGGGAGAGATGATGATCGACCCGGTCTTTATGCTCCGTTGTGTAGACTGTGATGCCAAGGGAGCCTTGAGTTGCCTCTGGATTCGAGCATCCCTTGAGACCGAACATCATCGCCATCATCGCCTTTTGCATTATGTAGAGTGCCTGAATTGTGGCGCCCACTTGAAGAGCCAGTATCGTGATCTCATGGAGGTCGTTGACGACGAAGAGTGGCGTCGCTTCGTAGACGACGAAGTCGAGTTGGGGCTTCCGTCGGGGCTGGAGATGCAGCGACTCCATTAGAATTAGGCAACGGGTCGCCTGTGAGATGAACGTCGGGACGCTGACATCGATACCGAACGATACCGAACCGAAATTCCGGATCGGCGGCCGCACGACTTTCACTAGGGCATGTCGAGCGGGGTGTGTCGAGCATTGAGGTATGCCGAGTCCCCTCGCCTTTTCTTAGTTGGCTCAACGTCTCTATCTGTGGCTAACTCGTGACGGCATCTGAGGTCTACTACTTCGACCACGTCGACGAAAGCCTGAATCCGAGACCCCCATACGCTTCGGGTGAGGCCGGCTTTGTCTGGATCAACGAAAAAGACGAATTCACTCTGGATCGCCGGTTCGCGATCTCTTCCAACTCTCTTCACGCGTTACGCGGTCATGGAGTGGTTGATCTCCTGAATGCGCTGGATCTCATCGCCGGTCCAGTCGGCGGAGGTCGTGAGGCCGCCCTGGCTCCAGGTGCGGTCGAAGAAGCGTCTCGCATCTTCTACGCGGCAGATCGAATGACCTACGGAGCACGCCACGATCTGCGGGTGACCGAGTGGAAGGGAACTGAATACCGGATTGTCGTGGACAACCGGGAATACCAGCGGACCCTTTCGAAGCTTCAATTTCTGAGTACAACCGCATCCAGGCAGGGGCACGGACTTAGGCTCTGCCTATAGTGATGAACCGATTCGATCGCTCAAGAGTATATTCTTGGACGATGAATTTTCTACGCCGAGTCAGTAAGCGACTCCGATCCCTCCGCCGAGTGGAGCACCACGCTCCCTTGGGCCACGCGATTCAGGACCATCAGGAATCGGGGACCGGTGAGGTCATCGAAGTTTTGCGGAGTGATGGGCTTTCCTACTCGATTTCGAGCGAAGAGTTTTTTTCCCTCGGAGGAAGGCTCGAGGAATTGGATCAGCTCGCACTTCGCAGAGCTCACGGTCGGGTGCTCGATGTTGGCGCGGGCGCAGGCCGTCACGCTCTGGCCCTGCAAAAGTTAGATCATGAAGTGGTGGCGCTGGACATTTCTCCGCTCTGCGTCGAGGTGATGCGTCAGCGCGGTGTCGCCGAAGCTCTTGTGGGCGACATCTTCGAACTTAAGCGCGAAAAGTCTGGCGACTTCGACACGGTGCTCTTCTTGATGCAGAACATCGGAATTTCGGGAAGTCTGTTTGGTCTAGAGAAATTGTTGCTCTCGCTTCGCCCGCTCATTCGCCCTGGTGGACAAATTCTTTTTGACTCGAGCCCACTGCTCGAATTCGCAGGCGATTCGCCCGACATGTCAGAAGGCATTGATGTCTATTTCTCGTATGACGGTTACCGGGGGAGAAGCTTCAGCTGGCTTTATCTTGACGAGAAGACATTGGTAGATGTCGCAGCCCGCCTTGGTTGGGAGCTGGAAATACTCGCTCGGATGACCGAGGGCGAGTACTTGGCGCGTCTTCGGCCGCCTGAAGACGAAACTCGAAATCGACCATAGGCTGCTTCATCCGTGTAATTTGCTCGATCCAGGGCTCGACGAGTTCCGTTGGCTGGCGCGTTCCACCACTTCATCGAGGGTCACCGTCGCCAGGGAAACCAGCACGAGGTCGGCTTTGTCCATGGATACGCTGCCCGTGACCCGGTCCGGAACAGAAATGCAATACAGGCCGGCTCCCTTGGCCGAGCGGATTCCCCCCGGAGAACTCTGGACCGCAATGCTGTCGGCGGGTCGAACATCGAGGGCATCACAGACAGAGATGTAGAGGGCCGAGTCCGGCATGGCTGGGCTTACATCTTCCGCGCAGCGAATCGCATCGAAACGCTCTCGCAGAGATAGCCGATGAAGCTGTTCCTCCACGCGTCGCCGGTTTGCTTGGGAAGCGATGCCCAGCATCAGGCCGATCTCGCTGGCTCGGTCAATGAAACCTCTTACGCCGGGCAGCGGTGCCTCGTTCGCAAGAATTTCTGCCTTACGCTGGGCAACTTGCCTGCGAATTTGGGCTCGGTCTACGCGTTCGCCGAGTTGTCGTTCGAGTTGATCGCAGGGATCCCGATCCAAAGATAAAGCAGTTGGCTCTCCGGCGTCGTTCCAGTCATCGAATTGGACTCGGGTCCCGCAAGCGAGGTAGATATCCCGCCACGCCTGCTGCTCGGCCCCCGCCGAGTCAACGGTCAGGCCGTCGAAATCAAAGACAAGGGCGCGAATGAAAAGTTCTCCTCTCATTGCCGAACTTTGTCGAAGATCGCCGGATTTCCCCAAGCGATGGAGCTGCTATTTTGGTGATTCTAGCGTTGTCTGGGCCAGACCGGCCAACGATGTGTCTCGATATGTGTCTCGACAGAGGTGCTCTCTGAAACGAATTTCGCTGGCAAAAACCGAAAACTCCGCCGAGAGCCGGCATTGCTTCGCGCCATTTCGATTTTCTTTGAATTGTCTACTCTCGCCTTGGGTCTGTCTGGAGGATGTATGATTTCGACGGCGCTCATGCTTCTCGTTGCCGTGGTAACGGTCTCGGCAATTTTTTCGACGACCAATCGAGGTCGCCGGTGGCTCGGCGCGATGGGAGTCTCGAATTTCAGGATCAAGCGGATCCCGGCAGAGGACCTTGAGTTTTTACTCGATTCGTGTGGACGCGATACCGCCGAGGTCAAGCGCCGCCTTGAAGCCGAGAGAATTCGCTACCCAGCACTCGATGAAGCCCAGATTTATCGAAAAGCGATTCGCAGGGAAATCCGGGGTCGCCGTAATCCAAGCGACAGGCTCGAGGCGCGGGCGATTCACGAACCGATGAAAGAAGACAAATAGGGGAGGTAAGGGACATGCTTTTGGCTCGGATTCTGCTCTTCGTCAATGGTGCCGCCTTTGCGCTCTATGGGTTGGCTTGTGTCTTTTCGCCCAATCGGGTGGCCGAATATTCGGCGATGGAACTTTCCAGCGCGAGTGCGCTGACCGAAGTCGTTGCCATGTACGGGGGTTTGCAGGCGGGCATAGGAGTCTTGTTTCTCTATAACGGTCTTCGCCCCGCGAGGGTGCTCGCCGGCCTATCGGTGATGGTTCTCCTGATGGGTAGTCTCGCTCTGGCGCGAACTGTCGGACTTCTGATCTATGGGATGTCCGAGTACAATATTTTGGCGCTGGTCTACGAGAGCTTGAGCGCTCTCTTGGCGTTTGTCGCGATGCAGCGCATCGATGCTCGACGGGTGGAAGTTTGAGCGTGTATTTTTGGGCCCCCGGTGGAGTTCACGAAGGGCTTTGCGAGTCGTGAACGCGTCGCAGCGTTCCGCCGCATGGGCGGTGCTCGTTGTTCTGTTGCTTCCGAGCGGCTGCTTCACGCTGCTCGGAGGCGGAGGAGGTCCGCCGTCGCCGCCGCCTTTTTCGGCGACTTCGGAGTGGCATGCGAGCAACGGGCCCCTGTTGGCCGAGTATCTGAAGACGCTCCCTCCAAGCGCCATCGGTCAGCCCCTCAAGGGCATTCGGCTTTCGGGCGACTCGGGAGCATCTCGGTGGCTCGAGGGACAGGTTTATCTCGGCGTGCCTGCTGGACTTCCGGAGGGCGTGGGTGCGCGCTTGGTGGATGACGGTCAGCGGGTGATCGCGTTTGTCTGGGTTGAGGACGGCGCGGATGCCCTGACGCTGGAGCCGTGTGAAACCGGTGAGCAGGCGGGAATACGGGCACGTCTTGCCGGCGGTGGACCCTTTGCGTGGAAGCAACTCCGTGCCGTCCATGGGGTGGTCTACACCGTGTGTCCGCCCGAGGGTTGGGTGCCCCCCGACGCGCTACGGCGAGAACCGAACTCGGCGCCCCGCTAGGCGCTGAGCTACTGGTCGGCCTTGCGCGTGGCGCGGTCGCGGCGGATCTCGTCGGAGAAGTCCCAGAACGACGAGAGGGTGCCCGCCGGTATGCCGTCGCGTCGACTTTGCTCGACCAGGGCGACGAACTCGTTCTCGGCGCTCTCCCGCTCGGCTTCGAGGAAGATCACGCGGTCGCGGATTTCAAAGAAGGGTTCGCCTCTCGGGTAGTGGCGAATCTTGGCCCGGGTCAGAAGCCACTGCGCGGTTGCGACGTTGTGCCATGACCGCCGGACCCGGGCTTGGGCATTTTCCAGTGTGGCCACCACTGGGGTCCAGCCCGCCCCCTCCACGGGAATGGGTTCCCCGGGCTCTATCCAAGTCGGCGGGGGCACGGGCTTGGGAATTTGAGAGCCCAGATAGCTGTCCGCGGATACGCCCCACGCTGCGAAGACGATCACTCCCCATGCGCCGAAGGCGAGCAGACAAGCGATGCGCCGGCGTGAGGCCCGCCGTCTCTGCGATCGTGCAAAAAGCGCCATGATGGGATCTCCTGTGCCCCGAGTGGCTGCGCGTGGGCGATTCGTCTATCGATTTGGTGACCGCCGCCGTTGGCAGGTGTTGGTGGCAGGTGGTGGGATGCCTCAAGTCTCGATCCCCAGCGAGGGGCCGCTTGCCTTCGATCCTGGGTGCATGCTCGATCTGTGCTTCACTCCATTCAAAACAAGGTAATGCGACCGAACCATGACAGCCTCTTTCGCGCGCGGTACCCGCCGTTCTCGGCGACGTTTATCCGCCCGGGCGATGTTAGGCGTCTGCCTTCTTGCTTGCTCCGCTTTGACGGGATGTGATCCGTTCTCGGATGTGCGGGCAGGGCTCAACCCGTCCGACCGGGAGCGCTTTGACCGGGGCCTTCGTGCCGCCACGCCCTGCTGGTCGTGCCACGACCCAACCGGAGATGCACTCAAAATCGGCCCGCCCCTTCGGGGTCTCTTCGGTCAAACGGCGGGTTTCGTAAAGGGGTTCCCCTATTCCTCCGAAATGCGAGAGTCGCCCGTGGAATGGGACGAGAACACCCTCGATCGCTTTCTGGCGAACCCGCAATGGCTTATTCCCCAGAATCGTATGATTTTCGCCCCGATGACCGATGCTCGAACCCGGGCCGATCTCGTCTTCTTTATGGGTGTGATTTACCGCTAGCCCGAGTGGACAAGGCGCGGCAAAAAATGGGCAACCCCACGTAACCTCCCCGCGTAACTCCGCGTAACAACCCCGCGTAACAACCCCGCGTAACAACCCCGCGAAACAAGTCCGCGAAACCACCCGGCAGATCAATCGGGCAGAGCAACCCCGCGGGATATAGTAAGGGGGCAGATCCGGGCTATACAAAGGGGCCGCCGGGTCCGGGCCCGGGCCTGAGAGAGAGATTCGCAGTCCGCTCGGATGACCGAAGTGGGTCGAGTCCGTTCGGCTAGGGTAAGATCCGCCTCGCCCGACAGCGGGTGTGTGCGGGTGTGCGTAAGTCTCGCGGCTGCAAAGGTTGTCGCAGTCAGTCGAGTGATGAGGGGGGACGATGGGCAGAATCAAAATCGCGATTGTGGGTGTCGGCAACTGTGCGAGTTCGCTCGTTCAGGGCATTCAGTACTACACCGACAAAGGTCCCGACGACGCGATCGGTCTCATGAACTGGGATCTTGGTGGCTACGTCCCCTCGGACCTGGAGGTGGTTGCTGCCTTCGATATTGACGTTCGCAAAGTGGGGAAGGATATCTCCGAAGCGATTTTCGAGGCCCCCAACTGCACCACCACGTTCTGTCCGAACGTTCCCAAGTCGGGCGTACACGTCAGCATGGGATGTGTGCTGGACGGGGTTGCGAGTCATATGGGTGACTATTCGGCCGAGCGAAGCTTTGCACCCTCCGACGGCGAAGAACCCACCCAGCATGAAATCGTCGAGAAGCTCCGGGAGACCGGGGTCGAGGTTTTGATCAACTATCTGCCAGTGGGCTCAGAAGAGGCCGCGCGTTTCTACGCCGAATGCGCTCTTGAGGCGGGCGTCAGCCTCGTGAACTGCATTCCGGTATTTATTGTGAGCGATCCGGAATTTGCCGCGAGATTCGAAGCCAAGGGCCTCCCCATCGTGGGAGACGACATCAAGGCCCAACTCGGGGCCACGATTACCCACCGAACCCTGACCGATCTGTTTGCGAAACGGGGTGTCAAGCTGGAGCGGACCTATCAACTCAATACCGGCGGAAACACGGATTTTCTCAATATGCTCAACCACGATCGACTCGCGAGCAAGAAAAAGTCCAAGACCGAAGCCGTTCAATCCGTGACCGCCACCCGCATGGAGCCCGACAACATCCATATTGGCCCCAGCGACTACGTTCCGTGGCAAAACGACAACAAGGTTTGCTTTATCCGCATGGAGGGCAGGCTCTTCGGCGATGTCCCCATGAATCTCGAGATGCGGCTCTCGGTCGAGGATTCTCCGAATTCTGCCGGTGTCTCGATTGATGCGATTCGCTGCGCGAAAGTGGCTCTCGACCGCGGGGTCGGGGGAATTCTCCACTCGCCGTCTTCCTATTTCATGAAGCACCCGCCGTGCCAAGTGACTGACGACGAAGCCCACCGGCATATGCAGGAATTTATCGCCGGGACGCGCGACAACTAAATTCGAGCGGTTCGGGCTCAAAGGCCTCGCCCGAGCGGGAATTCTGTGGGAGCGATTCGGGTTGGCCCGAATTGATGGAGCTTTTCCCCCTCGCTTAGCGGATTTGAAAGCCTCCAGGCCCGGAAGGATCGGCGCCTTGGGCCGGGTTCAGGTCGATCTGGACATCATCGACCCGAGCGGACGGTGGGCCTTGACGGACGAATTCAAGAGCGCTGCGGACGGCGTGCTCGTCGCCGGCGAAATGGGCCTCGACTCGTCCATCGGGTAGATTCCGAACGAAGCCCGAAAGGCCAAGAG
>LWDU01040149.1_pt1 | contig 20593 bp, 18 predicted proteins | sample 727161 | NCBI WGS metagenome assembly LWDU01 (sample SAMN04566230, study PRJNA314399) | hydrothermal vent metagenome | isolation source: deep sea hydrothermal plume seawater | place: Mexico: Gulf of California, Guaymas Basin | collected 2004-07-11
CGACCCCTACTGCTCCCTCCGCTCCGACCGTAGTTCCGACTCCTATGGCGTCCCTGCCAATTGCCGGAGACCCTTCGGTGACCAAGCTTCCTAAAATAGCTCTAGCAACTGGCGGTATAGCGTTGGCGTTTGGTTCGGTACTTCTTTTCGCTGCCCGTAGGAAAGAAGTCTAAACCCAACGCTGCTTCACGCTTTCACCCATAAGCTGTCTCCGGGCGGGCTAACGGTTTCTCTAGTGCCCATTCCCTAGATTTTATCGACATCATTAACGCTGTACGCCAAACGCAGCTCTAGTGTTGTGAAATGCTCCTAGGGCGAGAAGCTATGCGGCAGTGGAAGATGGGATTCCGAAGGGGAGAGAAAAGCCTAGCGGTGTCTGCCTTGGCTTGTCATTACCACCGTGCGTAGATCGGTTCCGAGATTGACTGGCGTTATCACCAAGCGAGGCTGAGGTTGGATATCGTCCAGTCCCATGCGCAACACGAACGGGTCAATGGTGTCAATCTCCGCAATGATTCCCTCGGTCTTGTAGTGCATTGGAATCACGATCTTGGCGTCCAAGTCCTGCAACGTCTGATAGACCTCGTCCATGGTCAAAGTGCAATGGCCACCAACTGGCACCAATACCACGTCAACGGGCTTTAACTCGTCCATCATGCGGGTGGTTAAGGGAGCAGAAAGGTCACCTAGATGGCAGACATTGACTCCGCCAATCTCAATGGTAAAAGCAACGTTTCTCTCTTCGTTCGGCTGCCCCTCACCCAAGGGCGTCATAACCCCACGTGCGGTTACCCCGTTATATTCATATTCTCCGGGGTCTCTAAAGACCTTGGGGTCCCCTTCAATGAATTCGGAGTTGCTATGGTTGGAGTGAGTATTACTGACTGTGACTATGGAAGAGGGTCGGTTGTCCTCGACTAGACCAACCGCCGCAGGATATGGGTCTGTGACCACTATCATGTCGGCGTCGTGAAGTCTGAAGCAAGCGTGGCCTAACCAGGTTATGTCCATGTTCCGTCCCGGTGGTTTTTAAGATTCAGAAGTTTCCATGCTATGGGAACGGTGACGGCTGCGATGTACAGCTTAATCAAATCCCCAGCAATGAATGGATAAAGACCGTATTCGAAGACTTTGTCGTCGGGCACGAAGAAGGCTAGCTGGAGTAAACCCGGAACGTATAGAGCTACGTTGCCTGCCAGCATCGCCACCATAATCCAAGATTTTTGGTCCCAACCGCGCTCGCACAAGAAGCCAACGATGAACGCTGCCGGTATGAAACCTATTATGTAGCCACCAGATGCCAGGTCCCAGACCAGCCCTGATGACCCGGATGTAAATTCAAAGCTGTAACCGGTTGCCGCAGCGTTACCGCTCCCAGCAAACATATCTAACTGGCTTCCTGCAACTGCGTAAAGCACCATCGATGCTGCGCCGCGCCGACTGCCAAGTGCTGCCCCTGCCAAAAGTACGGCCAGAGTCTGGCCAGTGATGGGCACGGGTGTGAAAGGGAGATGCACGATGAAACGAGCGAATCCAGCAGTGATCAAGCTGAAGAGGACAATGAGGGCGATATCCCTAGCAATACGGGAACCAATCCCATTTACGGGGATGACAAAATCAATGAGGGAGCGAGTTCCAGTTTGAGCGGCCACGTCTATCCCAACCCACCTGTCTTTTAAAGAATTCCAAGTCCGGCGATTTCCGGTCTGGCAGTCCCGGGAACGACCCCGGTCTACCTCTAATCAAACACCGGTAATTCTCCGGTCAAACTGTGCCTGAGTATAATTGCATCGGTGGTGCCGGTCAACGTTTGACACTGCGCAGAAAGCTATGTTAACGTCGAAAAATAGTCGCTCCAGCCTCAATATGGAGGATGGATAGGTGTGCTGGCGGGAGACTAATGCTCACAGAACGGGCTTCGACAGTACTAAACGTCCTGGTTGGCGAGTACCTTCAAACCGCTACCCCGGTAGCGTCGGATGAGATTGCGCGGAGCCTCGACCAAAAATTAAGCTCCGCATCGGTTCGCAATACCATGGCCCGGCTCACGGAAGAAGGCTACATCTCGCGACCCCACGTGTCGTCCGGCGGCGTCCCCTCTGACCTCGGCTACCGCTTTTACGTGGAGTCACTGCCAGAGCATCCCCAGCTTTCTACCAAGATGCGAGAGAGCGTTGATCGTGATTTAGCTCAGACGGAGCCAGACATCGGTGCCTGGAGCAAACGCTGCGCGGCGATTCTCTCTAGCCTCACGGAAAATCTGGCGATTGTGACCGCTCCCAGGGCCCAATTCCCTCGCCTCAAACGTATACAACTAGTTTTCCTGCAAGAGTCTACCGCTCTGTTGGTATTAGTCCTTGAGGAGGCTCGCTTACTGCGCAAACTGATTCCCTTTGGCAAGAACATCAATCAACTGCAGCTAGACCAGGCAGCCAGCAGATTGAACGACTCCCTTGGTGGACTGAACCGATCCCAGATGCAATCAAACAGCCTTGAGCTTAACCAACTTGAAGAACAGGTCAAAGAAGGTTCGGTTAGCCTTATGCGCGAGGCTGAGACTACCATTGAAGAACATTACACGGATGGACTGCGTCGCCTGTTGAGTCAGCCGGAGTTTTCCCAGGGCGAACTGGCTTGCCAACTGATCCAACTTGTGGAAGAAAGGGAGCTGCTTGAGCGGGTGCTAAACGCCTCCGGGGAAACAGCGGAACCCGCCGTGTTCATCGGGGCTGAAAACCAGGAAGAATTCCTTAATCCTTTCGGTGTCATTCTGTGCAATTATGGAATCCCCCAGGGCGTGAGCGGAACTATCTGTGTCATTGGCCCCAAACGAATGGAATACGTGGCAGCCATTGGCGGCGTTAGGCATCTATCTGCCTTTATGAGCCAGATGGTGCTGGGTATTCAGGGGAATGTGGCTGAGTAACCGCTATGGCGCCTACGAACGAACAGATAGCAGAACTCTTTGAAAACATGGGATCCCTTCTGGAAATGAAGGGCGATACTGTCTTCAAGATTCGCGCCTACCAACGGGCCGCCCGCACAATTGAACAACTATCCTCACCCCTGGCCACAGCCGTGGAGAACGGTGAAGACTTGACCAAGATACCGGGCGTGGGCAAAGCCATCAGTGAAAAGATTGCTGAATACATCTCAACCGGGCAGGTTTCCGCCTACGAGAGACTGGTTGAAGAACTACCATCAGGCGTCTTAGACCTGAAAGAGATACCTGGCGTCGGCCCCAAAATGGCCATGGCCATCAGCCAGCAACTGGGCATCAGCACGGTTGATGGCGTGGCAGAAGCCGCCGCTGATGGTCGCCTGGCCACACTGCCTAGGATGGGAAAACGAGCGGCAGAAGGTATTCTCCGGCATATCAACGCTTTCAAAGAAATGGGTGGCCGCACGCCAATCGGCGAAGCGCTGCCCGTAGCTGAAGAAGTTATGAATGCCCTTCGCGAGCAATGTCCGGAGATTGACCAGCTATTCCCCGTCGGCAGCCTGAGACGCTGGGAAGAGACCATCGGTGACATTGACCTGATCGGCACATCCCCGAACCCCGAATCGGTGGGTGACGCGCTGGTCGCCCTGCCAATGGTTAAAGATGTGCTGGTTCACGGCCCCAAAAAGACCAGTGTGGTGGTGGAGTCTGGTATCCAGATCGACCTGCGAATAGCCGAACCCGAAGCCTTTGGCGCAATGCTCCAGTATTTCACTGGAAGCCAACAGCACAACATTCGTCTCAGGGATTTTGCCAATCGTCAGGGACTGTCCCTAAATGAGTACGGCATCACCAACACCGAGACCGGACAGGTGGAGGAGTTTGCCGACGAAAAGACCTTCTACGCTCGGCTGGGCCTGCCCTGGATGCCGCCCGAACTGCGCACTGGCCTCTATGAGGTGGACGCGGGACTGGAGGGCACGCTGCCAGGGCTGGTGGTTGCGACTGACCTGAAAGGCGATCTGCACCTGCACAGCGAATGGTCTGACGGCAACGATCCCATTGAGTTGATGGTGGAAGCCGCCGCCGCCCAGGGCTACGAGTACATGGCCCTGACAGACCACTCCCAAGGACTGGGTGTGGCTAACGGCCTCACTGTCGAGCGGCTAGAGTCCCAGATCAGCCTGCTACGAGAAATGCAGGAAAAGTATGATATAACGATTCTCTGCGGTTCAGAATGTGACATTCGCGCCAGTGGTGAGATGGACTTCCCGGACGAGATGCTGGCTCAACTGGACGTGGTCGTCGCATCGGTCCACTCGGCCATGGGTCAAGACCAAGCCACCATGACCGCCCGCATGATTAAGGCGATTGAACATCCATCCGTGACCATCATCGGGCATCTGACCACTCGGTTGTTGGGTCAACGGGAGCCAGTTGAGTTCGACCTGGAAGCCGTGTTGGAGGCCGCCCGTGATACCGGCACCGCCCTGGAGATTAACGCCTCTCCCGAACGCTTGGACCTTCGGGACACTCACGCCTACCGGGCCAGAGAGATGGGAATTCCCCTGGTGATTAACACCGATTCCCATCACCACACCCATTTGGACAAGCGTCGTTTTGGCGTAGCCGTGGCTAGACGGGCCTGGTGCCGCCCAGAAGATATCCTGAACACCATGTCCAGGGAAGAATTTCTGAAGTTCATCAGGACTCCCAAATCAAAGCGTCTCAACGTATTTGATGCCCGGCGTAATGGCACAGCCCAGTCGTGAGTGAGGCCCCGGAAATGGAAGATTACGCCGAGAATTACGCCGAACCTGCGTTATTGCCCGAGATTGAAGAACCGGTGAATGACACTGAGCCCGATGAATGGGCGCAAATCATTGAACCGTCCGGCGAGACAGCCATCGCCCAGGCGATACCGGAAGGCATTCTGCACTTTCGGACCATGTTGTCTGCTGGCGTACCCTGGCACAGAGCGCTACTTGAGGCCATGGCTCGCTGGATCCTCCCTGAAGAAACTATCAACGGCCGCCAGTACCGATATTTACTCTTGGGAGAAGCATTCGATTGGCTGCTGCTAGCAGAACGTCTCTGCTCGGACGTTAATGGCGCCATCCCTGCGGAGGAAACGGAGAAATTGTTGTTCAGTGGCAAGATACCGAACACGGTTGATGAGGAACAATTCCGGGACTACCTAGGCCCAAGCAAATACCGGGCCTACATGAACTTCCGCTATGGAGTGGTTCTTGAAGAGGCGTTACAACTGGTCTTTGAGGAAGAGGTCCGCAAGCGGCATATGTCCCGCAGCTACGCCGACACCGAAGAACTGATTGAAGAATCGTACAACCGACTCTACGGAAAACCTCGAAGGGAACTTCTGAAGACCTTTCAAAAAGAGACCAAGAAGGACCGCCGCCGCAACCTATCACTCTCTGACCTAAAAGAGTTCACCTATTGGCTCCATAAACGCCGCATCAATCTCTGGGACCCGGCCAGGGTTGCCAGCGACACCCGCAAGGCCATCCGGCGGTTGGAACTCCTAGAACAGGGGCACACCCAATAAATCCCCCGGACCCACCTTAGGCAAGTGCCCCACTGCGCAATCACCTTAAAAACGCTGGGCAAGAACGCTCCGCAACCACTCCTTATGTGTGTTTTGGTGGTTACCCCCTTTAAAACGTCTTAGAGCGCGAAATAACCGGTTTTAGGAGTGGGGCACGGTCGCTCCCGCCAATTAATCCGGGAAACCAGGTGCGCTGGCTTTTATGGACGCCTATAACTGCGAATGATATATTTGCTCATGGCTTGTTGCAGTATTTTGCGCCTGGGCCGTTTGCCCACATCACCCAGCGACACGGAGATAGATTCCGGGAATGACTTCCGCTCAGATGCCCAGTGCGTACAATGCAGCCGACGTTGAACAACGCATCTACCAAGACTGGCAGAACAAAGGCTATTTCAACGCCAAGATCGTAGAGGGCCAAGAGCCCTACGTGATAATCATGCCCCCGCCCAACGTCACCGGGGAGCTGCACTTGGGCCATGCCCTGGAAAAGGCCATTGAAGACGCTTTGGTTCGCTGGCGCAGGATGAGCGGAGTGCCAACCCTGTGGCTGCCCGGCACCGACCACGCCGGTATCGCCACCCAATGGGCAGTTGAGCGACAACTGGCCACCGAAGGCACCAGCCGCCACGACCTTGGCCGTGAGAAGTTCTTGGAAAGAGTTTGGGATCACGTTGGCAAGACCGGTGGCATCATCCATGAGCAGTCCCGCCGTCTGGGCATTTCCGCTGATTGGGACCGTCTTACTTTCACCTTGGACCCGGGCCCGTCCAAGGCTGTTCGCACCACCTTCGTAAACCTTTACAAAAAGGGTCGTATCTACCGCCACGAGCGCATCATCAATTGGTGCACCCGCTGCGCTACGGCCCTCAGTGATTTGGAAGTTGATTACCAGGATGTGGATGGCAATCTCTACCACATCCGTTACCCACTTGAGGATGACCCCAAGTCGTTTATCGCGGTTGCAACCACCCGTCCCGAGACTATGCTTGGTGACACCGGCGTGGCCGTACACCCGGAGGATGATCGCTACAGCAATCTGGTCGGCAAGAACGTCGTGCTACCTATCATGGACCGGCCGATCCCGGTGGTCGGTGATGAAGCCATTGATCGCGAATTCGGCACCGGCGCCCTGAAGGTAACCCCCGCCCACGACCCCATCGACTTTGAGATTGGCGAGCGCCACGGCCTGGAAGTCTTCAACGTCATCGGACTGGACGGGAACCTGACCGCCGCCGCCGGTAAATATGCAGGAGTCGACCGTAATGACGCCCGCGTAAAAGTGGTTGAAGAACTGGACCGGTTGGGCCTTCTTGATAAGGTTGAAGAACTCCGACATTCAGTTGGACACTGCCAGCGTTGCAGCTCGGTGGTAGAACCGCTGGTCAGTCTGCAGTGGTTCGTAAATCTGGGCGGCCACGAAGAAGCCGACAGCATTGCCGGCAAAGCCCACGCTGCAGTGGCCAACGGAGACATAAAAGTCGTCCCGGAACGTTTCACCCGCGTTTACCTCAACTGGCTGGAGAACATCCGAGACTGGTGCATCAGCCGCCAACTGTGGTGGGGACACCGCATTCCCGTCTGGTACTGCTCAGCGTGCGAGCACATGACGGTGATGGTGGAAGATCCTGACAAGTGCGAAAGCTGTGGCAGCGCTGAGATAGAACAAGATGGCGACGTCCTGGACACTTGGTTCAGCTCCGGTCTCTGGCCCCACTCAACCCTGGGCTGGCCCGAACAAACAGCGGATTCGAAGTATTTCTACCCCACTTCGGTTTTGGAAACGGGGTATGACATCCTTTTCTTCTGGGTTGCCAGAATGATCATGTTGGGCATTGAGAACACTGGTCAGGTGCCCTTCAAGACCGTGTTCTTACACGGCTTGATTCGCGACGCCACCGGCGCCAAAATGAGCAAGACCCGCGGCAACACCCTAGACCCGCTGGAACTCATTGAGCGGTTCGGCACCGACGCTCTGCGGTTTGCCCTCACCACCGGCACCGCACCGGGCAATGACCTGCGCTTTGGGGAGAACCGCCTGGAAGCAGCAAGAAACTTTGCCAACAAAGTCTGGAACGCCTCCCGGTTCGTCATATCGGGCCTTGGCGAGAAGTCAGACCTGGAAGGCTGGCACGACCTTCCCTCTGGCGAAAACCCGGAACACCGTGAGGACCGTTGGATTGTTAGCCGTCTGGACCGGGTCACTGTTGAGGTCAACGAGTCACTCCGAAACTTTGAACTTGGTGACGCCCAGCAGAAGCTCTATGACTTTTTCTGGAACGATTACTGCGACTGGTACATCGAAATGGCCAAGTTGCGGCTGCGTTCGGGAGAAGGGCGGTCGCCCTCGCGGACCTTGGTACACGTTTTGGAACGCACTCTGCGCCTGCTGCATCCGTTCATGCCCTTTATTACTGAGGAGATTTGGCAGAATCTGCGCTCCAAACTCCCTGGGGAAGGCAGTTCGGTCGAGTCCATCATGATTGCCGAATACCCAACTGCTGACGAGCCCCGATCCGACGCCCAGGCTGAAGAAGAGATTGGGTTGGTGATGCAGGCCATCCGCGCCGTACGAAACACCCGCGCCCAACTGCGGATACCTGCAGGGCAACGCCTGGAAGCACAGTTTGAAGTCAACGGCATGCACGGTCCCATCGAAGAAGAGGCAGAAGTTATCCGCGTGCTCTCACGGGTTGATCCACTCCACATCGTAGCTGACAGCTCATCTGGAAATGACCTACTCAAGGGCGTCACGCTGGTGGTCAACCCTCTGATAATCCACCTGCCATTGGAGGGTGTGGTTGACCTCTCTGCCGAGGCCGAACGTCTGCGGACTGAGTTGGACGAGTGTGTCCAGAACATGAACCGAGTGGAGAATCTGGTCTCCAATCCCAACTTTTTGCAGAAGGCCAAACCAGAGGTGGTTGAGACCGAGCAGGCCCGACTACAAGACCTGAAAGAACGCCAACAACACCTGAACGAAATCTTGGAGCAGCTGGCCGGCTAAGGCCAGGATTTAACCTCTCTGAAGATACAAAATGACAAAAAGACTTGGCATAATCGGCTATCCCATTGGCCACTCTATTTCGCCCATCTTTCAACAGGCGGCGCTGGACGCTTTGGGGATCGACGCCACCTATGAAAAATGGGAAGTCACTCCTGAAGGTGTCGGAGATTTCGTCAACGGATTGCGTGCTCCGGACTCCTGGGGTATCAACATCACGCTGCCCCACAAGCAGGCCGTGATTCCGTTCCTGGACGAAGTGGATGAATGGGCCACCGCTGCCGGAGCAGTCAACACAATCGTAAATCATGACGGACGCCTGACCGGACACAACACCGACGGCCCCGGATTTCTACGGGCCCTCCTAGTCGAGACCGGCTACGATCCCAAGGGGACTCGAGCTCTGATACTGGGCGCTGGTGGATCCGCACGAGGCATCCTGCTGGCATTGGTCAGGGGCGGTGTCGACTCCCTAGTGATTGCCAACCGGACCATGGAACGGGCAGAGACTCTGGCTAAACTAGCCGTCGAAAACGGGGTTAAATCCGAAGCCATCCCGATTGCTGGCAATGTTCTAATAAAAGCTGCAGCATCGGCTGACCTGATTGTGAACTGCACATCAGTCGGCATGTCCCACGGGCCGGACGAGCAAGGCACACCCCTCACCGCAGCGGAAATTCCAGCCTCGGCCATCGTAAATGACGTGGTGTATACTCCGTTGGAAACTCCCCTCCTGAGGGAGGCTACGGCTGCCGGAGCAACCGCTTTGGGAGGTCTCCACATGTTGGTCTACCAGGGCGTTTTGTCCTTCCAGATGTGGACCGGCCAGGAGGCTCCAGCAGATGTGATGCTCGCAGCGGCCACCAAAGAAATGACCTCCAGGGGCGCTTAACCGCACTCTGCCCCATATTTCCACAAAAAAATTGATACAGGATATTCATGGTTAGATTTACCACCGCAGGTGAGTCCCACGGACAGGGCCTGGTAATCATATTGGAGGGCATCCCCGCCGGACTGCCCATCAGCGAAGACTACATTGGCATCCACTTGGGCCGCCGCCAAAAGGGGTACGGTAGGGGTGGACGCATGCTCATAGAGCAGGACCGCGCCAAGATCATCTCAGGAGTGCGCCACGGCGAAACCCTGGGCAGTCCCATCGGCATGACCGTGGAGAACAAGGACTGGGCCAACTGGTTGGAGGCCATGTCCATTGAACCTCTGGAGGGTGAGCCTGAGAGTCCTCGTACGCGCCGCATCACCCGCATCCGTGCCGGACACGCCGACCTGCCCGGAGTGATGAAGTACGGCTTCCAAGACGTGCGTAACGTCCTAGAAAGGGCCAGCGCGCGGGAGACCGCTGCTAGAGTTGCTGCGGGAGCCATTGCCATGAAGCTACTAGAAGAATTTGGCATGAAGATTCACAGCCACGTTATTTCCATCGGCTCAGTTGACGCCGCGTTGGTAGAAGACCCATCAACTATCGACTGGGAAGCAGTTGAAGAATCTCCGGTGCGCTGCGCCGACCCGGAAGCTGCCATCAAGATGGCGGCTGAGATTGACGCCACTAAAGAAGCTGGCGACACTGTGGGTGGCATGTGCGAGATCATCGTAGAAAACGTGCCCATCGGCGTGGGTTCCCACGTTAGTTGGGACAAAAAGATCGACGCGCTAGTGGCTCAGGCACTGATGTCTATCAATGCTGTAAAGTCGGTCTCGATTGGACCCGGTTGGGAGGTTTCCACTCAACGCGGTTCCGAAGTGCAAGACGTGATCCTGCCGGTAACCGACCCTGATCACCCCTGGCAGCGGAACACCAACAAGCTTGGTGGTACCGAAGGCGGCATGACCAACGGCATGCCACTGGTCGCCCGGTTCGGTATCAAGCCCATACCCACGATGGTCACGCCCCTGCCATCTGTTGACCTGGACACCGGTGAAGAGGTGCTGTCTCATTTCGAGCGTTCCGACGTCTGTCAGGCGCCCCCAGCCTGCGTGGTTGGTGAGGCGATGGTCGCTCTGGTGCTGGCCAAAGCATTCATGGAGAAATTTGGCGGCGATTCCATCTCGGAGACCAAACGTAACCTGGAGGGCTACCTCAAGACGGTGGGTCCCCGCAAGGTTTACCAGTAGCCCCCGACTGGATTACCGTGGCCGCAAAACCCAGATTACCCAACATCCCTAACGTTTATGAAGCATCTGCCCTTTGGACGGCCATGGGTGTTTTTGGGTTGCTTCTGGGATTGGCGCTCTTGGTCTTTGACGGACCGATTTTCTCGGCCGTGGAATGGTTTGCAGCACTGGTCCATTCCGACCCATACACCCTCTCTCCCAAGAACACGTCAGAAATTAGGGAAGGTATCGGTACATGGGCCTGGGCTGGGTTTGCCCTTGCTGCCATCACCCTCCCTCTCGGCAACGTCAGGTTCAGGACCTGGCTGGCCAACTCCCTACGACACCTTGTCTCCCGGGGGGATGATGATTCCCTACCGACGGACCGCTATGGTCGACTATTCTTCGCTGCGTTGATCGCGGTGCTGGTATATTCTGTGTTGGCTCACTGGTCGCTCCGCACATTCTTGGACACTGACTGGCTGGAAGGCGAAGACGGACTCAGCGAGTGGTGGTCGGTGGCAACCTATATGTTCGCCGCTGTGGCCGCGGGAGCCGCGGCCTGGTATCTGAAGAAGACCAAACACAACAAGCTGCGGTACTACTACATGGCGTTGGCCGTCGGTTTCTTTATGGCTGGCATGGAAGAGATTAGCTGGGGACAGCGTATCTTTGGCTGGGGCACCCCGGTGGCGTTAGAAGAGATAAATATCCAAGACGAGACCACGCTCCACAACGTGAACTTCGCCAACAACGTGATCTTCGAGATATTGTTTTGGGGCAGCACGTTGGGCTTGGTAGGCGGGTTCTGTCGGTTGACTGCCAACCTGCGGGGTCTGAGCGACCGGATGCGTATGGTGCTGCCTACTTTGACTATGGCCCCGGCATTGTTGTTAATCATGGTCTGGCGAACCGGCGAACTCTGGCGCACCGCCAATATCCCTCGGCTGGTCATGGACTATTTCAACTCCGGTCCACGCGGCTCTGAGGTTCCCGAGGCGTTGCTAGGCCTCTGCATCATCATCTACACCTTCACAAACCTGCAAAAAGCGCGGTATCTGAGCCGTGTTGCTGCCCTGCCCACGGAAAATCAAACCGCCGAACAAGAACCCACTGAGGAGCGCACATGAAATTCGGAGTCTCCCTGGTCCCCCACGACCTGAAAGAAACAGCCGCCAGCGCCAGATTGGCCGAGGACTTGGGGTTTGATTACATTGGCATTCCAGACTCGCAGTCGCTCTGGCGTGAGTTGTACTTGAGCCTGAGTGTGGTCGCCGGTGCTACCAGTAAGGTGGGTATCGGTCCCACTGTCACCAATGCACTCACCAGGCACCCGGCCGTGGCGGCGTCAGCCATCGCCACGCTGAACGAGATGTCCGGTGGCCGCGCCTATTTTGGTATTGGCAGCGGAGATAGCGCAATACTCAACCTGGGGCTGCGTCCGGCTAGACTGAAAGAGATGCAGGAATACATTGAGGCCATGCGGGCCATCCTCTCGGGCCAGTCTTACGAGTACAAAGGCCGCGAGATACACGTTAAGTGGTCGGAGAACCCAGTGCCCATAATAATGTCCGCGGAGGGACCCAAGACCCTGGCTCTGGCCGGAGGAATCGCCGACGCGGTGATCGTGCATTCAGGACTGAGCAAAGAGGTACTGGTAGAGACAATTGCCAAAATCAGAGAAGGTGAACGGGCTGCTGGTCGTCCGGAGGGCTCGGCAAAGGTGTGGGCGTTCGCCAAGTGCAACGTTGCCGACCGGAGGGAAGATGCCATTGACGAGATTAAGATGGCCTTGGCGGCTTCCGGGCACCACGCCTTTAGGTTCACGCTGGAGGGCAAAAACGTTCCGGAGCATCTCCAGGAGGCAATCATGGCCCTGCAGGGCGAGTATGTGCCATCGGAGCACGAGCAATTGGGCGACACCCGCAATGCGGCCATCAGTGATGAATTGGGCCTGACTGAATTCCTGGCCGACCGGTTCGCGGTGGTGGGTACCCCGGAAGACTGCCTGGCCAAGGTTCGCACCATTGAGGAAGCAGGCGTGGATAATCTTCTGATTTTGGCGATTAGCTCTGATTCGGACAACATCATCCGGCGCTTTGGTGAGGAAGTGATTGCTCGTATCTGAAAGGTTAAAACGAGTGCTTGAGGCAGCGTTTTGGAATACCAGGCTCAGCCCCCGCTTCGCCAGGCTCAAATAGATATAACGAATCAGTGAGGTTGGTGCTAGAATCGGGTTGACACGCACAGGTTATGCGCTAAACTGACATTAGCCAAATTTTGGACTACTCGGAGGAACCAAATGGAAGGAAAGTTTCAGATAGAAATTACCTACTGCGTAAGTTGACAGCACCACGCTGTCGCCACGTGGATGGCGAATGAATTTTTCCGGCACTACGGCAAGGACGCTGCCATTGCCATTTCCCCTCGCGGACAGGGCATCATGGAAGTATTCTTCAACGGTGAGCGCATTTTCGACAAGAAGGGTGAAGGCAACATCTATCCAGACCTGAAACGGGTCCGGGAGATGCGCCAGGTCATCGATTCTAAGATCGAGACACTTGAACCCACACCGGCCGACGACTAGACCTTCTTTCAAAAGAAGTTTATAAAAAAGACCCTCCTGAAAAGGAGGGTCTTTTTTATTTGTGTTTTTCGGGCCATAAACTATACAAGGGCTACAAGAGGGTCTGAACTTTGGTCCATATCTCCCGGCCAAGTTCTTCGGGTGGGAGTTGGCCGTCCAGTATTAGCCACCCCTCTGGGTCGGCGGAGGCCAGGGCGCTGTAGCCACGGCGTATCTTGCGGTGGAAGTCCACCGGGGCGCTATCAAAGTTGTCTGCGCTGCCATTGCTCTTGCGTGCCAAGGCCGTTTCCACCGGCAGGTCTAGGAGCACTGTTAAGTCTGCTTCCAGTCCTCCCGTGGCTTCACGGTTCAAGTGTTCTATCAGCTTGCGGTCCAAGCCGCGGCCGTAGCCCTGGTAGGCCATGGTGGAACTGGTAAAACGATCGGCGATGACCACTCCGCCGTCTGCTAGGAACGGTTTTATGACCTGCTGGACCAGTTGGGCGCGGGCAGCCTCAAAGAGCATCAGCTCGCTAATCGGAGTCATGGGTTCGCCGGATTTCAGTAGCGTTCGCAGTGCCTGACCTAGGCGTGTGCCGCCGGGTTCTCTAGTGCGGAGAACGTCGACACCCCTCCGGCGCAGGCGTCGCATCAAAGAGCGGACCTGGGTGCTCTTGCCCGAGCCATCTCCGCCTTCAAAGACGATAAAGCAGGCCATTTAACTTCTCATCTAGATTCAAGTACAGCGTTAGACACGGTAGAACAGGACTGAACGATCAGGTTCCTTGCCCTGGCTGACTGACGCTACGTTGTAGCGCTGACCAAGCAGATGCTGCAGTCGGCGTATGTATGACCGCTGTGGGGCCAGATGGACCGTTTGCTCTCCGGACAGAACCCGGTTGGCGGCATCTTCAGCTTCGTCCATCGCTTTGTCCATGGCGGGAGAGCTGTTGGGACCGGTGAATGCGGGGCCGTTTTCTCCGTTGCCCATACCAGGCATCATGCCGGGACCCGAGCCATCATTGTCACGGTGCCAATCTTTGATTATCGTGTCCAGGAATTCCTGCAACTGGGGCATGGTGTTTTTGCGGAGCACGCACACCGGGGTGCCACTGGATTCAGCAATGCGCACCAATTGAGAACCGCGCCGATAGTGGGTCTTGGTGGTCAAGACCACGTCTGCTTGTCTCAGCTCGTTGACTATGTGAACCACTCTGTCAGACTCTGCAGCCGCAGCTTCCAGCTTGTCGCGGCCAACTCCAAAGAGGAAGATTCTGACCTCAGCCTCTTTAACCTTTGATTCAGGGTCGCGCAATCCCGCGGGAGCAGCAGGAGCGGCTGCGGCGCTCTGGGCCATCTGGGATTGGGCGGGTTGCCCCTGAGATTGCCGGTCCGTTTGACGATCCCGCTGGCGGCCACCTTTCTGGCCTTGCTGTTGCCAGGAACCGGGTTGGGCCTCACTAACGCGGGCTTGTTCTTGGGTACGCACCACCTCTCCGTTGGCGCCCATAGTTCGCACTTCCGGGGAGATGGGGAAGCCTCTGAGCCATTGGTCAACTACCTGGGCAACGTTGTCGTGCACGGCTAGTTTGTCCCAGCCTTGAATCTCAACCACAACGTCAAAGGTGGGTGGCGCTTTGCGTTCTAGCACGCTCTTCTGGGTGCCCCGGAACCGAGCTTCCTGGTCGCCCAGGGTTACGGTCTGGATGCCGCCCACAAGGTCGGACAATGTGGGGTTCATAATCAAGTTGTCCAGGGTGTTGCCGTGGGCGGTGGCGATTAATTGGACGCCACGCTCGGCAATAGTACGGGCAGCGGCAGCTTCTTCCTCGCTGCTCATTTCATCGATGATGATGGTCTCTGGCATGTGGTTTTCCACAGCCTCGATCATCACGCCGTGCTGGGCAGCGGGCGATTTGACCTGCATGCGTCGGGAACGGCCAATGGCTGGGTGTGGCACGTCTCCATCGCCAGCAATCTCGTTCGAGGTGTCGACTATGATGACCCGCTTTCTGGCTTGTTGAGAGAGGACTCTGGCCATCTCGCGCAGCATTGTGGTCTTGCCCACGCCAGGGCGGCCTAGGAGCAGTATGTTCTTGCCGGAAAATGCCAGGTCTTCGATGATATTGATTGTCCCGAAGACGGCCCGGCCCACCCGGCAGGTGATACCCACCACATTACCGCGGCGATTGCGAATGGCCGATATACGGTGCAGGGTGCGTTCGATGCCGGCGCGGTTGTCTTCCCCAAAATCGCCGATACTCTCAATCACATTCTGAAGGTCGTCAGCGGTAATGGGGCTTTCGTTCAGTTCAGCGTCGCCCGACACGAATCTGGCTTCTGGGAATCGCCCCAGGTCTAGAATTATCTCCAGCAACTGGTCCAAGTCGCCCCGAACCCGCAGGATATCTGCTACGCCCGGGGGCAGTACATTCAGAACTAGATCCAGTTCCTCTCGGTCACGTTCCCAATCCCGTTCGGAGTCCTGGATATTTTCTTCACCAGTTAGCTGGCCTGCTTCTTCGATTGTCTCTTCAAGTGTTTCATCTATAGAATCGTCAATCGTATTCTCTGTTGATTCTTCCGGGGGAATTTCATCCCGGGTTGCCTGAACATCGTCTTGTCTTGTTTCTCGAACCGTCGCCAATATCACGCCTCCACATAGGAAAGTTCGCGATTTCTAATCGGTACCGCAACCGTCTTGATTAACATGATATAACGCCCAACTTCTTGTAAGCCCAGTCTGGTCAACAATTCGGCTATATTTTCCTGATAGCTGGGTATCAGCCAGTTCTGGGTTTGTTGGGAAATTTGGACTAAGTGGGATAGCACTTCTGGGTGATTGGGATGCCATTGCAGGCTCCCCGCGGCAGTTTTGCCGAAGGGCTCAAACATCCGCCAGCCAACAATTTTGCCGTCCAGCTTCAACACAGTTTCGATTCTGGGAGTCTGTGCCGGTTCCTGGGAGTCACTCCACTGATCAATGGTCATTCCAACGCCTTCTCGCACCTGTTGCGGCGTTGACGCGCAGTATAGCTGGAACAATCCATGGAAGTCAGCTTGGGTTGGCGATTCCACAGAGTACCGGCTGATTGGTTCGTCGCTAGAATCAGCTTGCCAATCTTGGCCCGTCAAGTGCAGCTCTTCGTAGGAGGCATAGAAACCAACCTTGCGGGCCGCATCAACGATTGGACTGTCGCTGGAAACTCTGAGGAACACTCTCTCTGCGCCACGAGATCCGGCGCATTGGACAACTTGTTCCAGTAGGTCCAAGGCTCGTTCCGGTTCTTGATTTCGTAGGTAAAGGCGGTCGACTTCCCAGGCGCGGCCGCCACTACGCATTCGTGCTGAGGCCAAGCTGGAGAGATCCAGACCCTTCCAGTCTCCCACGGTCACGCGGTGTGAATCACGGGCAATCGATTGCTTCCAGAAAGTGGAGTTGCGCAGTGGACGGCACCGGACCACAGATTCCGTGGGCGCGGCTTGGTTGGCCCCTCCGGGAGCGCCCACCAGCATGCAGCGCAAGGCATCACTGACCCGGAAGGCGGTAATCAAGAAGATCCGTTTCTACAAGAATGGCCATTGCTATTGCCGTTGGCCAGTTCCAGGAAATAACTGTGAAACCGGTAGTCGTTGGTCAGTTCAGGGTGGAAAGATGTGGCCATCAGGTTGCCTTGTTGCACGGCCACGGGGCGGTCATCATCTAGAGCGCATAGCACCTCAACATCGTTGCCAACGCGGATAATGACTGGGGCACGGATGAAGATGGCGTGAAACGGGTCTGAACCCATAGCTTTTATGTCCAGTCGTTGTTCAAAGCTGTCCACCTGGCGGCCAAAGGCGTTTCGTTGTACGCCAATGTCCATAATGCCTAGGGGAACGGGGTCATTTTCGGTGATCTCCTGGGAAATCATGATCATGCCTGCGCAGGTGCCCCAAACGGCGCGCCCTTCTACGGCCATCTTTTGCAGAGGCTCTCTCAGGTTATAGAGGGTCATCAGGCGGCTGAGCGTAGTGCTCTCACCGCCTGGGATAATCAGCCCGCCCAGAGATTCTAGGTGTTCCGGCAGTCTAACTTCTCGGGCTTTAACACCTAGCTTACTTAGGACGGCGATATGTTCGGCGAAGTCGCCTTGTACTGCTAAGACGCCTACTTCCAACTCGGCTAGCTGATCCTTATTTGTAGATTCCCGGGATTTCTTGCGTGACACGCTCCCCGCGTGGAGAGCGTTGCTGGGACAAAAGGTTGGTTACTGGCTGCGGGTGGCCAGCAATTCGTCTTCGGGAATCGACTTGGCGCTGATGCCGACCATGGGCTCTCCCAGGTTCTTTGAGACCTCAGCCAGAATCTTGGCATCTTGGTAATGAGTTACAGATTGGACGATGGCATGGGCACGGCTGGCGGGATCGCCAGACTTGAAGATGCCGGAGCCAACGAAGACGCCGTCGGCGCCCAGTTGCATCATCAGCGCTGCGTCTGCCGGTGTGGCAACGCCGCCAGCGGCGAAGTTGACCACGGGCATGCGGCCCATCTCTTTGGTCTTAATCAGTAGATCCAGGCTCACCCGCATGTCGCGGGCTTCAACCACCAACTCGTCTTCCGGCATGTTTTCCAACTTGCGGATTGCGTCTTGAACGGTGCGCATGTGGCGGACGGCCTCAACGACGTCGCCGGTGCCGGCCTCGCCCTTGGTGCGAATCATCGCAGCGCCTTCAGAGATGCGGCGTAGGGCCTCGCCTAAGTTGCGGCAACCACAGACAAAGGGCACCTGGTAGTCATGCTTCCAGATGTGATGAGTCTCGTCGGCAGGGGTGAGAACCTCGGACTCGTCGATGTAGTCAATGCCTAGAGATTCAAGAATCTGAGCCTCTACAAAGTGGCCGATACGGACCTTGGCCATGACCGGAATACTCACCACGTCCATGATGTCGCAGATAATCTGCGGGTCGGTCATGCGGGCCACACCGCCGTCGGCGCGTATGTCAGCGGGAACGCGTTCCAGAGCCATGACGGCTACTGCGCCGGCTTCTTCAGCTATCTTTGCCTGCTCGACGTTAACCACGTCCATGATGACTCCACCTTTGAGCATCTGGGCGTGACCGGCTTTGACCGTAAATGTCCCTGTTAGTACCTCGACCATCGTTGGTGTCCTCCGGGTGTTCGCATTTTAGTTGGTGGCAAGAGACGAATTTGCATAGGAATTAGTCTCGGTTGCGCCTGTATTATACGCCCACGGCATGGCGATTATCAATCGAGGCCAGCGGCGCAAAATAGCTCTTCCACAGGCACGAAACAGGCATAGAGAGAGCAGCTAAGTCTACCCAGTAGCCTTAGTAATATGGCTCAGGTTTGGAAGGCTACTAGTCGGCCAACATGGCAAAACAAGGCAAGAACTTGGAAAAGCTTCTTGACAGTGGACGTGCGTAGATTTGATAATAGAACCTCTGCCGAGGTAGCTCAGGTGGTAGAGCACGGCACTGAAAATGCCGGTGTCGACAGTTCGAGTCTGTCCCTCGGCACCATCAAATCTTGGTACCGGTTTAGAAACCGGACGCAGTGTAGAGCGGAAGTGGCTCAGTGGTAGAGCACCTCCTTGCCAAGGAGGAAGTCGCGAGTTCGAATCTCGTCTTCCGCTCCAATAGCAATCTTTAAAAGGCCCCTCTCAAATGGGGCCTTTTTTAATGCCATTTTCTGTGTGACATCCAGATTGCTGTCATGTTTGTTGTTAACGCTTTCAGCCTCACTGTTAACAAAAGTGTTAACAACCCCTATGTAACGCTGGTACAAATCCTTCCGCCACGGACGCTTCCCATTGATCATGTAGGACAGGTAAGCGGGGCTGATCCCCAGTTCCTTAGCAATCTGCCTTAGTGACATCTTCTGCCTCCCTCTCGCGCTCTCGTTTCTCTGTGATCGCCTCTTCAAGCCACTGCCCAACCTGCTTACCTGCATCCCTGGCTGCTTGACGTGCGGCGGCAGCATGTTCTGGGTTCATCCTGACGATGAAATTGGGCTTCCTGCCGGTGCGTGGTCTTCCTGTTCTTGGTGCCATGTAGGTAGTCTATTTTTGGCAATGCCTAAAATCAACAAGCAGGTAGCCATGAAAGCATGACGGTTTTAACTCTAGTGAAATCACGGGCATGTTCGCCAGTCGGTAAATGCCATTCGGCCGTACAATACCCGTTAAACGGCTTTACTATCATAGGATAGCGTGCTCATACGAGGATAGTTCCCAGAATCTTTGGCAGTCAGACTGAGGGCAGAATATGAGATTAAGAAATAAGGTCGCTCTAATCAGCGGTGGGGCAAGGGGCATGGGTGCTGTAGAGGCAATGATGTTCGCCGAAGAAGGGGCTCGTGTGATATTTGGCGACATTTTGGACGAGTTGGGACAGCAAGTTGAGATGAAAATAGGACAATCAGGTGGGCACGCCATATATGTCCACCTTGACGTGACGCAAGAGGAAGACTGGCAGGCCGCTGTTAACGTCGCTATGACCGAATACGGGAGATTGGACATTCTGGTAAATAATGCGGGTATCGTTCCTGAATATACGAGATCGAATCGCGTGGAAGACATCACTGACGATGAGTGGGAACGTGTGATGAACGTCAACGCCAAAGGTGCATTCTTAGGGACGAAGTATGCCATTCCAATGATGCGCGTTTCAGGAGGAGGCTCGATCGTTAACATCTCATCTGGTGCAGGTATCGTGCCGAGCCCGGAAACGCCAGCATCCTATGCCGCTAGCAAGGGCGCGACACGCCTTTTTACCAAGTCCATAGCGATTCAGTATGCTCACGAAAACATCCGATGCAATTCAGTTCATCCTGGGATTGTTAGTACTCCCATGCTTCACGGAGCAGGAGCAGCTAGCCCAAGCCGAATAAGCCGGGTGCCGTTGGGTAGAATAGGTACTCCAGAAGAGATCGCCTATGGAGTTCTTTATTTGGCTTCCGATGAATCTTCGTTCGTTACGGGTACGGAATTGATAATAGATGGCGGCCGAACAGCACAGTAATAATCACCTGGACCTTCTGCCTGTTTATCTGCGTCAGTATGATCGGGCGGACTATAACGGTTGAGTGTTGTTGAGCATGCAGTGATGCTGCAAATCAGCGTACGGGCACCCATGAAAGCATGACTGTTTTAACTCTAGTGAAATCATGGGTAGGAAAGTACTAGGTAATTAAAGCGTGACCTTTCATACCCTGTAGTTGCGTGTTGCCTGGGAATCCGTTCGCCCCGTTGATGCTTAGTAGCATGGGTAAGTATCGCCCCATATTTTGTTGATTAAAAACGCAGAGTGATACTAGGGTGCGGGCCTTTGGAGCAACTGATTAAGAGTTAGTAGGAAATCATGGTCAGGCGTGTTCATAGGTGTTTTATAGTCTCTGATTTGTGC
>LWDU01040766.1_pt1 | contig 20584 bp, 20 predicted proteins | sample 727161 | NCBI WGS metagenome assembly LWDU01 (sample SAMN04566230, study PRJNA314399) | hydrothermal vent metagenome | isolation source: deep sea hydrothermal plume seawater | place: Mexico: Gulf of California, Guaymas Basin | collected 2004-07-11
CTGATGTCAACCCTTTCGGGTCTCGGATTAACGCGTTGTTTTCTTCCGACATTGGACACTTCGACGTCATACACATGGATCGAGTCTTGCCTCACGCCTGGGAATTAGTAGAGGAAGAGGTGATGAGCCGCGACGATTTTCGTGAATTCACCTTTGCCAATCCGGCGCGATTTTGGACGGCGAATTCCCCTGACTTCTTCACTGGAACCAAGGTCGAACGGGCAGTGGCAGAGCTACTTACCTGAGGCGCGGAATCAACCAACGGCCGTCATGAATCTCTCCAGACCAGCGATGTGGTCATCTACCGATTCAAGACCTGAGGGTGGCGTCCCCGACCATGCCGACGTCACACTCATCGTGTTGACGCATAGGTGAGAGATTGAAGACTTTCGAGCTTGATCTGTCAGACCAACCCACTTCTCTGGTCCCAGGCCATAGGGCATGTTGAATTCGATCGGAAACGTTGATGAGTCTCGACCCTCCTCGGAGATCATCTCCCGCAACCGATCGGCAAGCTCAATGGTGCGACTCCCAGCGCTGGCAAAGGTGAACCCGTCACCCAGCCGAGCTGCTCGCCGCATAGCAATTTCTGATGATCCACCAAGCCACACTGGTATGGACTGCTCCGGTCGCGGAGCGATCCCAGCCCTTTCTATCCGGTGGTAGGCAGTATCAACGTTAACTATCTCCTCGGTCCAGAGGCGACGCATCATCTCGATCTGTTCGTCGAACAAACGTCCCCGCCCCGCCCACGGCACTCCCAAGGATTCGTACTCGACGTGATTCCAGCCGGTACCTACACCTAGCCGCAAGCGTCCTCCCGATAGCAGATCAACCTCAGCTGCCTGCTTAGCTGCTAGCACCGTCTGTCGTTGAGGGAGAATGATCACAGCCGTCTCAAACTCGATGGAATTGGTAATCCCGGCCAAAAACCCAAAGAGCACAAAAGGTTCGTGGAACGGATGGTCCTGGGTGTAAGGGCCAGTGAGCTTCGGGTCTCTACCCGCGTGGTCGGCACCAAGAACATGGTCATAAGTCACGATGTACCGATAACCGAGGTCTTCAGCCGCTTGCGCCCAAGCACGGATCTGTGCCGGGTCGTTACCAATCTCACATGTGGGAAAGACTGCGCCGAACTCCATTGCTGACCTCCTACCGGCCGCACTATCAGAGAAACCCTCAAATAGCGCGTAGCTGGATCGAACCTATTACGTCAGACACCGCGCATGCTGTCCCACCACGACACCGCGCGTAATTAGTGTTTACTTCTGCAAAAACTTAGGTTACTCATCGACCTTGTACGCGACGACATCAATCTCGATGAGGGCCTCGGGAATCAACAGCCCCGTGACCACCGCTGTACTAGCCGGTGGGTCTTTCGGAAAGAACTCTTTTCGAACGGCGCTGTACGCCGGGTAATTCACTGGATCAGTGATGAAGGCTTGCAACTTGACGACGTCGGTGAGTGCGTAGCCAGCTTCTTTGACGACTAGCTCGATGAAAGAAAATTCCTCCCGTGCCTGCCCCGCCATGTCCTTTGTCAGATCTCCGGCTATGCATCCAGAGACGTACAGGAACGGGCCTGCCTTCATCCCCGCAGAAAACGCTCCGGACCGAATCATCTCGGGGTGTGGGTGAGCATCCTCAAGCGCTCTTGAACGTATAACGGTGCCAGCCATTGATTACATCCTTTGATTGGTAAACATTTGTGCCACCAGTTTCCGTCGAGTCTCTCAGTTAGCGGCGACAGTAGGTCTCGGCGCGGCGGATAATTCCGGTCGTGACGTCATCGACGAACTCGAAGTCGAAGCATTCGTCTCCATTTGCGATGTAGGTCACCGACCGGGTGACGGCGTCAAATTCGTATTCCATGTGGTTCTTGCCGTAGTCGTCGGTGTAGAGGGCCGTAATTTCGATCTCTTTGGGTGTGCCCCGCTCTATGTCTCGGATTGGAGGAGCGTGGGGTTGCAGGTTTGTGTCGAAATCACCGCGAAAACAGCCATTCACGTACGGGTATTCTTCGGTGGCGAAGTACCGGTAGTCCTCGACTGTCGCGCCAAGACCACCACATTCGTCGAGTTCGGCATCGTCAGGCATGGCAGCGTTGGCATAGATGGGATAGCCATCCATGGCGTAAGCGACGATGCCACGGAAGTCTCCGTCGTTGGCGATTCGATCTCCTCCAAGGCAGTTCGGTGCAATGTGGTAGTGGTAGTCGTCACCTCGACCGGAATGGCCTCCGCAGTGGTCAAGTTCACCGATCAGGTAAGGGTCAGTGGTGAGTGAATAAACCCCACTTTGTTGCGTCGGGTTGAAGATCATCACGCCGTTGATCGCCACCGCAATAGGGCCACGACCAGTCGTTTGCGATGTCGTCTCATAAAATTCTGGGTGTAGCGGAATCGCCCACGAGTTAACTGCGTAGAACACCTGCGGGAGTGGCACCTGGCCGTTCCAGGTGGTGATACCGACCATCATCTCGTGATCAGCGAGGTTGTCGGTTTCGATGTAAAGGAACCTGTCATCACAGGACATGTCAACCGGGTCGACGTATGGAGCGAACGCGACGTCTCGTTCAAGGCACCCTTCGATCGGAACGTAGTTCGTTCCCAGGGAACGATCGTTGACCGCTTTATCGACATCGGTCGTTGTTTCCGTCTCGTCGCTTTCGACCTCAGGGACGGCTGTGGTGCTCCCACGAGCCGCCGTAGTAGTAGTTCGCGTCGCTGACGTGGTTGTCGCCTCGGCGGACAACGTCAAGCCAGCCGCAGGCTGCGCTGTGGTCGCTATTGACTCTTGTTGTGGTTCTTTGAGTTCTTGTATTTGTTCCTCAAGGACTTTTGTCTGAAATGAACTCGAGCGGCCGCACCCTGAACCCGCCAACAACAAAGCAACAAAGGCCGCTGTGTAACGTATCAACAAAGTCTGTCAGCCCCTCTCCATTGAGAGCGCTTCAGAACAGGGACTTTGTTTGTTGGGAAGTAAGGTTTTGGACCTGCGACCCGTTGCTCCCTGTTCGCGAACTTGTTTAGTTGTCTCTGAAGTTTGGTTCGCGCTTTTCTTGGAAGGCGCTCACCGCTTCTTTCGCGTCTTTGGTGTTCATGGTGGCGAATTCCATGCTCAATGAGAGCGGCAAAATCATGTTCGACATGAACCGCATGTAGTTATTAACTGGCACTTTCGACGCCATGATGGCTTTTAGCGGCCCGGCGGCGAGTTGTTCCGCTTTTTCTAAGGCTGTTGCCATAATTTGGTCATCTTCAGACAAGAAGTTGACGAGACCCATATCGAAAAGGTCTTGACCGGTGACTCGATCACCACTCATCAAAAACCATTTGGCTCTGTTGACTCCCATGAGCAGTGGCCAGATGACCCCACCGCCATCACCAGCGCCTATTCCCATTTTGACATGGGTGTCTGCGAACACGCTTGTGGGTCCCGCTACAACAACATCACATAAGAGTGACACTGTGGCACCGAGTCCCATGGCGTATCCCTGGACAGCCGAGATGATCGGTTTATGCATCTCAAGTAAATGGTCAACGATTTGGCGCGCTTCTTCCGCCGTGGGTGCGTCGCCTGGGGAATCTCCTCCGAAGTCACCTCCCGCGCAAAAAGCTCTGCCCTCGCCGGCTAAGACCACCACCCTGGTATCTCGGTCTAAGTCAGCGTCTCTGCTAAAGGTGCTTAGTTCCTTATGCATCACTCCGTTCACAGCGTTAAGACGTTCAGGGCGGTTCAGGGTCACCACCGTGACCCCAGAGTCACTTTTTTCAATGCGCATTGATTCGTACTTTTCTTGGATCAACATGTTGACCTCCAGGTTCGTAATCCTTAGGAGTGGCACCCCACCGGGCGTAGTTTCGCGTAACGGACAGCACCGCACAGAAAAGACCTCTGGAAAGTTCTTTCTGTTTTCGGGAAACGCAACTACTTAAACGACCAGACGAACCCTGAGCAATTCCGAAGAACTGACCAAGATCAGGCGGAGTAACATCTCAACGCGGTTACAGCAACTGTCTGGAGGTTGGCATGGCTCAGGTCAGGGGGGCGCGCTCTTCCAACCCAGCTGCTCCCAACGACGGTCGCATTTTTCCGGCCAAAGCAAAGGGCTCACGACCGACGTACTTTGATGACGAAGGGGCATCAGACGCGATGGTGCAGGTCGTGACCTCTCTCGCCGCAGAGGTCTGGGCCCTTACGGAGCGAATCCAAACCTTAGAGAAAGTTCTTGCCGAGAAGGACCTTATTGAAGATGGTCTTATAACGGCGTACGAACTCAGTGAACTTGATGAACAACAACGACTAGAAGATGCAGCAGCCTTTGTAGCTCGCATTTTTCGGGTGTTGGAAGAGATGCGCGAAGAAATCGTGAATGAGGAGTCTCCCGAATCATATTTAGAAGTCGTTGATCGGGCCTTTTCTGAACTTAGAAAGGAATCATGACGCAGCAAGCTCATGCCATGCTCCCGAAGGAAAACGACTTTGAACGGTCGCGAGGACGCTTCGTACAGGCACTCAAAACCCATATTGCTGGCAGAGTCACACCAGGGGTTCGCGAGTTATATGAACACCAAGCAGCTGCTGCATGGGAAAAACAACACGGACAAGCACCCCAAAATCGGCATGAGGTTCGGCAGTCTCTTAGCAAGATCGGGTACTACCGTCTGTGGAGTTCATTGCGCCGCACGAGCCAACATCTTCTTTGGTCGACGGTTGCTGATTGCATCGAACGACAAGCGACAGAATTGAGCGAGGCAGCAAGGATCGAAGATCCACGCGGGTCGCTTCTTCTCGACCCGGATCTCGAGTTGCCCTGGTACCAGTGGGATGTTGATATACATGCCATGCCCGGCGGTTACCGCGGCGAATACGGCGACAACGACGTTTCCGTTGGCGCCCTTTATGATCGAGGCGTCTATCTGTATGCAATGGGCCAGATGGGCGCCTTGAACGATGACTACGGGCGTTCCATCATCGACAACTACCTTTCAGCCGAACATCCAACGTTTTCCCCAAATGAGATCTTGGATATGGGTTGCACGGTCGGCCACGCAACCCTTCCTTACGCCCAAGCTTTTCCAGCAGCGGAAGTTCACGCCATAGATCTGGGTGCTCCGGTACTCCGGTACGGACATGCTCGAGCCGAGGCACTCGGTGCCAAGGTTCATTTTTCGCAACAAAATTGTGAAGACACTAGCTTCCCCGACGAGAAGTTCGATTTGATCGTTAGCCACATAGTTCTGCATGAACTCCCGCCCGAGGCTTTGCGTCGGACGTTCGCTGAATGTCATCGACTACTCAAACCTGGGGGCCTCATGATTCACGCAGACTTCCCCGGATACGAAGGCGTCGATCATCTGTCCCAGTCAATGATTGACTGGGACACCTACAACAACCATGAGCCTTTCTGGGGACCAATGAGAGACATGGACCTCGTCGCTGAAAGCGCTAGGACCGGGTTTACCTCCGCAAACGTGAGATCGGTCATTGTCCCCACCGGCCGCAACTCTGGTTGTTAGTCGGTCAGAAGATATAGATCTTGGCGCCTCGATCACCCTCGATAGAACTTGAAGCCCCGAGGTGTAGATAAGCGCAGGCGCTGCTTAGTTATCTAGCCATAGCAGTAGCCACTCGTATCGACTGCGCCAGCGGGTAACACCTGAGGCGTATCTTCGTTACCGTAACCCGCGCCGTCCACGACACCTTCAGTGAAGAAGGTCTCCCACATCTCTCCATTGGGGCCTACCACCCATGATTTATGTTGCAGTTGGTAGCCACAAATCAGGTCATTTTGGTCAGTTCGCTCGAGACCGCTGTTATCGAAGTGCGTTCGCATCTGTTCTAGTTCTTCTGGGCTCGTTACTTGAATACCGAAGTGAGCCTCGCCAGCCTTTCCTTCTCCATGGATGTCGATGGAAAAGTTCATTAGTGGGTCGTCAAGCATCCACTTGGCATAGTCGGCTCGCACGAGGCTGGGTTCGGTACCAAAGAGGCGACTGTAGAACCCCATAGCCGTGTCGATATCTTCGACCTTGAGGCCTACATGAATGCGTTTCACCTAGTGGATCGTACAGTCGATATCGACGCCCATCGGAGATGACAAGCGCTGTATAGCGAGGGAATCTAGTTCGCAATCTCGAAAGGTGCCCCTAGGTGTGTATCCACAGGTATCGACTCGGGCCGACTGAACGAACGTCCTCAGCTTTGTTCGGAAATTTCGCTTTGCTCGTCAGCAGATTCTTTTATAGGCGAAGCTTTGTCTTTGTTTCGCTTGGCAAGTCGCATGGATGACCATCCAGCTACAGCAGCAGTTAGCACTCAGAGCATGTCAACGTCCTCCAAAGGAGAGTCTACGACGGCGCTCACACGTGTAGACACAGGGCTATAGGTCTTAGTCGAAGGTGTGAACCTTTCGGGCATGCACTTTGAGGAGCTTCTTACGTTCCTCAGAGATGACTGTTAGATGACACCTCAGAAATCGGCGTCATATGTTCTTTCAAAATGCTGTGGAACATTCCCAAAGCTGGCTCGTTGGCACCCACGTTGATCGACGGAAATGCTCCAGAGCTGAGGCCGCGTTGCACACCTGTCATCGCAATAAAGTCTTCGTTGACAACCGTGTCCACTGTGAGCTTCCAATTTTTCTCCCAATATTGCTGGTCGGCCCCACTTATGGAGCCCTGAGGAATATAAAAGTCGAGATCACAAACCGACTGCGAAGGGTCAGTTGGGTGAGGTGTAATTCGCCAAGTTTCGACATGATCGACTTGCATCACGAAAACTGTTGCTGGAAACAACACGTAGACCAGGGCGCTGTGTGGCACGAGATCCCATTGGTTGGGATCGATTTCTGCCAGGTCCAGCAAACTTTTTCGAGGTAAGACTTCACGGATATGAGGACCAGAACGTTCAACGTGGCAGAGGTTCGAGATGAAGATCGGTCCAACGGTGTCGCGGTGAAGAGAAGCAAAATGGTACGGCTCAAGGAATGTATCGATAACGAGCTTCCAGTTCATTTCTAATTCGAAGTGGTGTGTGCGCCAATGCTCGTAGCCGTCGAGGTCGAAGCTGGTGAAGTCATCTAATAATGAGCCGAGGCTGGGCGTGCAAGTCGCCTCGTCGTTGATCGAAGGAGTTACCCAGATAAGGCCATCTCCTTCGTGAATCGGCAGCCGTCTGAGACCATTTTGTGGGAGTTCTATCTCGGGAAACGATTCTTTGTCAGGGATGCCCACCAAAGATCCTTCAAGGTCATATGACCAAGCGTGGTAGGGGCAAACGAGGCGCATGGAACACGATCTTTCCTCTGGCATTACCTGCGCGGATCGGTGTTTACAGACATTTAGAAAAGCATTCGCTCCCCCAGTTGAATCTCGCGTCAGGAGGACATCAAGTCCACCGCACTCGCGAGTGAGTGTGTCGCCGGCATTCGGTAGGTCGGCGCTAAGGGCGATTGCTTGAGGCAGCGAGTTAAAGAGACGTCGATGCTCGGTCTCCAGATATTTCGTATTGCAATAAGTGTCGGCTTCAACTTTTAAATGCTCTGTTCGCCAAGGCTCCTTAGCTGAAGCCTTCTGCAGCAAGGTTTCAATTATCGGTCGGGCAGTTGAATTCAGCACGGGGACAGACTCTAACCGTTAAGGCCCTCCCCTCGGGGGGTGCCCCTGGTGCCGTGTTCACATGTATAGATGTGGTCGACTTCACGCTGCAGGTGCAACATCGACTTACCCGCTTGATTCCAGGAACCTTCCAAGGTCAGACACGAATCGATCTACAGCGTCGGTGTGCACACTGTGCCCTACTCCTTCAATGCGGGTAGACGTCACCTCGCATCCTTTGGCTCGTAAATCATCAAGTTCGCTTTCCAGGACAAGCCCACCGAGTTCGGGGACACCGTGCGCTACATGTATCGGGCATCGCACACCTCGAATGGTTTCGTCGAAATCAAAGGCTGGCACCGAGTCGGCTTCGAAGAAGGTTTTGAAGATCATTGGGTCCATCTGAAGCACCCCGTCACCCATGATTTGTAAGCTCTCATCGGATCGGACATCACCGAAGGTGATTCCCTCTCCAAGGGAAATTGCTGCGATTCGCGCCGCCATTTCAGGTCCCTTTTCATGAGCTGCGAGTGCCTTTTCGAGTTCTCCGCCGACGCTTTTCAATGCAGCGATGAATGGGCTGACCACATGCCGACTGTTTGCAACGAAGTGGGGTGTTATGTCTTCCAAGTACAGTTCGGTAACAAGATCGGGGCTGGTGCCTGCTGTATAGAAGGCTTGGATGCCGCCTTGTGAGTGGCCTACGAGGGTGCTGGGTCCGCTCACGTTTTCCAGGAATTGGCGTGTGTCTGAAACTTGGCCAACAAACTTTCCGTAGTCGCCGTTGGCTACTCGAGACGAGCGGCCATGGCCGCGATGATCAACTAGGTAAACAGGTCGATCGGTTTGTAGTAACTCCAGTACTGGCTTCCATGTTTCAGTAGTTGAGGTTGCGCCGCCTAAGAAGACGATCGGGATTCCTTGGCCTTCGCTGTACTCGTAGCCAAGTCGTATTTCGTCTAGTTGTAATACGCCAACACGCATATTCATCTCCGCCTCTAAATATGAATCACCGCAATTGTATCTGACCCCTGTGTGGGGTGCCCCGAGCGTAATAACCACCTAACAGCGCCACGTCCCCACGTATAAATGCTGCCTGTGCTCTGCTTCAACCACAGGCAGCATCAAACAAAAAGTTGGCTCCCTGAAACTGATTAGCTTCGACAGACGGGTTGAATTGAAACACCCATCGATTTATCGACTCAGCAAAAATAGCTTCGAATCCTTGTCCCCGAGTTCTTCCGAGTCGCATCACTATTGACTGGTCTCCTGGGAGGCACACTCCGACCCGTTCACTTAGCTGAACTCCCTCTAGTTCTGGGATATTCAAGTTGTCATAACGGCACGCCCAAAACGAAGGAATTTCGGCATTTGGGTTACCAGGATCCCAAATTGCGTCTGCGACTGTTGCTGCTCTGCCCCACGAAGAAAGCTGCTGCTGGCACATCAAGTCGAGGGTCTGAACCCACCCTTGCTCAGCTTCTAAGTTTTCAATTCTTTGACTCGCGAATTCGTAAGCTTCAGCAAGTCGGCGCTCAGTTCGTTCGACTCGCCCTACACTTTCAGCGGATTGAGTCTCTAGCGTTCGTAATACCGAAGCAAGTTCGTTGGCATACGCCACGATGGCACGCAACTCCTCATTCTTTAGCGCGCTTTCTAGGCGTTCAATTCGTTGAGATAGTTCGGCTAGCTCATCTTGGTCACCTGAGTTTCCTATCAACATCGCAGCATTCCGTGTGAAGTCGGTGTCGTCACCACTCGACACGACAACACCAACCACCACCAGGACAGCCATCACCACTACACCGAGCAGTTTTTGCAGATTCTCAGACACCCAAACACCCCTCACATACTGACCTCAGAGACTGCAGGCCCCATCGATGTAGAAAGGCGGCGCGGGGCTGACGTCGAACCCTGCTGTGGGGATGCCACATACGCTGGAGGGCGTGGTTCGGATACCTCTACGACTTTCCCCAATTTTGTTAGCGGTGTTGTTGGCGGCCTGTGGGGGCGGCTCATCGGCTCCGCCGTTGGAGGCAGCTGTTTCGGTGGCGGCCGCTGAAGAGGCTACGAATTCTTTGGGGTTTGTTGTTGAGCGTCACGGGTGGACGTTTGGAAACTACGCAGCGTCGGGGTCTGGGTTGTTTGGGGTGGCTGATGCCGTAGCGTTGTTCGGTGATTTGGCGGTATGTGTGGAGGCTCAAGGTGAGTGCACTCCAACCCCTGCTGCTGCAGAGTGGATCGACATGGTCGCCACCTCAATGCAATACGGGGTGTGTGAGGGGATGACCGTCGCGAGCGTCGACCGTTTCTTGGTGAGCGCCGATCCTGTGACTGGGTTGGTAGCTCTCGACGACAATGTTGAGCGGCAGTTGGCTCGTTTGTTCGCGACCCAGTTCCTTGAGGATGTGATCAAAGCCACTGAGCAATGGCGTGAACAATCTGTCGCGAACATCGTCGCCGAATTACAAGCCTCGCTGGCTGATCCCACCGCTGAGCAGTACACGTTGGGCGTGTACTCCCCTATGGGTGGGCACAGCGTTTTGCCCTACGCGGTCGACGTGGATGGGTCGGGTCGCGGGGTCGTGTACGTGTATGACCCCAACTGGCCCGGCGAACAGCGCTATATCGAGGTTGACACCGCTGCGAACAGTTGGCGTTTCTCATATTTCTCACCCGAACAGGGTGACGATGCGGAGGCGTGGACGGGTGGGAACGGAATGATGGATCTCACCCCGTTGTCTGTTCGCGAGGCTCCCTTTCCTGAACCGTTTAAGGGTTCGGGGACGGGGGTGAAGCAGTTGTTGGCGGTCTCCAGCAGCAGCCGAAACTGGACCCTGACTCGCGGTGACGGCACTCAAGTCAATGGGCAATCGGTGATGCCTGGACGTGACGGGGTGGTAGCGGTCACTCGTGGAGCGCCGTTGGATACTGGCGGGGATAGTGCGGATGTGGTGTTGATCGAGTGGACCAAAAGCGCACGACTCGAGGTTCAAAGTGGTGCAGCGACGCTGTCGTTGTTTACCGAAGCCGGTGCGGGATCAGTGGTGGTGTCTGATGAGGCGTCCATCAACGTTGAGGTTCCCGACGACCCTGAACGAGTCGAAGAGGTGGGCTTGGTAATTGTGGTAGAGGTAGCCGAGGACACAGAAGCGGTGGTGACGATGGCTTCGGCCACCGACCGAGTGCGAGTGGAGGCTCATGCCGAAGTGACGACCACGGTGCGTTTGGCGAAAGAGAGCACCGACGTTGAGGTCGTGGACAAGTCAGGTGAACAGTTGATGGCCGTCGAAATTCCTCGCAGCGAAGACCGAGTTGATATCGCAGTCAATGTCAAGGGAGACATCGAAGTGTTCGAACCTGAAACCATCAGTGCCGAAGAACGCATCGAAGCCGTCGAAAAGTCCACCAAACTGCTTATCGCCGACGATGTGGAAGCTCGCACCGTTGAAGTCACAGCAGCATTGGTAGACAAAGTCGACGAAACAAAGCTTCGAGTCCTCAGCGTCGATGAAGCCGAAAAAACCTTCACCACAACCGTTTTGGACAAGATCGCGTTCGATTCCCGTGAAAAGTCTGGGGGTTCTGAGAAAACCACTGACACCGTGGAACGAATCACCGAAGACGAAGTCGCCACTATTGAAGTCGACGAATCCACCCAGTCCGCGACCCTGTTGTTGAGCGATGGCTCCAAGGTCGAGGTGCGGATAGGTGAAGACGGCGAGCTGGTGACCTCTGACGGTCGCACCCTCGAAGTAGAACTAGAACCCGAAAAACAGAAAGAACTGGAGCGGCTCGACCCCAAACAAGTCGAGGCTGATCAAGCTCTCAAAGACATCGCTTCGTCGGACCGAAAACTCGGAAGGACCGATGACTCGACGAAACCAACAGACCCCTCAAGGAAACCAACAGAGCCCTCGACGAAACCAACAGACCCCTCAAGGAAACCAACAGAGCCCTCGACGAAACCAACAGACCCTGCGACAGGACCCCAGCAAGACACCGCTGACAAGAAACCTGAATTCAGTGACGATTCGGCCTCAGATGCCACCGACTCTAAGGACGCAACCTCAAAATCAGAACGGAACGAAAAGCCCGAGTCATCGACCAAACTCGACTCATCAAAACAACAAACCAAAAGCACGCCCCGTATAGAACCTAAACCCGAGTCGCCGACAGAAAAACGGGCCCCAAGTTTCGAGTCGAACAGCAGTAAACGCTAACCACCCTCACCCTTGTGGGGTGTCCCGACTCCACGGCCAAGTGTCAGCCCGAAGAGCTACCCGCCGAGAATTGCGATCGCTATCGACGACGCTACGAAGTACTCGTCACTTTTCTAGCTAGACAGAAAACCCAGGCGTTTCGGTACTCGCCACATGATCAGGAGCAAGCAGATCGGTAACAAAACGTAGGGATCAGCCAATTGCCACCATGCTCCTGGGTCGAGCACATCGCGAAAGGTGAGACTTCTAACATTTTTGGGAGCTGGGTCACCAATGGCAGAACCCAACACGAAGGGGGCGAACTGCAACACCGCCAGTCCAACCACCGACGCTCCCAGGTAACGCCCCAATGAGAGCCGTCCAAGTCTACGGCTCGCCAAAGACTTACCAGTAAGGGCCCCGCTTCGATAGACGGCCACTAATCCCGCCACTGCAATCGTTGTCGCGATTCCATTGACAATGAAATGCCACCAGACGCGGTGGGTTGAAAGCTCGGTGCCGCTCCAACGACCGAACATGGTGGATGCTCCCCACCCTGTACCAGTCATAAACACAGTCGCTGTAAGAATGACGTGTTCAACCAAGTGCAGCCCCTGGAAGAGAACCGCTCCCTGAGCTGAACGACTGCGGATATTGGAAGTCCTCGCTAGGACAAAGATTGCGATCACCCCTGAAAAGAAAACGCTGTTGCCTACAAGGTGGAGGAATTCGACACCCCGTTGACTAGCCCTACCACTACCTGGCCACAGCTGGCACCAGTACGCCAGTCCGTCTGCGCCCGTCTGCGCCCACGGAGTCAGCCATGGCTTTTGTTTCGGATGAAGGAGCCAGTAGCCGACCTGTAATCCGTGTTCGATGAAATGGAAAACCTGAAACCCAACCGCTCCAACCACAACAGTCGCCAGCGCGGGCCTTCGACGTGGGCCTTTACTAAGCAGCCCGTACAACAGCACGGCGATAACAAAAACTGAAAGAAGGATGAGGGTAAGACCTGAAAGAGCGCTCGGGTTCGACCACCTCATTTATCGAAGTTTTCTCCGTCAGACACCCAAACACCCCTCACATACGGCTGTTAGAGACTGTAGGCGCCTCTACCCCGTGTGGTGGTGCCCCCCAATGCTGCGCCCACATGGATAGATACAGACCCATAGGTTCGGGCAACTTAATATTGATCCCATGGACACCATCCGACCCGAAGAAATCGAAGCTATTCGCGAAATTGCTGCTGCTGGAAACGGTCCAGTGCTGATGGTGAACTGCGTGTTCGCTTTCCACTCGGCGGCCGTCTGCCGCAACCAACTCGCTTCCTTCACAGGTGACCAACGTCGGGTAACCATCAAGCAGAATTCTTCGATACTCCATTGGGCACCTCCGTCTCCCGCCAGGTCGTTCGGTCACGAACGATACTTGATGGCCGGTTAGGGTGTTATGAACCATGGATGCACCCACACCTCGAGAACAACGGCTTAAGGCCGAGCTCGATATCGAGGCTCGTCTCAGAGAGGCCGGTCGCGACTTTCCCTCCATGCATGCCATCGCCAATATTTACCGGGCGGCGGCAGAAGTTCGTCGCAACGCTGAAAGAGACGTCTTGGCGATGGAAAATCTGTCCTGGGGCGGGTTTACCATCTTGTGGGTGCTGTGGATTTGGGGTTCGATGGAGACAAATCTTCTCGCAACCGAATGTGACCTAGCTAAGGGAACCCTTACAGGCATGCTCGGGACTCTGGGGAAACGTGGCCTTATTGAGAGGGCACGGATGGATCATGATCGACGTCGAGTCATTGTTTCGCTGACTCCGACTGGTACAAGCACGATTGAACGCGTGGCCCCCGCCTTCAACGACTTCGAAGCCAAAATGACGGTCTATCTTGACGATGGTCAGAAGAACTCTCTAGCTGAACTTCTACGCGTCGTGATTCACAACGCCAACCCCGAACGCTGATTCGACGAACGGTTTCAAAGCCGGCACTTAAACCCAGACGCGCCGTTTTGGGCGCGGGTCTGCCTGGGCTCCTTGAGGCGAACCTGTAGTGATCAGCCTGTTGTCGCTGACCGTCAACCGAATATCTCAAATCAGCTCAGACGGAGGTACCGCTCTAGTTCCCATTGAGTGATTTCGTCCGCAGCCTGATCCACGCCGTTGTCCGCGGCCAACGACGCTTCCCATCGAGCTCCAACCAGCACACTGGTTGCCAATTCTTCTGCGAACATGGTGGATAACGCGCTGCCTTCAAATGCGGTGATCGCCTCATCTGCGGTGGCTGGCAACGAGGCGGCAGTGCCCGGGTCATCATAGGTATCCCCTGAAGATACCCCTGGCAGCTCAAGTTGTCGTTCAATGCCATCAGCACCGGATCCCAACAATGCTGCCAACATCAAGTGAGGGTTAGCGTCGGCGCCCGCGGCTCGGTTCTCAACCCGGTTGGCGTTTCCCTGGCCCACTATGCATCGAAACAGCAGCGACCGGTTATCGAGTCCCCATGTGACGTGAGTGGGAGCGAAGGTGTAAGGACGGGCTCGCTTGTACCCCGTGGGGAATGGGATCCCCAGGAGTTGCATCGCGGCTGCATGTTCCACCTGGCCCGCGATCCAATGCGACATAATCGCGTTCGGAGCATCGGCAGAGTCAGAAAAAACGTTGACACCGTCTGCGTTCAGGCTCGAATGAATGTGCATTCCGCAACCGGACTGATCTGCCCATGGTTTAGACATGAATGTCGCTCGATAGCCGTTTAGTTCGGCAACTTCTTTAATGATGCTCTTGTAGAGCACCGTGTTGTCAGCCGTGGTCATCGCGTCTGAGGCGGCCACATTAATTTCAATCTGGCTTGGCCCGTACTCCAGGTTTGATTGCTCGACCCGCATCGCAGCCCCTCGAAGGCCTTCTCGCATCTCAAGCACGACGGCCTCAATATCAGGCCGAACAGTTAACGACGAGTACTTGATGCTCGATTCCACGGGTTCCCAGTCTGGGTCACAGAGGAAGAACTCCATTTCAGTGGCGACATGGGGTTCATACCCCAACCCAGTTAGCCGTTCAATCTGACGCTGAAGTTCCGTTCGAGGAGCGAACGGCACCGGCTTCTTGTCGGCGCCTTCGGCTCCGCAAAACACCAGGGCATACCCTGGCCGGTGGGTGAAGACTCGTAGGGTGTTCAGTTCGGGAGAGAGATGAAAGTCGAGGAATCCTTCCCCCATGTTTACGTAGGGGTTGTCAACAATCTCGTCGTGTAGATCAAGGGCGAAAATAGCATCGGCCAAATGGCAACCATGGGTCGCCACCGATCCGAGGAAATGATCGACCGGCATGCGTTTTCCGCGCAGGTGCCCGGTGTTGTCGGGCACCGCCACCTCCACGGTGTGGACACCTGCTTCGCTAAGCCGCTTACCTATCTCGTCGAGGTTGGCGCCCGTCTTTTCCATGTTGTTAGCCCCCTGGCTGGCCACATGGGCTGTCATCAAATCGTTAGGTTCCAAACGAATGATTATAGTCATTGGCATGGCTGCCCGTGAGCCCGTGACCCGCCACACACGTTCGATCGATATTGCTGATTCGACCCGTTACGCGACCGGTATCCCGTTCAATGACTTTCGGACCTTGCGCGACACCAATGGACTGCATTGGAATCGGTACAACGACGATGGCTTTTGGGCGGTGACTCGCCATGCGGACATCCAAACGGTTTCGCTCAAGCCCGAAATTTTCTCGTCAGCGGTCGGTCACGTGAATTTGTGGGATCTAGAGGCTGACGCTCTTGAGGCACGACGATCAATTCTTGAACATGATCCTCCTGCACACACGCGTCTACGCCGGGTAGTGAGTAAGGCATTTACCCCTCGACAATTACGAGGATACGAGTCGTCGACCAGGATGATCGCCACCGAACTGCTCGACCGAATACAGGTCACTCACGGCGGAGAGTGGGTCGAGATGGTCGCTGCTCCTCTACCTATTCGGGTGATCATATCGATGCTCGGCATTCTCCCTGAAGATGCCGACTACATGGTGGAGTTGTCTAACCATCTAGTTGAAGGAACTACCGCCGAGCAGCCCCTGCCGGACAACGCCTACGGCAACACCACCCCTTTGCCGTTGTTACCTTTCGCCAGTCCCGCTTCCCATGGGTTGTATGAATACGGGAAGAAACTTGGTGAGCAACGATTGGCGATACCCGAAGACGACCTCGTCAGTGTTTTGGTACATGCCGACGTTGGAGGAGATCGCCTCACTCCCGCCGAGTTCAGGAACTTTTTTCAAGTTCTCGTTTTCGGCGGCAATGAGACCACACGAACAGCGATCACTCATGGCGCGATCGCTTTCGCTGAAAATCCTGAACAATGGCAGCGGTTACAAAACGATCACTCTTTGCTCGACTCGGCAGTTGAGGAAATCATTCGCTGGTCGACGCCGATACTACATATGCGACGTACAGCGGTGACCGATACTGAACTCAGCGGAACGCATATTACGGCCGGTGACAAGGTTGTGATGTGGTATCCGTCTGCGAATCGTGATGCGTCGGTGTTCGACGAGCCTGACATGTTCAATGTAGGCCGGGTCGAGAACCCTCAAATCTCTTTTGGGGGCGGCGGACCTCACTTCTGTCTGGGGGCTTTCTTGGCCCGGATGGAAATCAAAGTGCTCCTCGAAGAGATGCTTGCCCGTGGCTTACAACCCCGTACCATCGAGCGCTTGATCAGAATCCCTTCGAACTTCGTCCACGGTGTGAAAGCGGTAAACGTAGGTTTCTAGCGTCAGACCCCGAACCTCTAGATCATTTGGTGCCAAACGATTAGGATTGGGTCATGTTTGATCAGACGGCGGCCGAGCCGTATCTCGACGACCTCGGCCCTGATGATGCTGACATCAACGACCACGACACATGGGTTCAGGGAGTGCCTCATGCCACCTTCGCTCGTCTACGCCGAGAAAATCCCGTTCCGTGGATTAGCGAAAAAGATGGTCGAGGTTATTGGGCGATTACTCGCTACAGCGACGCGTTTCTAATGAGTCGCGATACTGAGACATTTACCTCATGCCAAGGAATACGTCTTGAGGACATGAAACCCGACGAAATAGATGCGCGCAAAACGTTGATGGAGACGGACCCTCCCGAGCACACGCGTTATCGGCGTCTAGTGAGCAGGGGTTTCACCCCGCGGGTCGTCAACACCTACGAGGCTGCCATTCGGAGCCTCGCAGTTGAGGTCATCGACCGCGCGTTGCAACACCGCGAGTTCGACTTCGTTACTCAGGTTGCCCAGGAGCTTCCAATGCGAATGTTGGGTCGAATGCTCGGTACCAGCGACGAAGACGGCCACCAGTTGGTCGAATGGGGTGATGCGTTGCTAGGAAACACGGATCCCGACTTCACAGACTTCCCTGTTGACCTAGTCGACACCGAAGAGTTCAGACTAATGCCGTTTCGTAGCCCAGCGGCTATCGAGATCTTTGACTACGCGTCGAAGATAGCTGATGAGCGACGCTCTCATCCGACCGACGACGTAATCACTCAACTTCTCGCCCCGACTAAGGACGGAACCCCGCTTACCGACCTCGAGTTCAAGAATTTCTTCACTCTGATCATCGCCGCAGGAAACGACACGACTCGGTACACAATTACCCACGGGTTGAAAGTGCTATTGGACCACCCGCATCTATTCGATGTTTGGCGCGCAGCGGTGCTTTCAGGTAACCCCGATCTCACGACCGCCGCTGTAGAAGAGATATTGCGGACGGGATCAGTGACGACTCACATGCGTCGCACTGCAACATGCGACACTGAAATAGGCGGTCAAAAAATCTCGAAAGGAGACAAGCTGGCGATTTATTTCATAAGCGCCGATCACGACGAAGCCCGCTTTTCGAACCCATACCGCTTCGACTTACTCCGAGATGACAATGAACACATGGCATTCGGTCGCAACGGACCGCACTTTTGTCTCGGTGCTTGGCTAGCCCGAATGGAGGTCAAGGTTATCTTTGAAGAGCTACTCAAACGGGTGGTTCGGATAGAACAATGCGGCGACGTGCTCCGTCTGCGTTCGAACTTCCTTTCCGGTATCAAGCGTTTACCAGTGCGCATCGTCAGGGTCGCCTAAATGGGGTACATCGTCGGCGCCGCCTTAGTTTCTCACGTTCCCACAATTGTCTTACCCGAAGCGGTGCGACGACGGTTAAATGACGGTAGCGACATCAGCTTGCACAGTGGTCTGCACAGACTCGCCGAGGAAAAGCTGCGCCCGCTCCAAGCTGACACCGTCATCGTTGTCGATAGCCATTGGTTCACCACCGTCGAACATGTCGTCACCTCTCACGACTGTCGGATTGGCACCTTCACTTCAGGCGAACTCCCTCGGGGGATGCGCCAAGTGCCCTATGACATTCCTGGAGATCCGGAACTCGCAATTTCAATTGCGGCCCAAGCCAAAAATCGCGACGACACGTGGATTACCACATGCGACGATCCTCACCTGCCCATTCAATATGCAACTGTAAACCTTCTGCCCTTTCTGCAGGGCGAAGAAGCTTGGCTCTCTGTCAGCGTGTGCCAAACGGCGACCGTCGAGGACTTCTTGCTCTTTGGTGAACTGATCGGCCAGGCGATCGCTGAAACGGACCGTCGAGTCGTGGTCCTCGCCAGTGGAGGACTAAGCCACCGGTTCTGGCCGCTGAGAGAACTGCGTCATCACGAAGCCTCAGATCCTTCGAAACATTTGGTTAGCGACGATGCTCGACGAGCTGACGAGCAGGTGCTCGCGTGGATGCACAGCGGTGATCATTCAGCAATTCTAGATTTTGTGTCCGAATACCAACGCCACGCTCCTGAAGGCTCCTTTGGTCATTTTTTGACGATGATCGGTGCGTTAGGGGGTGCCGCCTGTGTCGCTCGTGGCACTCAATTCGGTGCTTATGAGGCGGCGGCGGGCACAGGCCAAGCTCACGTATGGTTCGATGTTTCCTAACTTCAAGGTTGTGAGGTTGATGTGAAGGCGCTGGTGATCTCCCACGAAGATGCTTCTGGCTCCGGGCTGATTGGCTCGCGTCTGAGTGAAAGAGGCATCCAAGTTATTAACCACACCGTCGTAACTGACGTTTCGAAGCCCAATCAGGGCGCTCCATTCCCAGCGTTGGATGATTACGACCTCCTCGTCGTAATGGGCTCCTACTGGTCAGTCGAAGACAGTGAAACCATCGGCGGATGGATCAATGCTGAACTGAATTTCATCCGGTCCGCCCACCAGGCGAACACTCCGGTCTTCGGAGTGTGTTTTGGTGGGCAAGCGCTAGCGAAAGCACTGGGGGGGAGAGTCGAACCAGCGCCGGAAACCGAAATCGGCTGGTATCGGCTCGACGGTGATGATCTCCCCGTTAGCGATGGCCCTTGGCTTGAGTGGCATCATGACCGGTTCGAGATACCACCGGGCGCTGAATTGTTGGCAACAACACCCATCTGCCCACAGCTGTACCGCCTTGGGCGAAGCGTTGGGACTCAATTTCACCCCGAGATCACCGTTGAACTGATGAATGAATGGTTGGCTTCAGCATCTGAGGACTACCTGAGCCGACACAACATTGACACGGAAGAGCTCTTGAGCGACGTAGAGGAACATCAAGTCGCTAATCGAAGAAATTGTTATGCCCTTGTGGACTGGTTCCTCGAAGAAATAGCTCTATTGGAACCGCCGGCGTAAGTGGCTCAAGGTGAGCCTGCTCTTAGCCGAATCACCACCACGGTTGTTCGCACTGGCGTTGCTTAAAGAAGGACACGTTCAGGCCTACTCCTTACCCAAGAACGAGTTCGGAAAACTTACGTTGGATCCGGGGGACACCCAGTCCTATACCTCTTGGGACTTTCTCAGCGTTGATGAAGACAAGAAGGACATGGTGCGCGCCATGCAAGGGCAGGTGCTTAGTCCCGATGACGTGATCGGGGATGGCCTTCTGAAGTGGTTTGGCGGCATGAACAAGAGCGGATTTGGTTCGACTGCTAACCACCTCATCACTCACCGTTGGTCGGGAAGACAGGATTTGAACCTGCGACCCCCTGCTCCCAAAGCGCTCATTTGAGTCACGCTAGCGAGACTCATACCAAGCTGCGTTTTCCCAGTTCAGACGTTCTTTTCGGCATTTGAGCGCATACAGACCCCAACCAGGGTTTGGAGGCGTTCAAAGGCCAAGTGGCGAGCAAGTGGCGAGCACGCCACACAGCCAAAGGACTGGAACATGACTAGACGAACAGCACGGCGCCTCAGCAAAGGCTCCGTTTTCTATGACAAGAACAGACGCAGATGGGTAGCGATGGTTCCGCTACCCAGAGCAGGTGACGGGACACGCCAAAGGTTGAGGCGAACGTTTCACACCAAACTCGAAGCTGAGGACTACATCGCAGACACAACAGCAGGACACTCAGTGCCTGTAAGCGCTCACCTCACTGTCACTGATTTGCTTGACGGTTGGAGGCGTGCTCGACGTCGTCGAGCCGCCCAGGGTGATCTCTCCCCCAACACCGTGCAGGTAGCTGAGTATGTGGCACAGCGCATACAGCGAGCTCTAGGACATCGAACAGCAGAACAGCTGTCAGTGGATGAGGTTGAGGAGTTCCTGTCTGCGCAAACACTTCAGGTATCTCTGCGCTATGTGCAAATGGAACGCAACGTCCTGGACCAGGCATACAAATGGGCTGCACGTAACCGTCTACTGACATGGAACCCAGCAACGTTGGCGTCACTCCCCCACACGACCCGCAGCGACCA